>OJMH01003820.1_pt1 | contig 10711 bp, 9 predicted proteins | sample 1597111 | NCBI WGS metagenome assembly OJMH01 (sample SAMEA2452115, study PRJEB22498) | human gut metagenome
GGATCGCTCCGGCTGCCGCCCGTTTTTTGTTCGTGTTTTACCAGATGCCGAGCACGTGCTGCATCAGCAGGCTCATGCCCGCGATGCCGACCCAGCAGCAAAAGCCCATGATGAGCGGCTTGCCGCCGGTCTTGACGAGCTTGACGATGTTCGTGTTCAGTCCGACGGCGCACATGGCCATCACGATCAGGAACTTGCTGAGCGTCTTGAGCGGGGCGAACACGCTTGCCGACACGCCCACGTTCACGCACACGGTCGTGATCACGGACGCGAGCAGGAAATAGAGGATGAACATCGGGAAGATCTTCTTGAGATCCACCTTCGTGCCGTCGGTCTTGGCGCGCTTCGTGCGCACGAAGGCGAGCACGAGCGTGATCGGGATGATGGCCAGCGTGCGCGTGAGCTTGACGGTCACGGCCTTGTCGAGCGTCTGACTGCCGAGCCCATAGAGCGAGTCCCACGTGGAGGCTGCCGCCGTGACGGACGACGTGTCGTTGATGGCCGTGCCGGCGAAGATGCCGAACGCCTCGCCGTTCGTGGTCGAAAAGCCGAGCAGCGCGCCGAGCGCGGGGAAGAAGATGGCGGCGAGCATATTGAAGAAGAAAATGACAGAGATCGCCTGCGCGACCTCCTCGTCGTCGGCATCAATGACGGAGGCGGTCGCGGCAACGGCAGAGCCGCCGCAGATCGACGATCCGACACCCACGAGCGTCGAGATCTTGCCGGGGATGTGCATCAGCTTGTGCAGCAGCCACGACACGACGAGCGACGTCGTGATCGTCACGACGATGATCGGCAGCGACTGCTTGCCGGTCTGCCAGATGACGGACAGGTTCATGCCGAAGCCGAGCAGGATGACGGCGTACTGCAGCACTTTTTTCGACACGAACGAGATGCCGGGCTGCGCCGCCGTCTTGTCGCGCCAGAGCAGCGTGACGATCATACCGGCGAGGATGCCGAACACCGGACCGCCGACGATCGGAAATTTCTGCCCGAGCAGCCAGCAGGGCACGGCCATCACGAGGCACACAAGGATGCCTTTCCAGTTTTTCTGAAGAAAGTTCATGGTGGGGGAGTCCCTTCTCTCTCAATGGTTTGTACAGAGCATCATAGCACAGCAAAACAATAAAGAAAAATGATTTATCTTTATCTAACGATAATTTTGTGTTATGATTGCGGAAAACCACCGGGAAAGAGGGACGCTTATGCTGGATTTTCGCGTGGAGACCTTTCTGGCCGTGTGCCGGCACATGAATTTCACGAAAGCGGCGCGGGAGCTGAGCATCACGCAGCCTGCGGTCTCGCATCACATACGCTATCTGGAGCAGGTGTATGGCGCGGCGCTGTTCCGGCACAACGGCAAGCGCCTGCAGCTGACCGAGGCGGGGGAGATCCTGCGGCGGACGCTGCTGACGATGAAGCACGACGAGCAGCACCTGCAAAAGCGGATGCAGCAGGCGGCCACCGGCACGCGCGATTATTCCTTCGGCGCAACGCTCTCGGTCGCGGAGTTCATCCTCAACGAGGCGCTCGGCCGGTTTTTGCATCTGCACCCGGACAGCCGCATCCGGATGCAGGTGGCGGATACAAAGGTGCTGCTGAGCAAGCTTGACTCCGGGGAGCTGGATTTTGCCGTGGTCGAGGGGGATTTTCCGAAGGCGGAGTATGACTTTTTCGTCTTCGGCACGGAGGAATATGTCGCTGCCGCAGCGCCGGACAAGGCCGCGCGTTACCGGGGACGGCAGCTCACGCAGATGCTGGATGAGCCGCTGCTGCTGCGCGAGGAGGGCTCGGGCACGCGCGTGATCCTCGAATACTATCTCAAGGAGCGCGGTCTTGCGGCGGCGGACTTTGCCCGCACGGTCGAGATCGGCAACATCGGCGCGATCAAGACCCTGCTCAAGAGCGGCTACGGCGTGTCGTTTCTCTACCGTGCGGCCATCCGCCCGGAGGAGGCGGCGGGCACGCTCGGTGTGATCGAGCTGAGCGATTTTCAGCTCCGGCACGACATGACATCATGTTCCTCTTCCCGAAAAACAGCAACTTCCGCGCCGACTACACGACCATCTTTCAGGAGCTGCGCGCCTGTGCGCAGCCGGACGGCGCGTGCGCGTGCCCCGAAGCGTGAAAAAGCATCCGCAATGCCCGGTAGGCACTGCGGATGCTCTTTTTATGGGGTCATATATTCCGGGACACTGCCGCGCGCTGCGCGCTATGCGTAGTTTCGCAGCAACTGTTTGTAGAAATCGACCGCGATGGGGAGCTTGTCGATGCTGATGTTCTCGTTTTCTCCGTGCACGGATGCGTACTGCTGGTCGTCGATGTCGATGGGCGCGAAGCGGATCACGGCGTCGGAGAGGTCTGTGAAGCGTCTCGCGTCCGTGCCTGCCGGCAGGATGAACGGGGCGACGGCAGCATAGGGAAAGACCGCCTGCGCCGTTTTCTTCACGTACTGATAGCCGCGGCTGTCAAGGGACGTGGGCTTGTAGTATTCGTTGTCCTCGTCGCGCAGGACGATCCGCACGCCGTGGCACTCTGCCATCTTGCGCAGGGTGTCGAGATCTTCGTGAATGAACTCCGAGGGGTGCCCCAGCGGACCGACGAAATCGGCCAGCGCATCGCCCTGCTCCAGGGCGCAGAGCTTGCGGGTCGAGGCTCCGATAGCCTGCGTGACGATCGTTACCGAGCCTTGCTCGGCGTCGTAATCGGAGATGGTCAGGGGTACTCGTTCGCCGAATTCGTCGATGCGAACGATGATGAACTGTCCGGGTTTTGCCGCTCGTGCTACGCGGGGCGCATGAATGCGCATCAAATAAATGTTCTCCGCGAGCACTCTTTTTTCAAGGATTGTGTACATTACTTTTTTATAAAAGGTTCTATTTGTTTCCGTTCTCTCCGCTCGGCTCCGTCCGTACAGGTCGGTACCGCGCCTGTCTGCCGGAAAATGTCGGAGTTCCCGTCTTTTTCCGTCCGGCCTCCTGTTTCGGCCGGGTCTCTTCGTACCTTACTCTTCGACAGCGGCCATCAGGCGGATGCTCTGCATCGGACGCGCGGGGTCGTTGGCGATAAGTATCAATCGCTCCGACCAAAGACCGTAATCCCGCCGCGACGCATCGAATGTCACCACGATTTCGCACGCCTGGCCGGGTTCGATCCGCTCTCCGCCGCGAAGCGAACATCCGACACCTTTCGGAGTTTCTACGGCCCGGATTATCAGGGTCGATTTGCCGTAATTACCAAGTGTCAGAGATCGCTCTGCCGGAGCTCCTGTCCGTTTCACGGGGCCAAAATTAATAATATTTTTGTTCACTTGCCACTTTGGGGCGTTTTCTTGTTCCACCCGGCGGGGATCGTCCACGGCAAAGCCGTGCAGAAAGATGTCGGTCCGTGTAGGACGACCGTCGATACAAACCGTGAGCAACTCTTTCAACGTGCCGTAACGGGGATTGTCCGCCGGCAGGTCGTAGCTGAAGGTAAGGACTCCTCGTTCGTTCGGAGCGATCCGGCGGGGATAGTCCGCCTGAAGAAGTCCGCTCGCCTCTTCGGGACGCAGCTCCAAAGTCAGGGGTTTGTCCGAAAGGTTGGCATATCCGATGGTAGCGACCGAAGTTCGGCCGTTATAAATATAGGTGAAAGCGTGAAAATTGTCTTCGAGTCGCAGTCCGTCGCCGCAGTCGATGGGATAGAGCTCTTCGGGGGTCTTCGGACGACCGATGACGGAACCCGTAATGCGCAGTTTGGCGGCGATGCGGCGGTCGGCCGTAAAGACGGCCAATTTCCGCGAAAAGTTGCCGGGGCGGTTGGCAGGATCGTAAGTTACCGTGATTTCAGCCTCCTCGCCCGGGAGAATCGGTTTACGCGTATATCGGGGTGTGGTGCAACCGCAGGTCGTAGTGACCTGGAGGATCACTTCGGGGTGTTCCCCTTCGTTGCGGCAGACGAAACGATGCGTAACCGGGCCGTCGGTTTCGCGGATGGTGCCGAAATCCCACGCGGGCCGGTCGAATACCAGCCCGGATTGGGCCAGGCACGACAAAGCGTTCAAAATCAGCACAAAAGTCAGTTGGTAGGTTTTTCGAAACATCTCGTAATACGATTAATTCTTCGTAAAGATACGAGGTTTTTGCAAAAAAAACGGGACAAATTTTGCAGGAATAAAAAAATGCTATATATTTGCACTCCGAAAACAGGGGTAAACCCGGGTTTTCGAAAAAGCCTGAATAGCTCAGTTGGTTAGAGCACATGACTGTTAATCATGGGGTCCTAGGTTCAAGTCCTTGTTCAGGCGCACTACTCGCAAGAGTCGGAAGCTTAGCTCAGCTGGTTCAGAGCGTCTGCCTTACAAGCAGAGGGTCGGGGGTTCGAATCCCTCAGCTTCCACCAAACGAAAGCAGCCGCTTACAGCAATGCAAGCGGCTTTTTCATGAAAGGGAGCATAGCTCAGTTGGTTTAGAGCGCCTGCTCGACAAGCAGGAGGTCAGCGGTTCAAATCCGCTTGTTCCCACGATCCCGAAAACACCGCTTATATTGCTGTAAGCGGTGTTTTCGGTTCGGATCACAACGTTTTCCACCGCTCCCAACCGAAGCGCCAACCGAACCGACCGGCAAAAAGTCGGGCATCCTCCGCACATCATGACGCCGGCGGCATCCTCTCTTCGCCGACACGGCCCCGCAACAACCGACGAAGTTTTTCGAAAAACCGTGGCACGGAACAGGAAGAGGCGTAAAAGGCTCTCCAAAATGAAGCGGAGACTTGCAGGAGAAATAAATTTATCCTATCTTTGCACCCGCAATCGGGGAGCTTAGCTCAGCTGGTTCAGAGCGTCTGCCTTACAAGCAGAGGGTCGGGGGTTCGAATCCCTCAGCTCCCACAGATCCGAAACGAAGACCACCCCTTTGGGAGTGGTCTTCGTTTTCCGAATGCCCTGCGAACCCTGTGTTGCTCCGGAACTCCGGAAAACCGCGACTTCTGCACCGGATATTCATGTTAACCCGCAATTTTACTCCGGAACCGATCTCCGACGGATCGGGCGGCATCGTCGGGTAATGCCGGCAGAAAAGCCACCCCGTAAGGCAAACCGCAACTCGCCGAAACGCCGGCCTCGGCGAAATACAGGTACGTCGAAAGCGGAAGCCCCTCTGCGGACGGCCACAGGCATTTTGCGTCCGCACCGTCCGCAAACCCCGTATCCGCATCGTTACACCCCGAACAAGGAGTCTTCGCCTCCGGTCAAAACGATTAATCGATACCTTCGTCCGCAATCGTTCCGACCGCTTCCGGACCGACCTTTCCCCGCAAAAAAATACATACCGCCGATCCCCACGCACCGCATGGACACCCGACCGGTCGACCGGCCGCCTCCGACCCTCCGGATCAAAATCTATAACAGAAATACCAAAACGAATAATCTTTTCCATATCCGGCACCCTGCTGCCGGAATAATTTATTCCTATCTTTACCCTGTAAATTATACCCAAACAAAAAAAACGATGATCGAAAAACTACTTCTCACCTTCGGTATCGCTACCGCACTGTCCCTCTCCGCACCCGACGCCGCAGCCGCCCCGAAAGGGGGCGACCTGACGGGCGACGCCTTCCTGAAAGAGGTTCCCGCAAACAAACTCTACGAGAAATTCCGCACGCCCGACAGCTCGTCGAAGCTCTTCGCCCGCTGGTGGTGGAACGGTACGCGCGTCTGCGAAAAGGAGATCGTGCGCGAGCTCGACTCGATGCAGCGCGCCGGCTTCGGCGGCGTGGAGATCAACTCCATCGCCTTCCCCGACCGCTACAAGGACACGCTGGGCTTCGCACAGGTGCCCTGGCTATCGGACCGCTGGCTGGAACTGGTCGACTTCACCATGCGCGAAGCCGCCGCGCGCGGCATGTACAGTGACCTGATCGTCGGCTCGGGCTGGCCGTTCGGCGCCGAGACCCTCTCGCGCGACGAGCAGATCAAGATGATGGCCCTCGGCACGATGGAGTTCGAAGGCCCCTGCAAGGTGACCGTCCGTACCGACGACCTCATCCGAAGCGCCACGCCCAAACTGCTCTCGGCCAACCGCGACAAACTCTCCGAACTGATCGAGGTGCGGCTCTTCCCCGCCCACATCACCGAACTCATCCCCGGCACGCCCGTGACCTTCGCGCCGGGAGCGCAGGAGGTGACGATCGACGTTCCGGCTGGCCGCCACATCGCCTACGTCGTGGTCAAGCACACCGGCTACATGGGCGTGATCCACGGTGCGCTAGGCGCCCGCGGGCCGGTGCTCGACCACTTCAACGCCGAGGCCGTGCGCCGTTACCTCAACCGGATGTCCGATGCCATGCGCCCCGTCGTCGGCAACCTCCACGACCGCATCCGCTCGTTCTTCACCGACAGCTTCGAGCTGGAAGGCTCCAACTGGTGCAAGGACATCCGCGAAGAGTTCCAGAAACGGCGCGGATACGACCTCTACACCTACTACCCGCTGATCCTGAAAAAGGTAGGCCCCTACGGCAACGAGATCAAGACGCCCTACGGCGCCCGGATCGAACCCGACGTGATGGAGCGCATCTACCGTATGCGCTACGACTACGAACTGACGCTGGCCGAGCTCTTCAAGGAGCGTTTCCTCGACGAACTGAACGCATGGTGCCGCGCCTGCGGCGTCAAGTCGCGCATCCAGGCCTACGGCAAGGGCTGTATGCCCGTCGAGTCGCTCATGGACGTCGACATTCCCGAATGCGAGACGTGGTACCACAAGGAGAACGGCGAGATCTTCCCCGACGACAAGATGTCGGGACACGGCTACAAGATGGTCAACAAGTTCGTCGCTTCGGGCGCGCATCTCTCGGGCAAGAACGTCGTCAGCTGCGAAGAGATCACCAACACGCGCTTCGTCTTCAACGAGACGCTCGAACGCATCAAGATCACGGGTGACCTAAGCAACCTGTCGGGCGTGACGCACTCCGTGCTCCACGGCTACAACTACTCTCCCGCCGAGGCGCCGTTCCCGGGCTGGGTGCGTTACGGTACGTTCTACAACGAACGCAACCCGCTGTGGCGCTTCTTCCCCGAATGGATCTCCTACAAGGCCCGCCTGTCGACCGTCCTGCGCAACTCCGAGATGCAGACCGACATCGCGCTCATGCAGCCGCTCGTCGACATGTGGACCTACCTGGCGCCGCAGTTCGAACCTTCGCCCGGCAAGTGGCGCCCCTTCTACGTCAACACGCTTTGGGAGGCCGTTCACCAGAACGGCGGCGGCTGCGACTACCTCACCGAATCGATCCTGCAACGCAGCACGTTCGCCGACGGACGGATCGAGTACGGCGACCGCAGCTACAAGGCGCTGCTGCTGCTCGAAGTCGAGACGATCTCGCCCGAGACGCTCGCCGCGATCGGCCGCTACGCCGCTGCCGGCGGCAAGGTCTTCTTCGTCGGCTCGACCCCCTCGAAAGCCCCCGGTCTGGCGGGTCTCGAAGGCGGCGACAAGGAGGTGCAACGCCTGACGGCCGACCTGATGAAGCAGTACCCCGACCGGATCCTCCACGTCGAGGCGCCGCGCAAGGGGCACCTCATCGCCTGGTACAAGGAGTTGCAGCAGAAATACGGACTGACACCCGCCGTCCGCATCGACAATCCGCAGGCGTTCGTCAATCAGAACCACTACAAGGCGGGCAATCTCGACATCTTCTTCTTCGCCAATTACAGCCTTACGGAAGCTTATACGCTCGACACCGAATTCAATATCGACCTGCGCGGACGGCGCATGTGGCTGTGGGATCCGATGACGGGCGAGCGCGCACTGCTGCCCGACACGGGGACGCGGCTCAAACTGCACCTCGAACCCACCGAATCGCGGCTGCTGGTCTTCGACAAACCGGTCAGGGGCGCCGCGACCGCCACGGCCGACGCACGGCTCGAAGGTCCCGCCGAACGTCGGGCCCTGCATTGGAACGTCACGCTCAACCACTACGACGGCACCGTCACCGAACTCGAAACCGACCGCCTGTTCGACCTGGGCAAGGAGAAGCGTTTCGAATCCTTCTCCGGCCAGATCGTCTACCGCACGACGCTCGACGTCCGTCCCGGCGAATACGCGCACATGGAATTCGGCGTGGAAAACTGCGTTTCGGAACTCTACGTCAACGGCGTAAAGGCCGGTGCGGTATGGCACGGCCGCCACGTCTACGATGTCGCGAAGCTGCTCCGTCCGGGCAAAAACGAGTTGAAACTCGTCCTCACGACCACACTGGGCAACTACATGCTCTCGCTCAAAGAGAATCCCACGATGGTCAAGTGGAGCAACTTCAAATACAAGCAGGTAGTCAATCCCTGCGGTCTGACGTGGGGGCCCGACCTCTACCGCGACTGACACTCCCCTCCCGCTCTTCCGGACGAGGCCGTTCCCGCACAGGAACGGCCTCGTTCCTTGCGGGCAGGAGGCCCCGACGGCGGCGTTCCCGACCGACCTGCCTCTGCGATCCGCCGACATCCAACAGCCGAATGCAGAGCGAACCGCCCCGCAGCGGGTCTGCCGGTCGGTTCGGGCATTTTATGGAACGGTGTTTGGGCGAATTTCCAAATTAATGATTATATTTGCCCCTACGATAATGCCACACATGCCGAAACTCTACATCATAGCGGGATGCAACGGCGCCGGTAAGACAACGGCTTCCTATACGGTGTTGCCGGAGATGCTCGACTGCCGCGAATTCGTCAATGCCGACGAAATCGCCAAGGGCCTCTCGCCGTTCAACCCCGAAAGCGTCGCCATCGACGCGGGGAGGCTGATGCTGCAACGCATGGACGACCTGCTGATCGCCGGCGAGGACTTCGCCTTCGAGACGACGCTCGCCACGCGCTCCTATGTGAAGTTCATCGATCAGGCTCACGCGATGGGGTACTTCGTTTCGCTGCTTTTCTTCTGGCTTCCCACGCCGGAACTGGCTATCGTGCGCGTCGCAACGCGGGTGAGCAAGGGCGGTCACGACATTCCCGAGGAGGTGATCCGCCGCCGCTATGCCACCGGCATGCGCAACATGGTCGCACTCTACGCTCCGCTGTGCGACTACTGGGTCATCTACGACAACAGCTCCGCCGATGCCGAAATCCGGATCATCGCGACGGGAGAGAACGATACAACAAAGCACATCGAAAATCCGTTAGCCTACCAACAATTCATGAGCTATGAGCGAAATTGAAATAAAACAACTTCAAGAAAAGATCAACGCAGGCATTCTCCTGGCACGTAAACGCCTGATCGAGAAGACGAAGAAGGAGAACGGCGAACTGGTCGTCGTCCGTGACGGCAAGGTCGTCTGCATCAAGGCTCAGGAGCTGGAATAGCTCTCCCGTCCGCAGGAATTCCGTCCTCGGCTCCCGCAGAGTCGGGGCTTTTTCATAGACGGAAGTTCGTCGCAGGAGATCGCCGGACGAACAGATTTCCAACCGGAAACCGTCTCCCCCCCCGTTCAGCGGCCCCATGAACCGCGCGAACTGCAACCTGCAACGGCGGTTCGCCATAGCTCCCCTCCGCAGGCTGCGACACGCCGATCGAATCGCCCGAAACCACCCCTCACCCCGCTAAAAGAGCGAAGAGCCGTTGCAATTCCGGACGAAAAACCGTAACTTTCGCATAAAATACAACCGTCCCATGCAAGTCAAGATCGAAGAGAGCTGGCGTTCGCAGTTGCAGGAAGAGTTCGACAAACCCTATTTCGCGCGGCTGGCGGCGTTCGTGCGCGAGGAGTACCGCACGCAGCGCGTCTGTCCCGTCAACGGCGATCTCTTCCGCGTCTTCAACCTCTGCCCGTTCGACCGCGTGCGGGTCGTCATTCTGGGACAGGATCCCTACCCCGACCCGCGCTTCTACTACGGAATCTGTTTCTCGGTGCCCGACGGCGTGCCGATTCCCGGCTCGCTGCAAAATATCTTCCGCGAAGTACACGACGACACAGGGCGCCCCGTCCCCGCATCGGGACGGCTGGAACGTTGGGTCGCACAAGGCGTCCTGTCGATGAACACGATCTTCACCACACGCGCTTTCCGGAGCGGATCGCATCGCGGCCGCGGATGGGAGGAGTTCTCCGACGCCGTGATCCGCCGCCTCAACGAGCGGCGCGACCACCTGGTTTTCCTGCTTTGGGGCGCAGCCGCGCAGCAGAAGGCGGCGCTGATCGATCCCGAACGCCATCTCGTGCTCACGGCGGCGCACCCCTCGCCCCGGTCGGCCGACCGGGGGTTCTTCGGCTGCCGCCATTTCAGCCGCGCCAACGCCTACCTGCGCGCGCACGGCATCCCCGAAATCGAATGGTGATACGATGAAACCCACGAAGAAAAAAACGGTCGCCTGCCCCGCCGCACTCCGGCTCGAAGCCATGCTCCCAGTCGACGCCGGCATCCTGTCGCAACAGGCGGACGACTGGACGGACCGAAGCGTGGAACGCGGTACGGTCGGCCCGCTCGCCGCCGAGCACGCTCTCTGGCACAACTGCCTCTTCCGCAACGTGACCTTCACCGACTGCCGGCTGCACGGCGCACAATTGAGCGACATCCGTTTCGAAGGGTGCGATCTCTCGAACCTCGCACTGGACGGTGCGGCGCTCAACCGCGTGGAGTTCGTCGGCTGCAAACTGCTGGGCGCCGCCCTGCCCGACGCCACGCTCAACCACGTACGGCTGGAACGTTGCAACGGCCGCTACCTCAACCTGTCGGGCAGCCGCCTG
>OJMH01003823.1_pt1 | contig 10705 bp, 8 predicted proteins | sample 1597111 | NCBI WGS metagenome assembly OJMH01 (sample SAMEA2452115, study PRJEB22498) | human gut metagenome
GCCCGGGCTGCCGAAGCGTCCGGTTTCACCGACGGAGTAGGGCGGGAAGTTGTAGTGCAGTATGAAAGACTTTTGTTTAGTTCCGCCGGTGAGCCCGTCGAGCTCCTGGCAGTCTCTCGTTGTGCCGAGGGTCGTAAGCACCAGGGCCTGTGTTTCTCCGCGGGAGAACAGCGCGCTGCCGTGCACGCGGGGAAGAACGCCTGTTTTTGCGCTTATCGGGCGCAAGTCCATGTAGGTCCTGCCGTCGCAGCGCTTGCCGGCGTCGAGAATATTGTCGCGGTACACTTTTTCCTGCAATTCTTCGAACGCCATTTTAATTTGCGCCATGTCGAATTCTTCCTCGCCGATTTTGCCTTTTACAAATTCGGCGGTCTCCTGCATTAGGGCGTCGACGTCGGCCTGCCTCTTTAGCTTGCTGTCTTGGAATACGGCTTCGAGAAGGCGCCCGCCGACGTATTCGGAGCACATCTGCATAATTTCCGGCTTGCATACGACAAGCGGAAATTCGCGCTTTTGCTTTCCGCAGATTTTAGCGAGCTCCTTCTGGGCGGAGATTATTTTCTGAATCTGAACCTGTGCAAATTCGAGAGCTTCTATAAATCTGTCTTCGGGGCACTGTTCGGCGGATCCCTCAATCATCATCATCTCGCGCTCGTTGCCGACGTACACGAGGTCGAGGGTGGAGTCGAGCATTTGCTCGTGGGTCGGGTTGACTACGAATTTCCCGTCGATTTCGCCGATTCTTACGCCGCCGATAGGTCCGTTCCACGGAATGTCGGAAATAAGCAGCGCCGCGGACGCGCCGTTTACCATCAAAATATCGGGGTCGTTTACCATGTCCGCCGAGAGCAGAAGCCCTATTACCTGGACTTCATTCATAAAGCCCTTCGGAAATAGCGGGCGAAGGGGCCTGTCGCAAAGTCTCGATGTCAGAATTTCTTTTTCGTTGGGGCGGCCTTCGCGTTTGAAATAGCCTCCGGGGATTTTTCCGGCGGCGGAGAAGGTTTCGCGGTAGTCCACCGTGAGGGGGAAGAAGTCCTGCCCGTCGCGCAGGGCTCCCGCCGCTGTCGCGGTGACGAGGAGGTTTGTCTCTCCCATGCTTATTGTCACCGATCCGTTCGCCTGCTTGGCTATCGATCCGGTGGAGATTTGTATTCCGAGGTCGGGGACCTCTACACTGTATTTTTGATCCATTATATTTTTCCTTTTTTGCAGCCGTACGGTTGGGACGTCTCGGGCGTGCGATTTCTCTTTGTCGGCGTGTTGTTTTTAGCCGAATAAAATATATGCGTCTGCAAGACAAACATTAAACGGCGGGTGTGTCCAGCCTAATTGAACGGCGATTGTCAGTTTTCGATATTTTTTGCGACATTTTTTTCAGGCGGCGCCAAAAGCGTTGCGGCGCATGGGGCAGGGGCGGATTTTTGTTTTAGAGTTGCCTTATAATTCCATTCGCGGTTTGGGATATTTTTTGCGTTTGTTTTTCGCGTTTGCCTGTAATGCGGCGAGAATTTTTTTTATCGTTTTTAATAAGAGTTTTCCTTCAAAGTTTAAGTTGTGAGGTTGTGGTTCCCATTCGGCTTGCCAAACGGCAAATTTTTAGGATAAGCCTGAAAAATCCCCCGCCGCGCGCGCATTGGCGCGGAATCCAAACGGGGCTAAAAAAATGCGCGGAAGGTTTTTTATAAGCACGAGGCATTTTAGCTTTTAGAAAAATTTTCAATTTTTTGCGGAATATCAGTTAAACCTTACATTGCAATTCACCCTTAAAAAAAGTAAAAATTCCGCGTTTTTTATAAGTCATAAAATTTCATTAATTTTATGCGGCAAGTTCGCAAAAAATCTGCGCGAATTAAATAAAAAAAGTTAAATTTTGCTCGCGAATCGGCGCAAAATAAATGCGATATCAAGGCGCGAAAAAAATTACGCGTTTTCTCCAAAGAGCGACAATAGGCGCGAGTGCGATATTTCGTACAGAGTTTTGCGCCCGTCGGGGGAAGTCATGTGCATAGGGCACGAGAGGAGATTTGATAGCAGGGAAGTGGCGGATTCCTCCGTGCATACGAAGCCCCCTATGCCTATTTTGCCCGCGGCGATATACGCAAACATTTCGTCGCCGAGCCTCTTGGAGCGCGTTCTGAGCCCGCTTTCTGACGAGCTCTCGACAATGTCACGCACAAATTTTTCCGCCTCTGAAAATTCGAGCCATGCGGGCGTTGCGGCAATCCTGTAATATCCCTTGCCGAAATCGTCTATCTCGAAGCCGCACGATTCAAAAAGCGCCCTGTTGGCGCGGAAAAATTCGTCATCGGAGATTCCGAACTCCATTGTTATCGGCAGCAATAATTTTTGCGAAGGCGTCTTTTCCCCCTCCAACGCCTTCATTATGCGGTTGAAGTCAACTCTCCTGAGAGCGGATAAAATTGACATTATTGCCATTGATTTTGGCGTCTCGAATATTGCAAACCTTCGGGCTATGCACCCGACATACCTCCATGTGGGGTTCGCCGTCGCTGCCCGAACCGCCTTCGCCGTCCGCAAATCCTCCGAATATTCGCTGAAAGCGCGGCTTTTGTCTGCGTCGGGGAGTATTGCAGGGGCCGGAGAGGCCGCCGCAACTTCAAAAGCGCGAAGTTCTTCAGCACCGCGATTTTTTTCTGCTCCGTCGTCGGGAGCACTCTCTTTTAGAATTTTCGCGCTCTCGCCGACTTCAAAAGAATTTTCTCCGGCTATCCGCGCACCGTGAAAGTCCGCTTGCTTCCCCGCTGCGGTTATATCGGAAGGGAAGGGGGCTTCGCGCGGGGCGTACATTGCGCCGCCTGCGCCGCCAGAACTTTTTGCCGCCAAGCCCATGCGCGCCTCCTGGGCGGTTTCGGGATTGTTTCGGCTGGCGGAATTTTTGCCGGAAAAGCTTTCAAGCGCGCGCGAAAATTCGCCAGATATTGTGCAATCGCCCGCGCGTCTTCCAAATGCTCCAAATGGCTCTTGGAACGAAAACGATTTAAGGCGCTCGATTATTGCGTCTGCTATAAAATTTTTTACCCCAAGCTCGTCTTTTAGGCGCACCTCCCTCTTTGCGGGGTGGACGTTTACATCGACGGACGACGGGTTCAGCTCTATAAACAAAAACGCTCCGGCAAACCTGCCCTTTGGCACGAATTGCGAGTACGCCTCTTTCACGGCGGCGTACACAGCCCTGCATTCAACGGGTCTGCCATTTATAAATACGCATATGTTGCGGGCAGTCGAAAAAGATTCGCCTGGGACGAGTATCGCGCCCGAGACTTTCATTCCGTATTTTTGCGATTCTTTCAGCTCTATCAGATTTTCCGCCGTCTCCCGCCCGAATATTTTTGATATCCGCGCAATGACGCCGAACCCCTCCTCCGAATGAAACAGCACTTTGGAGTTTTCTACGAGAGTCAGCGACAAGTTCGGGAGGGCGAGCGCGTAAAGGCGGCAGAGTCTCGCAATATGGCCCGCCTCGACGTTGTCGCTCTTTAAAAATTTGCGCCTTGCGGGAACCGAGCAGAAGAGATCCTCAACTAGTATCTCCGTGCCGCGCGACATCGCGCACTCCGAATTTTCCAAAACTTTGCCCGCGTAAATTCTAACGCAGCTGCCCACCTTTTGCCCTTCGGGCTTGCTTCTTATTAGAAACTTAGAGACGCTCGCAATAGAGGGCAGGGCTTCCCCCCTAAATCCGAAACTTGAAATTGTATCGAGATCGTCCGCCGAGCGAATCTTGCTTGTGGCGTGCGCTTCGAGCGCCGTCAGAATTTGATCGGGGCTCATTCCGTGGCCGTCGTCCGAAACCTTAACGAGGGTTTTGCCTCCATTGTTAAACTCTATATCTATTCTCTTTGCACCTGCGTCCAGCGAATTTTCCAAGAGTTCCTTCACCGCAGATGCGGGGCGCTCCACGACTTCGCCTGCCGCAATTTTGTTTGCGACATCGTCTGTCAAAATTCGTATTTCCGGCAAAGACATAAAGATTTATTCCACTTCCACCCGTTTTATCGGCAAGGTTTGCTAAGCTTGGGCGTTGTACCTTTCTATAAATTCCCCGCTCCACTTGAGGTAGTCTCCGGCTTCTATGTGCGCTCTGGCTTCGCCCATAAGAGTCAGGAAAAATGAAATGTTGTGTATGGACAAAAGCGTGCCCGCAAGCGATTCTCCAGCCGTTATGAGGTGCCTTATGTAGGCCTTGGAGAAATTAGAGGCGTAGCTTGGAATTGTAGGATCTATCGGAGACGGATCGTCCTTAAAGCGCGCGTTTTTTAAATTTATAAGCCCGTCGCGAGTGAAGGCGTTTGCGTGCCTTGCAAGGCGCGTAGGCATCACGCAGTCAAACATATCGGCACCCAGCGCAATCATTTTTAATAGCTGAACGGGCGTTCCAACTCCCATTACGTAGCGAGGCTTTTCAAAGGGCAGAAATTTTGCCGAGGCATCGACTTGCTTTAGCATCTCCTCTTCGGGCTCGCCGACGCTCACTCCGCCTATTGCGTATCCCGGAAAGTCCAATAAGGACAGCTCGCTAGCGCAGAAATTCCGCAAATCTTCGTAAATGCCGCCCTGTACAATTGCAAATAAAAGCCTGCCTTTGTCGGGCAACTTAAGGTGCGCATCAAGGCAGCGCCCCGCCCAGCGTATGGTTCTCTTTACCGATTCTTCGCAGGGCTTTTTATCGCAGGGGTAGGGTATGCATTCGTCCAAAACCATTCTGATATCGCTGCCGATTTCGTCCTGAATTTTCATGCAGGATTCGGGCGATAGAAATATCTTGGAGCCGTCTAGGTGAGACTTAAACGTGATTCCCTCTTCGCTTATTTTTCTCAACTTTGATAAGCTAAAGGCCTGAAAGCCGCCGCTGTCTGTCAAAATGGGCTTATTCCAGCCCATAAACCTGTGAAGCCCCCCCATCTTATCTATCAGCGCCGACGTTGGTCTGATATTTAGGTGGTAGGTGTTTGCAAGTATTATTTGCGCTTGCGTATCTTCGACTTGGGCTACGGTCAAACCCTTTACCGCAGCTTGCGTGCCAACGGGCATGAATATGGGTGTTTGCACCTGCCCGTGCGGAGTAGTTAAAACTCCGCGCCGAGCGCCGCCGTCTGTAGTGATAATCTTAAACATCTAATTAGAGTATCGGGGCCGGAGTGTAGCTCTTTGCCTCCGGATAGCGGTCTAGCCAAGCCTGCACGCGCTCCGCAAAGTTTAGCGCCTGCTCTTTTGCCATGCCTGTGTGCGTCCTGCCCTGAGTTAAAATCGCATCGAGTGCGGGTTTGTCTAATGGCATGCGCTCGTCGTTTGCCAGCCTCTCAAACAAGTTGTTTGATGTTATTTTGCCGGCGCGCAAGTCGCGCAATGTGGCAACTGCATGCTCTTTTATTACCTCGTGTGCATCTTCTCTGCCCATTCCGTTTTTGACTGCCTGCATCATGACTGTCGTAGTTAGCAAAAACGGCATGTATTTGTCGCACTCAGCCTCTATAACTGCCGTATTTATCTCCATTTGCCTTGCTATGGTAAGGAATGTCTCGAGCAGGCCGTCTATGGCAAAGAAGGAGTCCGGAAGCATAACGCGCCTTACTACCGAGCAAGACACATCGCCCTCGTTCCACTGGTCGCCCGCAAGAGAGGCTCCCATCTCTAGGAATCCGCGCAGGATTACCACAAAGCCGTTGAGGCGCTCGCAGCTTCTCGAATTCATTTTGTGCGGCATTGCAGACGAGCCTGTCTGGCCCTTTGCAAAGCCCTCGCCGGCAAGCTCGTGGCCTGCCATTATTCTCAGAGTCTTGGCAAATGAGCTGGGGCCCGACGCCACTTGGTAAAGCCTTGAAACTGTCTCGAAATCGAGTGAGCGCGGGTAAACTTGCCCCGTAGCTCCAAATGAGTTTGATATACCCAAGTGGTTTAGGATTATCTCGTTTAGTTTCTTGGCCTTTGCGGCGTCTCCGTTAAATAGCGTAAGCTGGTCAAGCTGAGTGCCTATGGCGCCTTTAATCCCTCTGACAGGGTAGGTGTCAATCAGTTGCTGGAGTTCCTCTACTGCGCGGATCATATCCTCTCCAAACATGGCAAAGCGCTTGCCAAGAGTCGTAAGCTGAGCTATTACGTTGTGAGTGCGGGCCGCATAGGGAAAATCCGCATACTTTTCGGCGTACATCTTGAAGGCTCCGAGGGCGGATACAGACTTAACTAATATGAATTCCAGAGACTTATATACCTGAAGTTGCTCTACGCACTCTGTGAGGTCGCGGCTTGTCATGCCCTTGTGTATGTGTTCGTAGCCTGCCAGATCGCAAAATTCTTCAATTCTTGCCTTAACGTCGTGCCTAGTTACCTTTTCTCTCCTTTTTATGGATTCGACGTCTATTTGGTTTTTGACGCGCTCATAGGCCTCGATAGCTTCCTCCGGTATGTCCAATCCCAGCTGCTTTTGGGCGCGCATAACGGCAATCCAAAGCTCGCGCTCGAGCAAAATTTTACCTTCCGCGCTCCAGATTTCCCTGATGCGCTGAGAGGCGTAACGTTCAGCCAATACATCCGCAATAATCATGAGTTTTGATGTTGTAGATTTTTTTGCTCTTTAGAAGTATAAAATCCAAAAAATAAAAATTTTTTTTTGGCTATCATTTATTTTGACAAAAGTCTCAAATTCGCTCAGACTACCTGCCAATACATCTTATGAATACAAATTTATCCCACCCCGCCAAGCGAGCATTCACACTTATAGAAGTATTGATTGTCATTGCGATAATAGCGATTCTTGCGGCATTTACGTCGAAGATGTCCGATTCCGTGTCCCAGTCGCAAGACAGGGCAAAGGCCACGACCGACATAGCCGCAATGGCAACGGCCCTTGAGACTTTCAAGGGAATGTACAATGACTACCCGAGGATAAACGCCAAGTCAAACGGCGTGGCCTCCATGCGCGAATTCTACAAGTGCATTATCGGAAAAACCTTTATGAAGTTAAATGGCGACCAGATATCCCTAGTTGACATACAGGGAGCTAGAGATTACAAGCCCTTGCTGGACGTTGCAATTTTGCGCATAGGCGACCCTAAAAAGCCGGACGACACTACGGTAAATTACGACAGCCCCAATGTCTGTATCCTAGACCCATGGGGAAATACCTATATGTACTACTACGATCCCTCCTTGGTTGCGGGCTCGATAGGTCAGTGGGAGTCTTCGGCGTTCATACTGATGTCGAAGGGCATGGACGGAATTGATACCGAGGTAAATTCGATGTACTCAAGCGGCATCTTGCCCGATGAGAGCGATTATCGCGACGCCAAGGGCAATGTAGATAACATCGTATTTGGCTGGGACAACTAGTGGAATTTAAAAACAATTAACCCCTTAAAAGATATTCTATAGATTATGAAAAAGAGAAACGCATTTACCCTAATAGAGCTTCTGATAGTTATTTCTATTATAGCCGTGATGGCAGGGCTTCTTATGCCCGCCATATCTACAGCCCAGACGAGGGCAAAGAAGATGACGTCGAAGAATTTCATGGTTCAGCTTGCGACTGCCATTGAGCGCTACAAGGCTGACTACGGCTTCTATCCCGAGGTTCTGACGGAAAAAGACAGGGTCAACCTCGGCGACGGCAACAATTCCGAAAACCTGATAAAATCTCTGACGGGCAAAAATCCCGACGGCACGGCTCTGTCAAATTCGGACAGAAACAAGTACAACCGCCGAATGATTTCCTACATAGATTTCGACAATACAACCCTCATAAAGAAGAATAACAAGTGGACGATAATAGACGGTTTTGGGAATCCCAATATTTACATTTGCGTGGATAAGACCGGTGCCGGCTCGATAAAGAAGGGCTATCCGGCATTGACGGACGGTTTGAGCGCCGCCACCATAAAGGAGCTTATACCCGACACATCAATGGGCATACGCAAGTCTGTGATACTATTTACGCTAAAGAAGGACGCAAACCGCGATAAGGCTGACTACGACGCCGAGAACGTCTTTACTTGGTAGTTGTGAGGTTTTTTGTATGAGCAGTGCAAGAAAGGCATTTACATTGATAGAGCTATTGGTGGTCATAGCCATCATAGCGACGATAGGAGCGGGCGGAGTTGCCTTAGTTAGGTGGAATACCAGCAAGCAGTCGCTTCTCACGGGGCAGCAGCAGCTGATGTCGGCTTTTGAAGAGGCGCGCATACTGGCTTGCGCAAAGGCTACGCGCACGAGGGTTTTAATATACAAGGGCGACGATGTGTCGCGCAAGTTGCGACAGGTTGGAATAATATACGAGGCCTTTGACGAATACGGAGAGAATATGGGTTGGGTCTCGCATTCGGCCGGCGCTACTCTCCCAAAGGGCGTGTTTTTCATTCCTCCATCGGGAGAGTTTAAGACCCTGGTTGATTTAAATCCGGCCTACAAGGAGTCTGACGTAATAAAGAGCACGTTCAGAAATGGGCTCACGGGAGCGCCTAGTGTCGTTGGCATGTCAAACTTTGGCAGCAAGGTTCCGCAGAGTATAGGCGAAGGCGGTGGAGACTGGTATTGCTACGAATTTTCTCCGGAGGGGCTTTCCGAGAATCCGAGCGCCGTTATTGTCTTGGGAATGGGCAACATAAACAGCAAAGGGCACATTATATTGGATAATCCCTTTGAAATTATGGGGTTTTCGGTGTTGAAAATGGGGAAGGTTGTCGGCTTCCGCGAATATGCGGAGATAGAGGGCAACGTTAAGAAATAAGGTTTTTCTATGCAAAAGAAGAGAGCGTTTACTTTGATAGAGGTAATGATAGCCATAGGCATATTGGCTGTGTCGCTTACCTCGCTTGTGGTTTTGCTTACGGCAGTTTCTACGAAGATATCCGACGTGAGAGCTCAGAGCAAGGCAATTTCGCTTGTTGCCGATTTGGAAGTTCTGTTAAAGACCAAGTCTTTTGACGAGGTTTACAGTTGGGTTAGAAACGCGCGCAATCCCTACGTGATATACTTTTGGGATGAGTATCAGAACTATGATGAGGTTGACGACCCCTCGCTAGTTTCTGTGTCTTCTGAGACTCCCGGCAAAGTTTTGGGTGCGCCGCCGACAGGAGAGGATTTAAGGAGGATAGAGGGCAATGTCTATCGCGTAATACTAACTCTGAGCGAGGATTCTCTGAGGGGCAGGTACGTAAATTTGGACGCGCCCACGGTCCAGTACGGCGGAGGTTCGCTACCCGAGTCTGCAGATAAGTATGGCGAGGCCTTTGTGCCGATAAAAGTCGAGGTTTTGGTAGATCCCTTGGATGATATAGTCGTAGGTTATGGAGATGAAAATCAGAATAACCAGCGCAAGGTTCACACTGATTTAACGGTTAAAATGAGGTAGCGAGGTATGGCGCATAGAGGTAGATATTAATTGTCTCGCGCCCGCAGGGCGTTTACGTTGGTTGAGGTCATGGCGGCCTCTACCATAATGGTGCTTTTAATAGGAGCGGTCTTGTATATGGTCAGTCAGGTCTTGGCCTCTTGGAATGATTCCGCCGGAAAGATTCAGGGCTATTTTGAGGGAGATTCCCTGGCGGATTTCATGCAGCAGGATTTGCAGGCTATGGTTGTAAAGCGCGACGGCAGGGCTTGGATGCAAGTTGCCTATCCCAAGGATGTAGGAATGCTCACGGGCACTAGCATGGGCTCTATTCCGCTTCGCCCGCCGGAAATTATGTTCTTTACACCCACTTACATACGTCCGCGCTTTGACAGCTCTCAGCTTATGAATCGCTCTACCGATAGAACGCCCATACCCGGTAGCGTATGCGCAGTAAAGTATCAGTTGAGTTACAAGAGCCCCTTCCAAGAGGGTTCCGCAAACGAGGGTGCAAATGCAAAGCAGTTTAATGCTTTCTACGGTCTCTACAGAGGTGTTATCGATTCAAAATCGACATTTGAAGAGGCTCTAGGCGATGCGCAGGGAACTGTTGACAATAACGAATACGCCCTCCAGCGCTTTTGGAACGGCACATGCTCTGTATTGAACGATCAGGGCGCGTACGATAAGGGGGCGGATTTAAAGAGCTGGATATTGTCGCCCGAAAATTTTATAGCGGGCAATGTAGTCGATATACAGATAACCTTTGCAATCATGTACAAGCGCGAGGGCGAGAATGTGTCCGAGGGGCAGTCTCCGTACCACGTTGCCTACATAGAGCCTGGTACTCCATTTACTGTCGCGGACAAAATTTATGTCGATGGAAATTTGTACGAGCGCAGTTCAAGCGGCGGCAAGAGCAATGTCTCGCCTTCGGAGGTTGAGAACGGCTTTTTGGCCTTTGCGGAGTTGTCGGTGACCTTCCTATCGGATACGGGCGTATTGGAAATGCGCAATATGCCGCCCGAGGGCAAGTTGCAGCGCTTTCAGGAATTGCGCCAAAAATATGGTACTACAACGACGAGAAAATTTAAGTTTATTGTGGAACCGACCGAGTAATTTGATATGACACTAACACAAGAGCAGGCAAACGAAGTAAAGGAATGGCTCCAAGGCGGGGCGGGGATTGGCGATGTTCAAAAGCGCCTGTCCGAGAAATTTGGCATAAATATGACGTATATGGACGTCAGGTTTCTCATAGACGACCTAAACTTGGAGGTGGTTGACAAGCCCGAGCCAAAGAAGGAAGTTCAGAATCAGGATGCGGCGGCTCAGGAGCAGCCCAGTGGGCAGACCGGC
>OJMH01003825.1_pt1 | contig 10700 bp, 7 predicted proteins | sample 1597111 | NCBI WGS metagenome assembly OJMH01 (sample SAMEA2452115, study PRJEB22498) | human gut metagenome
GAGGATGAGCGCGCCGATGATGCTGAAGGAGCTGCTCAGCGAACTGGGCGTGTTGAGACTGGCCATCTTCATGGCGTCGATGCCGATCTCCAGGATGATCAGCTGCCAGAATATGCTGATGTTTGCACCGCCATCGATCAGCGTGAACCTGAACACCTCCGGCATCAGGTCCGGATTGCTGTTGAGCCAGAACCACACCGGCGTCAGAAACTGCGCCAGCAGGAAGATCAGGATGCGGATGATCCGCAGATATGTGCCGATCAGCGGCGGGAAGTAATAGTCCTGCGCCTCCTGGACAAAATCCATGAGCGTCACCGGCAGCAGCATGACCGAGGGCGAATTATCCGTGATCACCACGATGCCCACTTCCTGCACATGCGCGCTTGCCACATCCGGGCGCTCGGTATAGCGCACGAGCGGGAACGGGTTCCACCAATGCTTGTCAAACAGCACCTCGGCCAAGCTTTCCTGCGCCATCGTCAGCGAATGCACCTGCAGGGCGCTCAGCCGCTTTTTCAGCGCGGCGTACAGCTGTTCATCGCGGCAGCCGGCCAGCGAGCAGAGGACGACGTCATCCTTCGTCTCTCCGACCTGCACATGCTCCATCCGCAGACGGACGTCCCTGACCCGGCGGCGGATCAGCGCCGTGTTGAAGACCAGCGTCTCCACGAAGCCATCGCGGGACCCGCGCAGCACCCGGTCATCCTCCGGCTCGCTCATGGAACGCGTCGGGTATGTGCGCGCATCGACCAGCACGAAGGTGTCATCATGCTGGCGATACACCGCCATCACGCCGCTGAGGACCTGCAGGGCAGTCTGCTCCACATCGCCGCAAAGCGTCACCTCGACATATGGAAACAGCTCCTGCTGCAGCTGCGGCATCGCTTCGCCCTGCGCATCGCTGTCGATCAAGAATTCCATCATCTTCTCCATGATCTCATCTTTGACGAACCCATCCACAAAATAAAAGTAATACGATCCGGATGCGGCCTGCAGCACGCGGCGCATCAGATCGAAGCTCTCTGAGAGACAGAGCCGTTCTTCCAGCGCTGTGTTCAGCTCTTTCATGCATATCACCCTCTGCAGTATGGACAAGATCGACAAGGATAAACAAAAGACGGCCGATGGCCGCCTATGCGTTCTGTTCCAGCTGTTCGCTGTATTCTTCCCATTTCTGCATCAGCCGGTCGATCTCGACATGCACATCATCGATCTGCTGATCCAGCTCATTCATCTTCTTGAAATCATGATAATATTCCGGTTCGAAGCGCAGCTCCCGCAGCGCCTCCAGCTCCGTTTCCTTTTTCTCGATCTGCTCCTCCAGCTGACGGATCGCCTTGGAATAATTGAAATTGCGCACATACGGCTTCTTTCCGCTCTCTTTGGCCTCATGCGCCTGCTCCTTTGGCGCCTGTCTGTCCTTTTCCAGATACTCTTCGTAAGTCAGCGGGTAATACACCGCCTGACCATCCTTGATCTCCAGGATGGCGGTGGCCAGCTTGGAGATAAAATAGCGGTCATGCGAAACGAACAGCATCGTTCCTTCGTATTCGCCCAGCGATTCCTCCAGCGCCTCCTTGCCCAGCAGATCCAGATGGTTGGTCGGTTCATCGAGCATCAGAAAGTTCGGCTTGGACAACATGAGCTTCACCAGGCTGAGGCGGACCTTTTCTCCCCCGGACAGGCAGTCCACGGTCTTGAACACCTCATCCTGGGTGAACAGAAAGCTGCCCAGCGCGGTGCGGATGCTCGTGCGGTCAAGGTCCGGGAAGCTGTCCCACACCTCTTCCAGCACGGTCTTGCTGGAATCAAACTGCGCCAGCTCCTGATCGAAATAGCCCACATCGATCTGATGTCCGAGCAGAAATGTGCCGGAAAGCGCCGGCACCTGATGCATCAGCGTCTTCATCAGCGTCGATTTGCCATGCCCGTTAGGGCCAATCACGGCTACGCGCTGTCCTTGTGTCACGCTCAGGCTGATCTCGCACAATGGATGATCATAGCCGATCTGCAGATGCTCGACCTCCAGCACGCGCCGGCCGCCCTTGCGCGCCGTGTGAAAGCGCGCATGGAACGTATGATCGTCGCTGGTCGGATCCTCGATCTTCTCCATGCGCTCCCGATATTTGATCTTGGACTGCGCGAATGCCGCCTTGTTCTTCTTATAGCGGAACTTTTCGATCAGCTCCTCCATGCGGGCGATCTCCTTCTGCTGGCGGTTGTAGGCGGCCTCCAGCTGGGACTTTTTCATGGCATAGACTTCCTGGAACTTGTCGTAATCGCCCACGTAACGGGTCAGCTCCTGATTGTCCATATGATAGATGAGGTTGATGACACTGTTCAGGAAGGGAATGTCATGGCTGATCAGAATGAAAGCATTCTCGTATTCGTTCAGATAACGCTTCAGCCATTCGATATGTTCCGCATCCAGATAGTTGGTAGGCTCGTCCAAAAGCAGGATATCCGGCTTCTCTAACAGGAGTTTTCCCAGCAGGACCTTGGTACGCTGGCCGCCGGACAGTTCGGTGACATCACGATCGAGACCGATCTCCATCAACCCTAAGGCTCTTGCCACTTCTTCCACCTTGGCATCGATCATATAAAAATCATGCATGGTTAAGAGGTCCTGGATCGTCCCCAGATCTTCCATATACTGTTCCAGCTCTTCGGGAGTGGCATCTCCCATTTTGTCGCAGATTTCGTTCATCTGTGCTTCCATATCATATAAAAAGTCAAAGGCGGAAGCCAGCACCTGGCGGATGGTCATGCCGGGAGTCAGCACGGTATGCTGGTCCAGATAGCCGACACGGACATTTTTCGCCCATTCTACTTTTCCCTCATCCGGCATGAGCTTGCCGGTGATAATATTCATAAAAGTAGATTTGCCCTCGCCGTTGGCACCGATGAGACCGATATGTTCGCCCTTTAACAGTCGAAACGATACATCGTTAAAAATAGCACGGTCACCGAAGCCGTGGGTCAGGTGTTCTACGTTTAATATACTCATAATTCCTCACATTCTGCTGCGTATGCAGCGGACTCATTTCCGTATTCTCCTGCAAGTATAGCCTACGGCCCGCGGTTTTGTAAAGAAAAAGAAAGAAACATAGAAAGCAAAATTGATTTTTTTGAAACTTTTCAACATCAGCTGTCGTCTGATAGTATAGGAAGCCCCGTCTGGGGGATATTACAACAATAAGTATGGGCATATCCCATAGAAAAGAGGAGAGACTTTATGAAGAAGAAATTAGCATGTATGTTACTTATGGGTACTTTGGCACTGTCCATGGCGGCCTGCGGAAACGGGCAGGACAAGAATACCGGTGCTGCTACAGAGACCGGTGTGGAAAGCACAGAAGGCACCGTGGAATCCACCGGGACGAGTGTAGAGAGCACTGAGGCGGGAAATGCCGGCACACAGCAGGAAAATGGAGATGTGGCATCGGCATTACAGAGCGCCAAAAAGGCAGTGACAGACGCGCTGGGTGATGATTACTGGCCCGATTCCGAGATCCCGGAGGAAATGCTGAATGAGACCTATGGTGTCAGTGCAGATCTGTATGATGCTTATCTGGGTGAGTGTCCTATGATCAGTGTCAATGTAGATACTTTATTGATTATTCATGCAAAAGATGGTAAGGTAGAGGATGTAGAAAATGCATTGAACGCCTATCGTGACAGTCTGGTGAATGACACGATGCAGTATCCCATGAATCTTGGCAAGATACAGGCATCCCGAGTGGAACGGATAGGTGATTATGTATGCTTTGTACAGTTGGGCGCGGACACTTCCTCTGTGGAAGAGCAGGGAGATGAGGCCGTGATCACTTACTGTCAGGAGCAGAATGAACTTGCCCTGGAGGCTATCAGACAGACTCTGGAGTAAATACGGAGTAGAGTGAATGGTATTCAGCAGTGTATTGTTTCTTTTTCGGTTTTTGCCGATTTTTATGATCTGCTATTTCCTGGTTCCCCGGAAGATGAAGAATCTGGTTCTCTTCCTGGGGAGCCTGGTCTTTTATGCCTGGGGAGAGCCCGTCTATATTTTCCTCATGCTTTTTTCTACCATATCCGATTATGTGTGGGGAAGGCTGATCGAAGAATACAGAGGGAAGGATCACTCCAGGATCTTTTTGCTATGTTCCATTGGCATCAATCTTTTTATCCTGGGATTTTTTAAATATGCTGATTTCCTGCTACAGACGGTGAATACAGTATTTGGAACATCAATTCCGCTGTTAAAGCTTCCGCTGCCCATCGGAATTTCCTTTTATACGTTCCAGACCATGTCTTACGTGATCGATGTGTACCGGGGCGATACAAAAGCGCAGCGTAATATTCTGCAGTTCGGTGTCTATGTGACCATGTTCCCACAGCTGATCGCCGGGCCCATCTTAAAGTATCATCAGGTGGAACGGTATCTGCAGGACAGACGGACCGACCTGGATGCCATCAGTTACGGGGTAAAACGATTCGTGACAGGACTGGCCAAAAAGGTACTGCTGGCCAATAACCTGGGACTTTTGTGGAAACAGGTAACGGAACTGGGAAATGAGCAGATGAGTATTCTGATGGCATGGCTGGGAATCGCAGCGTTTGCACTCCAGATTTACTTTGATTTTTCGGGTTATTCCGACATGGCTATCGGATTGGGGGCAGTCTTGGGCTTCCATTTTCCGGAGAACTTCAATTATCCATACATTGCTGCTTCGGTAAAAGATTTCTGGCACAGATGGCATATTTCTCTGAGTACCTGGTTCAAGGAGTATGTGTATATTCCGCTAGGCGGCAATCGCAAGGGGCTGCCGAGACAGCTGTTTAATATTCTGGTGGTATGGATGCTGACCGGTATCTGGCACGGTGCAGGATGGAATTTCCTGTTCTGGGGGCTGTGGTTTGCATTTTTCCTGATCCTGGAGAAATTATTCTTAGGAGATATTCTGGAAAGTGTGCCCAAGGTGTTCGGCAGGATCTATACGTTGGCGGTAGTACTGATCAGCTGGGTGTTTTTTGCACTGGAAAGTCCCGGAGAGATCCTGGCTTATCTCCAGGCTATGTTCGGAATGAACGGAATAGGGCCCGTGAATTCGCTGGCAATGTTTTTGTGCAATGAGTATCTGGTGCTTCTGGTGATCGCATTGGTGGCATGTCTTCCGTTGGGCAGCAGACTCGTGCATGCCTTAAAAAGCAGTAAAACAGGACCCGCCATGGCGCTGTACCGGTTGGGAGAAAAGGTGATTCCGGCGGTATTGCTGCTTCTGTCGGTGGCGTATATTGTGGATGCGTCGTATAATCCCTTTTTGTATTTTCGATTCTGATCGGGAAGGAGGAACCGCATATGGATGATAAAAGAAATTCGCTGTTGACCATCGGACTGGTCTGTGCGGTACTTCTGGTTCTGGGAGTGGCAGATCTGTGGAACAGTGACAGAGTATATTCGGAAGCGGAGAACCGGGTGCTGGCTTCCCGCCCTGCCTTTTCCTGGGAGAGTCTTTTTACGGGAGAATACGGGGATGCGTATGAGAAATACATGTCCGACCAGTTCGTAGGACGGGATAAATGGGTAGGACTTAAGACCCGGGCAGATATCCGTTTCCGGAAAAAAGAGATCAATGGGGTCTATCTGGGAGCGGATCATTATCTGATCGGAGTGAACGATCCCGGGGAATACACGGAACAGATGGAGAACTCCCGTGTGGCATCGTTGACAAAACTGGTGAACCACTGGGATGCCAAGGTGATGCTGGTGCCGACGGCGGACAATATTCTCACGGATAAACTGCCGGCATTTGCACCCTATTATGACGAGGAACGACTGCTTATGAAAGTACAGGACTCCATCGGAGAAGATCACTATATAGATGTGTATCATGCTTTGCAGGAGCACGCACAGGAACCCATCTACTATCGCACGGATCATCATTGGACCAGTCTGGGGGCATATTACGGTTTTCTGGCCTGGGCGGACAGTGTGGGACGTTTCCCCTACCCGTATGACGTAAACGGCATGAAGACGGTGTCGGAGAATTTTCAGGGAACCCTGCAGTCCCGTATCAATGTGGACTGGACGAAGGATAGCATACAGTATTTCCCGGAGACGGAGAAAAAAGCAGTATCGGTGACGTATGATTTTGCGGACACGGCTGATTCTCTGTATGCACCGGATTATCTGGATACCAAGAACCAGTATGGATTTTTCCTGAATGACAATCATGCATTTATTGAGATTCATACGGGATACAATCCCGGTAAGACGCTGTTTGTCATCAAGGATTCTTATGCCAACAGCCTGATTCCGCTGCTCACGGCCCATTATGAGAATATCTACGTGGTGGATCTGCGGTATTTTAACGGGAAACTGTTCCAACTGATGGAGCAGTATGAACCGGAACAGGGAATGGATGTGCTGGTGTTGTATGATTGTATTCATTTTTTAGAGGATTTTAAGTATTATTAAGGAGGCTTATTATGGCTTATTTGGGCATTCCCCAGAATACCATTGCGGTACTGCAGAAGTACCATTTCAATTTTCAAAAAAAATTCGGACAGAACTTTCTTATAGACACGACGGTTCTGGACCGGATTATTTCTTCTGCGGAGATCACGAAGGAGGACTGCGTGCTGGAGATCGGGCCGGGCATCGGTACCATGACCCAGTATCTTGCGGAGCGCGCGGGCAGCGTGGTGGCCGTGGAGATCGACAAGGCACTGATCCCTATTCTGGAAGAGACATTACAGGATTATGATAACGTCACGGTCATCAATGACGATATCCTGAAAGTGGACATTAACCGGCTGGTGGAAGAGAAAAACGGAGGACGCCCCATCAAGGTGGTGGCAAACCTGCCCTATTACATAACGACACCAATCATCATGGGCTTATTCGAGAGCCGTGTGCCGCTGAAGAGCATCACTATCATGGTGCAGAAGGAAGTGGCGGACCGTATGCAGGTAGGCCCCGGCACGAAGGATTACGGCGCCCTGTCTCTGGCGGTGCAGTATTATGCAAAGCCGGAAATCGTGGCGAATGTACCGCCCAACTGCTTCATCCCGAGACCGAATGTGGGCAGCGCGGTCATCCGCCTGACCCGCTACGAAGAACCGCCGGTACAGGTGAAGGATGAGAAGAAGATGTTTGCACTGATCCGGGCTTCCTTCAACCAACGGCGCAAGACTCTGGTGAATGGCCTGGGAAATGCGGGCCTCCCAGGCATCACCAAGGAATCCGCGGCAGCAGCCCTGGCACAGATGGGCCTGTCCCCTACCGTAAGAGGTGAGGCATTGACACTGGAGCAGTTCGCAAGACTGAGTGATCTGTTGTAGAGCGACTTATCATGAAGCAGACAAGGAGTATACGTTCAGACAGCTGCAGATTCATAGGTCACTCCGTCTCCGACCGATAATAATTTCGGTATTTTAACGGTGTCATATTCCGGTATTTTTTAAACACCCGTTCAAAATAAGTAATATTTTCATAGCCCAACTGTTCCGCAATGGAAGTGATGCTGTCATCCGTTTCCAGAAGGAGCCGGTGGGCTTTTTTGATGCGGTTGACATTCAGGTAATCATTGATGGTAAAACTGGTGACCTCCTTGAAGATGCGGCTCAGGTAAAATTTGTTGATATAGAACCGCCCAGCGAGATCCTCCAGAGAGATCCGCTCAGTACAATGTTCTACAATATAGTGCGCCACTTCATCGACCTTTTGATACTTCGGGTTCGAATGTCTGGCCGGGGATGAGACAACGGGACCCTCGGGCTGCAAGCGTAGCACGGCAATGAAAAATTCTGCCAGCTTCGTCATGGCGGCCAGAAGATAGCCGGGCTTTTTGTGGATCAGCTCAGAGGCAATGTCCTGCAACAGAGACTGGATATAGGGGCGCATTTCTTCTGGCAGTGTCAGAATACTGCCCTGCTCCGTGAAAAAACTCTGTAGCTGCAATCCTCCGAAAGATGCCAGAAAGGAAGAAAAAGGTTCTTCCATGATTCCTAAAACGATCCGGTCGTGATGTGGTCCGGCGGAAGCCATACCGGTGCGGTGGATCTGCTCCTTGTCAATGAAGACCAGCGTTCCCGGGGTGACCAGATAGGTCTGCTGGTTGATAAAATAATACCGTTCCCCCTCTAAAAGATAATAAATCTCGTATTCTTCGTGAATGTGACGGATATCCATGGAATAATTATAGTCCCGCACAACACGGTCGATGTGGAATCCGTCTGCAAGCTCATTATAGAGCCAGTGATCCTGAGGCGTCGAAGCAACAGCATTGTCTGCAACGCCTGATTCCGGTGGAGCCGGTGTCTGAAAATCCCCTGTTTCAAACATAATAGTGATCTCCTTTTTCCTATGCTATATTAGTGCTATATTAGACTGCATTCTGAAAAACAGTATGCGCAGGCTATATTACAAATCTATGGGCTTGTATAAAAATAAAAGTCAATATAGTACGAAAATGGCAAAAAATACGCAAATAATAGCAAGATTATTATACAGCTATAGGCTATAATGTGCAATATAGAGAAGGCAGTACGGGCCGATGGAGCAGAGGATCCCAAGGACCGGAAACACATAAGGAGGATACAAAAATGGAGTATGCAGACGGAAAGGTAAAAGATTTACAGATCGCCTATATTGGCGGTGGTTCCAGAGGATGGGCATGGACATTTATGACGGATCTGGCCATGGATGAAGAACTGTCCGGAACCATCCGCCTGTATGATATTGATGCGGAGGCGGCAAAACACAATGAGATCATCGGCAACAGACTTTCTGCAAGAGAGGATGTGGTGGGCAAATGGAACTATACTGTTTCTGACAGCTTACAGTCCGCATTGACCGGTGCGGATTTCATCGTGATCTCTATTCTGCCGGGAACTTTTGATGAGATGGCTGTGGATGTACATATGCCGGAACGACTGGGAATCTATCAGTCTGTAGGAGATACCGCAGGCCCCGGCGGTGCCATGAGAGCACTGCGTACGATTCCCATGTATGTGGAGATCGCACAGGCCATCAGGGCATATGCACCGAAAGCCTGGGTCATTAATTACACCAACCCCATGTCCCTGTGCGTGAAGACTTTATACTATGTTTTTCCGGAGATCAAAGCTTTTGGATGCTGCCATGAAGTATTCGGTACCCAGAAAGTGTTAAAGGGTATTCTGGAAGAGGCCATGGGGCTTAAGGATGTGAAACGTGAGGATATTCAGGTCAATGTACTGGGTATCAACCATTTCACCTGGTTCGACTATGCTTCCTATAAAGGAATCGATCTGTTCCCCATTTACCGGAAATATACCGAGGAGCATAAGGAAGACGGCTACAAAGAAGCAGATAAAAACTGGGCGAACTCTACTTTCGAGTGTGCCCATATTGTGAAATTTGATCTGTTCCGCAAATATGGTCTGATCGCAGCAGCAGGCGACAGGCATCTGGTGGAATTCATGCCCGGTGTGGGTGACAGTTACCTGAAAGATCCCGAGACGGTAAAGAGATGGAAATTCGGTCTGACTACCGTAGACTGGAGAAAGAAGGATCTGCAGGAACGTCTGGCAAAGAGCGCGAGACTGGCAGCCGGTGAGGAAGAGATCGAGTTGAAGCCTACCGGGGAGGAAGGTATCCAGCTGATCAAGGCACTCTGCGGACTGACCCGCAAGATCAGCAATGTCAATATTCCCAATACCGGACATCAGATTGCCAATCTGCCGGAAAGTGCGGTTGTAGAGACCAATGCGGTATTCGAGAGAGATGCCATCCGCCCGTTGTATGCCGGAGAGCTTCCGGAGCAGATCAAGGAGCTGGTGGATCCCCATGTGGCAAACCATGAGCGGATTCTGAAAGCAGCTATTCTGTGTGATTTTGATCTGGTGGTGGAAGCATTCCTGGAGGATCCGCAGGTGAAAGGAAGAGCTTCCAGAGAACAGGTGGAAGAGCTGGTAAGGGATATGCTCCGCAGCACGGCAAAATATCTGCCGGAAGGCTGGAAAAAGTATCTGTAAAAATAAAATAGAAAAAAGAACCCGGGAGGTGCTGCAGAAGGATGAGGCGGCACCTCTTTTTGTGTATACGATGAGCCAGGTACAGATTTGTGCTTGCACAAGAATCTGTACCTGGCGAATGTACATCATCTAGCTTTTAAGCGAGATGGTGTACAAAGTATAAAAATCGAATAGGAGACAGTCCGCTCGAGGGGTTAATTATTTGAAAAAAGAATATAAGCGGCAGAAGAATTATAAAGTCATTGTGAAAATGCACAAAACTGCGAGAAGTATTTTGAGAACAATATACAAACTTCCAGGGATTTACAGAAAAGCACTTGCAACCAGTTCGTGAATGTGCTATTTTCTAATTACAGCAACGGAAACGTTACCGGGAACAATACCGAAACCGTTTCCGACAACCTGACGGGAGTATAGCAAGAATTATGAAGGGTTCCCGTTCCAACAAAAAAGGAGAGGTAAGATTATGAAGAAGAAACTGGCAAGTGTTTTACTTTGTGCAGTAATGGCAGCTTCCATGCTGACCGGTTGCGGAAATGCTGATAATGCAACAGCAACCACCCCTGCTACCGACAACAAGACGGACGCAGCAGCAACTACCGAGGCGGCAGAGAAGACCGCAGAGGCAGCAGGCTCTGTATACTATCTGAACTTCAAACCTGAAGTTGACGAAGTATGGCAGAAGCTGGCTAAGGAATATA
>OJMH01003826.1_pt1 | contig 10699 bp, 9 predicted proteins | sample 1597111 | NCBI WGS metagenome assembly OJMH01 (sample SAMEA2452115, study PRJEB22498) | human gut metagenome
GAACCCAGAACATACAGCACATGCGGGTAGTCGGCGGTTTCGCGCAGCAGGGCCGGGTATTGTGCGTCGGTGGAGGCGATGATCTCGATCCCGTGTTTGCGGCAATGTTTGACTTCGCGCTCTGCGTCTGCGAACGCTTTCTTTTGGAGGATCGCCCGCGCGAGTTCCGGTCGGAGTCGGGCTTTTTCGATGAGTTCGTCGGCCGAAGCGGAGAAAACCGCCTCTGCCGAACCGAATACGTCGAGCAGATGGACCGCCCCTTTCGGGCCTATTCCCGGCGTGAGGGTAAGGGCTATGTCTGGAATTTCGCGCTTCATTTTCCGTATCCGGCAATCCCCGAATGAGTTCGGCTCCGCCTCTTTTGGGCGAAACCGTAGGTTCCGGACCCGCTTCGGGGCTTCGGTTAGCGGTTGTAAAGATAGGTTTTTGCCGATAAAAATGCAAAGTTGCCCGGAAGTTTTGCAGAAAAGAGAAATCTTCGTATATTTGCAAACCCGATCCAGGGAATCAGGGTCTGATGGCCGAGTGGCTAGGCAAAGGTCTGCAAAACCTTGTACAGCGGTTCGAATCCGCTTCAGACCTCACAGAAACCGCGTTGCAGCTATCTACAACGCGGTTTTATTTTTGAATTGTCATACATTTGTAATACCAACCTTTATTCGTGGCTGGTTTCTTCAATATAAGATAACAAGCTATAGATATCCAGATGAATTTGGCGGGTTGCTCGATTCATTTTATCATCTAATTCTTGCCATCGTTTTTGGGCTGCATTTGGTTTGATAGCTTCCTCATATGTTCCAACAACATGTTCTACTTCTTTTTCCAAAGTATGCGATAACTGAAATATCGTTTGTTCATCAATATAAGACGGACGACATTTCTCATTCAACTCTACAACCTTATTAAATAATGTTTGAGCATTTGATTTATACTTAAATCCATTCGGCTTTTGAGTACCATAACCATGTACATATTCTCCATAAGGTGCTGCAACTAATGAATCATATAGTTGTTTTATTTCTAATAACAATACATTTTCCATAACAATATATTTATTTGATTTTTTGCGTCCGTCTTAATTCTTTGAGCGGATTTTGGTCATATACTTGTTTTAGTTTATACAGATCCGTATTAGGTTCGATAATAGCTTGTCGATAGCTGACATAATATCCCAGTAACGTATCGACATAAGAATTTCCAGTATGATATGATTTGCTAAAATCATTTTTATGAATAATATTCAACGCCATTTCCCATTCTTTGGATGATACATTTTCCTTGCAAGTACAAAAGGCTTTCCACCACGAGTGGGCCGATGCATTGCATATCGAATCATTTCCTAAAATCTCAATAGCCGTTTTCTTTCCGCCATTTTCCAGCCCAAGCCATTCGAAGAAATAACGATAAATAATCATGGTTTCTGGCATTTCAAGAAGCTTATGGTATTCCTCGATATTTTCGCCAAAAGCTTTCATGAAAAATGATGTTCCCTTGCCAATCTTACCTTTTGTACTATTGAGAACAGCCTGAATAGCTCGGATATACTTACGATTCCAGTATTTGCCAATATAGTCTCGATTGTGAGAATAATCCTCATCCATATCTTCCGTGCGACGGATGGGGTGGTATTTCATGGGAAAAGAATAGATACTCACATTTAATCGATCACACAATTCTACATTGATCCTTAACCGATGATATAAATCATCTGGATGATCATCGAAGTTATATAACAAGTAGTTGGAGAAATCTTTCAATCCAACCTTGCTGCTCATTTCAATCGCGCGAGTATATTGTGCTTCCGTTTTTATATTATCGAAAGCTATTCTTAACGGGCGTATTGCGATTCTGCTTAACTGCTTGACATTCTCTTCGGTAAATAAACGAGCATCTACACCTTGGTTGAAATCGACATAGCGATGACGAGGAGCAGGTTTAAAATGTTTCTTATAAATATCCTTTATTTCGTCATATGCGGCGAGCAGGTGTTCTTTTGTAGTCGTAAGAAGCTTATTAATTTTATATTTTTCAAAAATGATTTTATATATCTCAAATGATTCTTCGCCTTTTAATTTTTGGTAAAATTCCATAATTAAGGACTGGGCTTTTCTAATATTTGCCCGTTCGTTAATCACAGGTGTAGAGCGCAAATGAGCAATGGATAACGCAAGTAAATCTGGTTGAATAAATATAGCGTCTTTACCAAATCCGCAAGCTACAATATCATTGATAATCGTATCGAACTCCGAAGAGGCTAATATGTTATTATCCATTAATAAAAGGTCTTTTTGATCACCGTATTGTTTTCGGGTTTCTTCGATTCTCTCTCGAAGAGGAATATAGGAATTATAAACAGGTTCTAATTTGGGAACAGCGCAAAACGGACATTTTCTTATGCATCCACGTGTGGTATATCCATAATATGCATTGTTCATTGGATATTTATATTCAATTTCATCAAGAATTGAATAATCTAAAGGCAAATTATCGATAATGAGTTGATTCCTTTTATCTAGTTGTCCGGGAATGTTTAAAATTCCTTTAAATGGCTTGATCCCAGTTGCCTCGTAAACCTCTTTTGCTTGAATGGTTGCTAATACACCTCCAACCATCAAATTTTTTGTGTCTTTAACTAGTTTTTTTGCAAAATTGATGGTGTCGATAGTAATGCGCCAATGGAACGTGAACAAAGTTGTTACAAAGACGCGATCCCATTCGGGATCTGCTTCCCAGTTTTTTTTCCAATAATAATCTTTAAACTGATTAATTTTGTTTGTCAAAAGAATCTCCATATTTGTGGAGCTAATCGGGATTTGAACTAAGAAATCCCGCCGCCTTGTACGAATATACTCAACAAACAAATCTTTGTAAAGATTCCAATTAATGTTTTCATCTATTTTATAAAACTCATCAATACATTTATTGGCAATGCGTTCTATAACAAACTGTTTTAAATCCCCTTTATAGAAAACGACTTCATGACCTAACATTTTATGATAGGTCGATAATTTCATAAGCCCAATTGGTGGATACTTATTTGAATAGTTTGGCTCTATAAGCAGTATCTTTAATTTTTTTCGAGGTCTTGCCATTATTCTTCTATAAGTTCTCTTATAGCTTTTCGTTGTAATTCTCTAATTAATTTAATATGTGAAACCGGACAGTTTCTTTGATATGACATACACACTCTGCGAATTAATGCTGCAAGGTCTTCGGGATAGTGATTATTCAATATTTCAAAGTCATCGAGCTCAGGTTCAACCTGCGGGATAGGACTTGATATAGGTAATTCAGATGCAGGTATGCACGGTATCTCTTGGTCCATCTCTGTATGTAAGTCTTTGATTCGCCGTTTATACGACTCCAGTACTTTTTGTGCTACAGGATTGGTTGCATTCTTGGATTTGGTGATACTCTTAAGTTTTTTGCAAGCATCTGTTAATTGTTTTTGAGCATTAACGATATTTTCAGTTGCGGGAGCTTGAATTATTTTGTAAGCATCTATATAACGCTCGACTGCTTTTTTTGTATCATTGGCTAAATGATATAACTTAACTAATCCATCGAAGAAATTTCGAATTAGACACTTTAGGCATTCTGCTTCTGGGGTAGGAGCTAATCCGTCACGGGCACTATTTAGTTTGATTTTTTGATTCGCAATATGGATTTCTCCATAAAAATATTTATTACCTCGGGTTTCATTACGAGGGAAATAAGTTGTTAGCATATCGGCTTCTCCAACTTGAATATTGTGTTTTCGGAGCCGAAATTGGCTGCTTGTATCTGATACGGGAATTGCTTTGGTAAAATCGGTCAAGGCGTACCAGCCCCATGCTAACAATCCGTATGTATCATCTTTTAACGAGAAATACTCTAATCCGTTGATTGTATCATTTGTTCCAACGACACGTAATCCGTATCGTTTTTCTATCGCCGTGCCGTTAATTGAGATTGGGAAATATCCAACATTTTTTTGTAACTCTTCATATTCCCCTGACACACTGGTCATAATCAATTGATTCCTAAATTGAGCTGAATAATCGACTGGAGCAACTTCCCTTAAATAGTCTGCAATAATGTCTTTATTCAACAATGCTGGATATTGTAAATCAATATTGCATAAAGTAACTATAAAATAATGGTCATCTTTATTTTCATCGTATAAATTGCGAGATGACGCGGAATCTATTACATCCGTGGCATCGCGTTTATCGTTTTCGTCATTAAGAATCGCCTTGATTTTATCAATATCGAAAACAATTTCCGAAGCAAACTCTTCTCCTTTGTAGGTTGTTCTAAATGATAATTTTTTACAGAAATAGCCGCCAACTAATCGCCCTATGCCGAACTGACCTGCGGATGATTCTCCGTCCTTATTGGAATCTGCTATATCCAGCAAAACGGATTCGACTCGTTCTACGGGTATGCCAATGCCATTATCCCTAATTTCTATAAACCTCTTGGCAGAATCAATAGTAATAGAAATTCTACCATCGGTTATAGCTCCTAAAATACCGTGATTGACGGCATCATTGATAGCGTCTCGTGCATTTTGAACATATTCACGATAGATCAGCTTTTCATCCCCATACATTTGAAACATGAGCATGTTTATAAGCCCTTTACCAATGCGGGATTTATGCGTTTTCAGCTCTGCCATAGTTTATTATCCGTTGGGAAATTGTTTGTATGTCGGCCTTGGGAATCTAATATTTACAATCGATCGTAATGCCGGATTGGAAATAATATATTCCCCGGGAGATAATCTCGTCATCATATTTTGATAGACCTTAGGCACGTATTTGTAATCGGCTTTTGATATTTCGATAGCATTAGTCCGACCATAAGCATGAGTAGAACAATTGCCCTTAACTCGATCGTGTATAGCACTTCGGAATTGCTCCACCGAAAATAGAATAATGCCTAATGATCGGCCTCGCTCTGTGATTTCCAATAATTGACGTAGAATTGGGGAGTTTTTCGGAATATCGTTCGAAGCATATTTATTCAATTCATCAACAAACAAAATTATCTTATCAGGAATATTATCACGATCAGCGCCCAGTTTCATTTCATATATTGCACGGGCTACACTACCAAAAACGAAACTTTGAGAGTTTTCGTCTAATCGGGCAATATCGATTACCATAACCTGATTAGCTGTCAGATTGTGTTGAATCTCGCTTGTGAGGTCTACTTCTCCTACGTTATCATGTATTACTTTTGAGAAAATATCATTCTTGATCGCTTTACTAACACATCTCTTAAATTTTCTCCAGCTAGTTACTTGAATTTCATTCTTTACACCTCCATTGGCAGCGGTTTTTGTATACTCATCCAATTTATCTTGAAAATCTTTCCAATTATTCACACCGGCAAAATACCCTTCTCCATTTATGACATAATTAACGCAGCTTTCTAAAGTTCCAGTACTATCATCTTCATTGGCCAACAATAAATCCAATTTATCTTGAGATTTGTCATAGGTGAATTTATATGTAAAGGCTTTGTGATTTTTCTTTTGTCGTTCAACGTCTTGAGGATGAGCGTATGATTGCGCATGTTGCATTATTTCATCCTTTGTGTAAGGATAGTAATAGCGAACATTCTTAAAGGGTTCTATTGATAACCCTAAATCCGCATATATCTTTTTATCTTTCTCCGGCAGCTCTGTATTCGTTTCATCAATGGCCATAAGATCTCGTCCTTTGACATTGAAAAACACAAAAGCCACACTACTTCCGTCTATATCTTTGAATTTATGTTGAATTGCATTAAGGAGGAACATTGAATAAGATGTTTTTGCTGCTAATCCTGAAATACCGGATATATTCAAATGCGCTCCGTCTGGTCCAATTAAAAAGTGAGAATTAAGCTCGACTTTAACTTTTTTGGCTGCATTGCCTTGGTACATTTCCAAATAACCGCACACCAAAGGATTTTTTACATCATTTAGTCCTAAAGCCGTTCGAATATCCTCTTCGTCACAAAGCGAGACTTGTTTGCCATCCAGTACTGGGGTATAAATATCATCAGTATTGCAAACGACTTTTGCTTTTACGTAATTCATTCCAAGCCGATTCATTTGCCCAATAGAATCAGCTGTATCACCAAAATTACTTGATATAAAATTAGTGAAATGGCTCGCAGCATCCGTTACATGCGTAATTTCTTCGATAACTCCATATGTAATAGACTTATCGCTATTAGAGGATACATGTTCAACTTTAACTATGTCGAACGGACTCAAAATTTGTCCTTTATCTGTCCAAAAATAGAAATTATCAATGGTAGATGGCATCTTTTCAGTTGCCGATACTTTTCCAATAACCTGTAACATCTTTAGAATAAATTTAATATTATATTCGAATCCACATATTTCGATTTGCAAAACGATTCTGTCAAGAAAATTGGATATAGGTGATTTGCCCAGCGTGTATCAACGCCATAGCAAACTGGATAAGCTTCTCGAATTAAATTTGCGCTTATCATATCAACCTTGTCTGTTTCCAATTTGTCATTTTCATCCATCAAGACCATTTCGCACTTTACGATGTCAGAAAAATGTGTTTCTCGAAAATCGTGGTTACGTAATCGCACATACCACACGGCAAAATATGATTTTCCACCTTTGTGGTCTGATTCATAACGGTAAACTTTAGTTCGTTCGTAAGGTCCTAAATTTGCAATAGTTTTCGATAACCGATTCCCTTCAAAATCCGGCAACAATTCAGGGTCGAAGAGTTTTGAAACGCCAACTACATGCTGATAGTTGCTTCTTAAGTTATCCCATTGAGTTCTGTTTAAATTTGAGAAACTCGGATTATATTCCAAAGAACCATCTTTAATCAACCATGATTCATTATGTAACTTTCCAACTTTACATAATCTCTCAACCATCAATTGTTCTTCATCGGTCATTTCGTTCTGAATACATGCAATGCCCCGATGTTTGTAATTATCCCGGCCTTGTTCTTGTGGATTAATATTAGTCCTGTACAAAAGCAATTTATTGATGCCTAATTGCAAATCTTTTAATTTTGATATCTTATCTATTACTTTAGAATTAATAGTTTCACAAAATGACCGGCAAAAATTCTCACCGCCATCGTCATCGTCATAATCATCTGGCATTGCCATAACAATTTTGTTATTCAGTTGCCAGCATTTAAAGGTATCGCGATCTTTTCGCTTGCAACACCCAACAATAATTTGTCCTGCAATGATTGGAAATATCTTTTTGCCAATACCGATATCATCTATTTTGAAAGTGTGTCGCGATCCATCCAAAAAATATTGAAAAATGGGTGGAGGAACTTTGGGTGACTTGAACAAATATGCGATGGATACTGTTTTTACACGAGAATGATCTGTTTCCGCGAATGTACTTTTAGTAGCATTTGCGATTGTTTTATCATCATAATTATAGGCAATAGTGTCATTATCTACTGAATCAAGACATATCTTTTTTGTCTTGAAGCATTGATATTTGCCCTTTCCTGCCTGTTCTATATAGTCGAGAATCATTCCCATATTTTAATTCCAGTCAGATTATGGCTGCGTTATATTCTTTAAAATTTAATACTCATACAAAATTAAACAATTTATGTTAATCATCAGGCTTTCTAATAGTAAAATACATTTTTAATCTGCCTTAATTTTTTTGAGTTGTTGTTCGAAATATTTTGCTGCTTGCTCATTTAACCGTACTTGTTCGTCATGCACGGCTTTTTGCCTTGCTATTTTTTCAAAGGTTTCAACATCTTTTTTCATCTGACGGATTTTTGCGTTGTCGCGGTTTAGTTCGAATAGCTCTTCCAGTTCGGCAATACGGTCGGGTGTCGCGTCGCCTTTCATCTTTATATAGCGGTATTTCAGGTCGTTGTCGATGCGGTCATGATTCGGTCGGGTAGCGAAATAGAGTGCCGACGACAAAATCATGCAGCTTATAAAAAGAAATAGCACCAAATAAATGACGAATGGGGATTCGGAGCTGAAAATCACTCGGTGTCGGATTATTCTCGGCGGCAGTTCGGCGGGGATTTTGATTGCCTCGACAGATGCTTGCAGATTATCGATACCGGTTTGCGTTTTGGTATAGTTCTGCTCTATGCTCTCCAATCGTCCGGCAAGCTGGATTATTATCGCCTGATGCCGCTCTTGTTCTGTATATACGATTTGCTCCAATCGTTGCGACAAGTCATTGTCGCTTGATTGATTATTGTTTGCTGTTTTTGCCGCTAGTTCGGTCTTGATGGTTTTGACCATCGTCTCCTTGAAGTCCTCATACATTTCGTAGGACATCATATTATTCTCTTTCATGGTTGTATCGCTTCCTGTTTACAATTTCTGCTTGGATTTGGTCATGCGTTCTCGCAAGCGACGTTCCCGCTCCATTGCGGCAATCGCCATCGCTTCGGCGACGGTATTGAGCAATGCCGTGATGCGGGCGAGGTACTCTTCGGGACTCTCGCCGGGTTTGCGTTGCAATTGGGCTTCGGACAATTCGACCGGCGAACTATTCGGCGGCAACGGAAGTTCGCCGATATTACCGCCGAAATTGACCGTCGGCCTATCCGTGTTGGTCTTTCCGCCACCCGTTCCGAACAGATCGGAGAAGGCCGAACGGTAGGAACCTGCCGCCGCATGGAAGTCTTTGACAATAGCGCTTCGATGTCGGGTTTGCTGTTGTGCGTACGCAAAATGCAGATTCAGTTTCGAGAAGCTGAATTGCCGGTCGATCTTCGACCCCGAAAACTCGAAGTCGTTTTTTGAAAATAGAACGCCTTGTTTTCGGTCGGTATTTCCGCAATACTTATAGCGGACGTTGATGCCTTGCTCTTTTAATCTACCTTCCAGATCGTTCCAACTCTTACATTTGGGCAGACATCCTTTGATCGCATCATATATTTCGTATTTGGTCTTGTCCGGTTCGCGCAATCGCTCCCGCCGCACGCTGTCCTTTCCCGGCGCAAGATGCAACCCGTATTTCTCGGTTAGTTCCCGGCAGACTTTCGTATTGCGTATTTTAATATTCTTGTCCGATATAGTCTGCCCCTTGTTCCCGACCCGGTTATAGACCAGATGGCAGTGAGGATGGGGCTGGTCGAGGTGACGTACCAGCAGATATTGCGTGTCGGTAATACCCATTTTCTGCATATATTCTTTGGCGATCTGCGTCATCAGCGCATCGGTCATGTGCGGAGCTTCTTTCGGCGAAAACGAGAAGGAGATATGCCCGACCGTGTTTTTCAACCGAGGGTTCAGTCGGGTCTGATCCTTAAAATCCTCGATTATGTTCTTTACCTCCGGCGGGTTTACGCCTTCGGCATCGAGGATGCGCGACAGTTCCTTCATCACATAGCCGACAGTCCCGGCAAAGGATGAACCGGCAATGATTTTACCGATCATCGCGGATCTGTTTTAGCAGGGCTTCGAGGCATGCCATAATGGCCGCGTGACGGGATGCGACACTTGAAAATCCTTTCGCATGGGCAAGCCGTGTCAGTTGATTCAAGTTGCGAGCTATGCCTTTGAGCTGGGTTACGAAATCCAGATGCTCGCGACGCAGGCGTTCTCGTACCGCTCCTGTCCGAAGCAGTTGTCGGATGATTTCCGCCGGATGCTGCCCCGAAGTACGGGCCAATGACCGAAGACGTAAATAATGCTCCGTATCGAGTCGCGTACTGACGATATATCGGCGAACACGACCTTTACTCAATTCCGGCCGTCCGCCCTTGTTCTGTGCTTGTTTCATCGGTTTGTGTGCAGGAGTTAGACCAGCGGGATGTTCGGTAGGTTTTCGTTTACGAAAACACAAACTTGCCTTCCTAAACCTTTACCCCTTTCCGGCGTTGTGGCTCAACCGCCGCTGTTTTTGCTTTTAGAAGTTGCGGATTATTCCGAACAGATTGAACCGTCTTTGTTTTGGAGGCGTTTTTCTGTGCCGCCAACTTTTTCGCATGGTCTTTTATGTGGGCGATCAGATAGTCGTTGACATCCTTGTGTCCGGAGTAGAAACAGCTTTGATCGACGACTTCGCTGCGGGGGCAAAGACGAATCAACTCGGCGGTCGCTTTACGACCCGCATTGTCATTGTCGAAGAAAGCATGAATCGTCGAATGGCGTGCGAGAAACGGAAGCGCTTTCGGAAGATTGACGACCGAGTTTAATACTATTACGTCGATGCGTAGTTGGTCGGGGTGCTTCGTCGAAAGACAGGAGAGAAAATCCATGAACCCCTCGAAGGCGATTACCGTATCGGTGCAGTTGTCGATCGTCGTAATCTGTTTGGGCGATGCACTTCCTTTGAAGCATTCCGAGCGCAACTCCCATCCGCCGGCATCGTTCGGAAATCCGATGGCGAAATATTTTCTGCCATTGATCGTATAGCGTATCTCCCGACAATAAGTGCAGGCAACCTCCGGAACGATACCGCGCCGCCGTAAATAGTCGAGCAATGCCGAATGACGAAGCGGTGTGTCGGAGAGGATACGGAGCGCGGGAACGGTCGATAAAGGCGACAAAGATCGGGGTGCAGCGATCGGTACCCTCTCTCTGTTTCTCAGCAATCGGACGGCGTGTGCGAAATCGCACCGCTCCAACCGCATTACAAGGTCGATAATGGAACCGCCTTCGCCCAGTCGTAGGCTCGGTACAGAACGCCTTACTGCCTTTCGGCAGTAGGTTTTCCCGTACC
>OJMH01003831.1_pt1 | contig 10682 bp, 15 predicted proteins | sample 1597111 | NCBI WGS metagenome assembly OJMH01 (sample SAMEA2452115, study PRJEB22498) | human gut metagenome
GGTTTGTGTAAATGAACAGGATTAGAGAGAGAGGAGATTGGACTTCAGCTTCTGTAACTCGGCTTCTAAACAATGTATTCAATCCATCTCTGCTCACCTGTTACGCGAACACCCATGACGCTCACATCAACAACAGTATCGTTCTTCTTCTCCTTAGTCTTGACGCGAATGAGATGAGGAGCATTCCCCAAAATAGAACTCTGAAACAGCAGTTGGATGACAGGCAAAATGGAACCGCTCAATACAATAACAGTTCTACGTCCTTTGGTCACCTCTCCCGATTCATCTCTCTGTAGGATATCATCCCATTTCTTCCGTGCTTCATCATCGGATACTCTTTTGTAGAGTGTGCAAATATCACGGAACTGACAAGCAACGCTCATGTCTCCAAAGAGTGGAGTGGTGACGTTCATCCAAGTGGAGTCTCCAATCGAGTCAAAAATGTTCAGAGGTGAAACGTGTATTATACTGGCAGAGTAGGTATAGAAACGTCTAGTGATAATTAACTGTCTTTGGGGAATACCCCTTCACACTCCGCTTATTCGCTTTCTCGAAGGGCTGTCTTCGATCAATTGGAATTGATGTGACAATCAAGGACTTGTTTCCACACTTCAACACCTCTCTTTGAATATCCTGATGAACGACATCATCTGAAAGTGATCATTCGTCTCATTCTGTACCATTGATTTCGGGAATGCTGTGATAACAACAACCCGACTTGTAGAGTTCCGTGCTGACATGAGTTATGTAATCCTTGTAGTATCCTATCAGAACGTTCTGCAATAGAATGACACCTCCATAGAGTCGCCTCAGCACCTGGGAGCGAGAGGACATCTCTTGTTGACTATGAAATCCCAACGACATGAGACTCTCTTTCAGCATGTTCAGTCGAGCACATCCATGACCACCGATGTAGCTCTTGTACATAGGTACTTCACTGGAGGGGAGAGAAGACTGGGTAATGTAAACGTCCGGATCGGGTATCTCCTTCGTGGAAGGGGGATTGTATATCGTTTCCACCATTCTAGACCACGCAAGACGACTAATCTGAGGATCACATTCTGTATCCAAAAACCATGGTAAAGTGGAACAAAGGTTGCATTCTACACCGCCGATCGCTTTTAGCTCATCATACAGAGTACGTCCGTAGAGATCCTGTACTGGATGGGTTGCCAGAATGTGGATTGAACCAGTCTTACGACCCTTGCATAACCACTGAGCATACATCTTCGCAGTCTCTGTATCCTCGTCGGGTGTAGTAAAAATAATGTCAACGACGACCTACCGTTAACGGGATACGATAAGGCTACATCTTCGGGCACTTCCAGCTGAGGTAGAAGAAAACGGGAAGTCTCGGACAACAGCAACACGCGCTTCTTTCCAGTCTGGAATGTATCCCATTCCATCTGATTCACTCGGTCCAAATCCTCGGGTGTATCTCCTCGTTTCTCTATATAGTAATAGTCCTTGTTATGATAGCCGGAGCGTTCAGATGATGATGGAGAATCGCCATGCTCCTGAGTTGTTTTGTTTCCAATCTCTGCATGGTGCTTCTTGATCCGAATACGTCGCTCTGACACTTCTGCTGTAGGCATTCGACGATCCTCATTCAGGAGGACGTCCAAAGGCGACACAGGCATTTTGACAGATTGCAAGGTGTGAAGGAGATCCTCTTTCCACGCGTGAAGACTCTCCTCATGCTGATGTTTGACACGACTGACTGTAAGATGCGTCACCTCGGAAAGACCAAGCCAGTTCTTCCCTGGAATCTTCCCCGAAGCAATAACTGCTTTGGTTTCTTCCTTCATGACACTACTCCTGGTGACTTCAGGAAAGGCATTTATCAAATGGTAAAGGATGTAGCGAAGCTCTGCAGCGTATTGAATTCCGTACATGAACTCTTCCATAAACGATTGCAAATATGTTTACTTGAGTCCTTCAAATAGGAACCACAAGGCGAGTTCAGACCCTGGGATGGATCGATTGGAGTTTCGTACGACGAATAGAACGGGAATAGAGAAGAGCGCATATCGTCATACATCGAACTGATAACAATAATGAGCCGGTGATTTGATGGAAGTAGTGATTCCTTCAGGGTGCGAATAGTTGAATACTAGTTGTAATACAAGGGTTTTGGTACCTTCGACGTCAAGCTCATCATCCACCAAAAGAGCGAATAATGTAACCAGTAATACCTCCAGATGCACGAATACGGAATTGGCTTAACGGTAAACAAATCACTCTGTGGTACATGACTCATATTGAAGAGTTCTGCGTCGGATAGCTTATCCGGAGCAACCACCGTGTCAACATAGTGCTCTCTTATCACCATAGCCTTCTTGAAGTGGATGAAAACAGTGTTCCACATGCTCATGGCTGCTTGGTATCTACAGTTTGAAGCATTATTGATAACCAACAATTCACTCATGTCCTGAACCAGCTCCACATTGTGAAGAAAAAGTTGCTGACCGGAAAGACCAAGAGATGTATGGAGGAAATAACTATTCTCCTCGAGCTGCCATGTAGTCACTGCGAAGGACGCGTCCAAGTCATGAAGCAAATCGCTTTCAATCGACGAAAAGGTGGAGGAAGGAAGAGCAAAAGGGAATCGAATCATACTGCGGAAGTCCCAAGTCGATAGACGAGACGATGGCAGTGTATATACAACATACGCCTCTCTGAAAAGCTGCTGAATATCGACCACATGTTGTAGCAACTACATTCGTAGGAATAGGAAATGCGAACCTCTTCATTCTGCTTTGATGTCAGCTCAAAGGAGTACTGGAAGTTGTCGATAATCAATAGACCCAAATCGGTTGCCTTAATCGAATCACGGATATGACTAGAACTCACAAGAACAATTCGATCCACGCCTTTCAACAGACTGATTTCCAACTGGAGAGGTGAATGCAGAATACGGAATGATATACACCCCATCTAGTACTGAATGACTGGAATGATCGTCTCCCTTTGGAAGACTGCTCGGATACTCCGTAACCTATATTACAGCAAAAGCCAATACACACTGGAACAGACACCATGGAGGTCTGAAAGTATACCCTAAGCACTTGAGCAAGTCTGGGACGCGAGGAAAGAATAACAATATGTTTCTTCCCCCTAGTCGTGAAATGCAATGATTACTGTTACAATGTCATCATTTGAGAAATGAGCACCGCAAGGATTCGGTATCTCCCTTCCATTTCGTTGTTTCCGAGAATGCAGGAATGCTCAGGACGCGTCTTCAAGCACCCAAGCAGTTTCAAGTACACATTGTATTCGTTTGAATCTAGGAGAGAAATTGGTGACTGGGGAGAATTCTCAGAAGGCGACTGATTGTATCTACACTGAAAGAGAGCAAAATAACCTACAGAGACTCCAGATACATGACACCGTTTCTTTCTACGATTTTCCTTTCCAACTCCACGAGAGTCTCGCCAAAAGCAGAATCACGAATGCCTATGATTCATGGAAACACAGCAGCAACTACAACCAATCGAAGGAGGGAGGAGACTTGCTTGGTCATCCCCGAGAGGAACAACAAAAGAAGAAAACGAACGGGTACAAATACTCCTCAGTGGATCGCTACGATCTGGGATGCACCTCTCCTTAAGGTTTGGGGGAATGACAGCGAACGTAGTCATGTTGGGATAAACACCCGTATCATCCGGAGTTGTTAGAAGACTATACAGTCCTTTCTTGGTACTCTTCGATGCGGATGTGGATTTGGACTTCGGAGGTGATTCCACTTGCGTAGGTGGCTCTTTCCGCTTTCTTGTTGCTTCAATGGCCTTTTGTTTCTGCCGAGCGTTGCTGGCAATAGGCACGGAAGCTTGCTTCTTTGCAGATGGCTTTGAAGACACGCCACTTGGAGATGCTGGCAGAGACGTGTTCGGTGCCTGCTAGGATTAACCACAATAGGTTCGCCTCTTACCGTCTTAGTACTATCTGCATTTGATATAACACTCGCTTTAGCAGGAACAGCCGTCTGCTCTGGAGTAGCCCTTATTGATGAAGGAGATGGTGGGGGTTGCATTGGAGTCTGACTGGATGATGGGATGGCAGGTTGCATGGGAGGTTGATTAGAAGGCCGAATAGACAACTTTGAAGGTGGAGTGAATTGAGACTGATTCAAAGGAACCTTTGCAACGCGATAAGACGAAGCCTCGTTATGGCAAGACACAATATTCTCAGTAGTACTAGGCACAACTGTTCTTGATACCAGGAACGGTTGAGATGGTACAAGACGATTGCTATTCACCGACAGTACAGGAGAAACAATCTGATAACACGGTTGAGTTGACAGGTTGGGCTGATAGCCTGTAATCGATTGCAGAGGCATAACACCAACAGGTAAAGAGATGTCGGTACCATGACTCAGCTGTTGGACTTGAGGTGATATAGGAATAGAAGGTTGGAGAAGCACTTGGCGAAGCTCATCGAGACTCCTGTCCAGGTTCCTTGCTTGTGAAAGCAAATCGACCAATGTGCTGTGTACAGAATCGATAGTACTAATAATGTCGGCATAGTTCCCACTACTTTGTGATAGCAATGCCTTCTTCTCCTTCAATCGACCGATATAGGTGTTGCCACAGTCATATATGTTATTTCCTATGGTGAGCATTATGTTGATAGCAGACATATAGTTTTTCGCCAAGTCACACTTTGCATTCTTCAGCATTTGCGATAGAACGTCAATAGCATTCTCTGTAAACACACGCTGATTTGTCATCTCGTCGATGATTTGCGAATACTGCTGAAGAGAATGGGTAAGAGTCAGACTCAGATGAACTGGATTAATGGTTTGAACAAGCATGGGTACTTGGCAGAGTTGATACGTGGCATTTCGACTGTACTCATTCATTCCAGCATCCTTATTTACGACCATCTTTGATGGATTACTCGTTGCAGAACCTATAATTCAAGCAGTCCTCTGCGGATTTACACTGCAGACCAAGCTTATCAAGCTCTACGAAATCGCTCGGTGATGTAACACCGTAGATACAACCTCTGTGAACAAAAGACTGGCCATACAGGATCTACGCTCAAGAGAAATGAGAACACGTACCTTTGAAGGAATGAATACATCCGTTCCGTTGGGATCACAATGAAAGAAGCATAACAAACGAGGGAAATTCACCGAGTTGTAGCGAGTAAACCAGTCTTGTTTACTCAAAGAATCCGGAAAAGAACATATCGAAATCCCATTCACGGCAACAATAATATCATTGACAGAAATAACGTTCATACATGGATCTGTACTGCTGACATGACTCACAATCATTGAAAGTACTCTGTCTACCCTTAAAACCCATCTCCACGTCCAACTTCGACTACTCGTTCCCGGATAACATAAACAACGACGATTCATAGAGAGAGCAAGCTTATCATCCTCCCGATGCAAAATGACATTATAAAACATCCCCTTTTCCGATACTACCATATTATCGGTGTTCATTTTCGGCAGACCGCTAACGAACTGGGTTTATCTTTTGCTTAGCGGAATAGGAGAGTCCATTTTAGGGACCGTCAATCGCTAAAGTCCCCAATTATTGCCATCGTTATACCTCATTCAATCTCTCCATAGAATCACCTATGAAGGAAGCAAAACCACTGGCCGCCGTCGGCTTTACGGGAATCAAGGATGTATCGGGTATTGCGATATGTGACGATGTAGGTTGTTGAAACAAGCAATGCCGTGGAGCACTACTTGGACAACCTGGAAGAGAACGTGAAGGTGAATATTTTATCTCACGTTTGTTCGTTGGGATGTGATTAGCGTATAGTCGGACGAGCAAGTGGTATTTGAGCTTGTCGGTGTGGATGCATCCATTGCCAACGCGATTCGCAGAGTCCTGATTGCCGAGGTTCCCACAATGGCCATCAGCACCGTGTTTATGAATGACAACACGTCAGTGATGCAGGTATCGCATTTGCAAATCCTTTCAATACTAGGACGAAGTGCTGTGCCATCGTCTGGGTTTGATTCCAATCAAGGCGGATCCCGATAACTTTGACGCGATGCCAGAAGCCGGAGAGAACGGCCGCAACCACAGCGACTTCACAGACCGGAACTCGCTCAAGTTCTCGCTGAAGGTGGCATGTCCGAGTCTGGCGGAGCTCCAGCGCATGTCGGAAAACAAAAAGGTGGAGTACCTGACGGTGTACTCGAAGAGTCTGGAGTTGCAGAGAGTGGGCAAGCAAGAGGAGCTTCCCGAGGGTTCCATCGGTCTGGTCAATGACGACATCATTCTGATCAAGCTGGCTCCCGGACAGGTTTCGCTGAACCGAGAGACTCATCGATAGAAAGTGGATCTGGAGTGCTATGCGACGAAGGGCATCGGCGAGAATCACGCCAAGTGGTAGGTGTGGGGAAGGGAATCGAGGACAGGTCTCCCGTGTGCACGGCAGCCTACCGCATGCGTCCGCAGATCACGTTCCCGAAGAAGGTGGTGGGAGAGGACGCCGAGCGTATCTGCAAGACGTGCCCGATGGGCGTGTTCGACATTGAGGATTTGGACGGCGAGAAGACACTGAAGGTGGCGCGCGATCTGAATTGCACGTAGGAGAGGCGGAGGAGGGTGAGGAGCAGAATGTGTCGTGAGTGCATTCGTCTTCCGGAGAATCGCGACAAGGTGTCGTTGAATGTGATTCGCAACGACTTCATCTTCTCAGTGGAATCGACAGGTTGTTACTCGGCGGAGACGTTGCTGCCTCGCGTATGGGTATAGAATATCCGGTGAACTGTAGGCGCTGCGCGTTCTGAAGGAGAAGTGCGAGACGATCATCAAGGAGGTGGAGGCGATCGAGACGGGCGGCATGGGAATGGAAGTGGAGAACGAAGGAGGCGAGATGGATGTGGAGGAGGAGGAAGAGTAATCAGTTCTTTTATGTGGGTTGTGTGTTGAAAAGAAAAAAGCGACAGCTGCAGGATTCGAACTTGCGCGGGCAGAGCCCAACAGATTTCGAGTCTGTCTCCTTAACCACTCGGACAAACTGTCTTGGAGGATTTCTCTGATCCTTGATCCTTCAAACATGTAGCGCCACTCCTTTTGAATTCAATACTGCTCTCTCTGCTGCGTTCCCATGTCCAAAAAGGTGAGCGCTCTTCTGGAACGCGTTGCTGGAGACAACTGCATCGCCGCCGTGCTTTCCATCTTGGCGGATGACATGAACCCGTCGAATTCGTTCAGTCTCAAAGAGACGATGCAGAGCATGACGCGGAAAGTTGCTGTTTGCAGAGTGGATTATCTGTAGCAATGTGAACAGTTTTGGAGTTGCATCTACAAGTGTGTCGACGAGATCTATCGTCAAGATGGGGATCTTAACGATGGAACGAATCCCATCGATTCCAGATTGTGTAGGGAGTTTGGTTGGGGAAACACGCTAGTCAATGAGCGAGAACTTGAGTTTTTCGACGCAATTCAACAAGTGCTGCAGATCGTCATTGATGTGGGGAAATGAACCGTTCCACATTGTAGAACGATATCTCTGGATGTCCCTCGATGGACAAGGTGCTTGAGTCGATGCATCGTCTCTTCTTCTCTCTGACGGAGGAGACGCAGGAAAACTACTGCAAGCTGTTCGAGAAGATCTGGACGTCCGGAATGGATTTCCGTGAAGTGTACACGCCCAACATGTGTACCTACTTGATGACAAGAATGATGCGTCTCGGTCGTTCCTTCGGGTCCTACATGAATCGCCTGTAGAGGACGTGCAGGAGATACGATCTAGAAATGCGGTTCGTGAGAGCTTCAAACTCATCGACTTTTCCTCGGATCATTCGGACACACTGAAGGCGCTGATTCTCCGTTCGGTCGCCATTCCCCAAGTCATCAACCACACCCACGGAAAGAGACTCCTCTCGATGTAGAACAGAAGGAAGCGTGTCACCTAGATTTCTGACGCTGGGTCCTTCCTTCCCCACAGAGTGTTTTGTCGTGCTAAAGGAGTCGATTCTCTCCTTCTCTCCATCGGTGATTCGGAAATGGGGCGACATTTTGATGACCAGCGACCTCGCCTGCGAGAACGAAGAGTCTTTGTTGGCAGTAAAAGTCATCGATAGAACGCGTAATCACCTCGAGAAGGAGGTGGTCCAGGATTGCATGAACATCAGCGTGCACGCGAGCAACCAGCGCGTGTTTCTGGCGACGAAGACCCTTCTTGGCAGTTTCGTCCACTATCGCAAGAACAAGGATCTGTGGAACCGACTGTCAGAGCTTTACGAGCCCGTTCTCTTCCGCTCGCTGTCGGTGGCGAATGCGCATGTTCGTCGCCACGCGGTGATTCTATTCACGGACTGCTTTCCCTTGGGCTCGAGCGAGAGTCGCGAGACCTACTCCATCGAGGAGCAATTCAAAGCCATTCTCGTAGGGAATCGAGCAGAGTGACACGAAGGTTCTCTGCGATGACGAGTGTCCGGAGGTGCGTTCGGCGGCAGTTGCGGGCGTGCTCCATCTCATCGGTAGGCACGGAAGAGGATTCTCATCCAGCAAACTACTACGAACTACTGCCGGTGTCGGTGACGTCGATGATCTTCGACCACTTCACACAGCATCTCCTCTACGACGGACAGGTAGAAGTGCGCGAGTGTTGCCTTCGTGTATGAGTTGATTGCTTTCTCTTCCTCAGGGATTCATGGAGGTGTTGGAGAATCGCGTGGCGTATGGAGAGCTATTCCCGCGTATCTATCGGATCTGGACCTTCCTCTACGACAAGAGTCTTCGCGTGCGTCGCATCTTCCTCCAGTTGCTGGTGAAATTGCAGAACATCAAATCTTTTGACATGAACCGCTTCCTCGTCCTCGACGACTTTTTGCAGATGATGGTCTACGACCGTCGCTGCAATCCCACAAACAGCATCAACAAACTCTACGTCAAGTTTTTGTATCCCCTCTTCTGGCAGGAGGTGGTAATAGGAGAAGCGAGTGAATGGTAGAATGACAATGCTCGCGTGGTCACGCGTATCCACAACTTCCTCGTGAAGGATTCCGATGCCTGTGCCGTCTTCATGGAACAGAGCGCTCGAGCGGCAGGCGTGGATGCGACGCTCAAGCTCACTCGTCTCGTCCTCATTTCCCTCTTCCTGTGTTACAACGGAGCTGTTGGAGAGGTTGGTTTTCTGAACCCTAGTTGTCTATGCCGAAGGGCAAGTCTTCCAAGCCACAGAAGGAGACTCCTTCCAAGTCGGGAAGTCGGAAACGCACTGCAGACCAGATCAGCGAGGGAGAAACGACGGAAGAGTCTCCGGACAGTTTCGAGACGAACGTGATTCCAGCGAGCGACCCTCTCTTCCAAGGCTCTCTTCTTCATCTGATTTCCGTGATGCTCCACCAACTCCGTCGCACCTGCTCTTCGGGAGAACTGGAAGAGGGAAGCGAGTATCTGCTCACTGATCTCAATGTGGGAATCGGTTATCTCTCTCAGAATAGAATGAGCGATTGGAGAGGATGTACACTCACAGTCTGGAGATCCACGCAGAAGACGACTTTTTGTCCTTCCTCTCCTTCTTCAGTTTTGCGCAAATCGAGCGTGTGAGCCCCGTCGCTTTTTTTCCGTGAGGTGATTCGTAGCAATTCACATCATTGCTGCTCTCACACAGTCAGCAGCTTTTGGGAGACCATCTGGCACTGTTCATGCAGCTCATCTACCGCTGGGACATCGGCTCACAGATCCTGGACGCCGCTCTCCAGCAGATCAAACAGTTCCTCGCCGATCCGGGAGAGCTGGAGAAGGAGGAAAATGTCAGCATGTGCGTTGCAGTGAAACGACGCAAGGTGGAGCCATCGAAGAAGAGGTCCAAGAAACGGTCCAAGAAGAGCGAGGAGACGGAGGTGACGACGGAGCTACGTGTGTCGTTGACGCAGAGTCTGGCAGTTCTCCAAGCCATCATGAACGACTCGATTCGCCAGTCGGCGGCGTACATGCCTGACGTGCTCGTTCGGATCCAGTCGGTGTTGAGTCCCGTCTTCAAGTCACTGGAGGCGTATGCGTTTTCTCAAGAGACGGCGAGTTCACCTGCTTCCAATGTGCTCCAGACCTTCTTCGGACTCATCTCTCTCCTCCTTCAGACAGACACCTATCTGTCGGTGTCCTCTCTCTTGGAAGCGAACACGGATCCCGCTCAGAACGTCAAATTGGGAGCGATTCCATCCAGTATGCAGGAGCTGCGCCAGTTGTTGTCGAAGCAACTTCTCACCTTCACTCCTCTCGGTAGTGGTTTGTATGAAGAATCATCGATAGGTCACTTCCAACTCTCCTTGCTTCACCTGCTGTTCAGTTACGGTCAGAAGGGAGCTTCGATGCTCCTGTTGGACGACGAGGTTCCAATGAGTGCATTCTCTGAGATCTAGTTCACGGAGTCCTGCTTCACGCTCCTCCGCAGCACGATGTTGAGTCTGTTCGTGGAGGACGTTCATGTTCTCCATGCGCGTCTGGTGGAGCATCGGGAGCTGGAGGAGGAAGATCCCGAGGCGAAAACGATGCGACTCTTCATGACCGACCAGATCCTTCCCGTGGCTGGAAAGTGGCTCCAGTCGCTGCGACTGATGAGTGTGTCGCTTCCTGAGCGGAAGGGAGACGACACGGTCGTTTCCCTCCTCCGCAGCATTCTGACAGTGTATCCGTTGGAAGGAGTGGCTGGAATGGAGGGAGAGCTTGTGTCGCTGCTGCGTGCATATCCTTGTG
>OJMH01003836.1_pt1 | contig 10673 bp, 5 predicted proteins | sample 1597111 | NCBI WGS metagenome assembly OJMH01 (sample SAMEA2452115, study PRJEB22498) | human gut metagenome
ACGGCTGGCAGACCCGGCTGCGGGCGGAATTGGTGGTGTTTTATCCGGACGGCGGGACGGAGCGGATTGCCAGCGATGCTTCCTGGTTCGTGAGCACCGGGCCGGAGCTGGAAGCGGATATGCAGCACGGGGAGACCTGCGACGCCCGGCTGGCGATGCCGGGCTGGGATGCGCCGGGATTCGATGCCCGGAATTGGGCGTCGGCGGTGACCGGCAGCGAGGTGGCGCCGCAATTGTCCGCCTATGCCGGCGCTCCGGTCAGAGTGCTGGCGGAATTGCCCGCCGTCGCGGTGACCGAGCCGAAACCTGGCGTGAAAGTGTTCGATTTCGGCCAGAATTTCGCCGGCTGGGCGCGTTTGAAGGTGTCTGCTGCGCCCGGCACGCAAATCGAGTTGAAATTCGGTGAAATGCTCAACGCCGACGGCACGGTTTACCGCGAGAATCTGCGCAGTGCCCGCAGTTGTGACGTCTATATCTGCCGGGGCGGCGGTGTCGAGGAATGGGCGCCGAAATTCGTCTATCACGGCTTTCGTTACGTCGAAGTGACCGGCTGGCCGGCCGATGGCGAGCTGACCGGCATTGTCGCCGGTTCCGATTTGCCGTCCGCCGGCGGTTTCGAATGTTCCAACGGCCTGATCAACCGGATTTTTCTCAACACGTTATGGGGGCAGAAATCCAATTATTTCGAACTTCCGACCGATTGTCCGCAGCGCGACGAACGGATGGGCTGGACCGGCGACACCCAGATTTTCGTCCGGACCGGCAGCTACAACCAGGAGACGGCGCGGTTGTTCAACAAATACATCGTCGACCTGGTCGATGCTCAGCAGCCGGACGGCGCTTTTCCCAATATGGCGCCGGCGCCATACGCGGACTGGTGGTCGCCGGGGTGGGGGGAGGCCGGCGTGATCGTGCCGTGGACGATGTATGAGTTTTATGCGGACCGGCAATTTCTGCGAATCAGTTATGAGGCGATGAAGAAGCATATCCGTTTCTGCCTGGACCAAAGCGAGGACGGGATTATGCCGGACGAAGGGTTTGGCGACTGGCTGGCGATTGGAGAGGAAACACCGAAATCGCTGATCGGTACCGCCTATCTGGCCCGGGCCGCCGATTTGACGGCGCGAAGTGCGGCGGCGCTGGACAAACCGGAGGAGGCGCGGCAGTTCCGGACGCTTTTCGAACGGCTTCGCGCGGCATTTCAACGCCGTTTTGTCGCCTCCGACGGCACCGTTGGCAGCGACTCCCAGACTTCTTATCTGCTGGCGATCTGTTTTCATCTGCTGACGCCGGAACAACGGCAGGCGGCCGGAGAACATCTGCTGGCCGCGCTGGCCCGTAACGGCAACCGGCTGGCGACCGGCTTCCTCGGCGTCAATGTGCTGTTGCCGGGGTTGACGGCGATCGGGGCGACGGCGCTGGCCTATCGACTGCTGCAGAGCCGGGAATTTCCATCCTGGGGGTATTCGATCGACCAGGGCGCGACGACGATCTGGGAGCGCTGGAACAGCTATACGCTTGAAAACGGTTTCGGTCCGGTGGAGATGAATTCCTTCAACCATTATGCCTACGGCGCCTGCGTCGAATGGATTTACCGGGTCGTACTGGGCATCGAGCCGCTGGAACCGGGCTTCGGCCGGGTCCGCCTCCGGCCGCAACCGGGACCGGGAGTCGAGTGGGCGGCCGGACACTACCGGTCGCTGCAGGGTCTCATCGGAGTTTCCTGGCGTAACCGGGAAGGGGCGTTCGAACTCAATTTGACCATACCGGTCAACACGACCGCGTCGGTGGTGTTGCCCGGCCGGGCCGCCGAGGCGGAATGGAACGGCAGAACTGTGAAAATTGCCGGTGAACCGGCCGGTATTGAAGTCGGCTCCGGCGTCCATCATTTCAGCCGGAAGTGGTAGAGGGGCGGCTCCCGCTTTGTCGGCGCCGAACTCTTTCCTGGCAAGACTTCCCGGAACCGGCCCGCAAAATGCCGGTCCCGGGAAACGTTCAGAAAGCCGCCCGGCCTGACCGGACGGCTATTCCTGTAGACCAGCCGGCCGGCTGAAATCGCGAAGTGATAGTCGGCCACCTCAAGCGGAATGAAAAAACCTGCACACGGCGTTAATTTATTTGTAGCATGGCCCGAGGGTCTGGCAGGCCCGGAAATCGGCTCCTTCCGGGGCCATGCCGAAAGCCGCCCAGGTGCTCGGCCGGAAGATCGTTTCCGGCGGCACGTTGTGCATGCAGACCGGAATCCGGAGCATCGACGCCAGCGTGATCAGGTCGGCGCCGATATGACCGTAGCTGAACGCGCCGTGGTTGGCCCCCCAGTTGGCCATCACTTCGTAAACGCCGCGGAAAGCGCCCTGGCCGGTCAGGCGCGGCACGAACCAGGTGGTCGGCCAGCTCGGATCGGTCCGGAGGTTGAGCTTTTCGTGGACTTCCGGCGGCAATTCCACCGTGCAGCCTTCGGCGATCTGCAATACCGGTCCGAGTCCCTTGATCAAATTGATCCGGCTCATCGTGATCGGCATACCGGTGCGCGTCGTGAAATGCGACGAGAAACCGCCGCCGCGGAAGTAACCGGTATTGGCGGGGCACCATTGGGTGGCCTCAAGGCAGGCGTCGACTTCCGACTGGCCGATTTCCCAGAATGGTTTCATCACCGGCCGGCCGTCGCGCTCCTGCCGTCCGGTCGCATCCAGGGTTGTCGCGCCGGAGTTGATCAGGTGGATGAAGCCGTTGGCCGCCATGCCTTCCGGCCGGTAACCGGTCGCTTTTTCCACCGCGTCGGGGCTCCAATAGGTCCGGACGTCGGAAAATCCCTGGGCGGTTCCGGTCAACAGATGGCCGAACAGCATGGCGACGCCGTTCAGCGCGTCATTTTCCGTTGCCAGCACGAACGCTTCGCGGATGCCGTTCCAGTCGAACGAGGAATTGAGCATGCTTTCCATGAAGTCGCCGTTCGGCATGAAGTCGGTCCACTGCCGCTGGCCCTGGAAACCGCCGGCGAGCGCGTTGTGCCCCATCGCCTCTTCGCCGAAACCGAGTTCCGCCAGTTTGGGATTGCCGATCATCAGGTCGCGGGCGATCATCATCATCTTGACGCAATAGCGCCAGATTTCCGCTTTCTGTTCCGCGCTCTTGCGGGCGGACGGCTGATTGTAATCGGTCCCTTCCGGACAGTTCGCCTTGACCCATTCGAGCGCCCGGGCGTATTCGTCGGCGTCGTAGATATGCTCGTTGACCCGCCGGATGATCTCGCTGGAATCGACCGACACGCAGCGCATGTTCAAATAATTTTCGAAGAAATTGCAGTCGACGATCGAACCGGCGATGCCCATCGCCACGCTGCCGATCGACAAGTAGCTTTTGCCGCTCATCGTCGCCACCGCCAAACCGGCCCGGACGAAGCGTAGGATTTTTTCGGCGACATCGGCCGGAATGCTCGGATCGTCGGCCGCCTGGACATCATGACCGTAGATGCCGAACGCTGGTTTGCCTTTCTGGCTGTGGGCTGCCAGCACCGCCGCCAGATATACCGCGCCCGGCCGTTCGGTGCCGTTGAAGCCCCAGACCGCTTTCGGCCAGTCGCCCATATCCATCGTTTCCGAACCGTAACACCAGCACGGCGTCACCGACAGCGTCAGACCGACCTGCTGGTCGGCGAATTTCGCCGCGCATTGCGCCGCTTCCGCCGCGCCGCCGATGCAGCTGTCGGCGATGACGCATTCGACCGGCAGGCCGCAGGAATGCCGCAGGGTTCCGGTGATCAGTTCGGCGGCTTTGAGCGCCATGTTCATGGTTTGCTGTTCCAGCGATTCGCGCACCCCTTTGCGACGGCCGTCGATGATGGGACGAATCCCGACTTTCGGCAACGCACCGTTGAGACGATTGCGCAATGTGACATTTGGGCTGCTCATGATTTGCACTCTCCTGACGATTGGTTGAAAATACGCTGAAAAATTTAAAAATTCTTCATTTGTTCACGTCAAACTACATATAAGGGCGACAGCGGTTTTTTACAAATGGAAATCTTTTTTTTTACAACTTTATTTGCGAAAAGCCGCCGTCAGATTATATTGGACGAACGAATGATTGACGATGATCGGGGGATATATGAAACGTCTGTACCGGATAGTGCTGGTTATCATTGGAATCGGAATGTCGCTGCCGGCGGCGGATGGCGCGGTCGGTTCGATGAATACGATGTTGGAGTCTGTCATCACCGCCGCCGACCGGGTGCGGGTGCGCAGCGGCGGCACCTGCCACCGGGTGCCGCCGGAGGAGGTGACGCTGGCGGAAATCAGCGGATCGGCGGAGTTGCTGGAGTTGTTCAAATTGCTGGCGGTCAATGAGCAGGCCGGCTTTTTCAGTTGCAGTTGCTGCGGCAATCCCAGCCTTGAGTTTTACAAGGGCAATCAGTTGCTGGCGGTGCTGGGCATGCACCACGGCCGGGCGGTCCGCTGGGCCGGCAGCTACTGGCCGGGCGATGGTCTGCTGCTGAACGGCCGCGGCCTGGTTGAATTTCTGGCGGAGCATGGCGTCAAGGAGCCGCGGGAAGAACTGGACCGTTATGAGCAGTGGCAGAAGCAGTTGAAGGACAACTTCAGCGCGTGGGAGGCGGAAACGCCGGAAATTCTGAAGCCGGTCATGCCGCAGATTGCCCGCGGCATTTTTCAGGAGCAGTACCACGCTCTGATGAAAAAAGCCTACAAGGACCGTGACGAACGGCTGCGCGCTTTGCTGCGCTGGTACGGCAGCGGCTTGCATCTGTGGGCGATGCATGTTCAGTTCGAATACATCCCGGCGTTGATGCTGCGGCATTATTCGACGTTTTCATTGGTCAAGGCGCTGAATGCCGAAGCGCTGAAGACGATGATGGAACAGGAGGATACCCGGGCGGATGCCGACAAAATTCTCAACGGCGCGGCGCTGTATTTCAGCAATTATGTCTTTCTGGACAAACACCAGCAGGAGCTGCAGTTCGTCCCGGACGAATTGCGGATCGAAATGCTGGAAAGCGCGATGCGGAGCAGCGACGGTGAATTTTTCGACCGGATCGACCGGGTGCTGAATCCGCCGCCGGAGATTACTGAGGATGAACTCGAAGAAGTGCTGCCTGCTGTCGGCGATTGAGCCGTCGGAAGAAACGCCGTCCGCCGAAAACCTTTTTCGGCGGACGGATTTTTTTTCACGTTCAGAACAGATTGTCTCCTTCCGGCTTTTCACGGAACAATTTCACCTGTTCAATGACAATTTCATTGGCCGTGCGGCCGCGAAACATCCAGATTTCCAGTTCGTTGAATCCTTCTCCCGGCGCGGTGCCGGTCGGATTGAATGGAAACGCCAACACGGCGCGGCCTTGTCCTTCCAGTAGCAGATGCAGACCGTCGACGGCACCCCGGGGACCGTGAAGCTTCAGCATGGCCGAAGTAGCCTCGGTCATCGGATTGGACACCGTGAGCTGGATCCAGCGGTATTCGGCGGTGTCGCCGGTCAATTTCAGCCGGACATTCGGAAATTCGGTGGTCGTATCGAACCGGAACCCTTTGATCACGCTGCCCGGCAAATCGAACATCGTCACCGCTGAGTCCTGCCACGGCCGGTAATATTCCTCCGCAAAACTGAAAACGGTCTCATGCCGCTGCCGGCCGCTGTCCGGCCAGTACTGCCGCGACAATTTCAATTCCTTTCCTTCCTTCCGTACCGTGACCGTCAGCCGAACCGGCTGCTCGACCGGCAACTGGAACGCCGCCGCATCTCCGGTCAGTTCCAGTTCGGCGCCGGTAGCCGGGTCAATCGCCTGCACAACCACGTCGCAATCCGGTTCGGCGACCACCTGGCACTGCAGCAGCGTGCCTTTCGGCACCAGCCCTTCCGCCTGGGAGGCGATCAGGAAAGCATCCGGCCCGCCCTGTGCCATCGCAGTCAGTTCATTGATGACATCGAGCCGCATCGTCTCCAGCGTTTCGATCTCCCGGTTGAATGAGGCCAGATCGGACGCGGAGCGATTGGTCACCTCGAATATGCGCCGTTCGGCCAAACCCGGATCGAGCTTCAAATTTCTCAGCGCCCGCCGGCAAGCCTCTTTGTACATCGTCAGCAGATCGAAATCTTCCTGGCCCTGCTTGATCATTTCCAGCCGGATCGTCGGTACCGGGTCGTCATCGACCGTCTCGCCCGGATAGATCAGGAAGCCGTCACCGTTGGCGCCGGGAAACGCCGCCGGATCGTTCCAGAGGTCCCGTTCGATATATTTTTCCTGGACCGGGTCCCATTTTTTCCAGATATTGATCGCCCAATACAAAGTACCTTCGATGCCGTACTTGGCTTGAAAAATCGACATCATCCGCGGGCTGATGCCGTCATCGTTGATGAAATATCCCGGATAGGGCGGCGGCGGAAACACACAGGTATACCACCACACATGCTCGCCACGCGCCTGCCGCTGCTGGTAATAATTCGGATTGTAACCGGCGACTACCGGACACCAGATATCGACCTTTCCTTCCAGTTCCTCGGCGGTGCCATGGCAGATCGTCAGCAGGAAACGGACGTCCGGCGCCAGTTTGTGCAGCGCGTCGGAGTAATCGGCACATTCCCGATAGCGTTCCCGGGGCGGTTCATCCAACGTGTAGACATAACCTTTGTCCAGCAGATTTTTCTGCCGCAGCCAATCGCACAATTCGACGAAACGCTGCGGATTGGCCGGGTCGTACGGAATACGGAAGCTGTTGACAACCGGATTGTTCAAATATTTCTCGGCTGCCGGCGAATCCAGCGGCACCGGCAAATCATCCGGCGGCAAACGGTAGCGGAGCATGAAATCGTAAATGCGTTCATAGAGTTTTTGCAACGCCGGCGAATCTGGAGCAAGCCCGTACGGCGCGGCAAGCTGTTCGCCGCCCCAGATCGGAAAGGCGCTCCCTGCCGTCGGCGTATCGGGCAGATTCAATGGACGGACATCGACGGAAACCGGCGTCGCATAAGTTTTGCCATTCACGTCGGCGGTAATTTCCCCTCGGTAAATTCCCTCCGGAGTATCTTTCGGCACCTGGATATCGACATAAATGCTCTGCAGCATACCCGGCGCCACCGTAAAAGATTCGCCGCCATAAGCAGGCAGGGCATCCGGATACCAGGTCGGCGTTTTGATGAATTCCCGGCAGCAGATGTAATGGGCTTTGCGCAATTGGATCGCCTCGGACGTGATCTGGCGGCCGTCCGGGCCGTCCAGTGCGCTCATCGCCACCTTCGTCACCTGCAAGGGGTCCGCCGTCGCCTTGAAAATCAGTTGAAAGGCCTCCGATTCGTTGCCGAGCGCTGTCAGTTCCACCGGCGCTGGCGTTCCCTGCACATCGGCGTCACGGGTGTATTTGCACATCATATTGGCGGGGAACACTTCGCTGTCGGCGGCGGCGAGCAGGCCGCCGCCCAACAGAATGCCGCCCAACAGACAATGGAATAAGTTCATCATGCTTTTTTTTCCCATCAATTATGATTGTGGCGGCTCCATTTGCTGCCGGCGTAGTCCCCCCACCAGAGATTGCCGAGGTTACCGTCCAGGCAGGCCCGTTCGGTCGTCGCCCGGGAAGCCGGTCCGAGCCGGTACGCCGCGGCATGACCGTCCGCCCAAACCAGATTGACCGCATTGTTATGCCGGAACCACAGGACGCCCTCGCCGGCTGCATCGGCAGTCAGCATATAATTCCCTTTTTCGGTATTCTCGAAATTATAAACCGTATCGCCGTGCATGATCGTATTCGACGGCTGTCCGAGCCCGGATAGTTTGGCCGGCTCATTGCTGATTCTGGTATAGGGCTGACTCATATCGAAGGTGGCGCCCAGAAAATAATAATTGTAACCGTAATCCACCACGTTGTTCCAGCCTGCGTACGGATCGCCGAGTTCCGATTTATCGACTCCCTGGGCGCTGGAACCCGGACAGAAAAAGATGTCGGCCGATCCCAGGTAGTCGCCGACCATCAGCAGCCCCATCCAGCCGATTCCCCCCCACGGAGAATCTTTGTAATTCATCGAATAGACAGTCAGCGAATCATTGTTGTCTCCGGCATACATGATCTGTGCCAGACCGACCTGTTTCTGATTGCTGACGCATTTGATCGCCTGGGCGGCTGCCTTGGCTTTGCCCAGAGCCGGCAACAGCATGCTGGCGAGAATGGCAATGATCGCGATGACGACCAGCAATTCTATCAGTGTGAATTTTCTTGACATTTTTTTACTTCCTTTTTGGTTGAGGATGTTGATTGATATTGATCTGGTTTCCTGATTTCCGGTTTCACAATTTGAGGAAAGACGGCGGAAGCGGATTCCTGCATCAGAGCCGCGACGATCTGTTCCAGAGGATGTTCCGCCGACAGGATCGGATAGATGCAGCTTTGGGCCGCGTGGGTATAGTTGAACCCGGCCAAAGCAATCCTTCGACCGGTCCGCCGGTAATGCTCCAGCAGTACCGGCGCCGCGCCGACCGCAAATGCGTCGGAATAGAGAAAAATGGCATCGACATCCGGACATTCCGCCAGAAGGCGTTCGGCCGCCTGTTGGCCGCAGAGCCGGCTTTCGGTGAAAAAATTTCCACTGTGCCGGATATCGAACGGCAGCAGATGCAGCATTTTCTTTTGAAGCGTCGTCCGGTCATATTCCGGAAACGCCCGGCACAGACCGAGGAAACGCTGCTCATCCGGATCGACCGCCAACTGAAAGAAAGCAATGTTTTTATATCCCTCCCGGCGCCACAGTTCGATCATCTCGCAAACGGCCCCCGCAGTATCCGAGTAAACGCCCGCGTAGCCGGCCGGCAACGGCAGCGTTTCATAATAGACGGTCATCCGGCCGTAGCGCCTGATCTCCCGGTCAAGTTTTTCCATTCCGAAAGGATGGCCGATGAAAATGAAACGCTCCACCCCGTAATCGAGCAGTTTCTGAATCCGGCGCATATTCTGCCCGGCATTGTGTTCCCCGCTGCAGAAATAACAGGAATAATCGAGCTCCTCGTATCGCTTGAACAAGGTCAGAATGATCCGCTGAATGTGGTCATCCAATTCCATCTGATTCATGCTCAACACCGTGGCGACCGATTTCAACGGTTCGCCGCGCATGATTTTAACCCCGACATTCGGGCGGTAGCCCAGTTCCCGGGCCAGTTTGCGTACCCGCGATTTATTCGCTTCCGAGCAAAAATCGACGGTCTTGTTGTTCAGAATCTGCGAGACCGCCGTCACCGAAAGCCCGGCATTTTCGGCAATCGTCTTCAGGGTTACCCGTTTCTGTTTGACATTCTCTACTTGCATTCGGTGACATCCAAATGAACTTTAATATTTAATATGAAATGCTTCATACCGATATTATAGCAAAAAAAATTTCAAAAGTCAATAGGTGGAGCGAAAAAAGCGTCAATTTTTTCCGGGTCCCGTCCCGAACGCCTGCAGCGGCGATTTTATCTGCCTTGAAAGACGATCAGAACGGCAGCGGCGACGGCAGCCGAAGTTCGGGCTGCACGGTGATAACCGTTTCTCCGCCGGTGAAATCGTCCATCAAAGCCCGGGTAATCTGTTCGAGCGGATGAGCGGCCGAGAGGATCGGATAAACGCTGCTCTGAACGGCATGGGTATAATTGAAGCCGGCCAGCGCGATCGCCCGCCCGGTCGTCAGATAATGGCGCAGCAGCACCGGCGCCGCTCCGACCGCGAAAGCGTCGGAATAGAGGAAAATCGCCTCGATCTCCGGTTGCTCCGCCAGGATTTTTTCAGCCGCCCGTTGGCCGCAGAGCCGGCTTTCCGTAAAAAAATCCCCGCTGTGCCGGATGTCGAACGGCAGCAGATGCAGCATTTTCTGCTGCACCGTCGCCGCGTCGTATTCCGGAAAGGCCCGGCACAAACCGATGAATCGCTGGTCGTCCGGGTCGACCGCCAACTGGAAAAAAGCCAGTTTCTCATGTCCCTGCCGCCGCAGCCACCGCACCATTTCGCAAACCGTCGCCGCCGTATCGGAGTGGACGCGCCAGTAACCGGAGCCGGCCAGCGGCACCGTTTCATAATAGACGGCCGTCCGGCCGCAACGCCTGATTTCGGCATCCAACTGCTCCACCCCGAACGGTCGACTGAGAAAGATAAAACGTTCGACGCCGTAGTCGAGCAGCTTCTGAATCCGGCCCATATTCTGTGCGGCATTGCATTCGCCACTGCAGAAATAACAGGAATAGTCGAGCGCCTCGTACTTCTTGAACAAGGTCAGGATAATTCGTTGAATATGGTCTTCCAGCTCCATCTGGACCATGCTGAGCACTACCGCGACCGATTTCAGCTTCTCGCCGCGCATGATTTTGACCCCGACGTTCGGCCGGTAACCCATCTCCCGGGCGATGCTCCTGACCCGCTGCTTGTTCGCTTCCGAACAGAAATCGACCGGCTTGTCGTTCAAGATCTGCGAAACCGCCGCGATGGAAAGCCCGGCGCGTTCGGCAATCATCTTCAATGTCACCCGTTTCGGCTTCGATTCCTGTACCGGCATTCCGCGCTATCCTGTTTTACGATTTAATATGAAATGTTTCACTTAGAAAAAAATAGTTGATTTCCCGGCAAAGTCAACCGGAAAAAACGGGAAAACCGCCATTTTGCCGATCCGCAGCGGCGTCAGTCAAACCGCGGCTGCCAATGCGGATC
>OJMH01003839.1_pt1 | contig 10668 bp, 11 predicted proteins | sample 1597111 | NCBI WGS metagenome assembly OJMH01 (sample SAMEA2452115, study PRJEB22498) | human gut metagenome
AATCCGGCGAGATTATCGTCGGCTGCCAGGTGGGCGGTTCGATTATCATCAAGCGTTACTGGCAGGCGGCCGATACGGTGGAATTGACGCCGATCTGGGGGCCGGGGCACCGGCGGCACCAGGAGGCGGTCGGACAGAAACCGGAACTGGCCTGGTTCCATCCGGTCTGCGAAATGCGGCTGATGGTGCTGAACGCCTGACCGGTTTCCGATCCGATGTTTTTTTGGGGGAGAAGAAGCCGCGGCGGCGGTTGTCGCCGCCGCAGGGGGATTTTGTTGTCGCCCGGCAGTTGCAAATGAGGTCATCCGGCGTTAAATTAAGTAGTTCGTTGGATGCATAACCTCAAAATCAGATATTCCCGGGAGAGCACGGCATTATGCGCATGAGTCAAATGGTTGGTCGGCGGATCAAAGAAGATCCCAAAGACGCGAAGACGGTCAGTCACAAATTCCTGATTCGCGGCGGTTACATCCGGCCGGTGTCGGCCGGAATTTATTCTCTGCTGCCGCTGGGACAGCGTATCGTCGCCAAGATCGAAGCGATCATCCGCGAGGAGATGAACCGGATCGACGGGCAGGAGATTCTGATGCCGGTGGTGTTGCCGGCCGAGCTGTGGATGGAGTCCGGCCGTTTCCAATCGGTCGGGCAGGAGCTGCTGCGTTTCAAGGACCGCAACGGCAAAGACATGCTGCTGGGGATGACGCACGAGGAGGCGGTGGTTCAACTGGCGCGGACCGAATTGTCCAGCTATAAGCAGTTGCCGGTCATGCTGTATCAGATTCAGACCAAATATCGCGACGAGGCCAGGCCGCGGGCCGGCATGATTCGAGTCCGGGAGTTCACGATGAAGGACGCCTACTCCTTTCATACCGATCAGGCTTCGCTGGATGCCTATTACCGGCGGGCCCATGAGGCGTATGAGCGGATTTTTCAGCGACTGGGCATGAAAAATGTGCTGTCAATCAAGGCCAACAGCGGCATGATGGGCGGCAATGTCTCGCATGAGTTCATGGCGGTTTGCGAATGCGGCGAGGATACCATCGTCTGTTCTCCGGATTACAGCTACCGGGCCAATTGCGAGGTGGCCGTCGCCGATTGGCAGTTCGAAAAGGGCGAACCGCTGCCGTTGGAAAAAGTTCATACGCCGGGCGCGCATACCATCGAAGAGGTGGCGGAGTTTCTGAATGTGCCGCGTTCGCAGACCGGCAAAGCGGTCTTCTATCAGGATGCCGGCAGCGGCGAATTGATTTTTGCGCTGATCCGGGGCGATTTCGAAGTCAACGAGAGCAAACTGGCCAATACGGCATTGGTGCCGGAGTTGAAATTTGCCGAGGACGAAGCGATCCGGGCGGTCGGCTGCGTGCCGGGGTTCGCCTCGCCGCTGGCGATCGACGGAACGAAAGTGAAGATCATCGTCGACCGTTCCGCCGCGGAATCCGGCAATCTGGTGGTCGGCGCCAATGAGGAAGATTTCCATTATAAAAATTTCAACTGCGAGCGTGATCTGGCCGGGGTGCAATATGGCGTCGCCGATATCGCCACCGTCCGGGCCGGGGATCCGTGCGTCGGCAGCGGCGAACCGCTGCAGCTGACCCGCGGTATCGAGGTGGGCAACATCTTCCAGCTCGGGACGAAATATTCGTTGCCGATGGGCTGCAATTATCTGGATCAGAACGGCAAGTCGCATCCGATGGTGATGGGATGTTACGGCATCGGCGTCGGCCGGGCGATGGCGGCGGTGCTGGAGCAGTCCAACGACGAATACGGGCCGATCTGGCCGCTGTCGATTGCGCCGTATCAGGTGCAGTTGTGCGCTTTGACTCCGGCGAAGGACAATGTCGGCGCCGCGGCGGACCGTCTCTATGAAGCGTTGACGGCGGCCGGCATCGAAGTGCTCTACGACGACCGCGGCGAAAAGGCCGGTTCGATGTTCAGCGACGCCGATTTGATCGGCATTCCGTTCCGCGTCATCCTGTCGCCGAAAACGCTGGCCGACGGGGAAGTGGAATGGAAGCGGCGCGGCGAAAAAGAGAGCGTCCGGATGAAACTTGAAGTGGTGGCGGCTTGTCTGAAGGAACAAATCGCGGCGGAGGCGAAACGGTTTTCCTGACGAAAACGCCTGGTCCTTCCGAAAAACGCGATGGTATAGAAATGGAGTGTGTGATGTGGGATTATAATAAAAAAGTGATGGATCATTTTTTGAATCCGCGCAATGCCGGCGAGGTGGAAAATCCGGACGGGGTCGGCGAGGTCGGCAACGTCAGTTGCGGCGACGCGTTGAAATTGACGTTCAAGCTGGATGAGAACGGCCGGATTGTCGATGCCAAATTCAAGACTTTCGGCTGCGCCAGCGCCATCGCTTCTTCGTCGGCCCTGACCGAATTGATCAAGGGCATGACGCTGGAAGAGGCGGCGAAGGTGACCAACAAGGACATCGTGGCGGTGCTCGGCGAACTGCCGGAGGAGAAGCTGCATTGTTCGGTGATGGGCATGGAAGCCTTGCAGGCGGCCATCGCCGATTATCGCGGCGAAAAGAATCCGATGGAGACGGAGGGCGATCACGAAGGACGGATCGTCTGCCGCTGTTTCGGCGTTACCGACGTGAAAATCCGCAAGGTGGCGAAGGAGAATAATCTGCACAAGGCGGAAGAGGTGACGCATTACTGCAAGGCGGGCGGCGCCTGCGGCGCCTGTCTGGATGACATCCAGACGCTGCTCGACGAGCTGTGGAAGAATGCGCCGGCTGCCCGGCCGCCGGCCGATGCGTTTCAGAGTCTGACGCTGGTGCAGAAGATTTTCCGCATCCAGGACGTGCTGGACAAAGAGGTCAAGCCGCTGCTGGAAAAGGACGGCGGCAGTGTGGATCTGGTCGATTTGACCGGCAACGTCGTGACCGTCCGGCTGCAGGGGCGGTGCTCTTCCTGCCCGGCGTCGAATGTGACGTTGAAGCATACCGTCGAAGATAAATTGCGCGAATTCGTTTCGCCGGAGTTGGTGGTCGAAAACGCCTGAGGCGGTTTTCGATGGCCGGTAATTGCAGAAGGCGAGGTGAAAGATGAGCAATTCCTCCAAAGTGATTTATTTGGACAACAACGCGACGACCGCCGTCGATCCGGCGGTCTTTGAAGCGATGCGTCCGTTCCTGTGTGAACGTTACGGCAATCCGTCGAGCATTTACTCGTTCGGCGGCGAGATTGCCTTCGACATCGAAACGGCGCGCCGCCAGGTGGCCGAGCTGCTCGGGGCAACCCACCGCAATGCGGAAAACCAGGCGACGGAAATTATTTTCACCAGTTGCGGCACCGAGAGCGACAATGCGGCGATCTGGAGCGCGTTGCTGACCAGCCCGGACCGTCATAAGGTGGTGATGTCCAAGGTGGAGCATCCGGCGGTGCTCAATCTCGGCAAGGAGCTGGAGCGGCGCGGTTATACGGTGGTGACGGTGCCGGTCGATGATCGCGGCCGGCTGGACATGGCGTTTCTGCGCCAGGCGGTCGACCGGGATACGGCGGTGGTGTCGGTGATGTGGGCCAACAACGAAATCGGCAACGTCTATCCGGTGGCCGAGATCGGTGAAATTGCCCACCGGCACGGTGCATTGTTCCATACCGATGCGGTTCAGGCGGTCGGCAAAGTGCCGATCAATCTGGCCGGGCTGCCGATCGATATGCTGAGCATGTCCGGCCATAAGGTTTACGCCCCGAAGGGAATCGGCGTATTGTACGTCCGCCGCGGCGTCCGTTTTCGTCCGTTCATCGTCGGCGGCCACCAGGAAAAAGGCCGCCGCGGCGGAACCGAGAACGTCGCGGAAATCGTCGCGCTGGGCAAAGCCTGCGAACTGGCGCGCTTGAATTTCGACGCGGAAGTCGAACAGGTGAAATTGCTGCGCGACCGGTTGGAGCGGGGCATTGCCGAAGCGGTGCCGTCCATCCGGATCAACGGCGACTTGGAATCCCGGCTGCCGAATACGGCGTCGATCAGTTTCGAGTATATCGAGGGGGAGGCGATTCTGCTGCTGCTCAATCAATTGGGCATCTGCGCCTCGTCCGGCAGCGCTTGCACGACCGGCAGTCTGGAGCCTTCTCACGTGCTGCGGGCGATGGGGGTGCCGTATACGGCGGCGCATGGCACCATTCGTTTCAGTTTTTCGCGGTTCAACACCGTCGAGGAAGTCGATTTCACCGTGCAGGCGGTCCCGCCGGTGATCCGTCGGCTGCGGGAGCTTTCGCCCTATTGGAAGGACGGTTCGAATGGCCGGCGCTGATTCACCGGAATTGCAGTTTCCGGCGCCGTGGCGTTACCGGGTGGTGGTGGAGGCCGGCAACCCGGCGTCCCCGGCGCTGCTTCGGGCGGTGCTCGACCGCTATGGGATTGCGGCGCCGCTGCAGGAGGCCCGCTGTTCCGGCGGCGGCAAATACCGCAGCTACCACATCGATGTATTGTTCGAATCCAGAGCGATGATGGAGGCGCTCAGCCGGGATTTGCAGGCGGTCGATGGAGTCAGGTTTCTGCTCTGACCGGCGAGCTTGGCGCCGGAGACGCCGCAATGGCGTATTTTCCGAGGAAAAAAATCGAATATTTTCCGAAAGCGGCACTTGATCAATTTGAAAATCATTATTTGAATGCTAAGTTTGAAGATATCGAGTGCATCATGTGCAAGCGGTAGATAGGGATGGTTAATCAATAGACAGGAGAGACCGATGAAAGTTCTGAACGTAGTTTTGAGTGTATTAATTCTGATCTTGGCGGCAGCTTCCGCTGTCTTCTCGTATCTGTTATTTGAGAAGCGCGAAAAGATGGCCAGCGGGATCGAAAAAATGGCGACGGCGATCAGTCAGGCTGCCCAGACGATTGATGCCAACAGCGGCAGCGGTTATGCCAAGAAGCTGACGCCGGATGAACTCGGTATTAAAAATACCGATGCTTTGGGCAACAATTTGAAAGAATTTTCTCTCGCCGTTCGCCAGGTGGTGGAAGAGCGGGATTATCTGGCCAATTCGCTGCGCAAGATGGCGGCGACCGTCGTCGACGAGGGTAAACTGGGTTCGGAAGCGGACTTCACCAATCTGACCAGCTATCAGAGCAGTGTCGATACCGCCTTGGGCGAGGTGGATGCCTATAAGCAGCGGCAGGATGAAGTGGCGAAGTTCCTGGCGGACACCGCCGGTAAGATGGGCGCCAGCCTCAAGCAGAGCGACTTTACCGGTGAATATGCCGGAACTGCGATCACCCGGCTGGGGAACAGCGTGCAGGATGTCCTGGACCGTTTGGTCAAACATCAGGATTTGGATACCAAAATTGGCCAGTATGTCGGCGCCAAGGATATGGATTTCGTCACTCCCCGCAAATATCTGGATACGTTGAAGAGGATTGAAGCGGCGGCTACCGCGTTCAAACAGCAATATGACGAATCCCATACCAAGCTGGTTCAGGCCGATGCCAAGATTTCCGCGCTGCAGAAGGAAGTGACCAATCGCGACGGCAATATCACTGAATTGAAAGGCGAAGTCAGCAAGCTCAATACCGATATCGACCGGTTGAAACGGGTGCTCGATCCGGATCATCCGGAAAATATCCCGCCGTTGTGGGCCGACGGTTCCGCCGACGTTCGCCGGGCGACGCAGGGCAAGGTGCTGGAAATCAATGATAAGTTCGGTTTTATCGTCATCGATCTGGGTAAGAATACCCGTGTCATGCAGCAGTTGGGCGGCAAGTCGGTCGATATCGATCCGCAGATAGCCGAAGATATGACGATGGTGGTGACCCGCGGTCTGGATGGCACCGATTCGCAGTACATCGGCCGGGTGAAGATTTTCAAAGTGGAAGACGATTGCGCGTTTGCCCAGATGGAATCTTCCAGCGACAAGAAAATTCGGGTCGGCGATACGGTGTTCTTCTCGGACAGCGACATTGCCAAGACCGAATAATAAGACTGCCGGAGGAAAAAAGTATGTTTGAATCGAAGTTTTTCACCGGTATGATCGTGGCCACACTGGTGGTGCTGGGAGTAATCCTGGCACTGCAGTGTGTCGAGATGCAGCAATATGATTTGTTCAATGAGACGTTCGGCAGCGTCAAATAAGTATTTTTTCTCCTGTCTAAAAAGTGTGGTCGGCGGTATGTTGCTGATCGTGGTTGGGCTGGCACTCGCAGGGTGCCGGTCGCCGCAGGAAGAGCGGGGATATTCCCCGCTGCCGCAAAATCGTCCGACCGACTGGGAAATGCGTCCGTTTGGGGATCTCCGTTCCTGAACGGACTTTTTCTTTGCCGATTTTACGAAGGACGAGCCTTGCCTTTTCTGGAATTCGATTCCGGTTTCAAGCCATTTTTTCCCGGACTCTGTTGCATCTGAAAAAAATCGTGTTATATTAATGGTTCTAAAATGGAACTATTAGTATGAAAGACATGCCGAATCTGGAAGTTATTTTTCTGATGCATCGGGCCCTGGAGCATTTGCGCCGCCGGACGGTTGCCGAATACTGGCGTACCAACCAGCAGGATGACCTTATTGCCCAGTTGAACCAGCGGCAGATCGGTTATCTCTTCACGATTCATCAGCATGAACCGTGTACTTTGCTGGAAGTGATGCACCACAGCGGCTTGTCGAAATCGGCCGCTTCGACGGCGGTGGCGAAACTGGTCCGCTTGAAGATGGTCACGCGGGTTCGCAATGCGGCCGACCGCCGGGAAGTGATGATTCGGCTGCAGCCGGAATTGCGCGGCCATATTGAAGCGATCGACCGGCAATTCCGGTGCAATGTGGCGGCCTGCTTGGCCGGCGCGTCAGCCGGGGAGCTGGCCGGAATCCTGGCCGGCGCGGAATTGCTGTATCAACGGGTATTGGAGAATATTCATGAGTGAAGCGGGCCGGCGCAACAGTTATACGACCGGTTCGATCGGCGGCACGATGATCCGGACCGCCTTTTCCATGTTGCCGGCGACGCTGGCGATGTCCGGATACAACATTGCCGATACCTTTTTCGTCGCCAGGCTCGGCACGACGCCGCTGGCGGCGATGGGATTTTCCTTTCCGGTCATCATGCTGGTCAACTGCGTGTATCACGGTCTCGGCGTCGGGGTGATGACGACGGTGGCTCAGGCGCTGGGCGGCGGCCGGACGGCGAAAGCGGCCAGGATTATCACCGCCGGGCTGCTGCTGATTGCGGTTGTCTCAGTTCTGGTCGGCATGACGGGAATTGCCTGCCTGGACTGGACGTTTGCCCAGTTCGGCGCAACCGGAGAGGTGTTGAAACCGATCCGGGCGTACATGATGATCTGGTACCTGTTCGGACTGACCGGCTCTCTGGGGATGGCCGGCAACGATTTGCTGATCGCCGCCGGCGATTCCAAAATTGCCAGCACAGTGATGTGCGGCGGCATGATCGTCAACGTGGCGCTGGACCCTTTGCTGATTTTCGGCTGGGGAGGGATTCCCGGATTGGGCATTCAGGGTGCGGCGATTGCGACGGTGGCTTCACAGATGGTGACGGCGGTCATTGCGATCGGTTGGTTGTATGAACGGCATCGGCTGCTGACCTGGGCGGCGTTTCAATGGCGGTTGTTCAAGCATATCACCAGGTTGGTAACCCGTTTCGCGGTTCCGGCGACGATCGGCATGCTGATGATGCCGATCGGCAACGGAGTGGTGACGAAAATCATCGCCGGCTTCGGCGATGCCGCCGTGGCGGCGACGGCGGCGGCCGGCCGGATTGAAGCGGTGGCGTTCGTTTTTCCGATGTCGCTGGGGATTACGCTGCTGCCGATGGTCGGCCAGAATTACGGAGCTTATTTTTACCGGCGCATCAATCAGTGCCGGCGTTTTTCGATGCGTTTTGCGTTGTATTTCGAATTGGTGATGGCCGTTATTTATTTTCTGGCGGCGCCGCGGCTGGCCGGCTTTTTCTCCGACGATCCGGAAGTGGTGAAAATCATGGTCTGGTATTTGCGGATCATTCCGGTCGGCTTCGGCCTGATCGAAATTCATCGCTACAGCGGTTTTTTCTTCACCGGCTGCGGCAAACCGGGCGTCTCCGCCTGGTTGAACGCTTTGCGGATTCTCGGCCTGATGGTGCCGTTTTCGCTGCTCGCGCTGTACTTCAAATCGTTGATCGGGGTGTTTGCCGCCCGGCTGGCGGCCGATGTGATCGCCGGTTCGGTCGGCTGGGCGGCGGCGCACTATCTGACCAGCCGGCTGCCGGCCGACGCCGTCTCTTCCGCGCCGAAACAAGGCAGCCGGACAGCCCCCAGCAACAACAGACAACATACAACAATTCTGATCATGGCAATTCTTCCAGCATCGGACATTGGGTTTGCGTTTTCAGATATTCGAAAGCATAACGTTTCAGGACGCCGTTCAGTTCGGTCAGCAGGATTTTGCGCTGCTCCTCCGGCGTCTGGACATACTGATCAAGCAGACTCTTGACCCGGTCGCTGCGCGCTTCCGACGGATGGTCGGCCAGATAATTCTGTACCGCGACGGCCGCCTGGGTCTGCACTTCGCGGCAGGCGGCGAGCACCGCGTTGATCTTGCCGTCCAGCTGGGCGGACAGCCACTCCCGGTTGCCGGACTGCAGGACGGCGACATCGAGCTGGGAAATCTGAGCGACCTGCTGCCGCCACTGCTCCAGCAAGGCATTCCGGTCGGAGTAATCGGCATAAACGTTGGCAGCCCCCTGCACGAAAGCATTGCGCAGCACCGCATTCGCGCTGAGCTGGCCGTTGTCGATCACCATGCCGCCGTTATAGACCAGCTTGGACTCCGGCGTGATTTCCGCCATCACCTTCAAGCCGTAACGGGTCAGAAAGAAATCCTCGGTCTTCTCCAGCGCCATGATCAACTGCTGCCGCTGCTCGGTCAACAACTGCTCCTGCCGCTGCTCCTCGGCCGCCCGCATCACCTGGTTGGTATTCAACCGGAACAGGCAGAAGCCGATCATGAAGATCATCATCAGCGCCAGCGACAACTGCAGCATCAAACCGAGCAACTCATCGATATCGGCATCGGAATTGTTGCGCAAACCGGCAATCTGCGACAGTTGGCGTTTGGCATGGGAAGAAAGACGATATTTCATGGCAACCCGGTCTTATGATTCACTGTTCTGGGAATTCGCCGCCTCGTGCAGCGCATCGTTGAGGGTGGTCAACTCCTTGTTTTTGGTCCGGAGCGCGGCATTCTCCTTCTGCAGCCCCTCCAGCTGCTCGAACAGCGACTGCTGGCCGGCATTGACCTTGTCGACGATCGCCACGCATTTGTGGAACAATTGCTCCTGCGCCTCCGACAACTGCTTGACCAACGCGTTGTTCTGTTCCTGAAATTCCTCCTGGATGACGTTCAGCCGTTCCACCGCCGCCGTGCTGCGGCGCAACTGCGACTCCTGCTCCTGCCCGAGTTTTTCAAGAAAAGCGGTATTGGTCTGCAACATGGAGCTCTGCTGCCGGCCGATTTCATCGAGATTGCCCAGCACCAGTTGAATCTTGTCCAGCAGCGTATCCAAGCCGCTGGGAAATTCATTCAAGGTATTGCCGGCATCGGCCAGCGTCGAATTGAATCGGCTGAGCTGCTCGGCGCCGACTTCGAACTTCTTGCCGGTCGCGGCGGCCGAATGGCCAAGCTGGTCGACCAGGTCCAACAGGCTGCCGGCCTCGGTGCCGCGCGAGCCGATCGCCAACTGCGCCAGCTTCAACATCAGCGGCCGCAGGGAGATCGGCAGCAGCACCGCCACCCAGGCGACGGCGACCAATGTGGAAAAAAGCGCCGTGTGAAGGCACTGCATCAGCGTGCCGACGCTGATCTTGTCCGCCGGAAAGAAGCCGATGATGATGATTCCCCAGACCGTACCGATCAACCCCAGCGACACGTTGACCCGGTCGTAACTCTGGAAAAACGGAAAATCATCGCTGACCTGCCGGATGCCGCGGTAGAGCCGCAGACAACCGACCAGCGTGCACAGCAGGCCGAAAAACGGGATGAACGTACTGATGGTCGACACGTCCAGCGTCGACCAGTCCAGCGCTTTGAGGCAACCGCTCGGCGGCTCCAGCAGGATGTCGACCCCGCGGAACATCGCCTGGTAGCTGTGGATGGCGCAATAGATATTGTTCACCCACAACAATCCGGTAAACAGCGTCAGAATGGCAACGGCAATCAGAATCGGCAGCAGCAAAATTTTCTTTTTCATAAGCGTCTTCGGGTATCCAAACCAATTTACTCAAGATGATTGTATTGTCTAAATTAAACGCCAATCGGACCATTTTTCAAGTTGCAATTCCGCGATTTGACTCACAAAGCAGTCAGAAATTCAATTGCGGCGTGTTCCGGCCGCAGCAAACTGACCGGCCGGGCCGGTGAAGGCTCAAGCGACAGGGTCTCCTCCAGCTTCCGCAATTTTTCCGCTCCGGCGATCAGGAACAACAGGCGCGCACCGCGATTGAGCACCGGCAGCGTCAGAGTGACGCGGGCGACGGCCGGCAGCGCGGTCACCGGCGGCGGCACCTGCAGCACCCACGCCGTATCCTCCTCCAACGCCGGCGACCCGGGAAAAAGCGAGGCGAAATGACCATCCGGCCCCATGCCCAACTGAATAAAATCAAAGACCGGCACCGCGTTTTCCGTCAACTCGAAACGCTGCGCCAGCAGCCGGGCGTATCCCTCCGCCGCCAGCGGCTCCC
>OJMH01003841.1_pt1 | contig 10667 bp, 8 predicted proteins | sample 1597111 | NCBI WGS metagenome assembly OJMH01 (sample SAMEA2452115, study PRJEB22498) | human gut metagenome
GTTGCGCCTGCCGGCAGCAGCGGCGTGCCAGATGGTTGCGGCCGAGCAGCCAGCCGAAACCGGCGGCGACCAGCAGCCAGAACGGCCAGACGGGAAGCGGCAGCGCGAAATAAAGCTGGCAGATTTGCGCGGCCAGCACCAGCAGCGACGGCAGCAGAAAGTAGAGCGCGTCCCAGCGGCCGATAAAACAGTTGCCCAGATAACGCCGCAGCGGACTGTTGCTGGTTTGATATGCGAAAAATTCCTCCAGGCGGAGATTGTTCAACGGCGTTCTGGCAACGTGGCAGAGTTCATGGGCGACCAGCTCCTGCCGCCGGTAGATGAACCAGCGGCGGCGGCGCTGGAAACTGCGCCTCAGGAAAATGGCCGGCAGTTGTCTGCCCGGTTCGGAAACGGCGCAGCCGCCCCACAGCCAGCCGACTTCCCCGGACAGGAAGAAGCCGGGCACCCAGTCGATGTGGAATTGATAGAGCCGCTCGGTGACACCGGCGGCTTCAGCCAGCGTATCCGGTTCGATCTGCTCGCTGCGTTTGACGTACAGATCGCTGAGTACCGGCACCGGCGCTTCGTCCCGCAAAGCATGGTCCAGCGCCTCCTTTTCCCGCGACAATTCCTCCAGACGGGCGCGGAATGCTTCCAGCGACTCTTCCGGCGCCGGAAAAATGCCGTTATCGTCGAGACGCAGCAACGCCGCCGGGTTATCCGGCGTCAATGCAGCCAGAAATTTGCGGCTCAGCACATTCATTGCTTCTCGGAATTATTTTCCGCTTTCCGGTTGCCGGAGTTTCTGGGCGGCCGGCCGGCGTTGTCGCTCCTGCCGTCTTTCCGGGGAGCGGCTTCCGGCGGCGCTTTTTTCGGTTTGGGCGGCCGGGGCTTTTCCTGCGAAACGATGGTGATTTCGTCGCGGGTATAATGAACGAGATTGCCGGATTCCAATTGCACCGAAACGCTTTGCGTCAGCAGGTTTCGGTCATAAATCCGGCCGCGTCCTTCCGGGCACTCGCAATATTCGCCGCGATGCGGCATTCCTTTTTCCAGTTCCAGGTAACCGGCATGTTCGAATTTCAGGCAGCATTTCAAACGGCCGCAGGCGCCGGAAATCGTACTCGGCGTCAGCGAAAGATCCTGGTCCTTGGCCATCCGGACGTTGATGGAATTGAACTCTTTCAAAAAGCGGCGGCAGCAAAGCTCCTGGCCGCAGATGCCGATGCCGCCGCAAATGCTGGTCTCGTCGCGCACGCCGATCTGCCGCAATTCGATTCTGGCGCTGAGCGCCCGCGACAGCTCTTTGACCAATTCCCGGAAATCAACTCGTCCGTCGGCGGTAAACTGGATGACAATCTGTTTGCAGTCGAATGAATAGTGGGCGTTCAACAGCTTCATTTCCAGTTTCAGCAATTCGACGAAACGATATGCGGTGGCGATCGCGTTTTTGCCCCGCTCCTGATTGCCGGCGGCGGTTTCCCGGTCGGCGGCAGTAGCGGCCCGTTCGATGCGCGGCAGGCTGCTGTTGGTATTTTCTTCCTCCGCCGGCGGATACCGGTGGATGACTCTGGCATAATCCAGATAGAAATCCTTGCGGACGATGCAGTAATTGCCGACTTTCAGCTCCAGCTCGGCGGGCGCCTGCGCTTGATAACGGGAACCGTTGTCAAGTTCCACTGTATATAAGTTATTCATCAATAATGCTTACCAATCTGCTTGATCGTTTTGCTCTACAATAATACATTTAGTAATATAGCAGACAATGAGTAGTTGGCAAACATCACTGAAAAATAAAAAAAGTTAACATTCCGATTTGTCTCTGAATGCGTCCCGCCGGGCGGATTCCACTGGCCGCTTCGATCGCGCCGGCACGAAATCAACTGTCGGCAAGTGCCGGTCCGCCGCCGATTTTTTCCAATCCCGCCATTCCGGAAGCTGCCGTTCTGCCGGGCCGGGATCGTCTCTCCGGTTACGGCCGCGGCTTTCTGGTGCCGGCTTGCGAAATTTTGCCGTTGGAGTCGAGGTCGGGGAGCGGCAACCGGCCGGGCAATGGAAACGAAAAACGCGATGGATGATTCAGTCCGGCGGACTACTGAAAGAGAAGGGGGCATAGAAGAAAATCTTTTTGGGGAGCAGTTACTTTCTCGATTCATTTTATCCCCAAAAGAGGTTACGGCGAAGGTTACGATCCGGCCAAAAAAGCGGAGGATTCCAGTTTTTTGGATCCGGACAGCATATGTTGAAAAAAAATCAATATCGCACCGTAAAAAAGTGATTTTTTCTTGAAAACTGACGTTTTTTCGACCGAAAACTAACTTTTTTCAAAAAAAATTCGATTTTTTTTCGTTTGCCTATTGCTTTTTGTTAACCGATTTACTATACTATATGGTGATGACAGTAAATCGATTTACCATTTTACAGTGTCGGGATGAAGTAAAAGAAAACGGATGTCGAAACGAAACAACCTTAATCAAGGAAGAAAAAATGAAAAAGAAATTCACCCTCATCGAACTGCTCGTGGTCATCGCCATCATCGCCATCCTCGCCAGTATGTTGTTGCCGGCGTTGGGCAAAGCGAAAGCAAAAGCGCAGGAAATCAAATGCCGCAGCAACATGAAACAACTCGGCCTGGTTTTCACCATGTACACGATGGACAATGACGACTGGGTTTGTGCCGCACATGTGCAAATTCCGGAATTTGCCAACAAGGCCAACTGGCCGACGGTTTATAATCTGCAATATGGCGTGGGAGAGGATGTATTCCTCTGCGGAGCCAGCGCCGGCCATTACAACAAAGACAGCTATGCGCAGGATACGGTCTCTATCGGTATGAATTACAATACTTTCGGCAACTCTGCAGGCGAGAGCGGCGATCGGCGTGCCCATAAATTGGCGACGGTATTGGCTGCCGCCCAGGAAGAAGGTTCGACACCGTTCGTCTTCGGCGATGGTACCTCCACCGACAATGGCTTCACCGGCGCTTCGGCGATCTCCGGTCACCTGCTCAATCCGTCGCAGATCAGCGAGTCGGACGTCACCGGTCTGTACCCGTTGAACAAGACGCTGGCCAATGCCTGGTATCCGATGTATCTGGTTCATAATGAATCTTCGAACATCGCTCTGTCCGACGGCAGCGCCCACAGCGTCAAAGGCCGGCAGTTGCAGGCGGAAGCCACGAAGTATTGCCGCCCGGTGCTGACCAACTCCGGTTGGGTTACCACTGCGCCCTAATCGGGCCGGTTTTGCCAGACCTTGCCGGCGCGGCGGGAAACGGTTTCCGCCGCCCCGGCCCGGCAGATCCGGACGGATTTGCCGCATTGACGAAGAAAAGAATGCTCCGCCGGTTTCAAGCCGGCGGAGCATTCTTTCTTTCAATTCGCGCCATATGCAAGTCTTTTCCCTCAATAGCGCGGCGTTGGTATCGGCATTAGGTTGGGGATGACCGGCATCGCCTTTTTCCACCTGGCGTTACCGACGGAAAAAGGCGACCAGACGGTTCGGAAAAGGAAGCATGCGAGCAGAGAAAATTTTCCCTCAAAAGATTTTTTCTGCCCGGCTGAACCGTCTCATTCGACGATGACCGCCACCTTGATGCCCTTCATCTGCACGTTGGTTTCCAGCGCTTCGGTGATCTGGGACAGCGGGAATTTATGGGTGACCAGTTCTTCCACCGGCAGACCGATGCCGGCCGCCCGTTTCAGGAAGGCGAAGGTGGTCGGATAATCCTGCGGCGAGTAGACCCAACTGCCGACCGCCGAAATTTCCTTGTTGCACAGGTCATAATGGTGGTTGATCGTGCAGTCGCCGCCGTCCATGAAGAAGCCGACTTCGCACAGGCCGCCGCCGCGCCGCACCAGTTTCCAGGCGTTGCCGCCGGCCTTGCCGACGCCGGTGCACTGGAAGACGAATTCGGCGCCCAGACCGTCGGTGGCGGCCTTGACATCGGCCAGCAGCGCCGGGAAATCCGGGTACTGGGTGAAGTTGAAGGTCTGACTGGCCCCCATTCGTTTGGCCCATTCCAGCCGGCTGTCGTTGCCGTCGGTGGCCAGGATGGTTTCGATGCCCATCGTCCGCAATACCGCCATGACCATCAGGCCGATCGGTCCGCAGCCCTGGATCAGCACGACAGTGTTGAATTTCAACAATCCGGTGCTCTTGGCGCGTTCGACGGCGTGAACCGCCACGGCGGCCGGTTCCACCAGCATGCGCTGGTCCAGCGTCATGCCGGTGACATTGAAAAAGGTCGAGCCGGGGCGGATGACCAAATATTCGCCGAAATAACCGTTGAAGTGGATGTCGTCGTCCGGAAACAGGCCGTAAACGCCGCAGTTTTCGCACAGATTGGTGCGAGCCGGCGTATTTTTGCAGGCGTTGCATTTGCCGCACGGAATGATGCAGGTGACGATCTTGTCGCCGAGTTTGACCGGCACGCCAGCGGAATCGGCGGTGATATTTTTCCCCAGTTTGACGATGGCGCCGGAACCTTCATGGCCGAGCACCACCGGACAGAGTCCGAAGGGATCGCGCTTGTATTCGTGTCCGTCCGTGCCGCAAATCCCGCATCCTTCGACTTTGAGCAGCATCTCGTCGTCGCCGATCGGCGGGAGCGGATATTCCCGGATTTCAAACTTACCGGGAGCGACCAGCATTGCCACTTTTCCTTTTTCCGACATCGTTCTACCTCGCGTTTCGTTTCATGGTTTGAACCGGAATTGTTGCCAATTGCGGTTGAAAAAAAATATCCGATTCCACACTATAATCGTTGGAATCGGATATTTCAATGACCACGGCAAAGACCGTTTGCCGTTTTTCCCGGCAGCTACCGCTGCGTTTTGCCGTCCGGATGCGTGCCGCGCAGCCGCTGCAGCGCTTCCCGGCCGCGCTGGAAGAACGCGTACAACGCCGGGATGAAGAAGATGCCGACTGCGGTGGCCGCGACCATGCCCCAGAAAGTCGTCACGCCGATCGCCCGCCGGCTGCCGGCACCGGCGCCGCTGGCGATCACCATCGGGAACACGCCGATGACGAACGAGAGCGCGGTCATCATCACCGCCCGGAACCGGGTGCGGGCGCCGTTTAGCGCCGCCTCTTCGATGGTCCGGCCGGCTTCCCGTTCCTGTTTGGAGAATTCCACCATCAGGATCGCATTCTTGCTGGCCAGGCCGATCAGCATGATCAAGCCGAGCTGGCAGTAGATGCTCAACGGCATATCGGTGACCAGCAGCGCCACCATGGCGCCGAGCGTCGCCACCGCGACCGACAGGATTACCGAAATCGGCACGGTCCAGCTTTCGTATTGCGCAACCAGGAAGAGATAGCCGAAGATCAGCGCCAGCGCCATCAGGTAGATGATCTGCCCCTGATTGTTCTGCTCCTGATAGCTCATGTCGGTCCAGCTGATCTGGTAATCCTTCGGCAGGGTGTCGTTGACCAGTTGCTGGACTGTATTCATCATTTCGCCGGAACTGACCGACGGCAGGCTCTGCGTGTTCATGCTGGCCGACGAAAACTGGTTGAAACGTTCGATCTGGCGCGGGCCGGTGATCCATTTCAATTGGGCGATGGTGCTCAACGGCACCATCTGGCCGGCATCGGTCTGGACGTTCAACTGTTCGATCATGTTGATGTTTTTGCGGTAATCACTGTCCGCCTGCATCTTGACCTGAAAGGTATAACCGTTCAGGTTGAAATCGTTGATGTAATAAGCCGCCAGCTGACTCTGCAGGGTGCCGAAAATCCGGCTGACCGGAATGTTCAGCGCTTCCGCTTTGGCCCGGTCGATCACCAGCTCCAACTGCGGCGTATTGGCTTCGAACGAACTGGTGGCGTAAACCGCCTTGCCGGTGGCCATGATCTGGCCGATCAGACTGCGCACCGCCTGCGCCAGTTCCTGCGGCGTTTGGTCGCCGGTGGCCTGCAGCGCAAAGCTGACGCCGCCGGTGGCGCCCAGCCCGATGATAGCCGGCGGCAGGAAGGCCCGGACGTTGGCTTCCGGAATGGTCGCGCACTTCTGCATGATCTGCTGCTGGATGTATTTGACCTGCAGCTCCGGCGTTTTCCGTTCGCTCCAGTCCTTCAGGACGACGATGACCATGCCGACATTTTCACCGCTGCCGGCGGTCATGCTGTGGCCGGAGATGACCAGCATGTCCTTGACGCCGTCGATGCCGCGGATGATGCCGGAAATTTTACCGAGCGCCTGGCCGGTCCGGTACAGCGTGGAGCCCGGCGCCAGTTGCACATCGCAGAAGATGGCGCCTTTGTCCTCGTCTGGCAGGAAGGAGGTCGGCACTTTGTTGAACAGATGATAATTCAGGTAGAGCACGCCGGCGAACAGGATGGCCGTCAACAGGCCGCGGCGCACCAGAATGCCGGAGAGCGACACATAACCGTCCCGCGAAAAATTCAGCCCGATGTTGAACCATTTGAACGGTCCGCGGGCCTGCTTCTGCGGACGCAGCACGATGGCGCACAGGGCCGGACTCAATGTCAGGGCGTTGACCGACGACAGCACCAGGGCGATACACATCGTGACGGCGAACTGCTTGTAAATAGTGCCGACCATGCCGCCGTAGAAAGCGACCGGCGCGTAGATCGCCAGGATCACCAATGTCGTCGCGATGACCGCGCCGGTGATCTGGCCCATGCCCTTGACTGCCGCCTCGTAAGGCGACAGGTGTTCTTCTTCGATCAGTCGCATGCAGTTCTCGACGACGACGATGGCGTCGTCGACCACCGAACCGATGACCAGGATCAGGGCGAACATCGTCAGCACGTTGGCGCTGAAACCCATCGGATAGAGGAAGATGAACGTGCCGAGCAGCGAAACCGGGATGGTGATCGACGGAATCAGCGTGGCGCGCCAGTCCTGCAGGAAGATGTAGGTGATCGCCACGACCAGCACGAAGGTCAGGATCAGCGTGACGACGATTTCCTCCATCGTGATCCGGACGAATTCGGTCGAGTCGTAGCCGAGATGCCAGGAGAGCCCCTCCGGAAAATTCTGGGCGAGCTTGGCCATTTCGGACTTGATGTTGTCGATGACCGCCACCGCGTTGGCATCGTTGTTGCGGAACAGCGCCATCATGACGCAGGGTTCGCCGTTGAAATAGTTGGTGCCGTTATAGGTTTCGGCGCCCAGCTCGATGCGGGCGATGTCGCTCAAACGGATCTGCCGGCCGTCGCTGCCGGATTTGACGATGATCTGCTCAAAGTCGCCGACCTCCTTCAAACGTCCTTCGGCGTTGAGCTTGTACTGCATGAACTCGCTGCTCTCTTCGGTGCCGACCGCACCGGCCGCCGCCTGGATATTCTGCGTGCTGATCGCGTTTTTGACATCCTCATGGGTGACGCCGAGCGCCGTCATCCGCAGCGGGTCCAGCCAGAGGCGCATACTGTAGTTGAGTTCGCCCCAGATGACCGCCTGGCTGACGCCGTCGATACGGGCGAGGGCGTCTTTGACGTTCATACTGACGTAATTGCTCATGAAGAGCTTGGAGAGTTTGCCGTTTTCGCTGGTGAAAGCCAGCATGCCGAGGATGTCGCCGGAACGCTTGTAGACGTTGACGCCGAGCGCCTTGACCTCCTGCGGCAGCGACGGCTCCGCCCGCTGAATGGCATTCTGCACATTCACCTGGGCCATGTCGCTGTCGATGCCCGATTTGAAGGTGATCGACAGCGAATAGTTCCCGGAGTTGTCCGACTGCGACGAGTAATAGATCAAATCTTCGACGCCGTTGATCTCCGATTCGATCGGCGCGGCCACCGTGTCGGCGATGACCTGCGCGCTGGCGCCGGGATAGCTGGCGTTGACCACGATGGTCGGCGGGGCGACTTCCGGGTATTCCGCCACCGGCATTTTAAAGAGGCAGATCGTTCCGGCCAGCACCATCACCACCGAGATGACGATGGCGAATTTCGGCCGGTCGATGAAAACTTTTGAAATCATCTTATTTCACCTTACTGTTGAGTCGGCTGGGCCACCGGAACCGGATTGACCTTGCTGCCGGGAGCAGCCTTGTGGACGCCGTCGATGACGACTTGTTCGCCCACTTTCAAACCGGAAGTGACCAGTTGCATGCCTTCGACGACATTACCCAGTTTGATGTCGCGGCGTTCGACGATATTGTCGGCGTCGACGACGTAAACGTAATTGCTCTTCTGGTCGGTCATGACGGCGGTGACGTTGATCGCCGGAACCGGCTCGGCGAATTTATCCGCCAGCTTCACGGTGACGAAACCGCCGGGCACCAGCCGCTCGTCCGGATTGGTGCATTCCAGGTAGATGGTGATCGTCCCGGTCGCCTTGTCGACCCGGTTGTCGATGAAATCGATTTTGATGTCGCCTTTGAATTCTTCGTGGTTGGCCGGCACGATGGTGATGACCGATTCGGTGGTGCTGGCCTGGGCTTTGTTGAAGCTGTCCAGGAAATCACGTTCACTGATCGAGAAACTGACGTGGATCGGATCGATCTGGACGATGTCGGCCAGTTCCGCGCTCTGCGGCGTCACGTAATTGCCTTCGCTATAGGTGCGCTTGCCGATCCGGCCGGTGATCGGCGCATAGATCTTGGTGTAGGACAACTCGTTTTCGGCCTGTATCAAGGCCGCCTTGGCCTCTTCGATTTTCGCTTTGGTCGATTTCACCAGCCGGGAGGCATTTTCCTGTTCGGTTTTGGCGACGGCGTTTTTTTCATACAGTCCGGATTTCCGGTCGAATTCGCTCTGGGCGTAATCGAATTCCGCTTCGGCCTGGGCGAGAATCGCTTTGGCCGACAAAACGTTGGCCTGATAGGTGGTATCTTCCAGCTCGAACAGCAGATCGCCTTTTTTGACCATGCTGCCTTCGGTGAAATTGATTTTTTCAATCCAGCCGGAAATACGGGCCGGGATGGAGACTTCTTCGATTGCCCGGATGACGCCGACGTAACGTTTCGGCTCCGTCCGGTCCAGTTCGGTGACCTCTGAGACGGTTACCGCCGGTATTTCCTGCGACTGCGCCGCCGGCGTTTTTTCCGTTGCTTTGTCTGCCGCCTGGAGGGAACCGGCGCCCAATACCAGTCCGGCGAGAGTTAATTGCACAAGATTCGCTCGTTTCATCATTTTTCTTTGGCTTCCTTGCTATTCGACTTCGAGTCCGGCTGGAGCCGGCTCAGTTGTTTGTTGAATTTTTCCAATAAGTTGAACAACTGCAAGTTTTCCTCCTTGCCGTTGCTGTTTAAAAAATCCGCGGTCACACTGTCGAACCCGTTTTGACGGCGGCGGATGAAATCCTGCGCTTCATCGGACAGGGCCAATGAAATCGCCCGGCGGTCATTGCTGCTGGGAGTTCGTTTCAAAACTCCTTTCTGTACTAAATTTTCAACCATCTCCGATGCGGCTGCAGCGGTGATTTTCAAATGTTCCGATAAGATTTTCAGCGTGATTTCGCCGAACCGGGCTTCCTGGAGCTCTTTTACCATGCGAATCACCCGGGTTTGGTTGATCGTCAAGCTGAATGTTTCCTCCAGAAATTTCGGACTGCATTCGCCGTTCTCGAGCTCTCGCAACCGGTCGGTCAGAGTGAACAACAGTTGCCATAAACTGTTGGGACTCGGATGAGCGGCCATTTTGTTATCCTTCAATAAAGCTTGCTTTGTTTTATTATAGTTAGGGAAACCATAATATATAGTATGCGTAAATATTTGCAAGCAATATTCCCGGAAAAAAGGACACTTTCCCGCCGAACGGGGAAGGTGGGAGCATCAGCGCGGGCTGATTCTGGCCAGGAAATCCTCCAGGAGCTCCTGAAGCAGCGCCAGCTTTTCCGGCGGAACACCGGCCAGAAACTCATCGGTAACCCGGTCAAAAAAGTGATTGCGCAACAACAGGGTGTTCTCGGTGCACGGAGAAAGTTTGATGGCGATCGAACGCCGATCTGCACTGTTCACTTCCCGCGACAGCCAACCTTTGCGAACCAAACTGTCAACCATCTCAGAGGTGGCGGCCGGACTCAATTTCAAATTGGCGGCCAGCAGTTTCAAACTGACGCCTTCCGGATGCTGCTTGAGCAAATGCCCCAGCTTGACGATAATTCGAACCTGATTTACCGTCATCTGATTCAACATGCCGCGCGGATCGTCCTTCAAAACTTCCGACGCCGATTCGCGCAGGCCGTCCGCCAGAAAGAAAATCACCTGCCACAACGGTTGTGCGGCTTTTCGAGTCTGTACTGCCATCTCTCGTTCCGCCTATGAATTTTCCCCATGATTTCGCCGTTGAAGAATATAACATGGGGATGGCTTTTTTACAAGGTTGAATCCGCCGGTTTCCCGAAATACCGGTCAAAGACGGCGAAGAAAAAAGCATCGGGATTTGCCGTTTTTCGAAAAAAAAGTATTTTTTCTTGAATAACGGCCAAGAAAAACATTCGCCGGCTCGTCATATTAGGTGAAAATGATCCAGAGAGAGGGAATTTTTAATTCCGGGACTGTAAAGCAATTGGTCGGTGTTTTTTGGGAGAGATGGATGCTTTGCAGTTCCGGAATTCTTTTCAGGCGCAACCGGGCCGCTGCCGGCTTTCTGTCAAAATCTTCGGCTTTCGATTTGACATTTCATCTTTTTCCTGTATTGTAAAACCAATCTTTCTGACGTCCCTATCGTCTAGAGGCCTAGGACACCGGGTTTTCATCCCGGCAACCGGG
>OJMH01003843.1_pt1 | contig 10666 bp, 10 predicted proteins | sample 1597111 | NCBI WGS metagenome assembly OJMH01 (sample SAMEA2452115, study PRJEB22498) | human gut metagenome
TATGGGCGTTCAGTCTTTACGAAAAGAAGTCTACTAAGCCGTGAAAAACCCTGTATGCTGAACTCAGCATGAATAACACCTCCCTCATGATTGTAAGACTTTTGACCAGGAATAAATGAGGTTATGTGATGAAGAAAGAACTGAGGGAACATGCTGCTTTGGTTGTCCTTTGTTGAGGGAAATAAGGTTCAGATGATATGACATTTGGATTTGATGGATCACTGAAAGTGGCATTGCATTGGCACTCAGGTTCACATAGAACAGTGCTTGGATGCTCTGGAGTATTAACTGAGAGCTCACTTTCTGTTTCAACAAATGAGAAATCACTGGAGTGTTTTGGTGCCCCTTGCATTGTTTTGGATGAACCACTTTCAAACAATTGACCTTGATCTGTCTCTGTTGGAACAAGGTGTCTGGTTCTTCTTCTCCATGTCTGTTGTGAAGAGTGAAACAGAGAGAGTTCACATTGTATCCATTCCACATAACACAGGACATCATCCTGACTGGTTGAAATGTTTTCAATGACAATGGGATCACTGGGACAGGACTGCCTTATTTGTACAATGCCATAGATGGCAAACTGTTTGTGTGGCACCTTTGCAAGAAGAAAAAACTGTTTATCAATGGCATGGACTGTTCTTGTTGGGTTGATGCCACACAAACCAAAACGATGGAGAGATGCAACCCTTTGAACAGAAAAAGGAAGTGTTGCACCAAAGGATTCAAGACATTGGACTAAATGCTCATGTGAAAGGGAATCTGGAACCCAAACAGCTCTTTTGCAAATAAAGTGAGAGGACCCTGATGACAAGGACTTGGGAATGTAAACTCCTTGTGTGACCATTATTTCTCCTGAACACCCAAAGAGTAATTCACCACACTTGTTCAAGAGGATGGCTTTTTCACCATCTTTCCTTATGAACATGGGCATTGCTTCACCAATGGTTTATAAAAGAAAACAAGGAAAGAATACAACCACTCAGTCACAAAAACAAAATGACAGTCTCAAGTCTCTAAATGTGAGATTAAAACAAGGCCATAACAAGTTTTTAACCACATGAGTTAGTTGTAATGGAAAACTAGTCAAGAAATGAATTATGAATGTCAAAGGCATTCTTTCAAATGATGATTTGAGGAGGTTTCAATGAATGAGAGAAAAAAGAAGGGGTATTGCAATTCTATTTCTTTGGGTTTTTGTCCTTTCAAGTCTTGTCAAGGAGTACATGAAGACATCCTGACTTGAGGCCATGCCATGAGAGTTCCCATCTTTCTCTTTATGGGGTTGGTGGTTTGTGTAAGTCCACTGGAAAAACCAACAAAAAGTGATTGGAAATAAAAAGACACCATGAAGGGTTTTGAGCATTGTAACTCATTTGATTTCTTGCATCTCAAACCTACAATACCACATGATGATGACATACACAAGAGTGAATGATGGAATTCAACAATGAAAAACAATGAAAATAATGTAGAGTATCAATTAAATAGAATGTTTATATCTTCAATCCATAGAGTCAAGAGGAATGGGATTGTCAGCCAATCAATCTGGACAGAACAGATGATTTCTTCAATTTGGCATACTTGAATATGAATACAAGATAAACATTATGACAAGAAGCCTCTTTTTGTATGTCTATTACTCACAAGTTGGATGATGGAACAATGCTGACACAAAGAAAAAGAAAGGGAGGATGAGCAAAAAGGAGCAACACTTTCACCATATTGGATTTGTTGACTTGGTCATTTGGGGATTATTTGCCAAGTATGAGAGTAGTCACTGCTTCAACATATTCAAGGGTTTGGGATGCTTGTCTAAAACAACCTACATCATACAATGCTCTGTTCATTCATTCATGAAAGCCATTACTCTGCAAGAGCTCATTGTTGAGGTGAGGGGTCTTGTGCCATCTTTTATGCACAATTGGAGTGTTGAAGATGCCCTGGCTTGAGGCCATAGCATGATAGTCCCCACCTCTCTCTTTGGAGATTGTGTGGTTGGCATGCTGTCAGATGGCACTTTGACAGAAGCCCACATAATTCATTGTGAATAAAAATGAAATGTTGAAGAGGGAAAAAAACATCATCTAACATGATGCCTGATGCCCAAATATGCTTTTGGTCAGACATTTACCCAGACCCTGGGAGCAGTGGAATAAGGCAGTATTGTCACCATAGTGGTTGTAAGAGCTCTCACAAGTTAATGCAATCAAGAATGACTTGAGAAAAAAACCAACTACAATGTGCTTCATGGCAATGATGATGACAAGAACTCAATGCCATGTTCAAACTAGAATTACTTTAACAAGTCCCTCTTTCTCAAACTCAATTACAGGATGGTTGATGTCTCTCCTTACAAAATCTCTGAGTTGAGTTCTCAAGCTTTAACATCATGTTTTTTGAGAGGATACAGATGAAATGATTGATTCAAAAGGGATACCAAAGATAACACCATTGAAATATTCAATTAGCAATGATTTCATAGCATCATTGGCCACTCTTTCAGTGGTTTTCACATGTGTTCCAATGAGAAGCAACTGAAGGAAACCATTCATCATTTCTTTTTCTGACTTGAAAGCCATTTCACACTAAATTCTTCTTCACATTCTCCTTGGATAAAGATGCCAATGATACTCTCTGACCAAACATTGGAAAAAGAGAGAATATGGTTTTTCAAATGACTGAATCATTGAAAAGAGAAAAATGGTTTTGTCACCCTTGATTTGCAAATCTTAAGACTCATGAATTAATTATTATGGGACAAACAAACCTATTGTTTTGACTCACTGAAACAGGTTTTGATTCATAACCATGTTTTTGTGGGTTTCTGGTTGTGTGCCTGCTGACAGCAGTAAACCACTCAGTCCTCAAAGAGATATCAAGATGGTCATGATGTTGTCTCAAGCCAAATGTGTGTTTTGGTGAGAGTTGAAAGAGAGATGGGAAAAGGGTAGAGGGCTGATGATTGGATGGGATGGAAGTGAGTGTGTGAGGGAGTTAATTTAATGAAATGCAATTGGTGCTGTGATGCTTTGGGGAGGGGGCCCAAAAATGATTGTGTTATGTCCTCTTTCATAACAAGGCTCCAACCACATGATAACTCCTCTTTAACCCTTCTTGACACTTGAGTCAACTAGTGAGGGACAGTGGTTTGCCAATGAAGGAAAAGCATATCACAAAGATGAAAGATGAAGAGAAAAATGGTTGTCCTTTTTTCTCTTCATTCAGCAATAAATAATGTTAGCACCTCCTGATTGGTTAAGAAATAGTGTTGATAAAAAAGAATGGAAAGCAAGAGATAAGAAAAAAGACCACATGAGCACTGAGAAAGACTAACTAGTTCAGAAGAGGTTCACCAGCAATGACTGCTTCTTCAATGTTGCATTCATTGTTGCCACGACGAATCTTGAAAAAGCCATCATCACCCCATTTATCACCCCAGCTATTTGCAGCAAGCCAATAGTCTTCTCCATTCTCAGTACCCCAGCCAATAAGGCGAACAACATGACCACCTGGCTTACTTGCAGATTTGGAACGATGGTAAATAGACCATTTATGAGGCTCAAAGTCATTAAATGCATAATAAGAAGCAGAAACTGGACCATGTTCCATGATTTCACGTTGGATGGCTTCAACTCGTTCAGAATCAGTATCTCCCCATGGAGAGTAGAAACTCTTTGCCTTGACCCTATTTGGGATAGGTGTTCCATCTTCACATTGTTGGGTACATGAACCAAGACGTGCCTTGAATGGAACACATGCATTTGGTACTGTTCCTATTTCCATCAGATCATGCCAGACTGGCTCATCCCATCCACCATTACAAGCCTGTTGGTTTGTGAAGCAGTTGAGCATATACTGTGGAGAGAGAGCAACATTCACTGAACCATTTGTTGCAATACAAATACGATCTGCCAAAGTAGCAGAGCTGCTCATTGCCCAACAAGACCCACAAGGGTTTTGGTCTGTTATCTCACTGATGACAGAACACTTTCCCCAATATGTACGGGCATCAAATGACTCTGGGATAGCCTCACGAGTAAACTTTCCTCTAGCAGGAGCCTCTCCAATTGCTGGCCCCATTGATGCAAAAAATGAAAAATGTTTTGCCATCAGCACATTTCTATTCCTTTTCTCTTTATTCAAAGCATTCATAACACTTTCATACCAGGGACCCTCTTCAACTGTACTGTTCCCACTATCATAGATTCCTTCCTTCCCTACCCTCATGTCCCATACTTTCACTCCAGGAGTTGGATGAGTCCTTGTCCTGTCTGTTGGCATATCAGGATCAAATGAAGTGTATTCAGTTGCTGAGTCTTCAACCCACTGTTGATGCTGTTCCTTAAGAACAAGATCTTTGACTGGGTAATTGGTTTCTGATTCTGTCCATATTGTTTTATGCATTGGAGTATAAGTATCAGGATCAGTGTAGTCCCAATCATATTTGTCACATTTTGTCAGATTCCTTTTCTTGCCACCCAGTTCTGGGTCACTAATTGAAGGGCATTCCACCTCCTGTGTCATGCTAAACAGGTTGCTGACACTGAATGATTCACCACTTGCATCATAACGTGCTACACAATTGGAATGACCACCAACAAGTCGACACAAACCACATACATTGCCATTGCAATAGAAGTAGACATATTTTGCTTCCTTTTTATACATATACTCCAGGTAAGAATGCTTGTCATCAAAAACAACCCTCCTCAGAATTTGTTTATGGGCATTAGGCCCAAACACTTGGAGCTCTGCAGTGAAGTGATCAATTACAAAGCGTGGTTTAAGTGCCTGATATACAACAGTAAAAACAATGATGATAGCAACTAAAGCCAACACAACAAGTGTTGTGCAGACTCCAATTATCACTTTTGTAATTCTCCTCATCTTCTTTGACTCTCAGAAAAAGGAGAGAATTAAAAAAACCAAACCCATCTCCTTAAGTGTCAGAAATCTGTTTCTCATATAAAAACAAGGGAGGAATGGATGCAATTGTTTTTGTCTAATTATTCAAACATCATGAAAACAAGTAGACAACTTTTCCTTGAAATGAATTCACTGATTAACTACAAGAATAATAATGAACTCTTTTGAGTACAAAAGAGTGCCACTAGTGGAAGGGTTGAGAGTGCTTTTGTTGTAGAAGCACTTCTCATTTATCTCTATCCCTCAAAGGTTTTGGCAAGTGAAACCTGATTTGAGTGACAACTAATGAGTTATGGGAAACCACTGTTTAAACATGAACACCATCATTTTAATCTTAAGGTATTGAGTTTTTGAAAGTGAGATCATTTCTGGACTCCTTTTTTGTGAGTGAAAGATGGGAGAAGGGTTAACAAAAGTAGTTCTTGTGTTTTGTGGCTTATGTGCATTTGGATTTGGAATCTATTATCTGGTCTCTGGAGCTCTAGCATATTCACATGACGATCCAGAGGAAAAGAAAGGCACTTTGAAACCATTTGAACAGACTTATGTGTGTCCTGGAAATAGGTCAAGGGGTCAGGTGTTCTATCAAGGTGATGCCTGTGTTTTTGCAACTCTGACAAATGGGCTGACTGATGTTTCAAAATCTTACAACAAAACAACCTTTGAGGGGAGTAAAAGCATTTCTGCTAAAAGTAACATTGTCACTCCATTTACTCTCGTCCAAGGGAGTATAGTCAAGTGGAGTGTTACTTCAACAGGCATCAAGGCTCCTGATTTTTATTTTTACCAAAAACGTATTCCCTTTTGTTCTGGTGTATACTGTGTGCCTTCAAAGTCATCAAGTAACCTTTTTATCTTTTCAGACTCTGAGACAATAGGTAGTGATGACATCTACTATGCTGAAATAAACAATGGTGGTGAATATCCCATAAGTGTGGACTACACTTTTGAGGTGCTTCATACAAGATACCTCACTGAGAGTGATAGGATTGATGTTGGTCATGAGCATGCAATTTTTTCTCTTCCAAAGGATGATGGGCAAGTAATTGGGTGTGTGTTTGTTGAAAACGTTATAAAAGAAAGTGGTTCAATGAAATACCTCTTGAGCTACAAACTGACTGAAGAGGCAAAACAATCAAGACTGATTGTTGCAATGGTTATTAGTGCATTACTTATTGTCGTTGGAATTGTTGTCATTGTTTTGAGTGTTGTTTGTGTTTGAACATCACTTCATCTGGTATCATATCATACTTCCCTTCTCATCCTTTGAAGCAAATTCTTCTCCCTTTTTCATATCCTTTCCAATTTGGCATTCCTCTTTTTTTTTTCTCATGATAATTATTGGAAGAAGCAATACCAAGAGACATCACCACCACTCTTGGACTTTATTCTTTACATAATGGTCACACCATGAAGATGGGACTTTATTATTTTGATGATTCTCTCTGAAGCCAAATTGCAACCACATTTACACACCTTTTTTTTTGTTCACAATCAATTTGTGGGCATCTGTTTGAAGTGTGCCAGCCATCCAATCTAAAGAGAGATGTGGGAACTATCGCACTGTGGCCTCAAGCCAGGGGGGTGTTACACACATTTCAATTTAAAAGGGAATGAATCAAAGGAAACAAGATATCATGAACCTGAGAAATAGTTAAAGAGCACTTTGGGTTGTTCAAATTGAAGGACTGCTTTAAACAAATCACCAATGACTGGTACACTCATCACACCGTAGTTACTTCCTGTATTTATCAAGTCTCTTGTATGACCATTTTATCCCTATCACCATGGTTTGAATCAATGTACCATCAAACTCTAGATTCACATGTGATATGTGTTTTTTCATTGTCCCATTCATTACTTTGATACATTCTTCTCCAATCTTATTTCCTGTTTTTGCATTGTCACTCTGAATCAGATGTGCATTGATGCAAAGAGACATTTGGTTTGATGTTACCTTTAAGAGAAAGATGTGTTAATGATGTATTGTGTTGGAGCATTTCACATAGTTTTAGAGCACCATCATCTTCAATTTTATTATCTATTCAGGTGTTACTTGTTTAAATGTCTTTCATCCTTTAATGGAACTCTGACAAACCATTCATTCTCAATTCCTTTAATGTTGTGTTTTCTTGAAGAGCTTCAGCAATCATTATTGCACCATTATTACTTACAATGTTATCTATTTGAAAATCACTCACATCATATAGTTTTCATTGTGTTTGAAACAATCACTTCAATTCCTACCATCAAGATTTAAACTTGTCAGACTTGAGTTTTCCTTGAGGATTTCACAAAGTGTTTTGATGCTTGAATCACCAATACCATTTACTGTGTCATCATATCATTCATTTTTTGCCTATTTTTTTGTTTGGACCAAAATCCAATTCACTTCTCAATCCAAGCTTTGTCAAGGTTGTGTTTTGTTTGAGAGTGTCAAATATCATTGTTGCTCCTTCATCTCCAAATCCATTTACTATTCATTGAATACCTTTATTGTTTTTCTTTTTTTGTTGTTTCAGATCATTCTTTCTTCTCTCTGACCACCAAGATTCAACTCTTTTAATGTTGTGTTTTCCAACAGCAATGAACTCAATGGGGGTGCTGCTTTTCCTCCAATCCAATTGTCTGTGATTGACCCTCTGATAAAAGCATGAGTTGTTTGTTTTCCTTTCATTCAATGCAAACTCTCCATATTCAAAACAGTCAAGGTTGTGTTGTTCTTAAACAATTCACTTAGAATACTTGCTCCATCTGCTCTAAACCAAATCCCTATCCCAAGAACATTTCTGACCGAACTTTAAAACCACAAAACTGTTTGTTCATTTTTCTTACCACTCAAATCCAATGTTGTGACCAGAGTCTTTTCTTTCAAGACCTTTATCATTGCTTTGACTTCTTCTGTTCTCAATACTTCTTCTGTTCATAACTCTAGATGAAGAACTTGAAGAATTGTTTTTCATTTGTTTTCAATACCTTCTCTTTCAAGTTGAATCACTGTTGTATTGATTGTCAACAATTCATTTAGAGTTTTGAAAACTGATTCTTCAAGAGTATTTCCTGTTTATCATTGGAGATTCATTCTCTTGAAACTATTTAGACAGTGTTTGAAAACCATTACCTCTAAGTTCAAGTTTACAAAGTGTTGTGTTTTCTTTGAGAGCACCACATAATGCATTTGCTCCTTTGGTTCCAATATGGTTTCCTGTTTGAAAACAATGAATGATTCAATCATGCTTTAATTTGAGACATTGGATGATTGTCTCTGCAATTCTCTCTTTATTGACTGTTGATGTTGTAATGCCATCTAGTTCACTGATAGAAGCCCACAAATCTGTTTGTGAACAAATGGATCAATGATGATGCTTTTGATTCACAAATAAACAAGTGGGCATCTACCATTGAAAGCAATATCCAATGCATGCAGCCTTTAAAGAGACAACTCAGAGCAATCATCTGGATGTTTCAGGGAATAAGACCAAATCCTTGATTTGTAACAAACCACCTAAACAGAGTGCACTCAATGATGAATTACCCTTAAGGACATCACTCAATGAAATGGCACCTTGATCTCCAATAGTATTCCCTTTTATACAAACAACTGTGATATCAACACACCAAGAACTGTACCATGTAAATACCACTCAAATCAATCACTTTAATGGTTGTGTTTGTTTTCAACATTTCAGCCAATGCTTTTGCTCCTTCATCACCAATATTGTTCTCTGTTTTCTTTAGTTATTTCTTCATTAGTGCCATACTGAATGGTTCACAAACCCCATAATGACAACTCCATGATTGCCTGATTTGCTTTGAGTACTTCACATATCATTTTTATTCCTTCATTTCCAATGGCATTTCCTGGTTTGTATTCACTACTCATTCAGCTGCCTTCATTATCAAGTTCTTTATCATATCCTACCACTAATGTTAATGTTTGAAAGAGTTTTGTTCATTTTTAATCCTTCACAAAGCTCCTTTGCACCATCTTTTCCAATTTTGTTCCCTGTTTATCATTCATTCAAAATGCTTTCATTCACACTCATGTCCTTAGCCTTGGAGAGTGTGTCAGATGACAATAATCCAGCGATACACTCAGAAAAGAAGGTTGAGGAGTATTATAAAACTCCTTATATTCCTTGAAAAACAAACAGCTTAAATCAAGTCTTTTCAATGCTGTGTTAACTATCAACATGTCACCTAATAACTTTGCTCCTTGAACTTCCAGAGTGTTTTCTGTAAGGGCTTTGTTAAGCAAAAGCTCCTTAAGGTTAACACATTACCCTTACCATTGATTTCAAGTTCAATACACTCTGTGTCTTTCTTGAGCATTTCAATCAACCCACTGATAGAATCTGCTCCTATTCCAATACCTATCATGCATTGATATCAAATATTATTTGTCTTCCAAAAACGTTTATCATTTTGTCAGCACAAACCACTGAGAATCAATTTCTTGTCATCACTTGCTTGATAATCCTCAACTGCTTTCAAAACCATATGCTCTTTTTCTGTTGTGAATAGCCTAATACAAAAACACTTCAATGAACACTCTACAGTGCTTTTACATTACCTTGAAAAACAAACTGAAGAATAAGTTCATCTGTTTAACAACATTACATGAAGTTTACATTTTTTATGTTCAAGAGAGACATTACAAACTTTGCTTTCTTTGTTTTTCTTTCTCATTTTCAACTGTTTCTAATCCTTTTTTCTGTTCATCTATCTCATCTTCTTCACGTCTCAAGAGTGCTTCGCAAATATCCCTTAAACTCTCAACTCCAGCAGCTTCATGTTCAATCAATTCTTTCAATTCTTGAGCACTCAAACCATCCCAATTACAGCTCTTCATAATTCTCTCTTTCTCCTCTTTTCTCAACTCTTTATGTTCTCTTATGTATCTCATCTTCACCCAAAATTCACTCCTTTCACCATATCCTTCTTCATATTCAACCATGTCCAAGTATTCACTTGGAAGTGTCATCAAGCAATCTTGGACAATATCAAAATGCTCCATCATATTCTTCTTTGTAATCACAACAGCTGCCAACACTTGACCCATCCTTTTGTCAATACATTCTTGATACTCTTGAACATGTTTTAACAAATCCACTCCCACGTTCAAATCTTTCTTTGATTCATCTCTTGCAAATGTTATCAAATGATCACTTACACTGTCTTCACAAACCACTTCAAGTCTCTTCAACACTGCAATCATTGCACAGCACTCACCATCCTTCACACCAACACGAACACATCCTCCATAACAAAATCTCAATGCTTTTTCAATCACTTGTTTGTCTACATCTTTTGTCACATCAAAACCCCATTCAATCTTGTTTTCATCCTCTCCTTTTCCTCTCATTTCTCTCAAAACCCTATCAATAAACTTTGATATCTTGCAGAGTGTACTCTTATGAAGTCTCAATGGTTTCTCTAACCCCTGTATAACAAGTGTCAAGTCTGGAGATGTTTCTTCATTGTCAAAAGCTCCCAAGTTATAATCATAGGGTGGTGGTAAGAATATTTCTGTTGTCCCTTCGGGAGGGTCTGTTTGTGTTTCTTCTCCTTCACTCATTCTTTTGTTTGAGAATAATAATGATACACTTTTTTTTCAAAACAGTGAAAATAAGGAGATTTGGGATCATTGAGATAGTTTATTCAATGATGTCAGCACATGCATCACGTTCACAGAGTGACAGCATGGATTACAGGGCTTTTCAGAATGATTGGGACGATT
>OJMH01003848.1_pt1 | contig 10652 bp, 9 predicted proteins | sample 1597111 | NCBI WGS metagenome assembly OJMH01 (sample SAMEA2452115, study PRJEB22498) | human gut metagenome
CCCAGTACATGGGCAACCGCTACTTGGATTTCTCGGACTCTGCAAAGGCTCAGTACGAAAAGTGGCGCGCGCAAAATGCGACTACCGCCCCGGAATTTCCAAAGAGCTTCCCGGCGACAGATGAATTCATACACGACCCGTGCTGGAATTTGTTCCGCTCTCACTGGCTTGCCGATTGGGTGAATAACGACGCCCGCGCCTATCGCGAGGGCTTCGGCGAAAAGCCCGTTTGGATTGCCTCCGACTATCTCGATGCGAACGAGAAGACCATGGACGCCCGTCTGGGTAACCCCATGAATTTCCTACTGCACCTCGTAGAGCCCGACATTTTGCAGGTAAACTGGACTTGGCACTTCGACGACCGCGTTCCGAACGCCAAGGCCTACGCTCGCGTTCACGAAATTATGAACGCCACAAATCGCGATTGGGTTATAACGGAGCACATGACTATAAACGGCACCGACTACCACCCGCACGAGATGGAGGCGCTACTCACAAACACCATAGAAAACAGCACGAATTTCGGTTGGGAGTTTGTCGATATTGCCGTTGATAACGTAGATCCGTCTCAGGAGGGCGTTGTGGTAGCAGGGAGCTTCAAGCCTCTGAACTTCTCAGTCTACAACAACGACTGGAGCCCGAAGCCCTCTATGGCTTACGTCGATGAGCGCTGGAGCGAGTGGATGGCAAAAATTGACGAAAAAATTGCAAGGCAGCTCTCTTAGTTAAAGAGCTAAACTTTGAAAGTCTAAAAATTTAAACTTTAGGCGCGCCGTATTGGTGCGCTTTTTTTTGACCTAAACGCTCTAGCGGAACTTTAGCTCTAGCCTTACTTGCCATAAAAAAGCAACTTAGTGGCGCAGCTAATCGCCGGTTAAATGCTGTAATTATTAATAAATTTTAATATAAAAAGTGCACTTTGCCCTTGGTGTTATTCCCATTTTTAATAAATCTAAAAAGGTAAATTTGCAGAAACTTATTGGGAAGAAATGCGTTAATACAAGCTAGGTGCTTTTGCATTTACCTCTCCTTATTTATAGAATTAAATCTTTATAAAACTAGCTACTTTACCTAAAAACTATAGATATGAAAAAACTACCAACTGCTATATTCGCCATTGCGGCTGCATCTGCGGCTTTTGCAAAGCAACTCCCCAATATTGTATTAGTTTTGTGCGACGACTTCGGCTACGGCTCTCTAAATTCATACGGAGCTTCCGACAAACTCGTCAAGACGCCCAATATGGATTCCATAGGAAAGGACGGAATTAGGTTTACGAACGTGCACGCTCCAAGCAGCGTAAGCTCGCCCACGCGCTACGCAGTTTTGACCGGCAGGTATCCGTGGCGCACTGAGATGAATTTCGGCGTTTGGGGCTTTGAGCCGCTTTTAATAGGCAAGGATACTTTAACTCTCCAGCAGATGTTAAAGTCAAAGGGCTACGCTACTGCATGTATAGGCAAGTGGCACTTGGGCTACGGCGATAAGCGCAGAAAATTTAACGATATGGATTTTCGAGACGACCTTACTGCAAAGGGCGTAAATAGCACGGGCTTCGACTATTCCTTCACAATTCCGCAAAATCATGGCGATATTTCCGGAATATATCTTGAAAATGACAAGATTTGGGGGCTTCGCTCAAACAAAACTGTAGATAACGGCAAGACTTTATCAGGCAATCCCTACATGGGCTACGACGCTCCCCAGCGAGTAAACGAGGAGGTTCTGCAAAAACTAAACGAAAAGACTTTCGCTTGGCTTGACCGTGTGCCGAAAGATAAGCCATTTTTCTTATATTACCCGACTCCGGCCGTGCACGCACCCATAACTCCTTCAAAGAAAAATGCCGGCAAGAGCCCCGCAGGCGCCTACGGAGATTTTGTGATGGACTTGGACGATGCCGTCGGCGACTTAATTTCGTACCTAAAAAAACGCGGGCAGTACGATAACACGATATTTATCTTTACCTCCGATAACGGCGCCCAACACTGCGCCCCAAATTACGATAGAACAAAGAAAAACGTGCCCATCTTAAACCATGTTCAAGACGCAAACAGAGCCGGATTTTATCCTAACGGTAATCTCACTCTTGGAAAAACTTTCATAACCGAGGGCGGGACCCGCGTTCCGTTCATGGTTCGCTGGCCCGGGCACATTCCTGAGGGGGCGGTGTCCGACCAAGCCTTTAGCTTAGTTGACATAATGGCAACACTTGCCGGAGTTGTTGACTATAAGCTCGACAAGTCCGCAGCAAACGGAACTTGCGATAGCTATGATGTCTTTGATATGTGGCTGAACAAAAAAATGGAAAGGCCAAATATAATTACCGCCGGCGAGTCGGGGATACACGCAATCAGAAATGGCAACGTAAAGTACATAGACGGCAAGCAAATGCGCCGCAAGGTCGATAGGCGCCCGTACGAGACAAAGCCCTCTATGTACGATTTGAATGAGGATTTAAAAGAGACAGAGGATATATCTGTCAAAAATCCGGAACTTGCAAAAAAGCTTGCGGAAACTCTCAATAAAATAATGGAGGAAGGCACAAGCTTTATAGACTGAATTTATATTGCAAAAATTTTGCGGAATTACTCTCAGAAGTCTCGCCTTACAAATCCGCATTTAAATGAGAGTTTCAGATTTGAATCGAAAGCCCCTCTGCATTCAGGGGAGTTTTTTATTTTTGCGTTTTTTTTACAAGGATATTCGCTTTTCAAAATTTTAGCTTTGGAAGATTTTATAGTTTTCTAGACGGCGCGAAGTTATCTTGCTAAAAACACAGTTAGAGAAAGTATTCGGCGACGGAGTCGGCAAGCGGAATACCCGCCTTTGTGAGCCTAAAATAATCGCCATCTATTTCGCAGAGCCCCTCTTTTAAAAGTTCGGAAATGGCGGGGAAGTACTTGTTTAAATCGGCTTTGGGATAGCGCATTTTTAGGGCTTTCAAATTTACTCCGCAAATTTTTCTCAGCCCGAATATGAGGCTGCAACTTAGCATCTCGGCTTGGTCGAGTTTTACGATGTCGTCGTAATCTTTAGAATTTGTTTTAACTAGATTTTCCCACAAATTTAGGTCGGCCGGATTTCTCCGCCTAAGCGAGTCTATCTGCGAGGCTGCGGCGGGTCCAAAGCCCACCCAAGAATTCATATTCCAAGTGTTTAAATTATGGGCGCACTCAAAACCGGGCTTGGCGTAATTTGAAATTTCATAGTGCTTAAAGCCCGAATTTTCCAAAACTTCCATAGCCTTGTAGAGAAAATCGACCTCCCTTATCTGTGTATCGATTTCCTTTAGATTGCCCGCGCAACAGGAGCTTGCCGACTCAAATTCAAGACAGTAGGCGCTCAGGTGCTTTATCGGGTAGCTCAGGGCTTTTTCGAGGTCGCTTTGCCAGAGTTGCATAGTTTGATTTCTGCTTCCAAATATTAAATCTATATTCAGATTCTCGAAGATTTTCAGAGCGCAATCGAGCGCGTTTAGAGCGGTCTTTAGCGGGTGGGGGCGGCCGAGGTCTCTAAGCGTATTTTCGTCGAAACTCTGTATCCCGATAGATAGCCTGTTTACACCGCAGTCGTGCAGTGCGTTTAGTTTATCTCTATTGATTGTTCCGGGGGCGGCTTCCACAGTCCATTCGATGTTAGCCGGCAAGTTTTTAAAATTTTGGCAGAGCTTTTCGAGGTGCTTTATCGAGAGGCAAGTTGGAGTTCCGCCCCCAAAAAAAATACTCTGGACTTCAAAATTCTTGTGAATCTCGAAAAAATTTGAAATTTCAGAGCTGATGCAGTCTATGTAAGAGTCGATTTCAGAAGGGCTTGGAAATTGTTTGTAAAATTTGCAATAGGCGCATTTGCGAGCGCAGAAGGGCACATGCACATAAATGGCACCCCTTTTTGCGGGCCTTTCAAGCGGGTCTGAATTATCCGAAAAAACGGAAGTATCGTTAAGTTTGTCTTGCACTGTTTCGATAAATTATTAGATTTTTAGGGCATTAGAATGAATAAAGAGGCAACTATGAGTATTGTAAAGATTTTTAGAGTGACAATGGCTTCGGCCTTGTTGGCACTGCTTTGCGCGTGTTCCGGAATTACAAATCTATCTCCGGCAAAAATGCCGCGCAATCCGTCCGATATTTATACGCTTACAATGAGCGGCCACATAAATGACGGCTCTATCGTGAAAAATTCCGTCAAGGGTTACATTGTTATAGACGGCGAAATGCGCGAGATGACGCAAGTTTCAGACCGCGACGGCGAGCGCACCTTTGAGTATGAATACAAGATGCCCCGCAATAGGACGGAGGCAAAGTACTACTATATGATAAAGTACCAGACCGATACGGGTGCTGGCGGTGTCGTTGAGCGCAAAATCGTAAGCCCCATGGTCTATGACTTAAAGACGCAGTCGCGCTACGTCACGAACATGGAATTTAGCCGAGGCCAGATTGGAACGGTGGTTCCCGTCACAGGCAGGGGCTTCAATAGCCAAGATAAGGTAAAAATAGGTGACGTCTATGCGGATATAGATTCCGTGACGCGCAATGTGTTAAAATTTATCGTTCCGCCGCTAAAGTCGGGCGTTACTTACGATGTAAAGATTGAAAATGAAGAGGGTTCAACTTGGATAGGCACATTCAAAGTTGACACTTCAGAGCTTTCAGTATCGCCCTCAGCTTTAGAGTTAACTAGCGGTGACGTCATAAACTTGGTTTTCTTCACGGGCTTTAAGGCTCCTGAAGGAGGCTATCCGATTGAGGTAACCACAAATATTCCAAGCAGTGTGATTATGCCGGAAGTAGTGGTTAAGCCCGGTGAAGACAGAGTTGTAGTTCCGGTTAAGGGCGGCAGTGAGGGCATAGGGTGCCTATATGTGAACGCCTTGGGCTACAGGGAAAAGGTGATACCGGTGACTGTTAAGATGGCGGATTTCGCCGGCAGTTCAAACGTTGAGAAAGTTCAACAAAAGGCCAACGAAAAATAATTTAAAAATTCGCCCGAATTTATTTCGGGCATTTTTTTTGGAAGGAGACTATGGCAAAAAAATCAGTAAAAAAAGAGGGCTATTTCAAAAAAAGTAGCGCAATAATTCACAATGGCGAACCGGCCGAGCAGCCAATAGATTCGGCCATATCCAATATGGCGGAGCGCATAGTAAAAATAGAGCGCGACTTGCTTATGCCTGCCATAACCTTTGAACATGCCCAGCTGCAAAATACCATCACATTTTTTGGTGCCTCGCGCATAAAGTCTCCGGAGCAGGCTAGAATGCATTACGAGGAGCTTTCGGCAAAGTACAAGGGCAAGAAGATGTCGGAGGAGGCCAAGAAGCTCTTGCGAAAGGCGAAGCTTGGCATTGAATCCTCAAAGTATTACGCGCAGGCGGAGGAGCTTGCAAAGCGCCTGCAAGAGTGGATAAATTCCTACAATTTGCCGCCGGAAGATAACTTCTACATTATGACAGGCGGCGGCCCCGGCATAATGGAAGCTGCAAATAAGGGAGCTTTTCTGGCGGGGGGTAAGACTGCGGGGCTTACTATAACAATTCCCGACGAACAGCGCAGAAACGCCTATGTAACGCCTGAGCTTGGCATAAATTTTCACTACTTTTTGATGCGCAAATTCTGGCTTTTATTCTTTGCAAAAGCCATCGTTGTATTTCCCGGAGGCACCGGGACTTTTGACGAATTTTTTGAGGTCTTTACACTAATGAAAACTCGCAAGACTCAGGAAATTTTCCCCATTGTTTTGTTTGGCAAGACGTTCTGGAAGAAAGTTGTGGACTTTCAGGCGCTCATTGATGCAGATGTAATAAGCGAGAACGATCTAAATTTCTTCATATACGTTGAAACTGTCGACGAGGCTTTCAAGTATATCACTTCCAGCTTAAAGAAGCGCCTGCCGGAGGTTTTCAAAAAGACTTATTGATAAGTTCCAATTCTTTCTTGCCATGCGCTCTCTTGAATATTCCAAGAGGGCGCTTTTTTCAATGCTTGTGGAATCGATTCTTTTATGGGGTTAACAAATTTTAAATTGAATCTTCCATTTATAATTTCTATTGCCTTTTTTTGTTTTATCAGTTCTCAGCTACTTTGCAAAACTTGCAATTTTTTAAAATAAGGCTTTTAAAATTGCTCGGGCTAATTTAGATTTTGCAGTCTTAGGTTTATGGAGCTTTCAATTTTAGTTTTGTCGCTTTTGGCGTTAGTTCTGTTTGCGCTGTGCTGCCTTCTGTTTTTTAAAAATACAGGGCTTTCCGGCGCTGTGCTTGGCGCGCGGGCCGAACTTGATGCCATAAAGACACAGGGCAAAACTCTCGCAGATAGGGCGGAGAAACTTGAGGATGAAAAGGCGAATCTTAGTGCGCAAAACAGAAGTCTGGAGCGTGAACTTGCAACGCTCAGGGAGCGCGAGCGCGCACTAAACGAAAAGTTCGGAGAATTTAGCGCATTTAGCGCAAAGATTTTTGAAGAGGCGCGGGGCAAATTTGAAAGCTCTAACAAGTCGCAAATGGATTCTTTGCTGGCGCCTTTAAAGGAAGACATAAAGCGCTTTGCGGGGCGCATAGAAGAAATGAATGCCGAAAGCGAGCGAAAGCGCGGCAACTTAGAGGCTCAGATAGGCGCGCTTAAGGAATTAAACACAACGCTTGGCAAGGAGGCTCGCGGGCTTGCCGAAGCTTTGAAGGGGCAAAATAAGTACGCGGGTTCGTGGGGAGAGATGGTCTTGCAGCGCCTTCTCGAGGCTTGCGGGCTTTTGGAGGGCGTAACTTATCTGCGGGAGGATTCCCACACTCAGGAAGGCAATCGCCTGCGTCCGGATTTCGTCGTTAAGCTTCCGGAAAATAGAAATATAATTATAGATTCCAAGGTTTCTCTAGTTCCGTACGAGCGCTTTGTATCGTCTGAAGAGCAAGCGCAGAAAACATCGGCTTTGAGGCAATTTTTGGAATCTGTGCGAAGCCACATAAAGGGCTTGTCAAAAAAGAAGTACGAAAATATCGCCGAGCTTGCAAATCCCGACTTTGTAATTATGTTTATGCCAATAGAATCCGCATTTTGCCTTGCGATTTCAGCCGATTCCGACTTGTTGGATTTCGCTGCGCAAAACAAAGTTATTTTAGCCTCTCCAAGCACAATGTTTTCAATACTAAAAACTGTAGAGACCATATGGCGGACGGAGCGGCAGACTGCAAATACTCTTGAAATTGCCCGTCAGGGCGGGGCGCTTTACGACAAGGTTGCCGTATTTGTCTCAAAGTTTGAAAAGATTGGCAAATCAATAGATGCCCTCAAGCGAGATTACGACGACTCTTTGAGCACTTTGAGCTCCGGAAGGGGCAATGTTTTAAGAAGTGCGGAAAAATTGAGGCAACTTGGAGCGAACATTAAAAAACCTATGGAGTCTAAACTTTTGGAGAATTTGGAAAATGAGTGACGCTAACGACAATATAAAGCGGCCCGATTGGGTTCCGGAAAATGCGGATAAGAGCCTCTTTACAACAGAGGTTATGTCCGGAATAGAATCAGACGGTTTTGCCGGAGGGTTTTCGAGCTTGAGAAAGCACAGGCCAGTGCACAAGAGGCGCCAGTACAGCATATCCGAATACAAGGAGGGGGTGCTCGCGGGCGATAAGACGATTTTAGCGCGTGCAATAACGCTTATTGAAAGCAATGCCCCCGCTCATTTTGATGCAGCTCAAGAGCTATTGTCGGAGCTATTGCCCTACACGGGCAAGAGTTTTAGAGTGGGGATAACAGGGGTCCCCGGGGCGGGCAAGTCCACGTTCATTGAGGCCTTGGGAACCATGCTTTGCAAGATGCAAAAAAAAGTTGCAGTCCTTGCGGTCGATCCCTCAAGCACGGTGTCGGGCGGAAGCATTTTGGGCGATAAAACTAGAATGGAAAATCTATCGCGCGAAAAAAACGCATTTATAAGGCCCTCTCCGTCGGGCGGAACTCTGGGCGGAGTTGCGAGGAAGAGCCGCGAGACTATGCTTCTTTGCGAGGCTGCCGGCTACGATACAATTTTGATAGAAACAGTGGGCGTAGGTCAAAGCGAGGTTACAGTGCGCTCTATGAGCGACTTTTTCCTGCTAGTGCAGCTAGCGACGCAAGGCGATGAACTTCAGGGAATTAAGAAGGGTGTTATAGAGCTTGCCGACGCCATTGCAGTCAACAAGTGCGACGGAGCATTGGTTGAAAAATCTATGTTAAAGCGGGCGGAACTAGCGGGAGTTTTGCATTTTCTAAATTCTCCGACTCCTGGCTGGAAGCCGTTTTGCGAAGTCTGTTCGGCTCAGACTGGCTTTAATATCATGGAGATATGGAAGCGCTTGGAGGGCTTTAAAAAGCAGGTGCAAGAGAGCGGCTTCTTTGAACTCAGGAGGGCTCGCCAGAAGAAGGAGTGGTTGCTAACTGTCGTAAATGAGGAAATTTTGAGGGAATTTTACGCGCTTGAGGGCGTTGCAAAAATTCTCCCTCAGATTGAAAGCGATGTTGAAAACTCCAAGATTTCAGTTACAAGCGCGGTAAAGATTTTGCTGAACGCGCGCGGCAAACAATAAAATGCCCCTAGCTAAAAAGCAGGATTTTCCACCCGCAATTCGCGACACTCTGCGAGATTACAGATTGTATCTAAAGATGCAGCTTGGAAAGTCGGAAAACACAGTGCTCTCTTACATGGCGGATATAGGGCAGTTTGCGGAATTTTTAGCAGCCCGCAAAATTTGCGATTTTTCCGCTGTGGGTGCGGAGGATATGAGAAAGTGGATAGAACTTGTATCATCAGGGGCAAAATCAACGACGCAGTCGCGCAAGCTTAGCGCCCTAAAATCGCTCTCGGGCTTTCTTTTGGAGGAAAAAATATGGAAGACAGACTACTCCGAGCTTCTTTCGCGCCCAAAGCTCAGGCGCAATATTCCGGAGGTTCTGACGCGCGAGGAAGTTGAGGCTCTGTTGGAGGCCCCCAACAGACCTGTATTTGAGGAATTGCGAGACAGGGCTATGCTAGAGCTTATGTACTCAAGCGGGCTCAGAGTTAGCGAGCTTTGCGCGCTTAAGTTTTCGGATTTTGATTTCGACTCGCGCATACTGCGAGTTTGCGGAAAGGGGCAAAAGGTTCGCTTAATACCGGTGTCGCACAAGGCGATAAGTTACATAGAGGCCTACATGGACTTTGCCGGAGATTTCTTTAAAAAGCGCCGCCCGCTCTATCTGTTTGCGACGCGCCGCGTGGGGCCGCTTTCGCGCAAGACATTTTGGTACAACATTAAAAAATACGCGCTAAGGGCGGGAATTACAAAAAACGTAAAGCCGCATATTTTGCGCCACAGCTTTGCAACGCACCTTTTAAACGCGGGCGCAAATTTGATGGCGATAAAAGAAATGCTCGGGCACTCAGACCTATCTACAACGCAAATTTACACTCACATAGAAAGCGAGACTCTAAATGCGGAATACACCGCAAAGCATCCGCGCTCAAAGATGGATTCGCCGCCGGATTTATAGATTGATTTAAAGGTATCTTTTAGAAACTCGAATACCAGCCAAGACTTGTCGTATTCACAGCTTTGGGCTTTCGAGGTTTTGCATTGGGAAGTTTTTAGTTGAGCCTTGCTATTGAAGGGCAAGCTAGAAGTTTGCCGGAACTTTACCCAAATAAAAAGGAGGCCTAAAGCCCCCTTAAAGTTAACGTAAATTTTTTAAGTTAAAAAAGCTCTTCTTCTAAGCTCTTGCGCTGCCTTCCTACGCAAGCGCCTCCTTTAGCATTTCCAAAACTTCTGAGGGGTTTGCTGCCTCCTTTGCCACAGGTATGCCAAATTTCTTCATAGCTTCCGTAGTCTTTGGGCCTATGGAAAAGGCCTTGGGGTGCCTAGCCGCATCTGATAGCGAAAGAACCCTTGCATTGTTTGAAAAGGCTTCTACCGCAGATGAGCTTGCAAAGAATATTGCGTCTGCTCCGTTTTGCACAAAGTCTTTGACCACAGCGGAATTTTCGGATAGCTTAATTAGCTTTGTTGTGTAAACCGGGAAGGTGTCAACAATTGCTCGTCCCTTTTGCTCCAGCTTTTGCGCAAAGCTTTTATCGCTCAAATTTCCTATTACCGAAAGTATATTCAGGTTTTCTATGGTCTCGTACTCCATCATGGCTTCAGCCATTGCGTCTGCCGTCGATGGGTTTGCTATGACGTCTGTCTGTATATAGAATTTCTTGAGTTCCTCGGCAGTCGCCTTGCCTACAGTTGCTATTCTGCAAGGGCCTATGGAGCGTATGTCCTCAAAGCGCTCAAAGAAGGCCTTGAAGAATCCGCGCACGCCGTTTGCGCTGGAAAATGTAATCCACTCATAGCAGGCTATGCCCTCAAAAATATCGGCGGCAACTTCCTCGTCGCAACCGAGGAAAACTTCTATTAAAGGCAGTTCTATCACTTTTGCGCCCAACTCTTGCAGCTTGACAGCCAGTGCCTTGTTGTCGGGGCGGGTGAGTACTATGCGCTTATCTTTAAGTATTTTAGATTCCATATTAGAAAGTGAAGTCGTCGCTTGCATTTACCGACAGCGCGAAGCTCTCAAGCAGGCGCACGCAGTTTTCTATGTCGCTTAAATCCGCAATCTCGGCGGGGGTGTGCATGTAGCGAAGTGGTATGCCCAAAAGCC
>OJMH01003859.1_pt1 | contig 10636 bp, 7 predicted proteins | sample 1597111 | NCBI WGS metagenome assembly OJMH01 (sample SAMEA2452115, study PRJEB22498) | human gut metagenome
AGGATGTGCTGACAGATTACATAGCCTTTTATCAGGACAGGATCGATAAAGGACTTCCGGTGGATCGCCCCAGCTGCCCTTATAATGCCGAGACTCTGAAAGACCGGAAAATGATCAAAAGCAGCATGCTGACCAATCCCTTTGAAAAGTTCGAAAGAAAGAGATTTATGTACTACTCGAAGGACCTGGGAGTGATCTCACTGAATCATGCGCTGTTGGCGAAGATGAGTGAGGGAGATTGGGAGAGAGTGAAAGGGCAGATGAGGGAAGATTTGGAGAGGTACTATGAGAAAATGTACAAGGATTTATAAGTAAGATAAATATTGGATAATAAATGTGAAAGATTTCAGCTTTAGCTGTAGAAGGCTATTGCCCCAAAATATTGAGAGGATAAGAGAACCGTTGAACTACGTAGATATTATTGAAAAAAATATTTATAATATTGATTCTAAAATATGTGGAATAATAGATGATTATAAGGTTTTGCGTGATTCTCAGAAAGTTGCGGATTATGTAATTCAATTTCTTCGTACATACTTAGAAACTATAGCTGCGCGTATTTATGCATATGAAAATCCTGATAAACCGACTCCAATAAAGGGAAAAGATAAATGGTATACTCAATACATAAAAGCACTTAAGGAAACTAATGAATATGGATATATTTGGATGTTTCATCATTCGCTTCAGATTGTTACATCACATTATGTTCCGGCTGAAGATGGGGCAGTCCGGTTTATGGAGGGACATATAAATTTATTATATCAGTTACGGAATCATATGAGAGAGATGTTTGGACTGAATTTAATGGAGAATCTGGAAGACTACCCTCAAGAGAAAAATGAAGAGCTAAATCCATACTATAGAAAGATTTATAACTCATTAAGAGAGATTCAGGTAGAAGAAAGTGCAGAACATACTAAGGATAGATATTATATTATGAGAAAAAAGTATCGTTTTGTAGATGGAAGAGGTTTTTTTGAATACACTTTAGCGTATGCTCAGGAGGAAATTACAAAGTTTGATAGATTTGTTGTGTACTCATTTAGTGATATTCCAGATAATTATTCTATTCAATGTGATTTCGCTCATACAAGTGTGGATTTTAATGGAATAGATATAGATATAAAATGTTTGGTAGCATGGACGGTATCAATTCGACCATGTGAACTAGAAAAAATTGCAGCCATTGCAGGATATGAGGTAACTGTAAGATCGTATAATACTTTTTATAGAGCTATGATGAAATTTCTTAGTAAGAAAGGAATGAATTTATTAGATATTCTTTTAGCTGATGAAAATGACTATGACATTTATAGCGAGCAAGTACAGATAGGACAAACATCAAAATTTGCTGAGGTATTTAATAAACTAAGGGATATTATTATTAACGATAAATCGGGATGCAACATAATAAGATATCTTATTTCATTTTTGAGAAATGATGTAATTAGAGACCAGTTAGCGGATTGTCCCAATAATCGTTTATCATATTTGTATTTAAAAAATGAGGCAATACCTTTTGACGAAATGCCATATGCGTCAAGCTTATATAAGCATAACGTGACTACTTCAAGATTACATAGATGCCTAGATATAGACGACTGTGAACATCAATATCTATCAGCTATGGTAAATAATAAAGCTTATGATAGCAATACTTTATATGTTGCTGTAGACGAGAAAAGTCTGGATTATTGTTTATATGAAAAAGATATTTTTAATAAAAATCTATATAAAAGTGAGAAACAACAACTTAGAAGAATTGAGTCATTTTTTAATTATCTATATGTTAAGAACTATTTTGAATTGACAAAAGCTATTATCGGAAAATTGCAACAATATACGTCTGAAGGAGTTAGAGATTATCTCCAAACAATTAACGAAAAGAGTGAGGCTATTGAAAAAATAGATGACAATGAAAAGAAAAAAATAGTATCTAATATTTTCAAACATTCCAGATTGGGAATGATTTATGGTGCAGCAGGAACCGGTAAAACCAAGGTGGCAGAACATATTGCAAAAATTTTTGATGATAAAAACATACTTTTACTTGCTAATACAAATGCTGCCAAAAATAATTTACAAGATAGAATAAATGCTTTTTGTGATTGTTATACGGTGCATGACTACATTAAGAATAAGAATAGTAACAAAATATATGATATTGTGATTGTAGACGAGTGTAGCACGATATGTAATGAAGATATTCTGCAATTGCTTGAAAAATGTAATTCTGAAGCGTATTTACTACTTGGAGATATACATCAGATTGAAGCAATTAAATTCGGCAATTGGTTCAACTTTGCAAGATATTTTATTGAAAAAAATTCTGTGTATGAATTGTCAACTCCTTATAGGGCAAAGAATAATAATACACTATTAAATATGTGGAGTTATGTAAGACATTATGATGAAAATATGTTTGAAAGATTACAAGCTAATGGGTATATTTCAATATTAGATGAATCAATTTTTGAAAAAACAGAGGATGAAATTATATTATGCCTAGGATATGATGGATTGTATGGAGTAAATAATATAAATCGTTATATGCAAAAAGTTAACCTTTCAAATCCTATTGAATGGGGAAACTGGGTGTATAAAGTTGGTGATAAGGTCCTTTTTAATGACAATAAGAGATTTGGAGGTGTTTTATATAATAATTTGAAAGGCACTATTGTGGCTATAGATAGGAAAGCCGAAGAGATAGTATTTCAGATACAGATAGATAAAAAGATTTCAGACAGAGCTATTTTTTATACAGATCTTAAGTTGCATGATTGTGCTTGCGAGGGAAAATCTATTGTAGAATTTTCTGTAAAAAAGAGAATAGAAAAGGATTCAGATACAGATTATTCAGAACAAGTTGTACCATTTCAGATTGCATATGCTGTATCTATACATAAGGCTCAAGGGCTAGAATATAAATCTGTTAAAGTGGTGATTACAGAAGATGTTGATGAGCAAATATCACACAACATTTTCTATACTGCAATTACACGAACAACAGATAAGCTAAAAATATATTTAAGCAAAGAGACTCAGAAAAAACTGGCTACCAAATTTGTAGAAAGTAATGTGGGATTAAAACAAGCGCAGATATTTGCACAACATGCTGGATTGAAGCTAAAGAATAAATTGTCTTCGTAGGAAGAAATAAAATAGCCTAAGTATGGGCGAGAGAGGGAGAATACATGCTTCTTTTATCGATAATATTTAATCTGAGTGTATATCTACAGTCGGGAATGTATTGTCAAAATATTGAAACTTAGGACGAAGCAAGATATACTAAATTGTATCTTCTCCTAGTTAAAACATGATTAAAAGATACATTCAATATGGTGGTAAGCTGTAAGAAATTGTGGCACACTTTTCTTAGACAAGAAGAGAGAGCTGAAAACGGGCGACAGCATTCATTATTAGTTGCATGAACGGGGGAATGATAAAGATATCACTACTGACATCTTTGATGAAAATTAAAATATCAATATTATAATACTAAATGTAAAGAGGTTATAAAATGAAGGTTGTTGATTTTTTCTGCGGTGGCGGCGGTTTTTCCGAAGGCTTTCGTCAGGCGGGGTTTGATATAGTTTTTGCGGTAGATAAATGGGAACCAGCAATTATTACATATAAAGGAAACAAACCAGGAGTAAATGCGGTTCTGGATGATGTAATTCGAATTTCTAATTTGCCGGACGACCAATTTGAAGCGTTAGTTCCTGATTCGGAAGTAATCATCGGATCTCCTCCGTGTCAATCATTTTCACATTCAAATAAATCTGGTAATGCAGATAAGTCCATAGGTATAAAACTTATTAAAGCATATTTGAAAATCATTGCCCGAAAAAAATATAAGAAGAACTCTATATTAAAATACTGGGTTCTTGAGAATGTACCTAGTGTAAAAGAATATATTGAAGATGAATATACAGCAGAGGATTTGGGATTAGAAGGCTCTTTTGTGTTAAGACCTCATGGTGGCAATTCTGGAAAATATAATGCAAAATATTATGGCGCCCCAACTAATCGACAGCGTTATCTATGTGGTGAGTTTCCTCCGCTTCAAAGAACAAATGAAGATAATAATGTTAAAACGCTTGGAGATGTACTCAAGGCGTTAGGGGATCCTTTAAGCCCAATTCCAAACGAAGTAACAGACTTAAACTATCCTACGCTAGTTCTTCCTAAGAGCCAAGTAACTGATCATCAGTATATTTATGAACTTGCACCATTTGAATGGAAAACTGCTGAAAGATTAAAAAGAGACAAGGGTTATATGGGAAAGATGTCTTTTCCAGAAAACTTAGAAAAGCCTGCAAGGACGGTTATGGCAACTATGTCAGCAAGTTCTAGAGAAGCGATGATTCTTGAGCATAAGGAGGGAAAATATCGTCTTCCAACAGTAAGAGAAGCTGCTTCGATGATGAGTTTCCCTATTGACTATTGGTTTTATGGAAAAACAAAGTCAATTAAGCATACTTTAGTTGGAAATGCTGTTCCACCAAAATTGTCTTATGCAATTGCGTTGAAGGAAGGAGAGTCTATTCCAGAACAGTACCCACCGATTCAACACGACGAAGAAATTGCATTTGTAAATTTGAATGGGAACATCTTTCCTAAAAAGAAGGAAAAGGAACGCCGCAGTACTGCAAAATTCAAGTATCATATTCCTTATTTAATTCAAGCCGAATATCGTGTGGAACTAACTAATTATCATTCGGATTTTGGGGACGAACATCGCCCCCCATCTTTTAAATGGGATGCTGAAATACATTATAGCCAGGGGAAAGATAAAGCAAGGGTATACACACCAGACTTATCACTAAATGAAATAGATGAGAACTTACAATTAGCCATCAAAGAGTTTATTTGTCAAAAATGCAGGAACCTTCCGTCGTACAATGATTTTCAGGTAAGGTATTGCATGACTACAACAGAAAGAAAAGAAGCCAATGTTATGGGACCATATGAATTATTGGATGAGGTAAAAGCTTTTATAGTAAGAACTATTCCAGAACAGCACTTTGAGAATCAAATTTGTTTGAATGAAGTCCCTCACCCTTTGCCGTTGGCAATTGCAGTTGGTTACATTATCCTAAACCAAATCACTCACGAAATGGGAGGAAAATAAAATGGATGCAATAACTAGAAAAACAAAGCTTGATGAATTAAAAGAAAATCAACTCAACGTTGCTATGACAGGTATCCCTCTGCGTTACAAGGGAACCACCCGCACTGAGAACGTCTATCGAATCCCCCCTTGATTATTTGATATATAACAAATATAACGGGAGAATCGGTTCGGATGTCTTATCCTACGAAAAACAAAACGGCGTGCTAAATGCTGAGTTGGATGGGGATAAGGCAATAATAGAAAAATTTTTATACGACTCCAAAGTTGATAGAAATAAAACTACAATGGAGAGCCTTCTAAAAAATGGGCAGCAGAGGTACGGAATTGTGACGTCTGATGGTACAATTGTAGATGGAAATCGCAGAGCTATGCTGCTAAATAGATTATTCTACAAGAGAGAAGAACTTGGTTATTCTTATGAAGAAGTCGAGAAATGTAAATATTTTTTAGCGATTATTCTTCCAGATGATGCAGAAGAAAAGGATATTCAGCAACTAGAGACTATTTATCAAATGGGTGAGGATGATAAACTGGATTACAATCCTATTGAAAAATATCTGAAATGCAAAGAATTAAAACGACTTGGCTTTTCAGAAGAGGATATTGCAGGATTTATGAGTGAAAAGCCTTCTCAGATTAAAGAGTGGATAAATGTTCTCGATTTGATGGAAGACTACCTAAAAGAATACGACTATGAGGGTATATATACCCGATTGGAAAAAACAGAAGGTCCTTTTGTCGATCTTGAAAACTATTTGGATTCTTATAAAAAGAAAAAATCAAATGTTAGAAATGCAGATTGGGCATATAGTGATTCTGATATATCTGATTTGAAACTTGTTTGTTTTGACTATATACGTGCACGTTATGAGGGAAAAGAATTCCGAGACATTGCAAAGACTGGGAAAGATGGGAGTATCTTTTTCTATAAAGATTTATGGGAAGCATTTTTGCATCAACATGAGGTAAATACACCTGTAGATGCTAAGACTGTAGAAGAACTTCGATTGGAATATCCAAATGAGGATCTTAGCATACTGTTAAAAAAACGTGACAATGAATGGATAGATAGTGCCAAGGGGCAACTCAAGGGGAATCTTCAGCGCTTTTCACGTAAACTTGAAGATAAACGAGCTTCAAATAAGCCTGGTGAACTAATTGAGCGTGCTTTAAGTGCACTTCAAGCAGTAGACTGTGAACAAGATAGTTTTACGAAAGATCCTCACATCGAAGAGATGGTAAGGGAAATCAATAAATTAACCTATGAAATGAAGAAGATACTGGAGCGGAGATGATTAGATATGGCAACGATTTCTATTGATTACAATTCTGAAAACAAAGAAGTCTATTTATGCGGAGATATAGAAGCTATAAAAAGAAATCGTTTTGCATGGAGATATGTTAGGGATTATTTTTCGCCTCGCGAAGAAATGGGGCGTATTGTCATTCCTGTAATGGATGAGGAGCCATTTCCTATTTTGTCTTCTATACGTTCAATGTTGAGCAAATACGGGTTTACAGAGAAAAAAACGGAAAGTTCTGAAAAAATTTTGCTTGACTTTTATGAAGAAGAACGGAAATTTGATGAATTTTCTCAAAAGGCTCTTCGTATTCGAAATAATGAATGCGATAAAGTTGAGTTTGAGAAATTTACAAATTCTATTGCTTGTCATCTCCCAGCAAGGTCGTTGTATCCTTTGCAGCTCCTTTCTGCGTATCATATGGCGTTTTCTCAAAATGCATGTAATTTTTCGGTTCCAGGGGCTGGAAAAACTAGTATAGTATATGGGGCATATGCGTATCTTCATAGCCTGCCAAATGATAATGCGAAACACATTGACAAACTTCTTGTTGTAGGACCATTGAGCTCTTTTGGACCATGGGAACTTGAATATGAAGAATGTTTTGGTCATAAGCCAAGCGTAAAACGTTTAATCAGTGGAATCAGTAAAACAGACAAGCAAGATTATCTTATTTCAAGTCGAACTTCTGAATTGACGCTGATTTCATATGCTTCGCTTATTTCATTGCAAAAGGAACTTGGTTTTTTCCTCCGCAATAATAAAGTAATGGTTGTGCTGGATGAGGCGCATAAAGCTAAAAATTCGTCAGGAGGTGTAATTGCTCAAGCCGTGCTTGAACTCGCTAAATATAGTAGTGCGCGAGTTGTTTTAACTGGTACGCCTGCACCAAATGGTTACGAGGACATATATAATATGTTCAAATTCATTTGGCCAACGAAAAACATTATTGGATTTGAAATAAATCAATTGAGGGATATTACAGCAATGGGAGATCGGGCTCGCATTGAACGACTGATAAGTAACATCTCACCGTTTTTTATTCGAATTCGAAAAAGCGACTTGAATATTCCTCCGGCTACGATAAATCCTCCTATTGTTGTACCGATGGGAGAATATCAGAGACGAATCTATGACTTTATAGAAAAAAAGTACATGGATGAAATGATAGGAGAAGGCGAACCAGACCTATCTTCAAAATTTAAGATAGCATTAGCGCATGCAAGAATGATTCGGTTAATGCAAGCCGCATCTGATCCTGCCATGCTAAGAACTCCATTAAATGAGTTCTTAGAAGATGATGAATGCCCATTAGAAGCATATCAGGCAATCGATGATGCCGATGTGTTAAAAGCTATTATAGAGTACGAAGCGATTGAAACTCCGTCAAAATTTTTGGCAGTTGAAAAGATCGTGCGGCAAATTATTGAAGACGGCGGAAAGGTTGTCATTTGGGCAACATTTATTCATACAATTCATAGCATAAAAGAGTATCTTGAGTCTAAAGGAATACAATGCCAAGAATTATATGGTGCAATTCCTGTAGAAAAAGAAGGCACCATTGACGATGGCGAAGAACAAATCCTAACAAGAGAGAAAATCGTAAGAGCATTTCAAGATGATAATTGCCCGTTTAAAGTAATAATTGCCAATCCTTTTGCTGTTGCAGAGTCTATTTCGTTACATAAAGCTTGTCATAATGCAATTTATTTGGAACGTTCTTTCAATGCAGCTCATTTTGTTCAATCGAAAGATCGAATTCATCGATATGGGCTGAAGGAGGGAACAAAGACAAATTATTATTACATTCTTTCGGAAGATAGCATTGATGAAACAATAGATGCTCGATTAGCAGAGAAAGAACATCGCATGAATGAAATTATGGAAAGTATGCCCATTCCTCTTTTTGATAACGCTTCGGATGATTTGGGGGATGAGGACATAAAGGCGTTGATAAAAGATTATGTTAGAAGAACTAAAAAAATTTAATTTTCAGAGCGGAAGAGATGAAATAATATACTTTTTGTGCAAAGTGATTGGAGCCTCTTCTATTAATCGGAATGATGCTATAGTCTTATGTAACCATGCACCGGGCAAACATCATTTATCTTGTGATGACTTGATAACCTATTGCTCTACATTTGGCTGGATTCGTTTTTCTGAAAACATATTATCGTTAGCGGATGATCTTATACAACTAGTAGAGGATAATAATCAAACAAATAATTATTTGATACAAAGCACAGTCAATTTTTTGTTTGACGCAGACATTTTTTCAATTAATATGTTTTATTATGATTCCGTTCAACAACAGTATAGATTTAAGAATGAGAGTTTTCCTTTGAAATTATCGTCTGTAAGAAATGTACTTATAAGCCAGGGATTTTTATGTGTTGATAGGGGGGTTACGGGTTCACGTTTCTATGTTTCACCAGAGTATGAATCATTGGTCGCTTCCCAATGCATCAGGAAGAGAAAAGCCATATCACTTGAGCAACTCAAAAAGCGACTTAAGAGTGATGAACTTGCGGGAGAAAAGGCAGAGTTATTTGTTGTGAAGTACGAAAAGAAAAGACTTGGTGTTGAGGGGGAAAACAAAGTAAAACGGATATCTGAGATAGATGTTACTGCTGGTTATGATATTGTGTCTGCAAATAGTCCGAATTCTACAGTAGCCAATCGGTTTATTGAAGTAAAAGCAGTATCAGAAAATGGATTCTATTGGTCTAAAAATGAATATGATATAGCGAAGCTTTTGGCGGCGGACTATTACTTATATTTAGTTGATTTGTCAAAAATTGATGATGACAATTATGAACCTGACATTATCCATAATCCTGTACAACATATTATGGAAAATAATCTTTGGCTTGTTGAACCGCAGTCATATCACATTCAGAAGGTTAAGTTTTAAATAAAAATATGTAAGGAAGTATTTTGACATTGAAAAATAAGGAAATATTATGAAATTTCCTTATTGACACATTAGATTGATATGGAGAGGAAATGATTCAGAAAAAGCGAAGAGAAAGTAATTCGGGCATGGGATACTATACATGTTGGGAAAAAGGAAGACCAAGTGGGTGCATATATTGTGGCAAGCCAGCAAATACACGTGAACATGTTCCATCCAAAACAATGCTAATTGAACCATTTCCTGAGAATCTACCAACGATTCCGGCATGTCTTGCGTGTAACAATGGTTTTTCAGCAGATGAAGAGTATTTTATTTGCTATTTGGAAGTGTTGAAAAACAAGGTGTATTTAGATTATTCAATTAGTGCACATGTAAAAAAGATTTTGTCACAAAAACAATCTTTACAACATTTAATTGAATCTCAAATTTTAAGCAAAGAAGGTTATATTTTTCCCAATTTTGATACTAATCGTTTTTCAAGGATAATAACAAAATTGGCCATTGGTCATGCTGGATATGAATATGATGACTTGAATTTTGAAGGTGCAAATGGGTTGTGGTATGATTTTTTACCTAACATTAGTGATAAGAAAAAAGCGGAATTTCAAAGTCCAAAGCTAATGGATGTTATTCCAGAAATATCGTCTCGTTTTTCGTGCAACGCATGTATAATACAAAACATTGAAAGTGGCGAGAAATTTGTTTTATCTGACTGGATACCTGTTCAAAATCAAAGATATTCATACAATGTAATTTTAAACGAATCAGGTGGTGTTTCTGTAAAAATGATTATTCTTGACTTTTTGTATTGCAAAGTTGATTTTAAGTAATTGTAATTTTAGATTGTTTCACAAAATTTTTGCAAAGTAAATTTGTGCGAATAAATGTTATCTGGGTGACCATTGAAGATAAGCGTGTAGAATAAAGAAGGAATCTTATGAAAACCATTCGCGTAGTCGCAGCCGTAATCTGCGATTCCATAGAACACAAAACGAAAATATTTTCCACCGCAAGAGGCTACGGAGAATTCAAAGGTGGCTGGGAATTTCCCGGCGGAAAGATCGAAGACGGAGAGACTCCGCAGCAGGCAGTTGACAGAGAAATCCGTGAGGAGCTGGATGCCACAGTTAAGGTCGGAGACCTGATAGATACCATAGAGTACGATTACCCGGCATTTCATTTATCCATGGATTGTTTCTGGTGTGAGGTCGTATCGGGAGAGTTGAAGCTTCTCGAGGCGGAGGCCGCCAAGTGGCTGACGAAGGAGGAACTGGATTC
>OJMH01003861.1_pt1 | contig 10634 bp, 9 predicted proteins | sample 1597111 | NCBI WGS metagenome assembly OJMH01 (sample SAMEA2452115, study PRJEB22498) | human gut metagenome
GCAGGCGCGAGCCCAGCAGCATGGCCACCTCCAGCAGCGGGCCTTCTTCCTCTCCTTTTAATATGCGCACAGCCTCCATAATCTCCAGGCTGTTGCCCACGGCGCGTCCCAGGGGCCTGTTCATATCAGTTATGGCCGCCTGTACCTTTTTCCCGGCACGCCGGCCAATCTGCACCATAAGCCGCGCAAGCTCCTTAGCCTTAGGGACATCCTTCATAAACGCGCCGCTGCCGCATTTTACGTCCAGCATTATGCAGTCCGCCCCCGCGGCCAGCTTTTTGCTCATTATGCTGGAGGCGATAAGGGGTATGCTTTCAACCGTGGCCGTAACGTCCCGCAGGGCATATAAAATTTTGTCTGCCGGAGCCATATTTTCAGACTGCCCGGTTACGCACAGCCCATTCTCGCGCAAAAGCTTCTTAAAATGGTCTTCCTCTATATCCAGGCGCATATTAGGAATGCTCTCCAGTTTATCCACCGTTCCGCCGGTATGGCCCAGCCCGCGGCCCGACATTTTGGCAACGACAGCGCCGCAGGCAGCCAGCATAGGCGCTAGGATCAAAGTAACGCCGTCCGACACCCCGCCCGAAGAATGCTTGTCCACCTTTACGCCCTTAACGTCCGAAAGATCGCACATTTTCCCTGAATATGCCATAGCGCGGGTCAAATAAAAGGTTTCGGATTGCTCCATTCCCCTGATAAATATTGCCATAAGCATGGCGGAAATCTGATAATCCGCCCATTCGCCCGAAACACAGCCCGAAATGAATTCATCTATTTCGCCGTCCGTCAAAGCAAGCCCGTCCCGCTTTTTACGTATCAGTTCTCTAATCAAGCTTCTGCCTCCTCAAACCGGAAAACTACCCTGTCCTCATATATCTTCATCTCTGTTTCATTCAGCACGCTGTTTAAATATATATCCGCATGCGAAGCAGCTATACCCAAATCTATGAGCTGCATTTTTCTGGCAAAAAGCCCCTTGGAATCCAGGCGAATCTCTAAAAAGTCCCGGCCCGCCTCAAATTTCCAGGGCTGCCTGTTTAATGAAGAAGGCGCCAGGCGCGCGCATTCCATAGCCTGAACTGCAAAATCAGGCAATTCACTTAAGGGCGCACTGCACAGCTGCTCTAATTTGAGCCGCCTGCGTTCAGGGGCTGGTCTGTCCGAATAGCCTATTGCGCATACGGCCAGCAGCTCCTCAGAATGCGTCAGGGAAATATGCCGCTTAACCTCCACAGGGTTATATGATCCCCCAATCCAACAGGTCTTAAGGCCGCAGTCCGTGCATTCGAGGATAAAGCGCTCTCCCGCCATGCCGGCAAGCTGCCGCCTAATCTCACAGTCCTTCCGCGCTATAATGGCCGCCAGCCCGCGCGCCCCGTTTATTTTGGAAATCAGCCGCCCCAACCCCGAAAAAGCTTTGCCGCTGTCCAGGGGGATATATTCCAGGCGCACCTCCTCAAACATGGCGCTTAAAAGCGCGCAGCATTCCATTATTACACATTCGTCTCCCGAAGAGATGGGTATATTATTAAAATTACGCTCCGAATACCTCTTGGGAATGGCTTCAAGCCATCTACTTCGATATTCTCCGTCCATCCTCTTAATTATTCTCCTATGATTTTTATTAAAACGCGCTTCTGGCGTTTCCCGTCAAACTCACCGTAAAAAATCTGCTCCCATGTGCCAAAATCCAGCTTGCCGTTTGTAATGGCGCAGACCACTTCCCGGCCCATGACCGTGCGCTTGAGATGCGCGTCCGCGTTATCCTCATAGCCGTTGTGGCGGTACTGCTCATAAGGCTTTTCAGGCGCAAGCCGTTCCAGCCACTGCTCCATATCCCAATGCAGGCCGCTCTCGTCATCGTTTATAAATACGCTGGCGGTAATATTCATAGCGTTTACCAGAACCAGCCCTTCCGTCACGCCGCTGGCCCTCACGGCCCCCTCCACCTGCGGCGTAATATTGATAAAGCCACGGCGCGCAGGCAGGTTAAAATACAATTCCTTGCGATAGCTCTTCATAATATATTTATTTCCTTTCCTTAGCATTAATGTCTAATGGATAATGCAGTGAAAAATTGCTGAACTGCGCCAATGCACTGCCTGCGCTCCATGCGCGCCATGCGCGCCACGGCGCGTGCCCTTTCTGCGCTTTGCAGGGGGCGCAAATCAGCATGTTCCCGGCTCTTAAGCTCTGCCCTTAAGCAATTTGTCTGTTCTCAAGGCAAACGGGGAAGGCAGAACTCTGCGCCCGCTTAAGCTGATACAAAAAACAGGCAAATTTACAGAAAGAATGCGTCCTATCCCTTGTACAATAATGCTGATTTACACAATTTAAGACGTTCCGGCATTGTATTCCGGCTTCTATAGTCCGCCGTAAACAATATTGCCGTCTATAATGGTCATGCTCACTTTTGTGCGCACATCCAGCGGGTGCCCGTCAAAAACAACTATATCCGCATCCAGGCCCGGTTTAAGACTGCCTATCCTATCTGCCAGACCGGTTATCCTCGCGGCGTTTACCGTCATGGCGCGCATGGCCGCTTCCTCAGAAAGGCCGTTCCTCACTAAAAAAGCTGCCGACGCGCTCAAAAGCTGCACCGGGGTTTCGGGATGGTCAGTGCTCAGCGCAAACTCCACGCCCTCTCTTTCAAATACAGCCGCGCCGCCGTAATTAAGATTCTTCATTTCAATCTTAGGCCGGCCTATAAGTATGGGGCCAAGTATGCACTGCGCGTTATGCCTTTTAATTATATCCAGCATCATATACCCTTCAGTGCAATGGTCCAAGGTATAGGAAATATTAAATTCCTCCGCAATGCGTATAGCCGTCTGGATATCGTCCGCCCTGTGGCAGTGTATTTTTAGCGGGAGCCTTCCCTCCAGCACGTCCAGCAGGCGCTCTTTTGACATGTCCAGTTCAAATTCCTCCTGGCTCTGAACGGCGCGCCTCTTTTTCTCGCCGTAGGCCCTGGCTTTATAAAAAGCCTCTCTTAAAAGAGCAGCCGTAGCCATGCGGGTCATGGGGGAAGCCTTTCTTTCATTATAGCAGCGCTTGGGATTTTCTCCCAGAGCCGCCTTGAGCGCGGCAGGCTCCTTTATAAGCATATCTTCTATTGTGCTGCCGAAGGTTTTCAGCGCGCAGAAGCTCCCGCCTATTACGTTGGCGCTTCCCGGCCCGGTCAGTACGGCCGTGACCCCCGCCTCCCGCGCTTCGGCAAAGGATTCATCCCTTGGGTTAATCCCGTCCAGCCCGCGCAGGGCAGGCGTAATGGGATTGGTTATCTCGTTTACGTCCTCCCCCTCAAAGCCCATGCCGTTCTCGCATATGCCTATATGGCAGTGCGCGTCAATAAGGCCGGGAGTAACGTACCTGTCCTGCGCGTCCATAATCTCGCAGTCCGCGCTCTGGTACTCCTCCGCCAGCTTGCTGCCCGTCCTGATTATTTTTTTGTCGAACAATATATCCATGCTCTGGGCAAAGCTTCCGTTTTCCATAAGCATGCGCGCATTTTTAATAAGTTTCATAATCCGCCTCTTAAAATCTTATGTTCCCTTTCGCAAATAAACTGCTGCGCATTCGCATATATTTACCGCAGGCTTATCGACCGCTGCCGTTCGGCAGTCCTCATATATCCAGACAGACCGCGCCCACTGACCGTATCAGCAGTTCCTCGGCCGCTCCTTCTCCAAACAGCCTGTTCATCTGGCTTATATAGGCTTTCTTTTTGTCCTGGGGCACAAAAGCAAGAATAGTCCCGCCGAAGCCCCCTCCGTGTACCCGCCAGGCGCCGTCCCCCTTTACCGCCAGCGCCAGAGGCAGGGACTGTTTTAAAGCGCCCGGCTTATAGAGATTTTGCAGCAGCTTCCAGGAGCTGTCCCCCGAAAGAATAATTTCATTTAAGAATTCGGACGGCTTATCCTTAATCAGCGCCTGCACTCCCCTTTGAACCCGCTTATTCTCCTCGTAGAAATGGATAGCCCGTAAAATAGCCCGGTCGGGCACCTTTTGGTGCAGTTCCTCTAAAGAAGCCAAAAAAGTTTTCTCATCCAGCTCCCGCAGCCGTTTAACACCAAAATGGGCGCAGACCTGCCCCAGTTCCTCTGTTATGGCCGCATATTCGCCAGTCAGGTCGGCATGGTCCTCCCTCACGTCAGTAATTATTAAAGAATATCCCCTGCGCGCAAAATCATATTTGATATTCTCGCATTCGGGCATAAGGGGATCGTTAAAATCTATGGCGACTATACCGCCCGAAGCGCAGGCAAGCTGGTCCATAAGCCCGCAGGGCTTGCCGAAATACCTGTTTTCAGCATACTGGGATATCTGCGCCATATCCATAACGCTTATGCGGCCGTCATTGAAAAGATGGGAAAAAATTGCGCATATAAGCACTTCAACCGAAGCAGAGGAAGACAGTCCCGAACCCCTTAGCACATCGCTCATGATGCAGGCGTCAAAACCCCCTATATTCATGCCCAGCTGCTTAAAGCGCGCCGCTATGCCGCGTATTAGCGCATTGGTAGTCCCCTGCTCTGAATAAACCGGCTCCAGGCCTGAAAGCTCCAAGCAGAATTCCTGGTCAAACCCCTCCGAATTAACAGTTACTTTGCCGTCCTCACGCGGAGCAGCCGCCGCTATCGTATCCAGGTTTATTGAACCTGCAAGCACCCTCCCTCCGTTATGGTCGGTATGGTTGCCCAGTATTTCCGTCCTGCCCGGCGCCGAAAAGAATTTAAAATCATCCCGGCCAAAACGCTCGCTAAATTTCTTTGCCAGCGCCTTATATCTCCAAAGCTGCTTATCTGCTTTTTCACCGTATAAGCGCTCCATAGCCCTCTGGGCCGACCGCGAATCCATTCTCCTGTTAACGTCCATATTTCTGTCCCCTTTAATTTTTATGCCTGCCGGCAGTATTTTAAACGGCAAAACTTGACTGTACAGTCTCAGCAGGTCTGACCGCTGGTTTGAGCGCCCAATGCGCCGCCGTCCAATATTGCTCCATTTGGAGTTTAAGCAATACCAAACAAAACTGCCTTAAACCGTCTGCAAATTTTGCCCGCTCTGTTCTATTGTTTTTTCACGCATATTATAACATACAGGCGCACATTTAACAAATAGCTTATTGATTTAATGGCGGTTTAACGCTATAATAATTATATATTATTTTACCGGAGGCTGAAATGACTGATACTGATATCTGTAAAACACCCCAAAATTCAAAAAACATATCGGCAGAGCATACTGCGGATATTTATACCTGCATAGAAACCTGCGTACAGTATGCGCTTAAGAACGGCCTGTGCATGCCGGAGGACGAATACTACGTCCGGAACGGCCTGCTTGCCCTATTTAAGCTGGACGCGCCCCAGCCTGTTGAGCTGGCAGAAATCCCGCAAAGCATCGCCGAGACATATGAGCAAATGACCAATTATGCGGCCGAACAAGGGCTGCTCGAATTAAATACCCCTGTATACAGGGAAATATTTGATAATCAGATTGGGGACAGGCTGCTTATGCCCCCCTCCCAGGTTATCTCTCTTTTTAACGAATATTATAAAAAGCTGGGGCCCCAGGCGGCTACCGACTGGTTCTATTCCCTTTGCCGGAACAGCAATTATATACGCACCGCTGAAATCGCACGCAATATTTTTTACAAGGCCCCATGCGAATACGGCGAAGCAGAAATCACAATAAACCTCACCAAGCCTGAAAAGGATCCTCAGGAAATTGCGCGCCAGGCAGCCGCCAAACAGCTGGATTACCCAAAATGCCAGCTTTGCATTGAAAATGAAGGTTATGCGGGACGCATCAATCACCCTCCCCGCAAACTGCTCAGAACAATACCTTTAACTTTAAATAATGAGGCTTGGTATTTTCAATACAGCCCGTACGTTTACTTTAACGAACACTGCATAGCTTTTTCAAAAGAGCATACTCCCATGGAGATAAACCGCGCTACCTTTGAGCGGCTCTTTGATTTCCTGGAAATATTCCCCCATTATTTTATCGGCTCCAATGCCGGTCTGCCCATAGCAGGCGGCTCCATACTTTCCCATCTGCATTTCCAGGGAGGACGCTATCAGCTTCCCATGATGAAAGCGGACAAGCTCAGGGAATTTGCCTCCATTGATCCGGAGGTGTCCCTTGAGCAGCTGCATTGGCCCATGCCGGCGCTGCATCTTTCGGGAACAGACAGGAAAGCCGTTGCTGAATATGCCGAAAAAATAACTCTGGCCTGGGAAAGCTATTCCGACCCCGACCTAGGAATACTGGCCCGAACAGACTCGCCTCATAATACCATTACGCCAATAGCCCGTCTGGACGACGGAATTTACACCTTGGATCTGGTACTGCGCAACAACCGCACCAATGACCAGTTCCCCCTTGGGATATTCCACCCGCATCCCTGCCGGCACCACATCAAGCGGGAAAATATAGGCCTTATAGAAGTAATGGGTCTGTTCATCCTCCCCGGCCGGCTTAAGGAGGAGCTTGCAGAGGTAGCAAAATATATAGAAGGCAAAGAATATAATGTAGATAAAGTTGAAAAGCACCGGCAATGGGCCGACAGCTTTAAAGAAAAATATGCCGCCGGCACTCCAAACGGAGCGCAGGAGCTCATTCGCCTGGAACTGGCCAAATTATGCATGCTGCTTCTGTCAGACGCCGCCGTATATAAGGATACTCCGCAGGGGCAGGCCGGTCTGGAGAAATTTTTAACTGCCTGCGGACTAATAAAGAAATAGAAAAGAGGAAAATATGAAAGTTTTATTCAGCCTGTTTCCGGGCAAGGAAAAGCTCTTTATAATACTTACCGCCCTTGGCGCCCTGGCCTGCGCCGTATTAGGCTGCTTCTTCCTAAACCCCGACTACCGCGGCGCATACTGCGTAACTGTTGCAGTCATTATAATCCTGCTCATATTTATAGGGGTTTTCGGCATAAAGCGCATAAAGCAGGAGCGAGAGCTGGCCGATAAACGAAAGCTTTTAGGCTGGACGGCTGAAAATGAACGGCCGGTTAAAGACGCGCTTTACAACTACATGGCAAACAAGCTTCTGCTTCAGCAGACAATAATAGGCCTTGCGGCTGTTCTATTTATTATATTGTTCGCCTTTATGGCCGATTCACTGGGTATTATTTTAATTATGGGAATATATCTGGCCGTAAGCGCCATCACTTTCGTCCTTCAGCTTCAACGCAAAAAGCTGTTCCCTCCCAATGAATTTGCGCTGTGCGACCATGAGCTGATTCATTTCGGGGCCTGCGTTAATATAAACGGAGTGTCGGCAGGCATATACAGCGTAATGCTGGACGAAGAAAAAAGCCTGCTGCATACCAGCCTGTTTATAGGAAATAAGACATTTGATGTCTCCACCCAGGTACCCGCCGCCTATATGGAACGCACCAAAGCTTTTATAGATGACCTCAACCGCCATTTTGAAGAGATTAAAAGAGAAGAGGAGAAAAGCCAATGAGTGAAAAGCGCCTTACCCATAAAGAACTGATAAAGCAGGCCAAAAAGCTGTCCCTGCAAAAGAATATAAGCCTGGGCAAAGCCATAAGCGGCGTATTGCTGCTTATATCGGCAGGCTTCAGCGCATATATTTATTATCTTATTACCGATAATTTTACCGATTCACTGACCACAGCCTTTGGCTTTGGCATAGCCGCCGTTGTGTTTTCTCTCGTTCTGCTTATTTATTTTCTGCATAAGCAGGAGATAGCCGACCGTATATACGAAAACATAGTAGTAATTTGGAGATATAATCCGGGCTATCTCTATCGTTTCTGCAAGTATACCGCTTTTAAGGAAAAGCCGGTAAAATGCCTTCAGCTGCTGGCTATTACAGCAGGAGTGCTGCTGGTTACGCTTGCGCTCATGCTGACGCAGGTGCAGTTTATAGTTATGCTCGGATTTGCCGTCAGCGCGATTCTGCTTATCTGCGCCGTCCTGGCTCATCCCTATATGCGCTATCACCTTTTAAAGCTTAAAAACCTGTTCTACGGCGCAGCAAAAGACATAATAATTTCACGCACGGGAATTTTTGCAGTAGGCCGCATACATAAATTCGGGTATAACAGCGCGGTTTTCTTACGGGCAGAAACTAAAGCTGTGGGCATGTATGACTGCGTGGTTTTTTACTACCATCAAAAGTACGGCTATCAGACTGTCACCAGAGAAGTCTATATACCCATACCTCCCACCTCAAGCAAAGAAGAAGTAACCGAACTGCTTGAGCTCTTCAATTCGCCCGATTTATATATGGAACAAAACACACAGGATGAATAATCTATGCTTCAATTCAATGCGCTCTGCGGCAATATTAAACTAACAGGGCGCGTTGAATTTTCGGCTAATCACATTAAGAAATTTCGTCTCTCTTATGACATGCATATATCATTGTATTTAGAATGCAAGATTTTATTTTGTAAAAATCATATTGTGAAGGTGATGCAATGAAAAAGCTTTATACCTCATTCTTATTAATTATCTGTATAATCGCCCTATCTGTGCCTCTGAGCCTGGCCGAAATTGAAACGCCATGGAACAATAAAGAAATGCGAATACAATTAATTGAAAGATTTCGCAAACTCGATCAAAAACTTGTAATTTCAAATGAGAATGATGAATTCAGCTGTTTTGTTCCGTACGACAGCACTTATGGTAAATATGAATGGAAAAACGGCGCATTTGTCCATTATGACGGAGACGCCTCAGGAGATTGGTTTGCCTATAACAGCTCTCAAATAGCTGAGCTTGGTTTGGAAAGCTTTAGTAAAGCCCAGGGGTTTGGCTGCTATGTTGAAAATAACTCTGTCAGCTCTGATTTAAAACTGGGTTTTACCCTTAATCAATCTGAAGATAATTTCTTTATTATTTCCTCATCAGCGGGCGGCATGTATTACGCCACTGCCGACGGAACAAAAACAGGGCGTTTGGAAACAGATGAATCCTGGGGGCAATCCGCGGCCATAATAGAACCCGGCTTTAAGGGATATATCATTGTTCCCTTTACCAGTCTGAAAAACCAGCAGACAGGCCAGCCTTGGGACAGCAATAGAAATTATTTAACACAGATAGGATTTATATTCCTGCAATCCATAGCCAATGAAGGAACTGGTGAGAACATTCTGATAGATAACATATTTTTATACGGGAAAAATGTAACAGACAATAACGACGGATTTATAACCGGTGCTCTTGCTTACCCTGCCCCAGCGTCATCTCTTTCAGCTTCTTCAGCCGCTATTTCCGAAAGCAGCATAAATAATTTTAATATTCTTTATATGATAATGGCCGGTATAATAATAACAGGCATATGTCTTATACTGTTTTTGTTATTAAAAAAACGCGTCAGACATAAATCATAAAGGGAGCGAAGCCCAGGATTAAATATCCCTGTTCCAATGCTTTTAGCATTGGAACAGGGATATTTAATCCTGGGCTTCGCTAAGTCTCAGTGTTCAAGGTTAACATTAGCGCTTAAGCGCCAATGTTAACCTTGAACACTGAGACTTAGCTTGGGCAGCAATGGCACTGGGTGCGGCCTATAAAATAGGCCGCACCCAGTGCCATTGCTGCCCAAGCTGCATATTTAATTTTCAGAATAGTTCATCCAGCAAAATATAATATCTAATTTTATCCCATTCCGGAATCACATCCAACTCTTTAAAAAATAAACCAGCATTAAAATTACCGCGGTTTACTCCATCATAAATACCTGAATAATTATTTTTAAGACTGCGCACACATAAGGCTATATCCTGATATATATCAGCTGTGCCGCTTCTCCCTAAATCAATAAATCCGCTTATCTTTCCGTTCTTAATAAATATATTGGGCAAGCAATAATCACCATGTGAAAATACCAGCTGTTCTTCAGGCCTATTATTTATCAGCCATTGAAGCAGAGCCTCAGGATTTTTAAAACCGCCGGGACCATATGTACCAAATTCTGCATCATCAGTATCGCACAAACCTTCATTTACCCTTACGGCTGCAAGCCTCAATTTATTATCTAAATTACTCATATAAGGACAAGACCCGACATCAACCTGCCACAACATTTTCAAGCCTTCCGCCAACGCTTTTAATAAAACCTCCGGCCTCCTCAAAAGCTTTTCTGAACAAGCCATTTCGCCGTCAATTCTGCTCATTAATAAATAATTAAAATCCTTCATTCTGTGAAAAGCTATTATCTTAGGCACAGGCAGTTTTGAATACAGCCATTTCAGCATGCAATACTCATTGTCTGCTTCTTCGCTTTGTCTTTCAATTTTTAAAATCATATCATCAAAGCAAAGCACTTTCGACCCAGATTTACCTATGCTATCTATCCTATATTCTCTGCCCTCTATATATTTATTTATTTCATCAGGAAAAAATATATCATCATATTCTGTTTGAGCTTTATTCATAACTAATAATACACCCTCAACTTAATATTTACGATTTTATTAAGAATATCATTATTATTTTAAGAGGTCAAGAATATCAAATATCTATTTTATAAATTATTTAATATATAACCGAATCATGCAAGGCGAGAGGGGGAGCAGGGCAATGGGCGGGCGTTGGCGGCCTAAGGCCGCTGGCCGAGCTTCCTGCTCAGCCCCGGCAGGCGTC
>OJMH01003870.1_pt1 | contig 10617 bp, 9 predicted proteins | sample 1597111 | NCBI WGS metagenome assembly OJMH01 (sample SAMEA2452115, study PRJEB22498) | human gut metagenome
CATACGCCCCGGCATTTTCGGACCGAGGATCCGCGCTCTCGTCGGTATCCCCGTCGGACTGTCCATGGAGGAACGGCGTATCTATGACGATGTGTTCGCCAAAGTGGGCTGCAACCGTGTGATAATGATAGAAAACGCTTTGCTTGCCGCCATAGGCGCGGGCATGCCGGTACATACGCATAAAAGCGGACTTATAGTCGATATAGGCGGCGGCATGACCGAGATCGCGGTCGTTTCTCTCGGAGCCATAATAAGCGGCTGCTCCATAAACGTGGGCGGAGACATGATGGATAAAGCGCTCCGCGACTTTATAATGGGAAAGTACAGCCTCGATGTGGGCGCGGAAACGATAAAGCGCATAAAAAGCCGCGTCGGAAGTCTGTACTCCAACGATAAGACGGGGATCCTCGTCTCCGGCACCGATATATCGGCGCGTTCTCCCGCTAATTTCCGCGTTAAGGCTACGGACGTCATGGAGGCGCTCATGCCTTATTATCTTCGTATCGCGGATGCCGTGGACAGTATCCTTCAGGTCCTTCCGCCGGAGACTTCCGCAGATATAGGCAGCGACGGTATCCACGTCACGGGCGGCGGCAGCAAGATACTCGGACTTGATAAATTATTCTTCGGAAAGCTTAATCTTCCCGTCATCGTGCACGACGACGCGGAATATGCCACCGTGCTCGGCGGCGGTAAACTTTTGGAAAATTCGGTACTGCTCGGCGAAGTGCTCGGCACACGTCGATGACCGTAAACGGGGGAAATATGAAAGTACGTTATGTAAATCTTAAAGAGATAGTGCCGGATATGGAGCGACGCTGCAAGAAGCTGCACACGCTCAGCATCGTATTCCGCATACTCACACTGCTCATCGTCCCTGCGATCCCGGCGATGATTGTGCTTGCTAAATATGCGAGCTGTCTGCAACTCTGCCGCGCGATAAACGCAGTCAGGATGCAAGACAGCACGCCGCTGCTCTTGGTGTTCGGTTATGCGCCCAATGCCGCCGACGCGGCCCGCAAGCTTATAGAAACGGGTAATCTTCCGGGATATAAGCTGGTGGCGGACGCCGTTCTCGTGCGTGAGGATATCGACATGAGCGAGGAACAGGTGATCGGGCTGTATGCGCAATATTACATCCCGTATGCCGCCGTCAGTTACGGACTGACGCCCGAAACGATGCCGGAGCCGATGAAAAAGGCTGCGGGAATGCAGTCGTCGGCGGCTGCGTCCGAGGAAGGTAAGGCTATTTCGGAGCCTGAGCAGACGTAAGATCGCTGTTTGAAATATCATGCGGAACAAGACGGATATTCTGTCCGTCTTTTTCTTTTTACGTTAAAAGCGTATTTGCGTCAATAACGCCCATATTGCGACATGGGCGATATGCTAATATATACGGGATATGGCGAGAACATTCGTTGTTACAAGCGGAAAGGGCGGCGTGGGGAAGACGACGCTCACGGCTGCTCTCGGCAGGATATTTGCGTCGATGGGAGAACGCACCGTTGCGCTCGACGCCGATCTCGGGTTGAACAATCTCGACGTCCTTCTTTCCGTGGATTCGCGTATCGTTTATGACGTAGTGGATGTGGCGGAGGGAAAGTGCCGTATGCAGCAGGCGCTCGTGCGCGATACCGATGAGCCGGAGCTGTATATCCTTCCGGGCGCACACAGCTACGATCGTTCGGCGATCGATCCGCAGAGCATGAAAGAGATAGTCGCGAGGCTGTCCCGCAGCTTCGATATAGTCCTTGTGGACTGTCCGGCGGGGATAGAGGCCGGCTTCAGACGAGCGGTCGGCGCGTGCGATGAGGCGATCCTCGTGACCACTCCGCACATAAGCAGCGTGCGCGACGCGGAGACGGTGATGACGCTGCTTAAGGGAAACGGCATGACGCGTATTTACGTTGCGGTGAACCGCGTCCGCGGAGATCTCGTGCTGTCCGGAGAGATGCTGTCCCGCGGCGACGTGGAAAGACTTCTGGGAACGGAAGTATTCGGAATGATACCCGAAGACGACGGAATGAATCTCCTGAGCAACGCGTTCGATTACGGCATGAGCGCCGGATGGTCGGCAAGCTGCGCTCTTGCCCGCGGGATATTGTCGGGCGTCCCCGAGGTGTTCGATCTTACGAAAAAATACCGCGGGATATTCGGCGGTATCAAAAGGAGGATGAAACGCAGACTATGAATACGGACGTGTCGGACAAACTTAAAAAATATCTTCTCGGTACCAAAGTCAGATCCATGACGGCGCTTATCGCGCTCATGAAGACCGATCTGCGTGAGCTTTTGTCCGAATATATGTCGCTGACGGGGGAAATGTCCGTCGTCGCGGATATAGATGAGAGCGGCACCGAGGTATTATTTCATATCGATTTTTGCGCGGACGAAGTTTATGATGCCGGAAACCTTCTCGAAACCCGGTCAAAATAACGCAAAAATCGTAATATGTCAGACATAGTACGCATAAAATACAAGATGAAATGCAAATGCAGACCCAAGATCCGCGAAGGGATCACAATATCGCCGCTGACGCCCGTTTCGCTCGTCGTCCTCGTTTTGCTCGGTCACGGGCTGGCGGTCCTGGCGTATTCCGCTGTGCTCATACCTCATGAATACGCTCATGCGTATGTCAGCGAGAAGCTGGGGTATCGTGCTGTCTCCATGCGGATAATGCCTTACGGTATATCGTTGACCGGCGGGTCGTGCTACATAAAACCGGGAGATGAGATCCGCATCGCCGCGGCAGGACCCGTCGCCAATATCGTCATGTTTGTTTTCTTTGCCGCTTTGTGGTGGCTGTTTCCGGTGACGTATGCGGCGACGAAGGGAATAGCGGACGCGTCGCTGTTCACGGCGGCGGTAAATCTGCTGCCTGTTTATCCGATGGACGGCGGACGCATATTAAAGAGCGTGCTTAAATGTAAATTTTCCGAAAAACTCGCTTGTACTTTGTCACGCATAGTAGGGATAATTGTGGGGATCGCGGCTGTTGCCGGCGCATTTGCAATGATATTTGTCGGTGCAAATTATACTTTTGCCACGCTCGGCATATTTATTATCGCGTCGCTCATGCTTCCGGAAGAACCTGGATGCTATGGCAGGATATATGCTATGAACGATATGAAACGACGGCTTTGCGGCGGATTGCCGGTACGCGAGATAATGGTATCCGGAGACAGTACTGCCGCCGAACTTTTCGCTATGCTCCGTCCGGATGTCTATACGCGTTTTATCGTATGCGATACGGCGGGAAAGGAGCTGTTTAGGTTAGACGAGCGTCGTCTCGAGGAAATAATAACGCAATTTAGTTATTCCGATACGGTAATTTCTATTGCAAATTTTCGCCGGATATGATATAATACACTCCGTTATGCAGACAAAGAATATGAAGAACATTATTTTAGTCGATAGCGAGAAAAATTATACTACTGTAGGATTGATCGAGAACGGAAAGCTCAGTGAGCTATACAGTGAGTCTGCCGAAGAGAGGCAGACTTCCGGGAATATTTACAAGGGCAGAGTGACCGATGTGGTCGACGGATTGCAGAGCGCATTCGTGGATATCGGATTGAGCCGTACCGGTTTTTGGTATATAGACGAGACGCTCGATCACAAATCCGTACTCGGCGAACGCAATGCATTGCCGCATAATATCTCCGCTAAAAAGGGCGATTATGTAATGGTGCAGGCGATAAAAGAAGGGACCGAACTTAAAGGCCCCAAACTGTCGTCCAACATCTCGATACCGGGTCACTTTGTCGTATATCTTTACAATCTCTCTTTTGTGGGCGTATCCAATAAGATAACCAGCCCTACGCTCAGGGACAAGCTTACGGAGCTTCTTACCGGATTAGCTCCCGAGGGAGGCGGATTTATTGCCCGCACCAACTGTCTTACTGCTACGGCGGAGGAGATCACGCAGGAAGCTAAATTCCTGATAAAAGCGGGAGAGCGTATCCAGAAGCGCTGGGAAGAAACGGAAGGAGTCGCTCTTATACATAACGAAGGGAATATCCTTTACAGAACGATACGTGACATGCTTACCGACACGACGGAAAGCATCGTGTGCAACAACGAGCATATGGCTGAAGACATCAGACAGATGGTGGAGGTTTTCTGTCCGTATTTCCGAGGCAGTGTGGAATTTTACGATGAGGAAGAGGACATATACGACTATTACGGTATAGGCGAAGATATGTCGGTGATATATTCTCCGCGCGTCGAGCTTCCGAGCGGCGGATTCTTGATGATAGAGAAGACGGAAGCGCTGACGGCGATAGACGTCAATACCGGAAAATACATAGGCACCGATAACCGTGAAGATACCGTATACCGCACAAACCTCGAGGCGGTCAAAGAAATAGCGCGGCAGCTCCGTCTGCGTAACATAGGCGGGATAATAGTGGTCGATTTCATAGATATGTCTGATCCCGATCACAAAGTATCCGTCGTTGAGGCGATGAAGAACGAATTATTCTTCGACCGCGTCAAGACGCGTGTTCTCGATATGTCCGGTCTCGGACTTGTCGAGATAACGAGAAAAAAAGTCGGTAAGGAACTCGGATCCATAAGCCAGGATAAGTGTCCTTATTGCGGCGGCACGGGCACTCTTCTTGTGGACGCATATGTATCGAGACGTATAAAATACGATCTCAAAAAGCTGTTCATGAATCATAACGTGTCTATAGCTCTCATATTTGCGCATCCTGTGCTTGCCATGCACATGATAGAGCATAAGGCGTTTTCGCAGGAATGTTCATCCGGCATATGGTCGCATAAGCGTATATATGTGGTCCCGGATGAAAGTATGGATTTTGCGGCATATAAAGTGGTATCCGGTATGGGCGGAGTTCCTTCCGGAGCAGAGATGCTTACTTGATACTGCCAAGCATGATCTCGGATATCTGGTCTCTTTTCGAAGCAAACGGAAAGAGACTTTTTATATGCCGCGATCCGGCGGGGAATATCTCGTGTGCTCGGTTATGCGGACAAATAAATTGTCGGAGCAAATACGATAGCGAAGCAAGTGCATACGAATGTTTCGGTAACGAGTTTACGCTGGACGAAGGCTTGCGTGTTAAGTCAAAACTACGCAAAGTATAAAAAATGCCGTCCACTAAAGGACGGCGAGTAAGTTATAACATATATATCGCGTAAGGGATTATGTATTTCTTTTCTTGATTATCGTTCAGGTTATTGTCCGAGGGAAGTCCTATTATTATATAAGTTACATCTTCGGGTGGTAGTGAATTATTGATAAAACTACTACCATACAATTTAGAAAAATCATCTCCAATATCTTCGTATACTGAATCTAAGTTTGTGGATTTATAAAAATATTCGTTTAATCTTTCACTATATACACTAAAAGTAAAATAACTATCTATTGGTACGCTGTTTGGAATGTTAAGGCGTTGTATATTGAAATCAAGAAAATAACCTATATTATTTCCGCTTCCCGAAGCTCTATATTCAACAGGTTTAAATTTCAGCATTTCAATACCCGTAGGACTTTTAAGAACGAAAGTGTATCCCATATTAAGTACGGGCGGTTCCTGACCGGCAACACTTTCGAGTATGTCGATCCTTGAATTGGCTTCGTCGAGTTCGCTTTGCAGGCTTCCGATGTTGGATTCCAACGAAGAAACTTTTGCCGAAAGCGAATCTACGGCGGCTTTCGTCTGTTCGTACTGCGCTTGCAGTGTGTCGAGTTTGGCTTTGAGCGCTTCGTTGCCGGACGCTTCGTTTTTCACGATATTCGTCAGTTCCGTAATGGTCCGGGACAGGGTGGAGGAGAGTTCCGTCAGTCTTGTTACTTCGGTGCGAAGAGAGGCGATCTCTTCATTCGCGGCGGCAAGCTGCGTTTCGAGAGAGGTGATACGGCTTGTGAGCGCGTTCGCGGTTTCTTCCGCGTCATCCCGGATATCTGCAAGTTCCGTGCGCAGTCGGTCCAATTCCGAACTTACATCGTGATCATTGCCGCAGCCGACGAAGCCGAAAGCGCTTCCGGCAATGCAGAGTATAAGGCAGAATATAGCGAATTTTTTCATGATACACCTCTGAAAGAAGTTTTTGTTTGACTGTATATACGATAAAGTCATGTAAAAGTAAATAGCTTTAATATTGCAATACTGAATATTGTATGGCTTATTATTTGCTACAATGCGAAAGCCGCAGGCAATGCCTGCGGCTTTCGGTATATTTCGCTTATGTCGGGCGGCTCAGTACATTCCGCCCATTCCGCCGGCGTTGGCGCCGGGTGCGGGTTCGGGAGCGGGGATATCGGTGACTATGCTCTCGGTGGTGAGAAGGGTAGCCGCCACGCTCGCCGCGTTCTGGAGGGCGCTCCTCGTGACCTTCGTCGGGTCGATGATGCCCTGTTCGACTACGTCGCAGTACTCGTTCTTGAGCGCGTTGTAGCCGTAGTTGGTCTTGTTGCGGGAGGTGAGTATCGTGTTGACCACTACGCCGCCGTCTATGCCGGCATTGACCGCGATCTGACGGATGGGTTCTTCGAGCGCTCTGAGCACGATAGCCGCACCCGTTCTTTCATCGCCTTCCAGCTTCTTGACAAGCGCCTTGACCGTAGGGATAGCGGAGAGAAGTGCAACGCCGCCGCCGGGGACGATACCTTCTTCGACTGCCGCGCGGGTAGCTGCAAGAGCGTCCTCTATGCGGAGCTTCTTTTCCTTCATCTCAACTTCCGTCGCTGCGCCTACGCCGATGACGGCAACGCCGCCGGCGAGTTTTGCAAGTCTCTCGGAGAGTTTTTCCTTGTCGTAGTCGCTCGTCGTGGTCTCGATCTGAGACTTGATCATCTTGATGCGATCCTTGATAAGCTCGGGATCGCCTGCGCCTTCGACAATGGTCGTGTTTTCCTTGCTGACCTTGACCTGCTTTGCGCGGCCGAGCATATCGAGCTTGGTATCCTTGATCTCAAGACCGGTCTCTTCGCTGATCACGGTGCCGCCGGTGAGAACCGCTATATCGCGGAGCATCTCCTTTCTTCTGTCGCCGAAGCCGGGAGCTTTGACTGCGACGCAGTTGAACGTTCCGCGCAGCTTGTTGACGACGAGAGTCGCAAGAGGTTCGCTTTCGATGTCCTCTGCGATTATCATGAGCTTAAGCCCGCTCTGCACGACCTGCTCGAGCAGGGGAAGCAGCTCCTGGATATTGCTTATCTTCTTATCCGTGATGAGGATGACGGGATTGTCGAGCACGCATTCCATCTTGTCGGTATCCGTTACCATGTAGCTGGAAGCATAGCCCCTGTCGAACTGCATGCCTTCGACGACGTTGAGCACGGTATCCATGGTCTTGGATTCCTCAACGGTGATAACGCCGTCTTTGCCGACCTTCTCGAACGCTTCGGCAATGAGCTTGCCGACGGTCTCGTCTCCCGCGGAAATGCTCGCGACCTGCTGGATGCCCGTCTTGGAGTCTACTTCCTTGGAAATACTCTTAAGATAAGATACGGCGGCGTCCGTCGCAGCGGCGATACCTTTTTTGACGATCATGGGGTTAGCGCCCGCCGCAACGTTCTTGAGACCTTCCTTGATGATCGCCTGAGCGAGCACGCAGGCGGTGGTCGTGCCGTCGCCGGCGACGTCGTTAGTCTTTACGGAAACTTCCTTTACGAGCTGTGCGCCGAGATTCTCGAACGGATCTTCCAGCTCGATCTCCTTTGCGATGGTCACACCGTCGTTGGTGATGAGGGGAGCGCCGTACTTCTTGTCGAGCACTACGTTTCTGCCTTTGGGGCCGAGAGTTATTTTAACGGTATTGGCAAGCGTATCTACGCCTGCTTCGAGAGCCTTTCTGGCTTCTTCTCCGTGCTTAAGCTGTTTTGCCATTTTGATCTGCCTCCTGTTTTATTCAACTATAGCGAGTATGTCGCTCTGACGGAGGATGGTGACTTCCTTGCCGTCTATCTTGAATTCGCTTCCTGCATACTTGGAGCAGAGAACTTTGTCTCCGACCTTTACGTTCATTACGACTTCCTTGCCGTCGATGACTCCGCCGGGACCTACCGCGACGACTTTAGCCATCTGGGGCTTTTCCTGATCCTTTGCGAGAAGAACTATGCCGCTCTTCGTCGTCTCTTCGTTGTCGATCTGCTCGACGACTACTCTGTCAAACAAAGGTTTGATGGTCATGATTTATATGCCTCCTGAATGTTTTTTCTTTTCATTCCGCTGTATATTGTAATATGCATGCTCTTGTTTGTCAAGCACGAAAAGGGGATCTTGCTGCAAATTACGGATATTTATGCGGAGCTTTGACATTAAAACATCTGTCTATACGATTTCTTGTGCGTATTTTTGACTTTCTTATGCAGAAAAGCTCGAAACGCAGCTTTTTTGACTTTCTTTGACTTTCAAATGTATTATAGTCCTGTCTGTTTGGAATGTCAAGAGATTTTTCCTGAAAAAGTAAAATTTTATGTGAAAATTTCTTAAGCCGCGCCGATGCGGGGAATTACTTCGGGTGCGGCACGTAATAATGTTTGACGGGAGCTTTAAGATATGGTATAATAACTTCACAGAGATAAGGAGAATGGCCACGGGATGAACGAAAATTTCGACAAATGGGACAGACGTTTCATGCAGCTTGCGGAGACTGTCGGGTCGTGGAGCAGCTGTTGGCAGGAGAATAGGCACGTCGGAGCGGTCATAGTCAAGGACAAACGCATAATGACGACCGGATATAACGGCGCTCCGGAAGGGATAAAGAGCTGTGCGGAAAAGAAAGTGTGCATGCGGCGCGAGTTGAACATTCCGAGCGGTATGCGACATGAACTGTGCTATGCCGTTCATGCGGAGCAGAATGCGGTAACGCAGGCTGCGCGTATGGGAATAAACATATCCGGGGCTACATTGTACTGCACTCATCAACCTTGTATAATATGCACCAAAATAATAATCAATGCCGGGATAAAGCGAGTCGTATATAAATACGGTTATCCGGACGATTTCGCTCTTACGCTTTTCAAAGAGGCGGGAATAAAACTCGATAGGATGGAAGAATGACAGACGGACCGCGTTTGGCTTTTGCCGAGCGCGGTCCGTTGTTATCCGCAGATCAATAAATATGTAAATACTGTCTCGACAAGGGGGAAAACAAATGAAAAAGTTTGTAGTGATTTTCGCGGCGATATTGTTTGCCGTTATCGCGGCATTGTTTATCGCGGCATGCGGCGAGGATGATCCTCCGCCCGATACTCAGGGAAGCGATCCGTCGGTAACCGTTCCCGAAGATCCTCCGGATGACGGCGATCCTTCCGACGACGATCCTGCGGAAGATCCCGAACTTGCAACGATCTCATATGTCTTTGCGGATGCGGACGGGAACGAGCTCGCGTCCGGCACGGTGACGGAGGGGAGCGGGATAGAAACTGCTCCGGAGCCGCCTGATATCGAACATTACGATTTCGTGAGCTGGAGCGTGGACGGCGTAAGGATAGATCTGCCTTATGTTCCGGATAAAGATTGCATCATAGTCCCGGAGTATTCGGTCAGGGTGTATACGTACTCGTTTGAGGACGAGGGGACGGATATCCCGCACATATCCGCTGCCGACGCGCTTACGGAAGTGTCCGGGCGCGAGCCTGCGGGCGTCGCTCATCGTGAATTCATCGGTTGGTATGTCGGAGACGAGAAAGCGGTCTTTCCGTATGTGCTTACAGGCGACGTGACGTTCACTGCGGTATATGAGACCTGTGTGTACGAATATTCATTCGTGCGCGGAGGAGAAACTCTGTCTTACGGCAGTGCGGAAGCGCTTACCGAGCTGACTGCGCCGTCGGCAGAACGCGAACATTATGTGTTCGACGGCTGGTATGCGGACGGTGAAAAAGTGAGCTTTCCGTATACGTTGACGGGCGACACCGTATTTACGGCGTCGTATACCGCGATAAAGTACGAAGTGACTTATGAACTCGGCGGCGGAAAGAACGCCGGATCGAATCCCGTTTGGTACGATATGGATTCGCTCCCGACGGTACTGAATGCGCCGACTTATACCTGCCGCACGTTTGAGGGGTGGTTTACGGACGAGGATCTTACAGAACGCGTTACCGAACTTCCGGTCGTCGGCGGAGACATTACATTGTGGGCAAAGTGGTCGGAGCCCGTACATTCGTTCGATACCGCTCATGTATGCGTCGCATGCGGAGAGAATGCGGAGATATCGTCGCATGTTTATGACGGTACTCACGAATGCGTTATATGCGGTCACGAAGCGGATGAGCATTCATATTACGGCGGCGTGTGTACGATGTGCGGTGAAACTTGCGTCCACGCGTTCGGTACCGATCATGTTTGTTCCGTTTGCGGAATGAGCGCGGAGAAAACCGATCATGTCTTTGACACATCCCATATATGCGGGATATGCGGATATGCGACGGATTCGGCACACATATACGGAAGCGATCATAATTGCACGATATGCGGAGCGGCTCATTCCGAACACATATATGACGAAGAACATTGCTGTACGGTGTGCGGTTTTGCCGATCCCGTACGCGAACACATATATGAAGACGGAGTGTGCGCCATATGCGGCGACAGCCTTGCATGGGACGGTTCGGTCGCGGAAAGTTTTGCGTCCGGC
>OJMH01003875.1_pt1 | contig 10601 bp, 7 predicted proteins | sample 1597111 | NCBI WGS metagenome assembly OJMH01 (sample SAMEA2452115, study PRJEB22498) | human gut metagenome
GCCGATGACCGTGTAGTTCCGGCAGGTGTCCGGCGTGTAGAAGCACTGCTCGTAGCTGGCCATGACGCCGTTGGCGAGCTGCATGTTGATCATGTTGACATCCTCCACCTCGATGACCGGGTAGAGTTCCTTCTGCTCGAGCGGAGGCCAGTGGTCCGTCTTCCAGACCGACGCAATGCCCTCTCGGATCCGTTCCTCTCCCGCCGGCCGGCGCGGCAGCTTGTCGTAGACGGAGAGATTGCCCATGCCGTTGACCCGCACCGTGCGCGATCCGGCCAGGAAGTGGATCACGTCGATATCGTGCGCGCCCTTCTGCAGCAGCAGGCTGTTGCTGTACGCCTTTCTGGCGTGCCAGTCGCGGAAATAGGCGTCGCCGCCGTAGCTGACGAAGTGACGGCACCAGACCGCCCTGACTTCTCCGATCGTTCCGGCGTCGATGATCTCCTTCATCTTGCGGACGAACGCCATGTAACGCATGTTGTGGCCGATGACGAGCTTGGTTCGGCCGGCATAAGCTGCCTCGAGGATGCGGTCGGCGCTGTCGATCGCGATTGCGATCGGTTTTTCGAGATAGACCGGAACCCTGTGTTCGAGCGCATAGACGGCATGCTCTTCGTGCAGGAAGTCCGGACTGGCGATGACGACGCCGTCGAGCTGCTCTTTGTCGATCATTTCGCGGTAGTCGGTGTAGACGGCCGGCTCCGTGCGGTATTTTTCGCGGTAGCGGTCGAGGAACATCTGCCGCTGTTCCGGGTAGCGGTCCGCGCCGGCGACGACGCGCGCTTTGCCGGGCAAATTAGCGTGATCGGCGAGTGTGCCGCGCCCTGCGCAGCCGATAAGTCCGATTCTGAGTTCTTTCATAAATATCGCTTTCTCCGGGCCTGAAAATGGCAATGCCGGTTCCTTTATTCTTCTTATAATATAGCCCGGGATGCGCAATCGCCAAATGGAATTTTCATGATTCGTTATGGATTTTTCGGCAAAACGGCATTCGCCGGATGATTCCTTGCGGAAATTCAACCGAAACGGGTTGAAAAAATCGCCGATCGGGTGTAAATTGTGATATTATTTGTGGAACAGAGGTGTCATAACGGTCTTTTTCAGTAAAAGAAGCCAACTTTTACTCATCTAATCAATAACGGAGGAATCATGGCTAAAAAAATGCAAACCATCGACGGGAATTACGCGGCGTCGTACGTTGCCTACGCGTTCAGCGAGGTGGCGGCGATCTACCCGATCACCCCTTCCTCGACGATGGGCGAGTACGCCGACATCTGGGCCAGCCAGGGCCAGAAGAACATGTTCGGCCAGAAGCTTGAAGTTGTTGAAATGCAGTCCGAAGCCGGCGCCGCCGGTGCGGTGCACGGTTCTCTTTCGGCCGGTGCGCTGACCACGACCTACACGGCCAGCCAGGGGCTGCTGCTGATGATTCCGAACATGTACAAGATCGCCGGCGAGATGCTCCCGACCGTCTTCCACGTTTCGGCCCGCGCCCTCGCGGCCCAGTCGCTGTCGATCTTCGGCGACCATTCCGACGTGATGAGCTGCCGCGCGACCGGTTACGCGATGACCTCCGCCGCGTCGATCCAGGAGACCCACGACCTCGCGCTCGTCGCCCACCTCGCGACGCTCGAGAGCGAAATCCCGTTCCTCGCGTTCTTCGACGGCTTCCGCACCTCCCATGAGTTCCAGAAGGTCGAGCTGCTCGATTACTCCGACATGAAGTCGATGCTCGACATGAAGTACGTCGAGCGTTTCCGCAACCGCGCGCTGCGCCCGGATGCTCCGTACGCGAAGATGGCCGCCCAGAATCCGGACGTCTACTTCCAGGGCCGCGAGACGACCAACAAGCAGTACGAGGCGCTCCCGGCCATCGTCCAGAAGTACATGGACAAGGTCGGCGAAGTCACCGGCCGCAAGTATCACCTGTTTGATTACGTCGGCGCCGCCGACGCCGACAAGGTCATCGTCGCGATGGGCTCCGCCTGCGAGACCATCGAAGAGGCGATCGGCTACCTGAATGCGAAGGGCCGGAAGCTCGGTCTCCTGAAGGTTCGTCTCTATCGCCCGTTCGCTGCCGATGTGCTCGTCAAGGCGCTGCCGGCGACCGTCAAGAAGGTTGCGGTCCTCGACCGCTGCAAGGAGCCCGGCAGCCTCGGCGAGCCGCTTTTCCTCGACGTCAAGGCCGCTCTCGCCGGGAAGGATGTCACCGTTATCGGCGGTCGTTACGGACTGGCCAGCAAAGAGTTCACCCCGTCGATGGTCAATGCGATCTACAAGCACATGGACGGCAAGAACACCCACAACTTCACCGTCGGCATCAATGACGACGTGACCGGCCTTTCGCTGCCGATCGATGAAGAGATCGTCACCGAGCCGGCCGGCACCACGGCCTGCATGTTCTGGGGCCTCGGCGGCGACGGCACCGTCGGCTCGAACAAGAACTCGGTCAAGATCATCGGCGACCACACCAACAAGTACGTGCAGGCCTACTTCGTCTACGACTCGAAGAAGTCCGGCGGCATCACGGTTTCGCACCTGCGTTTCGGCGACAAGCCGATCACCAGCGAATACACGATCACGGCGCCGAACTTCGTTGCCTGCCACAATCCGGCTTACATCGGCCGTTACGACATGCTCGCCGGCATCGTTGACGGCGGCACGTTCCTGATCAACAGCGAACTCCCGGCCGACAAGGTCTTCGAGAGCTTCACCCGCGAAATGCAGGAAGTCATCGTCAGGAAGCATGTGAAGGTCTACACGATCGACGCGCTGAAGCTCGCGCTCGAAGTCGGCAGCCCGAAGTACGTTTCGACCATCATGCAGACCTGCTTCTTCAAGCTGGCCAACATCATTCCGGCCGACGAGGCGATCGGCTACATCAAGTCCGGAATCGAGAAGAAGTTCAAGAAGAAGGGCGACGATGTCGTCAAGGAAAACCAGGCCTGCGTCGATCAGGCGCTCGCCATGCTGAAGGAAGTCGAAGTTCCGGCTTCGCTGGACGGCGTCGCGGCCTACGAGCCGAAGGCGCTCATCACCGAAGATATGGGCACGTTCGCGAATACGCTCATGAAGCCGATCCTGCACCAGAAGGGCGACGATATCCCGGTCTCCGCGATGTCCTATGACGGTTCGATGCCGACCGCGACCTCGAAGTTCGAGAAGCGCGGAATCGCTCCGTCGGTTCCGAAGTGGGATTCGGCCGCCTGCATCCAGTGCAACCAGTGCGTGATGGCGTGCCCGCATGCCGCGATCCGTTCGAAGCTGATCGAGCCGGCGAATCTCGCCGGAGCGCCGGCCTCCTTCAATACCGTCGACGCGAAGCCGCCGGTCAAGAAGGAGACAATCCGGACTGCTCGTTTACAATTCAGGTTGCGCCCGAAGACTGCACCGGTTGCGGCGTCTGCGTCGAGACCTGCCCGGTCAAGGAGAAGGCGATCCACCTGACCCACACGCCGGAAGAGCGTGCCGCCGGCCAGGACGAGAACGTCGAATTCTTCCTCTCGCTGCCGGACAATGTCATGGGCGGCACCGATGCGAAGACCGTCAAGGGTTCGCAGTTCCTGATGCCGTACTTCGAGTTCAGCGGCGCCTGCGCGGGCTGCGGCGAAACTCCGTACGTCAAGCTGGTCAGCCAGCTCTTCGGCAACCGCATGATCGTCGCGAACGCGACCGGCTGTTCGTCGATCTACGGCGGCTCGTTCCCGTCGCTGCCGTACTGCAAGGACAAGAAGGGCCGCGGTCCGGCCTGGGCGAACTCGCTCTTCGAGGACAACGCGGAATACGGCTTCGGCATGCGCCTCGCGGTCGATACGAACCGCAAACAGCTGATGGACTGCATCAAAAAGATCCAGGAACTCGGCGTCTGCTGCGACGATATGAAATCGGCGCTTGATTACGCGGTCGCGAACTGGGAGAACACCTCCGACGAAGCGATGGCCAATCAGGAAAAGCTCGGCGAGCTGCTGAAGGTCGCCGTTGAAAAATCCGAAGGCGAAAAGCGGGAAATCTACGCCAAGATGCTCGAGCTGAAGGATTACTTCGTCGACAAGTCGGTCTGGATCCTCGGCGGCGACGGATGGGCCTACGACATCGGTTTCGGCGGCCTCGACCATGTCGTGGCGCAGAACCGCAATGTGAACATCCTCGTGCTCGACACCGAGGTTTACTCGAACACCGGCGGCCAGGCTTCGAAGTCGACTCCGATCGGTGCTGTGGCGCTCTTCGCGAACAGCGGCAAGCGCCTGACCAAGAAGAACCTCGGCTTCATGTGCATGAGCTACGGCAATGTCTATGTCGCCTCGATCTCGATGGGCGCGAACCGTCAGCAGGCGCTGACCGCGATCCGCGAGGCCGAAGCGCACAACGGCCCGTCGATCATTCTGGCCTATGCTCCGTGTATCGCTCACGGCATCAACATGTCGAAGAGCCAGACCGAAGCGAAGCGCGCGGTCGAGGCCGGCTACTGGCCGCTCTACCGCTACAACCCGGCGGAGGAGCAGCCGTTCAAGTGGGAGACCAAGGAAGCCACCGCGAGCTTCCAGGAGTTCATCCGCAGCGAGAACCGTTACAAGGCCCTCTTCAAGACCTCTCCGGCCGATGCCGAAGAGCTGTTCACGAAGGCGGAAGCCGACGCGAAGCGCCGCATGACCTTCTACAAGAACCTCGGCGAACTCATGAAGTAAGCCGGACGGTGTTCCGAAAGCCCGTTCCCCGGATTTCCGGGAGCGGGCTTTTTTCTCATACAGGTCGGAAGATTGCCGTTTTGTCATCGAATTAAGTTGCCGCCGCGGTTGACAAAGGGGCGGATTCAGACTATTTTAACTGATATCATTATCAGTATTCCGGAACGGAGTTCCGGAGGGATTGCTCAGGGAGGTTCGTGAGGATTATGAGGCTGGTCGGTACGCTTCTGCCGTGTGTTGTGATTCTGGGGATGGCCGGCTGCTGCCGCCGGGCGGAGATGCCGGAGCCTCCCCCGCCGGAGAACAAGGTCGTGACCGATCTTCCGCTCGGAATCATCGGGGAGACCGAAGTGGTCTACCTGCCGGATTTCACCGTTCCCTTCGAGGCGCGGATCGACACAGGCGCGACGACGAGCTCGATCGATGCGCGGGATGTCCGGACCTTCGAGCGCGACGGCAGAAAATGGGTCTCCTTCCGGGTCTTTGCCCGTTCCGGCGGGGAGTCGAAGGAGTACGAACTGCCGGTGGCGCGGACGGTCCGCATCAAGCAGCACGGCGGAGAGTCGCTTGAACGGATTTCCGTCATGCTGACCTTCCGCATGGGCCATCTGACGCTCGAGCGCGAATTCACGCTGACCGACCGCAGCAAGTTCGAATATCCGGTTCTGGTCGGCCGCAACATCATCAACGGCATTGCGGCGGTCGATCCGTCCCGCCGCAACGTGCTGTAAGGAGGATACATGGCCGATTCCCGCAATCCGCGCCGGATGCTCTACATCCTGGTGATTCTTCTGGCCGTCGCAGCGGTGGCGGTTTCGTTTGTGAAGATCAACTTTTTCGGTTTCAGCCTCAGCGACCGCGCCGCTTTCTTTTATCAGGTCGACGGCAATATCACGCTGGAGCCGTCCGGAGATGAACCGGTGCGGATCTCTCTCGCCGTGCCGGAGCCCGATGCGGGATGGGCGTTCGGGCTCGACCCCGACAGCCGCACCCGGTTTCAGCTGCAGGAGCAGGACGGTTTTCCGCGCATGGTGCTGACGCTGCCGGCCCCGGTTGAAACGCGCCGCGTATCGTGCCGCTACCGCCTGGTGCCGGCGCCGCAGCGGGAGCTGCCGCCTCTTTCTCCGCCGGAAAACGCCGGGGAAACACTGGTTGCGGATACGGTGAAGATCGCTGCCGCCGCAATTCTGGACCGAATCGACCCGGAACGTAAACTGCCTGCCGCCAAACTGGTTCCGGCCCTGCTGCTCCGGCTCGGCGCCCTGTCGCCGGCTGAAAAGCGGGCGCTGGCTCCGAACTCGGGTTCCGATGTGACGGTCGATGCCGCGATCGCGGTGCTGGCCGGGCGCGGCATCCCGGCCCGCGCCCTGCGCGGCATTCTGCTCGACCAGAAGCGCTATCAGCAGCAGCCGTCGGTTTACCTCGACGTCTGGTACGGGGACCGCTGGCATATCTACCGGCCGAACACAGGGGCTCTTGAAGCTCCCGGTGAATTTCTGGTTCTGCAGCGCAGCGACAAATCCCTGCTGGAGGTGACCGGGGCGAAGAATTCATCGATCCGCTTCTCCGTGACCCGGGTTCCGGCCGGAGCGGAGCAGCTGAACCGGATTCGGGCGAAGATCATCAATGACCGTTCGCTTTCGGGTTTTTCGCTTTTTTCACTGCCGGCCTCGGAGCAGAACCTGTTCAAACGCCTTGCGCTGCTGCCGCTGGCGATTCTGCTCATCGTCATCACGCGCAACATCGTCGGCATCACGACGATGGGAACCTTCATGCCGGTGCTGATCGCTATGGCGTTCCTCGAAATGCGGCTGCTGCCGGGACTTGTGAATTTCGCGCTGATTCTGACGGTCGGGCTCGGAATCCGCGCCTGGCTGTCGCGTCTGAATCTGCTGATGGTGCCGCGCATTTCGGCGGTGGTGGTCGTGGTGATTCTGCTGATGCAGCTGATCAGCGTGGGAGCGAACCTGATCAACCTGCCCGAGTTCGTTGATGCGACTTTCTTCCCGATCATCATCATCGCCTGGACCATCGAGCGCGCTTCGACGACCTGGGAAGAGGACGGAGCGAAGAATACGCTCAAGCAGCTCGCCGCCAGCATCGGCGCCGCCGCGGTCTGTTATCTGGTTCTGTCGAGCGGTTATCTGCAGTATGTGCTCTACACGTTTGCGGAGCTGAATCTGATTATTCTCGGCGTGATTCTGCTGCTCGGCACCTACACCGGCTACCGGCTGACGGAGCTCGCGCGCTTCGAACCGCTGGTGAAGCCATGAAACTGCCCGCCGTCAGACTGCCCCGGCTGGTTTCCCCGGCGAGCCTGCATCGCGCCGGCGTGCTCGGCATGAACCAGCGCAATTACGCCTACATCATGCGCTACAACCGCCGGGCGGACTACCCGGATGTGGACGACAAGCTGCGCACGAAGCAGCTGGCGATTCGTCACCATGTGGCGACGGCGGAACTGATCGGCAGCATCCGGCACCAGTATGAGGTCAGAGGTTTCCGCGACATGATTGCGGGTGTGCCGGACTTCGTGATCAAGCCGGGACACGGCAGCGGCGGCCGCGGCATTCTCGTCATCAAGCGGCACGACGGCGTGAATTTTTACAAGCCGAACGGTGAGGTGTGCAGTTATGAGTTCATTTACGAGCACATTTCGAATATTCTCTCCGGCCTTTACAGCCTGGGCGGACAGGTGGATTATGCCCTGTTCGAGCGCTGCATCGATTTTTCGGATGTTTACAGCCGTTTCAGTTTTCAGGGTGTGCCGGATGTGCGGCTCATCGTCTTCTGCGGCTACCCGGTCATGTCGATGATCCGGCTGGCGACGCGCGAGTCGGACGGGCGGGCGAACCTGCACCAGGGGGCGGTCGGCGTGGGGCTGCGCATCCGGGACGGACGGCCGGAGTTCGCGGCCTCGCACAATAAGGAGGTCACGCACCATCCCGATACCGGCGCGGCTTTTTCGGAGCTCGTCGTTCCGCAGTGGGAGGAACACCTCGAGCTTGCCGCCCGTTGTGCCGAAATGACGCCGCTCGGTTATTTCGGCGCCGATATTGCGACGGACCGCAGGCGCGGGCCGCTGCTGCTTGAGCTCAATGCGCGTCCCGGGCTGGCGATCCAGATCGCGAACGGGCACGGGCTGCTTTCGCGCCTCCGGCTGATCGAGTCGCTGCCTCCCGGCGCGCACGCGACCCGGGCGGAGAAAATCGCGTTTGCACGGGAACAATTCGGTTGAGGCGATACAAAATAAAGGGTGACGGAGATGAGAACGCAATGTACGTTTTGCGGACAGCGGTTTGAGATCGGCGACAACTATCTCGGCAAGACCGTCGGCTGTACGAATTGCGGAAAGGACTTTGTCGTTTCCGCACTGCCGGAGCGCAAGGTCCTCCGGCCGGTGCCGGTCAAACCGCATCCGGAGAGGTCGGATTTCGTTCCGCCTCCGCCGCCGAAACCGGCGCCGCCGCCTCCGAAGGTGCCGGCTCCGGGCATGGGAGGGGATCTGTATTCGCTGCTCGAACGGCAGGGGCTGGCGCCGAAAGCGCCGCCTCCGCCTCCGCCGCCGTTTTCGGGGATGAAAACCTATGACCGGGAAGAGGAGGAGCCCGCGTCCGGGCTGGATGCCGACCGGATGCCGGAAGCGTCTCCTGACCGGAAAAGCAGCTCTCCTTTTTCCTTCGATTTCGGTGGCGGCAAGGGGAGCAGCGGCCGCTTCCTGCTGCTGATTGCGGTTGCCGTTTTCGCGTTGTTCGTCATAGCCGTCCTCCTGATGAACGGCGGCGGACGCGGGAGGATGCTGATCATCGACGAGCTGTTCCGGGAAAATCTGATTTCCCTGCTGAATGCCGGTTCGGAGATTGAAACGATGTCGAGCCGGGGGATCGACAAGGACCGGCTCGAAGCCTCGGCCAACCGGCTGGAGGCGCAGCTGAAGCTGCTTCAGGCGAACCGGGCCGCATTCCCGGCGGACAGCGGCGATCTGGAGGCCGCGCTGGCGAAGTACGGACAGGCGGTCACCGGCTGGCGCCATGCGATTGAGCTATGGGACGCGAAGCGGAACTCTTCGAATGCCTCCTGGCCGGGCTTCGATCTTTCGACCGCCAACGGCGAAGCGTTTTACCGCCAGCTGGAATCGTATGCCGGGGAACGGATTGCGGAGGCGTTGAATCCGGATAAGAAATATCTGGATTTCGACCGGGCGGTCAGGATTCTGCTCGGCGTGTCCGGAGACCACTGCCGGGCCGGGCAGACCGGGCTGCTGCGTTGCCTCTCGGCGCAAAAACTCTGACCGGGCAGCCGGAATCACTTCCGCATTCATTCCGTTTTTCATCTGTTTTGCATGAAAAACGGAATTTGTGTTTGCTTATTCCGAAAAAAGCAATATCTTGATTCATAACCGGTGGAGGAGCCGGTTTTCCGCATCCGTTCTCCGGAAGGGGGAAGGGCAGGGCTTATTTTCAGGAGGAGAAGCTATGAATACCAGAAAAGTCGCAAGAGTGGTGACCGGCATCCGTACAGAAGACGGCGCCGGAGTGAAGCTGACCCGGGTGATCGGGCATGATGACGTGAAGGATTTCGATCCGTTTCTGATGCTGGACGCTTTCGATTCACGGAATCCGGACGACTATACCGCCGGTTTTCCGTGGCATCCGCATCGCGGCATCGAAACGGTCACCTATCTGATTTCAGGCAATATCGAGCACGGCGACAGCCTCGGCAACCAGGGCTGCATTTCTGACGGCAGCTGCCAGTGGATGACCGCCGGCGGCGGAATCATCCACAGGGAGATGCCGAAACCGTCGCAGCACATGCTCGGCGCTCAGCTCTGGATCAACTTGCCGAAGAAGGACAAGATGACCGCCCCCGCCTACAATGACATCAGGGCGGAGGCGATTGCGAAAGTCGCCGAAGATGGGGCTCGGATCGCGGTCGTCTCCGGCGAATACAAAGGCGTCCGGGCTTCGATGCAGGGCGATTTCGTCAAAACGACCTACCTCGACATCGAGCTTGAGTCCGGCCGGGAGTGGACGCTCGAAACACCGCCGGAAAACACTGTTTTTCTCTATATCGTGCTCGGGTCGCTGCGGATCGACGGCGTCTCCCATGAAAATCGCCGTGCCGTCCTGTTTGGCCGGGGAGAGCGGATTTGCGTGACGGCAGGTGAAAAGGGAGCGCGTTTTCTGCTGTTCTCCGGCAAGCCGCTCGGCGAACCGGTCGCTTGGGCGGGGCCGATCGTCATGAATACGCGCGAAGAGCTGGCGCAGGCCTTCCGCGAGCTCGACGACGGCACCTTTGCACGCGGCTGCGACACGGCGCACGGAAATGAATAAGCCGGATGCCGGGCGTGAGCCTCGGGGAAGGCCCTGTACGCTTTTTCTTTTCACGGAATCGCGGCTGTTGCGATGCGCCTGTCGAGCTCCCCGCAGTTTTCGAGGTAGAACGCAGCGCTTTCGAGGTTGCGGAAGTGCTGCTTCGGCGTAATCTCGCGCGGGCGGCCCGAACACGGTTTCAGGACGGCCGTTTCGAAGATCAGCAGCGGATTGCCCGGAACCCGGCGGATCGCCGCCATGACCGAGGGCCAGTCCAGCAGCCCGAGTCCCGGCAGCCAATGGGCCTCATCGACGCCATCGTAGTCGGAGAGGTGGAACGAACGGAGCCGCCCGCGCAGCCGGTCGATGAATTCCGGCACGCGCTTCAGGCCGCCGTCGCCGGTCAGATGATTCACGTCAAAGCAGATTCCGGCCGCCTCCGGCATGCCGTCGGTCAGCGCCTGAAGCTCTTCGACGCAATTGCCGATGCAGGTTCGCGGCAGGAGCTCCACATTGAGCGATGCGCCGGCCGCCGCCGCGGCGCGGACCAGCGATGCGATGACCGGCCTGGTCTGCTCGAGCAGCATGCCGCGCTCTTCCGGCC
>OJMH01003878.1_pt1 | contig 10598 bp, 5 predicted proteins | sample 1597111 | NCBI WGS metagenome assembly OJMH01 (sample SAMEA2452115, study PRJEB22498) | human gut metagenome
GCTGCACAAGAGCGAAATGAAGTGCCTGCTGATATTGCTGAAATATTAAAAGATAAAGAGTTGTGCAGTGAATTGCGAAAAAACATAAATTACAAAAAAATACTTAAGAATGGAGATTGCAAAAATGAGTGATAATAAAAGAGAACAAGAAAGAAATGAACTTTATCGTACAATATGGACACTTGCTAATGAACTTAGGGGCAGCGTTGATGGCTGGGATTTTAAACAGTATGTTTTAGGTATACTGTTTTATAGATACATATCTGAAAATTTTACAAGTTACATAAATAAAGGGGAATGGGATGCAGGAAATAATGAGTTTGATTATGCCAAGATTGATGATGATGTAGCAGAAAGCATTAGAGATGAAATGGTGCAAGAAAAGGGATTCTTTATCAAGCCAACTGAATTGTTTAATAATTTATTATTGAAAATTAGAAAAGAAGATAAAGAAGTTAAAGAAAAGTCTGAAAAAAATGGTAAGGAAATTGAAATTAGTGACTTGGACGAAAATCTAAATGAAAAACTACAAGAGATTTTTAAGAACATCGAAGCCTCTGCCATTGGAAGTCCAAGCGAAGAAAATTTTAAAGGACTGTTTGATGATATAGATGTGAACAGCAATAAGCTCGGACCAACAGTTATTAAAAGAAACAAAAGGCTTAAAAGATTAATTACTGTTATCGGGGATATGGATCTTGGTAATTATCAAGATAATTCCATTGATGCATTTGGGGATACTTATGAGTATCTGATGGGAATGTACGCTTCTAACGCCGGAAAAAGCGGCGGCGAATTTTTTACCCCACAAGAGGTATCTGAGCTTCTGACAAAAATTTCACTTCTTGATAATAACGGTAAAATGAAAACAGAAGTAAACAAAGTATACGATCCTGCTGTGGGGAGCGGTTCGTTACTTTTGAAGTTTGCAAAAATTCTTGGTAAAGACAATGTCCGTAATGGATTCTTTGGACAGGAAATCAACATTACGACTTATAACCTTTGCCGTATCAATATGTTTTTACACGACATCGATTACGACAAATTCAATATCGCCAACGAGGATACGTTAACGAAACCCCAGCATTGGGATGAAGAACCTTTTGAAGCCATCGTCAGCAATCCGCCTTATTCCACCAAATGGAAAGGTAGCGACGATCCTTTGCTCATCAACGATCCCCGTTTCTCCCCCGCCGGCATTCTCGCACCAAAGAGCTATGCGGATATGGCGTTTATCATGCACGCGCTCTCTTGGCTTGCCACCAGCGGCGTCGCGGCAATCGTATGTTTTCCCGGTATTTTCTATCGCGGCGGCGCGGAACAGAAAATTCGCAAGTATCTGATCGAAAATAATTACATCGACTGTATTATACAGCTTCCCAGCAATTTGTTCTTCGGTACAAGCATTGCCACCTGCATTATGGTACTGAAAAAATCCAAAACGAGCAATGACGTGCTGTTTATCGACGCAAGCGCGGAGTGCGTAAAAGTAACGAATAACAACAAACTGACCGATAAAAATATCGATAACATCATGCGACTGTTTACCGAGCGTCAAGACATGGAATACACCGCGAAAGTCGTACCGAATAGTGTAATTGGCGAAAACGATTTTAACTTATCGGTGAGTACTTACGTCGAAAAGAAAGACACGCGGGAAAAAGTGGATATAGGGGAATTGAACAGGAAGATTGCTCAAATCGTCGCCCGCGAACAGGTATTGCGGGAAGAAATTGATAAGATTATCAGGGAGATTGAGGATTGAATCATGAGAGGCCAAAGAGAAAAAGAGTGTCTTAATACAATCATTATGTCGGTTTTTTATGATCAAAATAAAAAATTGATTAAAGACCTTAAAGGAAAAGCTTATTCGGAGGTTTCAGAAGAACAATTTTTGCAGGATTATCTTTTTTATACTAATATTAAATATGAATATTTATTTGGACTGACACAAGAAGACGTTAAAGAGATTGTAAATATTCTTCGAAAATGGGAACCGAATAGAAAGCCCAGTGAGTTTCCGGATTTTGTATTTGACAATGGATTTATAGAACATTTTCAAATAACATCTTCTTTAGAAACAAAAAAAGGCGCACAACAAATTATAAATGAAAAGGATTTTGAAAGAAAAACAAAGCAAACGCAGAAAGAATTTATAAATCAATGTGAGAAAACTCCAAGTTTCGAAAAAGTTCGTTCTTGTTCTTCTTCCATGCAAAACCCTGAACATAGTCATGATTATTTTATAAAGTCTGTTAAAGAAAACCTTACTCATCATTTGGAAAGCTTGGACAAATATAACGGAAACAAAGAAATAGGAATTTTAATGATAGAAAATACCGAATTTGCTTTGTCGATGTTGGAAAATATTTTTGAGGAATGGCTCGACGGGATGTCCCATGGAGATTTACGTAAACAACAATCTTTCATGTGCTATCGCTTGAGTAGGGATAAAAAATTATTAAACTACTTTTATAGTTTTAGAAATAAAATCAAATATATTATTTACTGCTATACAGATTTTGTGCGAGATGAAAACCAAAAAGGGCTTGCGGCTTCCTATTGTAATCCAGTAAAAAAATTCGAGATTATTAAAATAGATAGCATTCCATACTTATTAAAATTATTGCCGTGGGATTTCATAATTGGGTCTCTAACGGTAAATAGAATATCTTCGATGTATAATATTAGTTCAAAAAACGAGATCGGATAATCAGAAAGTAGTGATTACAATGAAACCACAAGGAAAATGAGTAAAAGGAATAATCAATGAATCAACTTAAAGAACTGATAAAAAAACTTTGTCCGAACGGAGTGAAATGCAAACAGGTTAAAGATTGTTTTAAACGTTTAAAAGGAACTTCTATAACCGCAGGGAAAATGAAAGAGATAGGGGATAGAAATGGAACAATAAAGGTCTTTGCAGGTGGGAAAACAGTTATAAATGCAAACGAAAAAGACATCCCCAATGCTAATATTGTCAAGGTTCCTGCTGTGTTGGTCCAATCAAGAGGCGTTGTTGACTTCATTTACTATGAGAAACCATTTACATTTAAAAATGAAATGTGGGCATACACAGCCAATGATAAAGTAGAAGTAAAATACTTGTATTATGTTTTTAAAAATTCGGTAAATTTTTTTAAAGAATGTGCAGCAGGGAGGGGCTCTTTACCACAAATATCCTTGGCAATTACTGAAGAGTTCAAAATTCCCCTGCCGCCGATTGAGGTGCAACGAGAAATTGTCCGTATTTTGGACAATTTTACAGAGCTTACAGCAGAGCTTACAGCAGAGCTTACAGCAAGAAAAAAACAGTATAACTATTTTTGCAATAAATTGCTTACACAAAGTAACCAAATTTCCTATATTAAAGTAAAAGATTTAGCAAGGTTTGTATACGGCTTTACTGATAAAGCGAAAGATAGTGGAAATGTGCGTTATATTAGGATAACGGACATAGATGAATCAGGTCGCTTAAAGCAACAGGATAAAAAGTTTTTGAATTTATCTGAAAATAACCGTCGTTACTTATTAAAAAAGGGCGATTTGGTAATGGCTCGTACAGGAGCAACGTTTGGAAAAACTTTATACTTTGACAATAATGAGCCCGCAATATACGCATCATTCTTAATTAAAATTGAATTAAGTAGCAATAGAATATTGAATCGATTCTATTGGCACTTCTCAAAAACCTCTTTGTATTGGGATCAAGCGAACAACCTTGTATCTACGGGTGGACAACCACAGTTTAATACAGGCGCAATAGGGAATGTTATAGTCCCTGTTCCCCCTCTTGAAGAACAGAAACGCATTGTTGCCATACTCGACCGCTTTGATAAACTGTGCAACGACCTTTCCGAAGGTCTCCCTGCCGAAATCGAAGCGCGGCAAAAACAGTACGAATACTATCGGGATAAACTTTTGACATTTAAGGAGAAAGCGATTGGTGGCTAAGAGGAAAAGACAAGCCCAAAGGCAAACAGGGATACAAAAAACAGAAAATTTTCCTGCAAATAATATGAACGAGAAAATGCTTACAAGCATTATTACGAATGCATTATTGGAATATGATAAGCGAAAAGAGCAGGAAGCACAAGAAAAAGCTGAAACCGAACAAGCGTCATTCACTCAAAGGGTTGGTTATAAAGATTATTCAGCTGAAAAACAGCCTAAACGAATAATTAAATCTTTTTTTAATAGAGCGAAAGTATTTTTTAATATTTTATTTATGCGCTCCCGAAATATAAAAGGTACACGAGCAACATTTTTACTTATAAAAATGTTTACCTATATAGCATTTTGGCTCGCCAGTATTTCTCTATTTTGTGCATCTTTATTCTTTATAGCTTGCGTTCCATTACAATATATACTTACTAACGTAACTCCTATGTCCTGGTATGGTAGTTGTATGTTAGTTCTTGTTGCTTTTATAACTTTTATATTTGCACAATTGTTTAGAATGGCGAAGATTGAGATAGATAAACTAAACGATTTCAATTTGATTTTTGGATTATTTACTTCAATTCTTTCTATCTTTTCCGTGATTATAGCCATTATTGCCATTGTAAAATAATGAGGTTGAGAATATGAATACATACAACATCGTAACGCAATCGAAGGAAAGCACAGTGGTGGCGGAATATACATCGAGTGCCGTTCGCAGCGACGCTTATCAAAGCGAAACGGATTTGGAGCGGGAATTTATTGCGCTCCTAAAAACGCAGGGATACGAATATTTGCCTATCCATACCGAAGCGGACTTGATTACAAATTTACGCAAACAGCTCGAAAGCCTGAACGGGATTCGGTTCACCGACGCCGAATGGAAGCGATTCTTTACGGTACATCTCGCCAATGCGAACGAGGGCATCACCGAAAAGACGCGAAAAATACAGGAAGGCGACAGCCGCATTAATTTCAAACGAGACGACGGACTCACCAAAAACATCGCCCTGATCAACAAAATCGATATACACGCCAACACGCTGCAAGTCATCAACCAATACGAAAACAACGCGGGAACTTATAAAAACCGTTACGACGTTACCGTCCTTGTTAACGGGCTGCCCCTTGTACATATCGAGCTCAAACGCCGGGGCGTGGCGATCCGAGAAGCGTTCAACCAAATCAACCGCTATCAGCGCGACAGTTTTTGGGCGGCCAGCGGGCTTTTCGAGTATGTGCAGATCTTCGTCATTTCTAACGGAACGCATACCAAATATTACAGCAATACCACGCGCGAAAACCATATCCGGGACTCGAAAAAAGCGCAGGGCGCTAAAAAACAGCGGACGAGCAACAGTTTCGAGTTTACTTCGTTTTGGGCGGACGCGAACAACCGCGTCATTCCCGATCTGATCGACTTCACCAAAACATTCTTTTCCAAACATACGCTTCTTAACATTCTTGCGAAATATTGCGTATTTTCTGCGGAGAATATGCTTCTCGTGATGCGGCCGTATCAGATTGCGGCGACGGAAAAGATATTAAATAAAATCGAGGTGTCCAACAATTATAAGCAGTACGGCACGATAGCCGGCGGGGGCTATATCTGGCACACGACGGGCAGCGGTAAAACGTTGACTTCCTTCAAAACGGCGCAGCTGGCGACCGCATTGGGATATATCGACAAGGTTTTGTTTGTGGTCGACCGAAAAGACCTGGACTATCAGACCATGAAGGAATACGACCGCTTCCAAAAGGGCGCGGCGAATAGCAATACTTCCACCGCCGTTCTTAAAAGACAACTCGAAGATGCGAACGCGCGAATTATTATCACCACCATTCAAAAACTCGACGTCTTCATTAAAAAATACAAGGGGCATCCCGTCTTCGAAAAACACGTCGTCATCATCTTCGACGAGTGCCACCGCAGTCAGTTCGGCGATATGCACGTTGCCATCATTAAATCTTTCAAAAAGTATCATTTATTCGGGTTTACCGGAACGCCGATCTTTGCCGCCAACGCAAACGCGGGAACAAAACACGCGAACTTAAAAACCACCGAGCAGGCGTTTGGGGCAAAGTTGCATACCTATACCATTGTCAACGCCATCAACGACAAAAACGTCCTGCCCTTCCGTATTGATTATATCAAAACGATGGATAAAGAACCCGATATTGACGACAAGCAGGTTACCGACATCGACCGGGAAAAGGCGTTTAACGCGCCGAAACGCATTCATGATATTGTCGATTATATTTTGACGAACTTCAACCGCAAAACATATCGTAACGAAAAAAGTTATACCTTCAACGCGCTTACCAATATATCAGAAGTCGTTAAGACAAAAGACGCAAAAGCGGTCGAGAAAATCAAACAGAAATTGCGGCTTTCGGGGTTCAATTCTATTTTCTGCGTTTCGTCGATCGTCGCTGCAAAACTCTATTACAACGAGTTCCGGCGTCAGATGAGTGAAAACCCGAGCAAGAAGCTGAAAATCGCCGCGATATTCAGCTATGCCGCCAACGAAGAAGAAGGGGGCGGGCTTTTGGGAGAGGAAAATTCGGAAGATACGTCCGCGCTCGACAGTACCTCTCGCGACTTTTTGGAAAGCGCAATCCGCGACTATAACGAAATGTTCCGCACCAACTACGACACTTCGAGCGATAAATTTCAGAACTATTACAAAGACATTTCGCTGCGTATGAAGAACCGCGAAATTGACTTGCTAATCGTCGTGAACATGTTTTTAACGGGGTTTGACGCCACCACGCTCAACACCCTTTGGGTGGATAAAAATTTGAAGCAGCACGGTCTCGTGCAGGCGTTTTCGAGAACCAACCGAATCTTGAATTCCATCAAGACGTTTGGCAATATCGTATGTTTCCGTAACCTGCAAAAACGCACGGACGATGCCATTGCGCTCTTTGGCGACAAGGACGCGGGGGGAATCTGCGTACTCAAAGGCTACAAAGATTATTATTACGGTGATGAGGAGCAGCCGGGATATATCGGATTGATAGACGAACTGCAAAGCGAATATCCTCTTTGCGAACCGCAGATTATCGGCGAACGGGCGCAGAAAGATTTTATCGGGTTGTTCGGCGCTATTTTACGAATGCGGAACATTCTTTCCGCTTTCGACGAATTTTCGGGGAATGACATTCTGTCCGAACGCGATATGCAGGACTATCAGGGACGATACAATGATCTTTACGACGAGTGGAGGAACAGGCGCAAGGAGAACGAAAAAGAAGATATTACGGATGACATCGTATTTGAAGTCGAGCTCATCAAGCAGGTGGAAATCAACATCGACTATATTCTTTTGCTGGTCAAAAAATATCACGACGGACATCAGGAGGATAAGGAAATTCTCGTCTCAATCCATAAAGCCATCGATTCGAGTTTGGAACTTCGGAGCAAAAAAGCTCTTATCGAAACCTTTATCGCAGGTATCAACGACGTGGACGACGTTTTATTGGAATGGCGCGAATTTGTCATAAAGCAAAAGGAAGCAGAACTTGCCGTTATCATTGCGGAAGAAAAGCTGAAAAACGACGAAACGCGAAAATTTGTCGAGCGTTCGTTTCACGACGGTATTATGAAAACGACGGGTACGGACGTGGATAAAATTCTGCCGGCAATGACGAGATTCGACGGGGTGCGAGATAAGAAAAAGGAAACCGTAATTGAAAGGCTTCTGCAATTTTTTGAACGGTTTTTCGGCATAGGATAATACGCTTTATTCAAAATAATTCCTATTTCATCGGACTATATTGGGGACGGATTTTTTTGCCGTCTAAAACCGAAAAAATTTTGAGGCTGGCTTGTAAGGAAATAGCAGTGAGCAACTAAAAATTTTCTTAAAAAATAATATATTTCAATTTATTGGCTTATAAAGAGATGACTAATCGGTTTAATAGCGTAAAAATATTAGGAAAACTGTGAGAGTTCGTTACCTATGAAAAATTGTAAAAAAATCTTTTTTGTAGTCCTTTGACATGAAAAAAGCCCCTTTTGGGGCTTTTTTGCTTGAAAAACGGCATTTTTGGCCTATTTTCATAAATATATAGACAAAAAATACACCCGAAGAGAGATATATGTCCCTTGACAGGCGGAAATGAGGATTTTTATAAAGCTCCGAATTATCGGGGCTTTTTTTAATTGTTTAATTGAGTATGCTTCGGAAGTTAAAGCCCGGTGAGGTTTATTTTCAGTAAGAAGCTAACCTTAACGGCGTACAGCTTGCGGTTTTGTAAAAATCGCTGTAAATATCGCTAAAAGCAGTTGGGTTGAAAGCAACGCTTAAATTTCATTATGGAGGTTCAGTGGAATGGATTTAGAAAAAATTCTCGAAAAAAGGAAGATTCTTTCTTGAAAGGGACCATATAACGCTTATATTGATTTTTATTTTTCCATAGAAATAAGTCGGATAAATTGATATTAATAGGGAAAATTTGATATAAAAAGAAAAAACTTTAGATTATAATAAAACTACAAATAGAAAAGGGAGGGAAAATATGACAGAAAAAGAGATCGAAGCGCTCATAAAAAAGATGACCTTAGAAGAGAAGGCAGGTTTTTGTTCGGGTGCGGACGTATGGCATTTGAAATCGAATAAACGGTTGGGGATAAAATCCATAATGGTTTCAGACGGCCCACACGGCCTTAGGACGCAGAGGGAGGAGAGCGACAATCTCGGAATCAACGGCAGCATTGCAGCGGTGTGTTTTCCGGCGGCGTGTGCCACCGCGGCATCGTTTGATCGGGAATTATCCTATAACATCGGGGAAACCTTAGGGAAAGAATGTTTGGCTGAAGGGGTTTCCGTGCTGCTGGGACCTGCGATGAATATTAAAAGGACGCCGTTGTGCGGCCGCAATTTCGAGTATTTCTCCGAAGACCCGTATCTTAGCGGAGAATTGGCGAAAGAATACGTAGAGGGCGTTCAGAGCAACGGCGTGGGCGTCAGCGTCAAGCATTTTGCGTTAAACAATCAGGAAACCGATCGCATGGTCGTTTCCGCAGACGTAGGGGAGCGCGCTTTCAGAGAGATTTATCTCTCCGGCTTCGAGACCGTCGTAAAGGAGGCTTCTCCCTATACGATAATGTGCTCTTATAATCGCGTAAACGGAGAATACGCATCGCAAAACGGCCGCCTTTTAACGGATATTTTACGGGGCGAATGGAAATTTGGCGGATTTGTAATGAGCGATTGGGGCGCCGTAGTGGATCGCGTCAAAGGCCTTGCCGCAGGGTTGGATCTCGAAATGCCGGGCGGCGACGACTTTACCGATAAACAGATCGCAGCGGCCGTGCAGACGGGTGAGCTCGACGAGAAAATTTTGGACGAAGCGGTGAAACGTATTCTTCGCGTAGCGGCAAAATGTAAAGCGGACGAGGAGAACGCGCCGGGCATGGATCTTGTAAATGGCCATGAAAAGGCGGTGGAAGCCGCGCGGGAATGTCTTGTTTTATTGAAAAACGACGACGGGATTCTGCCTCTGAAAAGGGAAAGAAAAATCGCCTTTATCGGGGAATTTGCAAAACGGCCCCGCTATCAGGGCGGGGGAAGCTCGCATATTCATACAAACCATTGTACGGCGGCTCTCGACAGCGCGGCAAAGTACGCGCAGCCGACGTATGCCCGCGGATATTCTCTTTCGGACGCACGCGAGGACGAGGCGCTGCGCAAAGAGGCGGTAAAGCTGGCCATGGAATCGGAGGCCGCGGTACTGTTTATAGGTCTGCCCGATTCTTTCGAGTCGGAGGGCTACGACAGGACGCATTTGCAGCTGCCCGACGGACACAACCGACTGGTAGAGGAGGTGGCGGCGGTTCAGCCGAATACGGTGGTCGTACTGCATAACGGCGCGCCGGTGGAGATGCCTTGGGCGGATAAGGCGAAAGGAATCCTCGAGGCCTATCTCGGCGGCGAGGGAATAGGAGAAGCGACGGCGGACGTATTGTTCGGCGCGGTCAACCCTTCGGGAAAACTGCCCGAAAGCTTCCCCCTGAAGCTCGCCGATACGCCCGCGTATCTCAATTTCCCCGGGGACAACCGGCATTGCCGATATGCGGAAGGGATTTACGTCGGATATCGGTATTATGATAAAAAAGAAATGCCCGTCTTGTTCCCCTTCGGACACGGACTCAGTTATACGCAATTCGAGTATTCTGCCTTGAGCGCAGAGGGAACGCCGTCGAAAGGGGTTACTGTGCGCATGAAAATCAGAAACGTCGGGGAAAGAGCCGGAAAGGAAGTCGTGCAGCTGTACGTCGGCAACCGAACGGGAAAAAGCGGCTTTGCCGTACGTGAACTGAAAGGCTTTGAAAAAGTATGCCTTGCGGCGGGCGAAGAAAAAGAAGTAGAGTTTTCGCTTGGATTTCGTGCGTTTGCCTATTATGATGAAAAAATTTTCGATTGGAAAATCGCGGCCGGAAAATACGAAATTGCGGCGGGTTCTTCATCGCGCGACCTGCGCCTGACCTGTTTTACGGAAGAGGCCGAAAAGACGGAAAAAATAAAAGTGGATCTCGATACGACGCTGGGAGAATTGTACGAAAATCCCGCTACCAGAAATTTCGTCGAGGCACGGATCGAAGGCCTGATGAAAAAGAGCGCGGCGGGCGGCCCCGTCATGGGAATCGC
>OJMH01003884.1_pt1 | contig 10583 bp, 10 predicted proteins | sample 1597111 | NCBI WGS metagenome assembly OJMH01 (sample SAMEA2452115, study PRJEB22498) | human gut metagenome
TATATTAGACTGAATCTGCATACTCTCTTCCGGGCCCATAAATATCTTGTGTCCATCAATATGGGAATTGAAATACACGCCTTCTTCTTTGATCTTACGCAATCCCGCCAAAGAAAACACCTGAAATCCACCGGAATCTGTCAAGATCGGCTTATCCCATGCCACAAAATGATGCAATCCTCCCAGTTGGCGAATAATCTTATCGCCAGGGCGAACATGCAGATGATATGTGTTACACAGCATCACTTGTGTCTTAAGATGCTGCATATCTGTAGTCGCAACTGCACCTTTCATCGCACCAACCGTTCCAACATTCATAAAAACAGGTGTCTGTATTGTTCCATGCACTGTCTCAAGCTGTGCACGTTTTGCTCTTCCATCTTTTGCTAATATCTTATACATCGTACTAATTTCTATCCTTTAACTAAATATTGCCTGCTAAAAATCTCCTCGAATCAACTTTAAAGCAATCACGATCAATGCAATCGGCACTAAGATCACCAACGCAAAGCGGAGCAAAAAAACTAGCAATATCATAAAAACTACAATTCCTGCACCTATGATAAGATAACGAAATAGTTTCGAAATACCATTCTCCGTCTCATGCCCATAAGTTTCTCCATAAGTCTGGCTGTATTCACTGCGCGCCTGATCCATATATTGATTTGCATCAGATCCTTTAGATGCCATATATGCATCGATCAGGGACTTTGCAATAAGACGGGGATCTCCCAGCTCTTCACAAACCTCTTTGTCACTGTGTTCGCTCTGTGCAAAATAATCCCGATAATACCGAAGATTAGCTTCCACATCCTCTTTCGGCATATTTCCTTCCAAACTCTCACGTAATATAGACAAAAATTCTGCTCGATTCACACTAATCCTCATTTCTTCTCTACATGAATCTGTATCGTGTTATAGTGTCACTGCTTTTCTAAAAATACACCGGCACTTTACTCCGTATAGTGGAAAACAGGAAACAATTCTGTCTCTTGTGCCACAAAATTGTTTCCTGCTTCTATGCTATACAATACCTCTTCACGTACAATTACGACAGTATCATTACTCAGCCTTACCTACAGATCCGAACAATTCCATCTTCTCTTTAACGGTAGCCTTGATTGCCTCAGCACCCGGTGCAAGAAGCTTACGAGGATCAAATCCTTTACCCTGAAGGTCTTTACCCTCTTCGATATATTTACGAGTAGCTTCCTGGAATGCTAACTGGCACTCTGTATTTACATTAATCTTAGCAACACCCAAAGAGATTGCTTTCTTGATCATGTCTTCCGGAATACCTGTACCTCCGTGAAGTACTAACGGCATCTGGCCTGTTAATTTCTGGATAGAATCAAGAGTCTCGAAGCTTAATCCTTTCCAGTTTGCCGGATATTTACCATGGATGTTACCGATGCCTGCTGCAAGCATGTCCACGCCAAGATCTGCAACTCTCTTGCACTCTTCCGGATCAGCGCACTCGCCCATACCTACAACTCCGTCTTCCTCACCACCGATAGAACCAACTTCTGCCTCGATGGACATTCCCATTGCATGGGCAACGGATACGAGCTCTTTGGTTTTCTCAACGTTCTCATCGATTGGGTAATGAGATCCGTCGAACATGATGGATGTGAATCCTGCTTTGATACATTTATAGCATCCTTCGTAGGTACCATGATCTAAGTGTAATGCAACCGGAACTGTGATGCCTAACTCATCATGCATAGCTTTTACCATAGCTGCTACAGTACCGAAACCTGTCATATATTTTCCAGCGCCTTCAGAAACACCTAAGATAACCGGGGATCTTAACTCCTCTGCTGTAAGCAGAACAGATTTTGTCCACTCCAGGTTGTTAATGTTGAACTGACCAACTGCATAGTGACCAGCTTTTGCTTTGTCTAACATTTCTTTTGCAGATACTAACATATGCTATTCCTCCATAAAATTAATATTTTTACCCTATGGGTATTATATATTACTTCTTTCAAAAAATAAAGTTAAATTTATAACAATCTTTCTCATTTGTTTGCCGGAACCATAATATCGACAGCACGGCAGATATTTTTTACGATAACTTCCTCATGCGCTCCGCCAAATTCCCCGTCCAATGTCCACGGAACTTCCTCTCTTGCCGTGAACTCTACTTCATCTGACTTAAACGAATAGATCATATCCGTATCATCCACCAGATTGATGAGTGATGCAATAATCTCGTTGAGTTCAATCGGATTGCGTGGTTTTTTGATCAGGGTAACCTCAAACACGCCATCGTCTAAGAGCACATCTTTTCCAGTCATTCCCTTGAATCCGCCTACGGATGTTGAATTGCTGATCATTCCATAGATAAATTCATCCTGAATCCGCACATTATTGTACTCTACCTGCATATTAAAAGACGGAATATCATGAAGACTGCGCATTCCTTCCAGAATATATGCTGCATGTCCAAGAACATTTTTCCACTCCTGGCTTGTCTTATAAGACACTTCCGTAAAAAGACCAAACGCTGCCACATAGACAAAATAATCATTGTTAAATGCACCGATATCACAAGGAAATGTTCTTCCATTCACCGCTGCATCGGCTGCTTTGACCATATCTTTCGGGATTCCCAGTGATGTTGCAAAGTCATTCGTGCTGCCCGCCGGAATATATCCCAAAGGCACGGTAAGCCCTTTGTGCATAATACCGCTTACCACCTCATCAAGTGTACCGTCCCCTCCGCTGCATACAACAAGATCATATTTCTCTGCGTCCACTTCCACCTTATGTATCGCATCTTCCGGTGCCTGTGTCGGGTAAATCGTTACCTCATATCCAGCTTTTACCATGGTATCCACAATATCCATCAGCTGATTTTTGATCTGTGCTTTTCCGGAAAACGGATTGAAAATAAATAGTAATGTTTTCTTTTCTTCCATACGCTCCCTACACCTGTTCTGTTATTTTGTCAGGAATTCCTCGATTGCCGCAGCTGCAGCCTCTTCGTCCTCACCCTCAGCATCGATCACAACCTCTTCTCCATTTAAAAGAGCCATACTCATCATGCCCATAATGCTTTTGACATTGACTCTCTTATTATCCCCGGATTCCATATAGATCTGGCTGGAAAACTGATTTGCCTTCTGCACTAAAAGCGCAATTGGTCTTGCCTCTAAGTCGTTTTGCATGTTTACCACTACACTCTTTTTCATGATAATCTCCATTCTTACGCTGTTTTTTGCGCATCTCAAGTTTGTGCGTTAGCACAAATCTTACGTGTGAAAAATCTTATTTTTCACACTACCCTCCATTCCTGTGCTGCTTTTTACACACTTTATGTTTATGCTCCAATACAGCTGCTACGTATCAATAATATATTTCCACATTATTCTTTTTCACGCAGCTCATCTGCAATCTCACTGATCCTGCGCAGCCTGTGGTTCACTCCCGATTTTCCGACCGGAGGATCGAGATATGTTCCCAGTTCCTTAAGCGGTGTATCCGGATACTCTAACCGCAGCAACGCCATTTCTTTTAGGTTTTCAGGCAGACTGTCTAAGCCTGCATTCTGTTTAATATATTCAATATCGCCAAGCTGTTTTACGGCTGCCGCCACAGTCTTGCTGATATTTGCCGTCTCACAATTTACCTTTCGGTTGACAGAATTTCTCATTTCTTTTAAGATACGCACATTTTCAAGATTCATCAGTGCCACATGTGCTTCCATGATATTTAACATATCCACGATCTGGGCACCTTCCTTTAAATATACGACCTGGTGTTTCTTTCGTTCTACGATCTTTGCTTCCATCTCAAAACTGTTGATTGCATCCTGAAGCTGTTTCGCCTGCGCAATTTCCCGGCAGACAATCTCAAAATGATAAGACTTATTCGGATCACTGATCGATCCACCTGCTAAAAATGCTCCCCGGATATATGCCCGCCTGCAACATGTCTGCTGCAGTAAAATACCATTTACCGTCTCTGTGATGTCTGCACACCTTAAAGACTGATTCCACATCTTGATTGTCTCAAGAATGCGTTCCGGTGGCAATGTATCTATCTCTTCTATATTAACATGGAACAGCTGTGCCAGTAACAGTCCATATTTTTCCTGCAGAAGCGGATTTTCCGAATCCAGCACATCTCCCGCATCCCCGATCAGCTGCTGACGCTTTCCGTCAAAAGCAACTAACGCCGCAAGTTCAGCGATCTGACAATGTCTGCTCTTTCCACTCTGCTTTGCTAACTCCTGTTTCACTTCACTTGAAAAAGACATCTTTTATTTTCCCCTTAAAGCATCTTTGCCAATATCACGATGCTCGATTTTCAGTCCATAACCCTTTTTTCCTGACAGACGTTTGTATAATTCATTTGCCAGTGTTACAGACCGGTGTTTTCCCCCGGTACATCCGATGGAGATCACAAGCTGGTTCTTGCCCTCCGTAATGTAATTCGGGATCAGAAATTCCAGCATATCTTCGAGTTTGTCAAGAAAGACATTTGCTTCCTGAAACTGCATGACATAATCCTGAATTTCTTTATCATTTCCGGTCTTTGCCCGTAAGCCCTCCACATAATACGGGTTTGGTAAAAAACGGACATCAAATACCAGATCAGAATCGACCGGTATTCCATATTTAAATCCAAATGACAAAATCGTAATAAACAGATTCTTGTAGTCCTGATTCTGTATAAATATTTTGTCCAACTCCGCTTTTAACTCTCTCGTCAAAAGCTGGCTTGTATCTATAATATAGTCTGCGCGCTCCTTTAAAAACGCCAGACGCTTTCTTTCCTCTTCAATTCCCTTGTCCACGCGCTCGCCGCCCGCTAAAGGATGATTTCTTCTCGTTTCCTTATATCGTTTTACCAGAACAGAATCTTCGGCATCCAAAAACAGGATCTCGTATTCAACCCCATTATCCTTCATGTGGTCTAATACACCATGCAGCTCATCAAATGACTGTCCGCTTCTGATATCGATGCCGACTGCAACTTTCTGCAGTTCTGCGCTCTGTAATGTTGTAAGTTCCACAAACTTTTCCAGCAATGGGATCGGTAGATTATCCACGCAATAAAACCCAATATCTTCCATCATTTTTATCGCTGTACTTTTTCCTGCTCCCGACATTCCTGTTAAAATTACGAACTTCATCTTTTTTCTCCATTTCAAAACGCTTTGCGCGCATCCAAATCCTGTTTAAAATTCACCGATCATCTTAACTTCCGGCTCTAATCTGACACCAAACTTTTCTTCTACAATATCCGCTACATTCTGCATCAGGGTTCTTACATCTGCCGCTGTTGCATTTCCGCGGTTGATGACAAATCCACAGTGTTTTTCCGACACCTGCGCTTCTCCCACCAGATAACCTCTTAATCCCGCATCCATGATCAGTTTTCCTGCAAAATATCCTTCCGGTCTTTTAAATGTACTTCCCGCACTCGGATATTCAAGCGGCTGTTTTTCCACTCTCTGCTTCTTTAACTCCTCCATGCGGGCACGGATTGCTGTCTCTTCCCCGTGTTTCAGTTTGATCTTAGCTCCCATTACAATGTAGCCTTTTTTTAAAATACAGCTTGTCCGGTAACCCAGTTCAAGCTCTTCTGCAGAAAAAATCTTCTCATTTCCTTCCTGATCTAAGACGGTCACGGCGGTTAAAATATCTTTCATCTCACCACCGTAAGCGCCCGCATTCATGACAACTGCACCACCGATGCTGCCCGGGATACCGGCAGCGAATTCCATACCGGTCAGTCCGTGCTCCGCAGCACGGTTTGCTGTCTTTGACAGCAGCATTCCCGCACCCACGGTGATACAGTCGTCCTCCACACAAATCTCATCTTCTTTTGACAGCATCTCGATCACAAGTCCCCTGATCCCGCGGTCGCCCACTAAAAGATTGCTCCCGTTTCCGATGACCTGATACGGGACATCATACTTCCTGCACAGACGGATGACCGCCGCAAGCTCTGTTCCCTTTGGCTGCACTAAAATATCTGCCGGGCCGCCCACACGGAATGTCGTATGTTTTTTCATCGGTTCGTCCGTAAAAATTCTGTTTTCTGCTGTGACTGCTTTAAGTTCTGTCAAAAACTGCTGATTCATGCTTTCCTCAATTCTGTGGTCTTACGCTTCTTTTAAGAATGCGACATAACCGTTATATGCTTCATATAAGTCTACTTTGCTGATGAGTTCCCACGGAGCATGCATGTTTAACACTGCAACACCGCTGTCGATAACACTCATTCCATAGTTTGCCAGAATGTATGCGATGGTTCCACCGCCACCCTGATCTACTTTTCCGAGCTCTGCTGTCTGGAATGACACATTGTTGTTATCCATGATATTTCTTAAATATCCGACATACTCTGCATTGGCATCGTTAGAGCCGGATTTTCCTCTCGCTCCGGTGTATTTGTTAAATACAAGTCCTCTTCCAAAATATGCTGCATTGCGTTTTGTCATAACAGACGGATAATTCGGATCAAATGCAGCGGATACATCCGATGAAAGTACTTTGGAGTTTTTCAGGGCACGTCTTAATTTTAATTCCGAATAATCTTCTGCTGCATTCATGACCTCTGCAACGGTATTTTCGAAGAAACGTGACTGCATGCCGCTTGCCCCGACACTGCCGATTTCCTCTTTGTCTACAAGCAGGCAGACACTCGTGATCTCCGGTTTTTCCATTGCAAGCATTGCCATAAAGGAAGGGTATGCACATACTCTGTCATCATGTCCATATCCCATGATGATGCTGCGGTCAAAACCGTAATCTCTTGCCTCTCCTGCCGGAACGACCTCGATCTCTGCAGATAAGAAATCTTCTTCCTCTATATCATATTCTTTTGCAAGGATCTTCATGATATTTGCTTTTACTTTTTCTTTTGCAGCCTCTTTGTCATCGCCCGCTTCCTCTGCCGGAATACTTCCGATGATCAGATCAAGGTTCTCTCCCTCGATCACCTTCGCTGCCTTTTTCTCAAGCTGCTCTCCGGATAAATGGATCAAAAGATCGCTGACGCCAAATACCGGATCGCCCGGTTTGTCTCCGACATTAACTTTTACAACGGTACCGTCTTTTTTGGCGATCACACCGTGCAGTGCAAGTGGAAGTGTCACCCACTGGTATTTCTTGATTCCACCATAATAATGGGTGTCTAACATTGCGAAATCGGTATCCTCATATAACGGATCCTGTTTTAAATCCATACGCGGGGAATCGATATGTGCGCCAAGGATGTTCATTCCAGCCTCTAAGCCTTTCTTTCCGATCACGAACATGGCAATTCCTTTTCCCATGTTATTCGCATACACACGGTCGCCTGCTTTTAATTTTGTTCCTTTTTCTAATACTTCATCCAGATTTACAAAACCTGCTTTCTCGGCTCTTTTTGCAAATTCTGTGGTACATTCACGCTCTGTTTTGCACTCAGAAATAAATTTTCTGTAATCCTCTGCAAACTGAAATACCTCTTCTCTTTTTTTGCCTTCCGGGTATTTCTCCCATGCGTTTTTTCTTTCCATGACTGATATTGCCTCCATTTATGCTATTCTTTTGACTCCGGGCTTTTACTCATCATCGTCCGAAGATTTTTTTGTGAGATTTTCCTGCACACGGCGGTAAAGCTCCTGTGCTGCATTGTATCCCATCTTTTTCTGTCTGTGGTTGACAGCCGCCGCCTCACAGATGACGGCAAGGTTACGTCCCGGACGGATCGGGAGTGAGTGACATACTACCTTGTTGCCAAGAAACTCTGTATATTCTTCCTCTAATCCAAGACGGTCGTACTCATTTTCTTTCTTCCAGTCCTCTAACTTGATCACAAGGTCGATCTGCTGTTTTTCCTTGACACATTCTACACCAAACAGTGTTTTCACATCGATGATTCCGATACCGCGAAGTTCGATAAAGTAACGTGTGATATCCGGTGACGTTCCGATGAGTGTATGCTCATTGATCTTGCGGATTTCCACCACATCATCCGTTACAAGACGATGTCCTCGTTTGATCAGTTCGAGTGCAGCCTCACTTTTTCCGATACCACTCTCACCCATGATCAGAAGTCCTTCGCCGTAGACATCTACTAAAACGCCATGGATTGTAATACACGGTGCAAGCTGTTCATTCAGACAATAAATAAGCTCTGCCATGAATTCGGAAGTACTGCGTTTTGTGCCAAGCACCGGAATATTTTTCTCCTCTGCAATTTTCAGGAAAGAATCATCCGGCCGCAGATCCCTGCAGAAAATAACACACGGAATATCATATCCCATAAATTCACTGTAAATCTTTTCACGTTTTTTCTCGTCTAACTGCTGCAGATACGTGTACTCTACCGTACCGATGATCTGAACCCTCGACTGTTCAAAGTGTTTAAAATAACCACTGAGCTGTAACGCCGGTCTGTTTACATCACTGATCATAATGCGATGTCCCTTTAATTCCATATCCGGCAGAAAATTACATAAATCCATGATCTGCGCGATCTTTGCTACTCCAACACCTTCCATATCCTTTGTCCTCTCCTAAACATATTTTTCGTAACGATTCTGACGACATTTTACCATAGATACCGGAATTCTTCAACTTGAATACCCGTGTTTATCTTCCCGGAAAAAAGAATAAACTGCCCGTGCCGCCTGCTCATTCATCGACTCTGTCTTTGCGAGTTCTTCCTCCGAAGCCTCACGGATCGCCTCAAGTGACTGGAACCGGCGCATTAAGGCTTTTCTTCGTGCCGGACCGATGCCCGGAATATCGTCAAGTACGGAATGTACCTGTTCTTTGCTTCTTAAAGATCTGTGATACTCGATGGCAAAACGGTGCGCTTCATCCTGGATCCTCGTGATCAGTTTAAAGCCCTCGCTTGTCCGGTCGATCGGTATCTCTTTATTCTGATAGTATAACCCTCTGGTGCGGTGATTATCATCCTTTACCATACCGCAGACCGGAATATTTATTTTCAGTTCATCAAGCACTTTTAATGCAATGTTTACCTGTCCGCGGCCGCCATCCATCATGATCAGATCCGGAAATCTTGTGAAACTTCCATATTCCTCTGACATTTCCCGTTCTGCAAGTTCTTTTTTCTCCTGCATACCGTGCGTAAAACGTCTGGTCAAAACCTCATGCATGGATGCGTAATCGTCCGGTCCTGTGATGGTTTTTAATTTGAATTTACGATAATCACTGCGTTTTGGTTTTCCCTTTTCGTAGACGATCATGGATCCTACCGTCTCAAAACCGTTGATGTTGGAAATATCAAATGCCTCCACGCGGGAAAGTCCCTCCATCCCCAGAAGATGCTCGATCTCTTTCATCGCGCCGATGGTTCTTCCCTCCTCGCGTTTGATCTTCTCGCGATCCTGGGAAAGTACAAGCTCTGCATTTTTCTGCGCCAGCTCTACCAATTTTTCCTTCATACCTTTTTGCGGAACACGGATATAAACCCTGGCTCCTCTTTTTTCGGATAACCACTCGGCTAAGACCTCGTGATCCTCGATCTCCTCCGGCAGCATGATCTCCCTTGGAATAAACGGCGTTCCCGAATAAAACTGTTTTAAAAAAGTTGTTAAAATCTGGCTTTTGGTATCCTCTGTCCCGACCCTGACATAAAAATGATCCCTGCCGATCAGCTTTCCGTCACGGATGAAAAATACCTGCACCACGGCATCCCTGTCATCCGATGCAAGCGCGATGATGTCTTTATCCTCACCGTCGGTATGCGTGATCTTCTGTTTCTGCGCGATCTGGCGCACACTGCCTAAAAGCTCCCGGTATTCGATTGCCTTTTCAAATCCCAGATTTTCGGATGCCTCGTTCATTTTTTCTTCTAAGGATTTTAAGATCGGTGCATAGTTTCCATTTAAAAATTCGACGGCAGCATCGATTCTTTCCCGGTATTCTTCCCTGCTGATATAACCCTGACAGGGTGCCTGGCACTGATGGATATGGTAATTTAAACACGGGCGCTCTTTGCCGGTATCTCTCGGCAGTACACGGTTACAGGTACGAAGCTGGTAAAGCTTATTGATCAGCTCGATCGTATCTTTTACTGCCCCCGCACTGGTGTATGGCCCAAAATATCTCGATTTGTCTTTTTTCTGCTGACGTGAAAAGAGTACCCGTGGGAAATCCTCACCGACCGTCACACGGATATAGGGATAAGTCTTGTCATCGCGCAGCATGGTATTGTATTTTGGACAATGTTCCTTGATCAGGTTGCACTCCAGTACCAGCGCCTCCAATTCAGAATCGGTGACAATATACTCAAATCTGGTAATGTGAGTGACCATCTGCTCAATCTTTGCGCCTTTATTGCGGCTGCTCTGAAAATACTGGCGGACACGGTTCTTCAGACTGACTGCCTTTCCCACATAAATGATCTCATCTTTTTCCCCATGCATAATGTAGACACCAGGCTTACCGGGCAGCTTTTTTAATTCTTCTTCAATCAGGAACATAAAAACTCTCCTTTGTTGAAAAGAACCGGGAAAACATGTCTCCCGGTTCTGATGTTTTATCCTATATTATCTGTATTGTTCAATTACAGGAACGGCAATAGCAGATTCCGCTGTCTCTGTGTCC
>OJMH01003887.1_pt1 | contig 10579 bp, 9 predicted proteins | sample 1597111 | NCBI WGS metagenome assembly OJMH01 (sample SAMEA2452115, study PRJEB22498) | human gut metagenome
CCTCTCGCGGACCTCCTTGGGCGTGAGCTTGTGGTTGTCCTCGATCTCGCGGAAGGTGGTGGGCTTGTCGAGCTTGATCTTGATCTGCTCGGCACCGCAGTAGGGGCACACTCCCTTTCCGGATGCGTCCTTCGCGGTCTCCTTGGAGAAGTTCTTCACCTCGATGGTTCCTCCTCCCAGCTCCTCCATCCTCTCCATGCTCTCCCTGCGGGCCTGGATCTGGTCCTCGGAGAGCATCAGCCTACCACACTTGCAGCAGGTGGACTCCAGGAGCATCTTGATGTCCTTGATGAACCCGACGTGGATGACCGGCATGGCCAGGTCGATGTGCCCGAAGTGTCCGGGGCACTCGTCGACCTTGCAGCCGCAGGTCTTGCAGCGGAGACCGGGCTCGATGACTCCCATGTGGGGGTCCATGAGTCCCATCTCGATGGGATATCCCTCTTCATCGTACGTGTCCGCGGTGATGACCTTCGTGGCGGACATCTTCCTGATCTCCTCGGGGGAGACACAGGAGAATTTGATCGATCCGATCCTCTTGGTGATACCGGGTGTTGTCATCTCAAGTCCTCCAGCTGAAGCCTCATGGCCACACCAAGCGACAGGAGCTCGTCCATCAGCAGTTTGAACGCATAGGACGTCTGGACCTTGTAGATCGAGGTGTTGTTCTTGCACACGGGGCAGTAGAGCGATCCGTGCCTGTCCATGATGGCGATGTGACCGCACTTGGGGTTTCCGCAGATCCACTGCTGGGTTCCGTCGGACTCGTCCAGGAGACGGTCCTTGATGACCATGGCCGCTCCGTGACCGATCAGACAGTCCCTCTCCATCTCTCCGAACCTGAGACCTCCCTGCCTGGAGCGTCCCTCGGTGGGCTGCCTGGTGAGGATCTGCACAGGTCCTCTGGACCTGACGTGCATCTTTCCGCTGACCATGTGGTGCAGCTTCTCGTAGAAGATGACGCCGGTGTAGACCTCGGTCTGGATCATGCGTCCGGTCCTGCCATCGTACATGACCTCCTTTCCGTCCCTCTTGAACCCGTTCCTGACGAGGCCGTCGCGGATGGAGTCCTCGTTCTCTCCGGAGAACGCGGTACCGTCGATGATGCGGCCCTCCATGGACCCGACCTTGCCCGCGATCATCTCGAGCACGTGCCCGATGGTCATACGGGACGGGATTCCGTGGGGGTTGACGACGAGGTCGGGGGTGACTCCGTCGGCGGTGAAGGGCATGTCGCACTGGTCGACGAGCCTTCCGACGACTCCCTTCTGTCCGAACCTGGAGCAGAACTTGTCGCCCAGCTCGGGGATCCTCGCGTCCCTTACCTTGACGCGGACGAGCCTGGATCCGTTCTCGGACTCTGTGATCATGACGGAGTCGACGTATCCCTTCTCTCCGGGCCTGACGGTAACCGATGTCTCCCTCCTCTTCTGGGGGGTCAGGAAGTCGGTCTCCTCCTCCAGGAACCTGGGCGGGGATGTCTTTCCGATCAGTACGTCGGATCCGGAGACCTCGCTCTCGGGCGAGATGAGCCCGTCCTCTCCGAGTGACGCGTATGCCAGGTCGGCACGGGCGCCCATGATGTCTGGGGAGGGGATCTCGAAGTGGTCCTCCTGACCGCCGGGGTAGCGGCGCTCCTCGGCGCGGTAGGACCTCATGAAGGTGGACCTTCCGAGTCCGCGCTGGACGGAGCTCTTGTTCATGACCAGGGCATCCTCGATGTTGTACCCGTGGTACGAGAGGACCGCGATGCAGAAGTTCTGGCCAGCGGGCCTGTGGCTGTACCCGATGTACTTCATGGTCTGGGTCTGGACCATCGGGACCTGGGGGTACTGCATCAGGTGACCGCGGGTGTCGGGCCTGATCCTGTAGTTGGCGGTGGGCACTCCCAGGGCCTGCTTACCCATTCCCGCACCCATGGTGATACGGGGCGCGGAGTTGTGCTCCGGATAGGGGACGATACCGGCGGCCACGCCGATGATGACCATGGGGTCGATCTCCATGTGGGTGTGGGCCTCGGTGATCTTGGTGGGCACCTCGAAGGTCCCGTCGCACCAGGTGCACCTGAGCTCGACGTCCCCGTCCTTGCCGGGGTTCATCCAGTCGGCGTCGGTGACAGAGAGCGCGTGCCCGCAGCAGGGGCACCTCCTCGGAAGGTCGTAGGCGTCCACGGCGACGAACGCGTCCTCCTCCTCCTCAGCGTCGAGCCACTCGACGATGCCCTCGCGGAACAGGTCGTTCCACTTGACCCTGCCGTCGCGGATGCCCTCCAGGTGCTTCCTGGTGAGGACGAGCCTGCCGTTCTTGACGATGAGCAGGGGCCTCCTGAGACGGCCCTCGTCGCAGTTGATGATGACCTCTCCCATCTCCTCGTCGTGACGGATGTTGATCTCGTTGGAGATGAGTCCGCACCTCCTGCGCTCCCTGATCTCGCTGACCAGCTTCTTGGCGTCGGAGTGGACGCCGACCAGGTCCCCGTTCACATAGACACGGGTTCCGTTGCCGGATTTGACGGACTCGATGTCGAGCTCCCTGAGCATCCACTTGATGTCGTTCTCGGGGAATCCCTCGGACACGTCGATGATGAGTGCGGCGTTCTTCACCAGTCCGCAGTTCTGACCCTCGGGGGTCTCGGACGGGCAGAGCCTTCCCCACTGGGTGGGGTGCAGGTCACGGGCCTCGAAGTGGGGCTGGGACCTGGTCAGGGACGAGGTGATCCTCCTGAGGTGGGACATGGCGGAGAGGTTGGACGTCCTGTCGAGCAGCTGGGACACTCCCGCGCGTCCGCCGACCCAGTTTCCGGTGGCGAGAGCGTGGAGCAACTTGTGCGTGAGCAGGTCGGGACGGATGGACGAGGCGATGTTCATCTCGCTCTTCTTCCTTCCCCAGTTCCTCTCCAGCTGGTACTTCAGGTCCTTCATCAGGCTGCTGAAGCTGGTCCTGAACAGGTCCTCCATGAGGTCCCCGGACAGCTTGAGCCTCTTGTTGGCGTAATGGTCCTTGTCGTCCTCCTTCCTCTTGCCCAGTGACAGCTCCAGGACGGAACGTGCGATGCGTCCGAGGAAGATGGCCTTCTTCATGCGGTCCGCCTCGGTGTCACCGAGATGGGGCAGCAGGGACCTGTCGAGGATGCTCTCGACCTTCTTGGTCCTGTACTCCTTCGCCTGACCGGCGGCGAAGTTTCTCTCCAGGAAGAGGATGGCGTCCTCCTGGGTGTGGTATCCGTTGGGGGCGTAGGTCTTCTTGTCGAAGGAGGCCTCGATGTTGGCGTAGACGATGTTCGCCATGGCCTCGTCGGACACGATGGTCTCGAAGATCTCCTCGTCGGACTCCATCCCGAGCGCCTTCATGAGGGCGACCAGCGGGATGCTTCCGGAGGCGACGGGCACGGAGACCATGACCATGCCGTCCTTCTTCTTCTCCACGAGTGTGAGGGCGCGGTATCCGTCCTTCTGGGAGAACACCTTGGCGACCTCCACGGCCGCGCCGTACTTCTCGTTGTACTCGACCATGACCCTGTTGGGGGCCAGGTCCTCGAGTGTTATCAGGACCCTCTCGGTTCCTCCGATGATGAAATATCCACCGGGCTCCCTGGGGTCCTCCTTCTGCTTGACGAGCTCTGCAGTGTACTCCTCGTCTGTGAGGGTACGCTCCATGTGCTTCTCGATTACCTCCCTGTTCAGGTTGCATCCCTTGGACTTGACCATCATGGGGAGGTCTCCGACGTGAATCCACTTGTCTCCCTCGGGCATCTCCTTCTCGATGCCGTCCTCGTAGACCTCGAACCTCACATAGACCGGTGACATGTAGTTGAGGTTCCTGAGCCTGGCCTCCATGGGGGTCAGCTCGTGGCTGTATCCGTTGGCCTCCATGACCTTGGGCTCCTCGATGCGGATGGTGGGTTTGGCCTGAAGGTCGATGTTCCCGTCCTCGTCCCTCTTCCTGCCGATGTGGATCTCGATGTTCCTTCCGCCGGTCCTCTCCGGGTCCAGCTTGATGATTCCCCTCTCGGCGTCGTCCGTGGGGACCCTGATGTCGTCCACGATCCTCTGCATCCTGCTGTTGGGATTGTCAGGGGTCGCGAGAAAATCATTGAACGAGGATGTGTGGTGGTTGACGATGTTGCGCTCAGAGAAGTACAGTTTGACTAGATCCCTCAATTACTTTACCCCCTAATTACGAGCCTGTACGCCACAAATTCCTCGGCGGTTTCGCTCTTCCTGACGATTTTCACCACACGACCCTCATCGATGGGCCCATGGATGCTCTCCAGGACCTTGATGCCAGGATCGCTTTTCCTTATCTTCGGGAGTTGGTCGGGGCTCATGTTCTTCCTGGAAAGAACCGCCGCGGCCTCCTCCTCGGACAAGAGGTGGTGCTCGGGCACGAGAACGTGCTTGAGCACATTGAACGAGATGTTTTCTGCTGCCAAGTGATTCACCTACTTTTGCCCAGCCCGGTCAGCTGGAAATCAGTTTTCGAGAAATGCCCTGCATGCCTTCCTCATACTTGATCTGCCGTTCGATCGCTCATGAAGTCCATCTGGCGGGCCTGAAGGGATTCGAACCCTTGACCACCTGATTAAAAGTCAGATGCTCTACCTAGCTGAGCTACAGGCCCAATGGATAGCTTTTAAGCTGTATTTGGGGTGGAAACTTTCATGGTATATAAAAAGTTCTTTTCTAGAATACCTATGTGAACATGTCTACAAACCCTCCGTGAAGGGATGCACGGGAAAGAGTCGAATTGGATGGATCGAGTCTGGAAAGAACCAATTATATACGACGATACTCTAGTCTGACTCCAACTCGAAGTGTGAGGCCATGAAGATCGCAGAGGTCAGCGAGAAGTACGGAATCCCCCAGGACACACTGCGCTACTACGAGCGCGAGGGCGTCATCCCAACCATCAGGAGGGGCAACGGGAAGATCCGCGACTACTCCGAGGAGGACTGCAAGGCCATCGAGTTCGCGCAGTGCCTGAAGGCGGCGGGGTTCTCCGTCGAGGACATCGTGGAGTACCGCAGGCTGTCCGACATCGGCGATTCTACCATTCCCGACAGACTGGCGCTCATGCAGAGGAAGAAGGAGGACATGATCCAGCAGAAGGAAGCGCTGGAGAAGGCCCTGAAGCTTCTGGATCACAAGATTTTCTGCTACGAGAGGGCGGTCGAAACAGGCGTGCTCAGCTGGGATGATCCCAACTTCGATCAGTGAGCGTCTTCTCGAGCTGCAGGTCCACGCGACCGTATCCGAACGACGGATCCACAGGGACCTCTCTGAAGCCCTCGCGCATGTATATGTGCACGGCGTCGGACAGTTTGGAATTGGTCAGGATCAGCACCCTCCTGCATCCCCTGTCACGCATAGCGTCGATGGTCGCCCTGAGCATCATCGTGCCCAGGCCCCGTCCACGGTGTCCTTCCGCGACCGTCAGCTTCTCGAGCTCCCATACATCCCCGCCGAGTGGCGTGGCCATGCACGTGGCGATGACAGACCCGAACTCCAGACCCAGGAGTATCACGGCGCCGGATTCCGTTCTGGAATCGACGTTCTCGAAGAGATCCAAATCTGGACCCTCTAGCACGAAGAGCCCCTCTATCCATGCACGGTTCAGACTCACGAAGTCGTCCCTGTAACACGGCTCGTACGGGATGATGTCCATCTCAGGTTCTCTTCCTGGCAAAGACGAGGTAACCCGTGTGACCAAGGGTATCGAACGAGGGCCTCACGCCCCCGGGGTGGACTTCCAGATACCTCTGGATGTTCTCCAGGGCGTGGATGTCGCTGTAACCGGCCTCCCTCAGCGCGATGACGATTGACTCCACCTGGTTCATGTTGGGGACGTAGGCGCAGATCCTGCCTCCGGCGCGCAGGTGCCCCTGCAGGTTGGGCAACGCCAGCCACGGGTCGGGCATGTCCATGGTCAGGACGTCTGCCTGCCAGTCGATTCCTGGGTCCATCTCCCTTGCGTCGCCGATGGCATAGGACCAGTACCTGTCGAGACCTATGCGCGCGACGTTCCTTCCAGCGCGGTGGACGTTCTCCTCCTTGAGCTCGAGTGTGTGCACATGACCGTTCGGCGCGACTGCGTTCAGAAGCGCTGTGGTAAGGCCTCCGGACCCGGCACCCACCTCGATGACCCTGTCACCGCATTTGACATCGCAATGGACCAGGATCGTGGCCGCGTCCTTTGGTGAGATGATCTGCGCTCCCCTCTCGAGGGACTCCATGAGCTCGAGGACACCGGGACGGAACACTGTGTACTCCCTGCCGACGATGGTGAGCCTGTCCCCATCGTCCAGGTCCCTGAACCTGGAACCGTCGATCGAGCCCAGGGACTGGACTTTGACCATGCCGTAGGCCACCTTGACCCAGACCTTCTTGCCGTTCGCGTCCTCGAGATAGACGGTCTCGCCCTCTTGGATTGCCATGCCCGTCCGTACAGGCTCGCGATTTATGTTGGTATCGGCTGGTTCCACGCGTGGAACTGCGGGGCTTAATAAGGTTTCCAGAGATTATAGTGGCATGACCAAGGGAATACTGGGCGTCATCGCATGCCCGATGTTGGAGGATGAGTTGATCTACAGTCTCTCCAAGGATCCGGAGGACAAATCCGTATACGTCCTCGAGACCCCGTACAACAGAAGCCTTAAGCGCAAACTTGAGCTCAACAACGTGAAATTCGAGACCATGGACGAGTGGGAGTTCATGAACAGCGACGCGAACCTCGACAGGGAGAGGTACAACGTCGTGATCAAGATGAAGAACCTGGCCCTCCACGCGGAACCTAAGGTCCTCATGGATGAACTCGAGAACGACCTCACGATGATACAAGGCAGGGTAGACGCCGTGGCCATGTACTACGGCATGTGCGGGAACTACGGCATGGACCTCACCGAATGGGCGAAGGAGAACCTGAACCTGCCTGTCGCCACATTCAGGGATTGCAACGGACGCGTCTGCGACGACTGCGTGGGCGTCGCCGTCGGCGGGCTCGAGGGATACCAGCACCTCATCAAGGACTACACCGGCGTCATGCTCCTCACACCCGCCATCGCCACCAACTGGGAGGATTTTCTGGGGGCTTCGGACATGGCCAAGGGCCTGGACGTGATGGGGCCGGGAGACAAGAAGGAACAGATGAAATGGCTGCTGAAGATGTGCGGCTACACCTCCGAGGTCATGATCGACACGGGACTCGGAATCGTGCCCCAGGAAGAGTTCGACAGGGCCGCCGAGGACATGTCGAAGTCCCTAGAACTCAAGATCCTGCACGCCGGGGACAAGTACACAGACCACAGCCCCATGGAGAGGATCTACGCTGAGTCCAAGGCCGACCTGGACAAGGCGGCCTCGGGAAAACAATGATCCATATACCGGTTACAGAAACCATAAACGGGCCCGAGGGACTCCCCTCGGGCCATTTTGTGTTTTTGGCCGACTCACATGGTGTGAGCGGCGTAAGCGGCCTTGTCCACGGGCTTGCCGCAGACGATGCACTTGCCGGAGTAGGGCTCGGGATGATACGGGAACCCGAGGATCTTGAAGTCGGTGGTGTCCTCGAACTTGTGTCCGCATTCGGGGCATCCGCACCATCCGAGCCTGAGGATCTTGTCCTGGGGGATGTCCTCCATGGAGTCGATCTCGACGATCCTGGACTTCTGGACCTCCTCTGCCTTGGCCAGCATGTCGTCGGAGATGACGTCTAGGAGCATCTTCACACCGGGCACCAGGTCCTTGGCATCAATGGTTCCCTTCTCCCCGGTGTCCCTCCTCGCGAAGGCGACGACACCGTTCTCGATGTCGCGTCCCCCGAGCTCTAGGCGGAGGGGCACGCCCTTCATCTCCCACTCGTAGTACTTGTTGCCGGGACGGGCGTCGCTGTCGTCCAGCTTGACCCTGATGCCGGCGTCGGCAAGGACCTTCACGGTCTCCCTGGCGGCGGACATCACGTCGACGGTGCTCTTCTTGGAGACGATTGGAATCAGCACGCACTGGTAAGGAGCTATCCCGGGAGGAAGGACCAGACCCTGGTCGTCCCCGTGCACCCCGATGAGCGCTCCGACCAGACGCTCGCTCATACCGAACGTGGTCTGATGGACGTATTTGTGCTCCCCGTTCTCGTCCTCGTAGGTGATGTTGTAGGGGATGGAGAAGTTGGTGCGATAGTGATGGATTGATCCCATCTGCAGGGTCCTGCCGTTGGGCATGGAGGTGTCGATTCCCACGGTGTAATGGGCTCCGGGGAACTTGTCCCACTCCGTGCGGATGCACAGCATGTAAGGCAGGCAGATCTTCTTCGCGATCCTCTCGAGGATCTGGATGTCCTCCTCGATCTGGCACTGGGCGTCCTCCTCGGACACGTGGCAGGTGTGGGACTCGAAGAAGTGTATCTCGCGGACCCTGATGAACGGGCGGGTCTGCTTGGTCTCGTAGCGGAAGGTATTGACGATCTGGTACGTCTTCAGGGGAAGGTCCTGGTGAGACCTGATCCATAGGGAGAACATGGGATACATGGCGGTCTCGGACGTGGGCCTGACGACCAACCTGACATCGAGCTCGTTGAGTCCGGCATGGGTGACCCAGTAGACCTCCTCGTCGAATCCTTTGATGTGATCCTTCTCCTTGGCGAACTGGTCCTCGGGGATCATCAGGGGGAAACAGACCTCGTCGTGGTCGGTGGCGTCGAACTCCTGGCGGATGTAGGTGTCGATCTGCCTCATGATCTTCCATCCGTAGGGGGTCCAGACGTTCATACCCTTGATAGGGTACCTCTTGTCGGAGAGGTTGGCCTTCTCGACGATGTCCAGGTACCAGTCCGCAAAATCATCCTCTTTCATCGACATGTCTCATCCCTTCCTGACGGCCTCGGCGATTATGCCCGCCACCGAGATGTGGGAGACCTCGTTCTCGAGGGTGTTACAGCAGAGAACGCTCTCGAGGGCGCTTCCGGTGAGCCTCTCGATGGCGTTGTTCACGAACACCCCATGGGTGCATGCAACGGAGACGCTGACGGCTCCGGCCTCCCTGAGGGCATGGGCGGCGGCGATGATGGTGCCGCCGGTGGAGATCATGTCGTCGACGATGAGCACCCTCTTGCCTGTGCAGTCCATCTTGGCGGGGGCGATGCGGACATCGGTTCCAGACAGACGTGTCTTCTCCAGGTGATCGTAGGGGACGCCCATCCTCTCCCCGACGTCCTTGGCGCGGTTGGCTGCGCCTATGTCGGGGGAGAGGACCAGGTCGATCTTCTTGTCCTTGAAGTAATCGGCGATGACGGGTGCGGCCTTCAGGTCGATGTGGGGGCAGTCGAAGTTGTCCAGAACGACCTCCTTGTGGATGTCGATGGTTATGATCCTGTCACAGACCATGTTCAGATGCCTGCACATGACCTTGGCAGACTCGGGCTCCCCGGGCTTGAAGACCCTGTCCTGCCTGGCGTATCCGAAGTAGGGAATGACCAGGGTGACGGTCCTGGCACCGAGCCTCTTGACAGCGTCCTGGAGCAGGAACATCTCGATGAGGTTGTCGTTGGGGAACGTGTTCTGGACGATCACCACATCGTCGTCCAGGGACTCGACGTCGATCCTGGTGTAGCACTCCCCGTCGGGGAATTTCGTGGAAGCTGCCTGAATGTACGTGCAATCCAGGATGGAGGCCATCTCCTTGGCCAGGTCCCTGGAAGACGACCCGCCTACGATTATCATGACCTAAAGGAACCGCACACGGGATATTAGGATATCGCCCGCGCGGAGTTCGGCTGCCGGGTCCACCCGAAACCGAATTATCCGGAGAAGCCGTCAGGATGACTATGGCGGAGAGGATTGACGTCGTCACCGAGGAGCGCATCGAGAAGTACCTGGACATCACGGCTAGGGCCCTGGCTAAGATAAGGGTCGCGGCGCCCGAGAAATCTTTCAACCGCAGGCTGGCGGACAGCTTCCTGGAGATGGCCAACTGCTACTACTCCGATGCGAAGCACTTCAGGGAGACGGGCGACATCGTGACCGCGTTCGCGGCTGTGAACTATGCCCACGCCTGGCTGGACTGCGGCGCCAGGATCGGCCTCTTCGATGTGGACGGGGACGATGTCCTATTCACCCTCTATGAATGATTATCTCCTTCCTGCTGGAGGAACATGGGTATGTACGGACATGCCCCCTGCCGAAGAATCTCCAGACGGTGCTCTCGGGGGCGTCGGTGAACACGCTGTTCCCCAACATGCACATACCAGCGTGGTAGCCGTTGGACTTCAGACGCTCTATGCACCTCCGGACGGCGGGGCTCTCCAGAGCGGACTTCGACGAGAACTCGTTGGATACCGCATAGAGGTTCTCGTAGGTCGGGTCGGCGAGGAACGAATCCATCGATCCTATGGCCGCGTCCCTGACCCTCTTGAGCTTGAACGGGTCGCCCAGGATGGAGTCGGTCTTGAGCTGACTTCCGATGACGACCAGTGTCAGCTCGTCGATTTGAAAATCGGCGTTCTCCACCCTGCCATGGGGCGGGAGACCGGCGACCGTCCTGACTGGCACGCCCCCTCCGGCGACTATTGCCGAGACGTCCCCGAGTCCTCC
>OJMH01003890.1_pt1 | contig 10575 bp, 11 predicted proteins | sample 1597111 | NCBI WGS metagenome assembly OJMH01 (sample SAMEA2452115, study PRJEB22498) | human gut metagenome
AGGCTTTGTGTGATCTTGAGGGGTAGATTAGAAAATCAAAACTGTTTAAAACCCGTTCATGAAGGGCTTGAAATCATCTGGTGATTCTGCTATTATAATGAGGCAGTTACCGATGTCTACGTAGCTCAGCTGGATAGAGCATGCGCCTTCTAAGCGCACGGTCAGGGGTTCGAGTCCCTTCGTGGACGCCATATAAGAGAGAAAGCCTTGAAATAGAGGCTTTTTTTCATGGTTTAATGATCATTGGTATAAATTATTGATGCCTTCAGAGTGACCGTCTTGTGAAAATTGTCTTGGAGTATTAAAGCAACTTGAAAGACAATATCCAAATGTAAAGGTTAAGATGGTTTCAACGAAAGAATAGCATATGAAGCGAAAGTATCGAGAAAATGCAAAGGAGGCCAATCGGAATATATGGAAGAAATAATTAGCTATCAGGATACGAAGGATTTCGTGTTTGATTGCATGAATGGCAAAGACCAGGCATTAACCCAATATCCTACGGAAGCACTTTTGCTATCGATGAGCCTGCATCTTATCGCCGATTTGACGATTATGAATTGATGGAATCTTTTATCGCTTGCGGATTATTCGAATTAGAGCATCACGATCTTGAGGAGCGAATCGAGGCGCAAATGACATATTGGATCTATCAATACGAGCATTTTGGTAGGTTCAAAGATATCATTCCCGATTGTGATGTGATGGAAGCAGATATCGCCAAGATCAAAAGCATGATGCGATTGCGCTTTGAAGATTTAGCTTGTTATGAAGGATAGTACGCTCAAGCAGTGTGCTTTTTCATGTCTGAGCGATCATTGACAGATGCTTCGGATCTGATTCGATGCTCTATCCTCACACACTTCTTTGTAAAACGCCGGTCCTGCAGATATATAATGTTGCAACATCGAAGAACATCTGCTTCCTTGGCAAATAAGAATGGCAAAATTATAATTTTTATGAACATACATGGCGATGACGTATGACCGGGATAAGTCCTGGTTCGATACGAATCAGCCTTGTGAAAAAGGGGGTTTTACCATTGGATAGGAAAAGAGATGACGGTTCTCGTCAGTTGTCTGGCATTTCACGCATCGGCTTGCCTCGGACGAAGACGCTTCTGCGTGTGGTCATGATCGCTGCGCTGATGACGTCGATGGGAACGCTGGCAGGCTGCGGAGGGCCTTCTTCAGCGGAGACCGTTCCGGATGATCCTTCTGCCGGTGATACGGAAGCGATGGAGGACATGTCTCAGATTGACAGTTACACCGCTGCGTTTGAGGACATGACGCGAGGGGAAGGGGTCTATGTCGTCAGTGCGGACAGTACAAAGGCGACTCGTCTTTGGGATGATCCGGGTCATATGAGCGTCAGTTATTTTGACGGTGCTGACTATACCGTTGAGGACGCCGATTATGATGGAAACGTCAGGCTTGAAGGCGCGTACATCGAAGACATCGCGGAAGATCTAGCATATGTCAACATTTCGGCAGGAGAGAAGCTGGCGCTCGTTCTGCCGTATGATCCATATGTTCGAATGTATGAGGGCTCATGCATCGGGTATGGACACTATGAGAAATCAGATGAGCTGACCGGCTATGAGGAAATTGCCGGGGTGGATCTGTCAGATGTCGAGACCATCGCAGATGCCAATGAGCGGCTGGCGGGCACGGATCTGCGCTTTTATACCTGTACGCGTTCTTCTCATTATGATGACGCGCTGCTTCTTTCCTCGACCCGTGGCATGCAGGTGACAGCGGGCACTTACGTCGGCACGTCGTTTAAAGAAGAGACGTACAGCTTTGACCGCGCCTTCTATCTTTTCTCCGTCACAAGCATGCAAAAGCCTGAAATAGAGAAGACCAAGGACGGATATTTCATCGTTGATCTTTCTGACATGGCGCCGGGCACTTATTATCTGGATGTTGCCGCAGGCGATGCATATTCAGGACAGGAGACGTTCATCATCGAAATTGCCTGAATGCGGATCACGAACGGCTGACAGGACGAAAACGCTGAGGACATGCGCTTCAGCGTTTTTTTGCTGTGAGCGGGATGCGCATCATGCGGCGAAAGAGAAGTGCGGGGCAAAAAAGGGATGAAAAAACATAACGATCCTGCGTATCGTGCCTTGACAGAAATTTTCGGGGGGGGGGTATGATATTTACCGTAATCATGATATGATGAACGTGTTTGATGGAGGAAACAGGGGTTATGAAAAAGGAAATCCTGAATGTGAACGGTCTGTGCAAGACGTTTACGCTCTCCAGGCGGCAGCAGAAGATCGAAAGGACGCATGAGAAAAAGATCCGTGCGGTCGATCATCTGTCATTTACCGCTTATGAAGGAGAGATCTTTGGTCTGCTCGGTCCCAACGGGGCCGGTAAGACGACCACGCTGCGCATGCTGGCGACCTTGATCCGCCCGGATGAAGGGGATGCGCTGGTGGATGGCACAAGCGTGGTCAGACAGCCGGAGCTGGTGAGAAAAAAGATCGGCTTTCTGACAAGCGAGCTGAAGCTGGAAGAGTTTTTTACGCCGAACGCATTGTTTGACTTTTTTGCCGAATTGCATCAGATGGAGCCTGCGCTGGCGAAGAAACGCAAGGAAGAGCTGTTCGAGCGCTTCGGCATCTCGCAGTTTGCGGAGGTGAAAGTGGCCAATCTGTCCACGGGCATGAAGCAAAAGGTCTCGATCGTCATTTCGATCCTGCACGATCCCAATATCATCATCTTTGATGAACCGACCAACGGGCTGGATGTCCTGACGGCGAGGACGGTGACGGACTTTCTGCTTGAGCTGCGAAGACGGGGGAAGACGGTCATCCTGTCCACGCATATCTTCTCACTGGTGGAGAAGCTGTGCGACCGGGTAGGGATCATCGTCAACGGGCGCATGGCTGTCTGCGATACGCTCTCTGCGCTGACCGCGTCGGAGGATCTGGAAGAGGTGTTCTTCGATATTTATCAGAAAGCTGCAGGTGATGATCGTGGGTAAAGGGATCTGGACGATCATGAAAAAGGAACTGGCCAGGTTTTTCAAGGACGGACGCATGTGTCTGACGACGCTGCTGCTGCCAGGGCTCATGATTTATATCTTATATAGTTTTATGGGGGATGCGCTGGGCTCTCAGCTCAACGTGACGGAGGATTTCCAGCCGGCGATCCGGGCGGTCGAGCTCTCTGATTCGATGCGTGAGCTGTTTGCGCAGGCCGGCATGGAAGCGGAGGAGATCGGCGCTGATGAGCAGGCGGATGCGATGAATGCGGTGCAGCAGGAGGAGATCGATCTGCTCATCGTCTTCCCGCAGAACTTCGATGCTGCCGTGCGCGCATATGATGTATCCGCGGGAGAAGCGGCGCCCAATATCGAGATATATTATAATTCCGCCAGCGCAGATTCCTCTGCCGCATTTGAGCAGGTGCAGGGAATGCTGGATCAATATGAATCTGCCTTGTCCAACTGCTTTGACATCAACCGCGGGCAGGAAGGCTATGACCTGGCCGATGACCGCGATCTGGCCGGCATGACGATGGCGTCGATGATGCCGCTGCTGATCTTGATCTTCCTGTTTTCGGGATGCATGGCGGTCGCGCCGGAATCCATCGCCGGAGAAAAGGAAAGAGGGACGATCGCGACGATCCTGGTCACGCCGATCCGCCGCAGCGAACTGGCGCTGGGAAAGATCTTTTCCCTCTCCATCATCGCGCTGCTCAGCGGGCTTTCTTCCACGGTGGGGATCTTGTTGTCCATGCCTAAGCTGATGGGCGGCATGGAAGTCAACATGAATGTCTATGGGGCATCGGATTACATCATGCTCGGTCTGGTCATCTTGTCCACCGTGCTGTTCCTGATCGCCCTGATCTCGATCGTCAGCGCGTTTGCCAAGACGATCAAGGAGGCGCAGACGCTCGTGCTGCCGCTGATGATGATCGCGATGGTGGTCGGCGTCACGTCGATGTTCGGCAGTGCGCAGACGCAGACGGCGCTGTATCTGATCCCGCTGTACAGCAGCGTGCAGTGCATGAGCGGCATCTTCTCCTTTTCATTCAGCTTGGTGAACATGAGCGTCTGTGTCATCAGCAATCTGCTGTACACGGCGATCCTCATCTTCGTGCTCACGCAGATGTTCCATTCAGAGCGGATCATTTTTACCAAATAGCAGCTTCGGCTGCTTTTTCTTGCGGCGTGAAACGATTTGGGGAAATAGGAATTGCGGAAATGTTTGAGGTATGCTATATTATTGTATGTTTAGTCGCTGGGAGGACCTATGAGCAGCTATTATGATACGATTCTGAAACGTGTGGAAAGTGAAATGGAAAAGGGTGATTTCGCCGAGGCGATGAAGCTTCTGGAGGAGGAGCTCTCCATGCCGTATATTCCAAAAGAGGATGAGGAGCGTATCATCACGAAATACAACCTCTGCCGTTCAGAGCTGCGCGCGCAGGAAAAGCCGCGCCGCAGCGCAGTGGAAGATATTGGGGATTTGCTGAGGGGTTCCATCGATGAGCAGTTTCAGGCGGTTGAACAGCTGAGAAAAAGTAATATTCGCAATTATGCGGACGAGGTGCGGGAAGCGCTTCATGCGGTGCGCAGCGACTGGGTCAAGGCGTTTCTGATCGAGGCGCTGATCGAGCAGTCAGTGAGCGAGGAGTTCACGGTCGAACGTGAGGGACTCGAATACCGTTTCGTTCCCTGTGCGCTGACGCTGCCTTCACAGAGCGATGGCGTTCATCAGGCGATCGAACAGCTGCGGGAGTGGTTCGAGCACGAAGATCCCTCGTTTTTGGCGCTCTGTGTCGAAACGCTGATGCAGGAGGCATATTTGCGGCTGCCGGAGGATATAGATGAATCAGAGAGTCTGATGCTCGCCGCTGCGGTCGCGGAACATGTGTTCCTCGCCGCGCAGAGAGAGGACGATCTTGACTGCTTCCTCCAGGAGCATGCTTTGCCGCCGGACGCAGATTGCGAATTATTATTGAACAGGCATGAATGCTCATTCGGATAAGAGATGCAGGAGGTATGAACATGAGTTCAAAATGGGAATTAAAAGAAAAGTCAACGGGTGAACTGGTTGCGACTGTCGAAGGAGAAGACTGGAAACAGGCGCAGAAAAAGGCATTCAACAAAATCAAGAAGAACATCAACATTCCAGGATTCCGCAAAGGTCAGGCTCCGGCGGCACTGATTAAAAAGCAGATTCCTGCGCAGAATATCTTAATGGATGCTGTAGAGGCAGTAGCGAATGATGTGCTCAGTGACGGTGTGGAAGAACACAAGCTCGTGCTGGTGGACCGCCCTGAGCTGCGCATCGATGAGATCAATGAGGAAAAAGTCATCCTGAAGTTCATCTGTGCGGTCAAGCTTGAAGTCAAGCTTGGCGATTACAAGGGCCTTCCGATCAAGAAGAAGGCTACGCGCGTAACGCAGAAGGACATCGATGCAGAGGTCGAGCGCCTGCAGCAGCGTTATGCCGATATGGTCGTTAAAGAAGAAGGCAATGTGGAGAGCGGAGATACGGCAGTCATCGATTTTGAAGGATTCAAGGACGGTGTCGCTTTCGACGGCGGAAAGGCTGAGTCTTATCCGCTGGAGATCGGTTCCGGCGCATTCATCCCTGGCTTCGAAGATCAGCTGATCGGCATGGCCAAAGAGGAAACAAAAGACATCAACGTCACTTTCCCTGAAGACTATCAGGTCGCTGAGCTGGCTGGCCAGCCGGTCGTGTTCAAGGTGACGGTGCACGAGATCAAGACAAAAGTGCTTCCGGAAGCCAATGATGAGCTGATCAAGGAAGCGAAGATCAAAGACGTGGAAACAATGGAAGATTACCGCGCATATGTGAAGAAGAACCTGAGCGAGCGCAAGGATCGCGAGAACGAGGAAAACTTCACCAATGAGCTGCTGGAGAAGGTCGTAGCCAACGCAGAGGTGGAGATCCCGGATGCGATGATCGAGCGTGAGACGGATGAGATGGTCAGAGAGATCACACAGCGTCTGAGCGCACAGGGCTTCACGCTGGAGCAGTTTGCCCAGGTAACTGGACAGGATGAGGAGAAGATCCGCGCTGAGGTCCGTCAGGATGCGGAGAAGAAGGTAAGGGTGCGCCTTGTCCTGGAGGCAGTCGCTGAGGCAGAGCAGTTCGAGATCAGCGATGAGGAGATCGATGCTGAGCTGAAGGCCATTGCCGATCAGTACAGCATGCAGATCGAACAGGTGAGAAACCTGATTTCCCATGACGCGGTTTCTTATGACTTACGTCAGCGTAAAGCGTTGGAACTTATCAAGGAAACAGCAGGTAAGTAAGTAAAAAAAGACGCTCGTGCGTCTTTTTTGCCAATTGAAAGGAGCGGTCGATATGGACAACGAGTCAAAGACAATTGTTAGGGCACCACTGGTCTGCACCAGAGGCGTCATCGTTTTTCCCAATCAGGAGGTCATCATCGATGTAGGACGCGAGAGATCCATGCGGGCGGTCGAGGATGCCCGTCAGCAGTTTGACCGCCGGGTCGTGCTGGTCTCTCAGAAGGATCTGACGATCGAGGATCCGGAAGTCAGCGATCTGTACAGCGTAGGATCGCTTTGCGAGATCCGTCACATCCGCCGTCTGGATGGTTATCTGCGCGTGAAATTCAGAGGCCTCAGCCGTGTTCAGCTGCAGTCAGCTGCAGATGAGGGCGGATGCCAGATCGCTTCCGCGCTCATCCTGAATGATATCACGCAGGATGAGATGGAAGAGGTGACGCTGGTCAGGATGATCGCGCGCCAGTTCGAGGACATGGACGCCGTGACGGCGCATATGCCTAAAGAGATGATCACGGAGCTGGCCAAGGGCGTATCTGCACAGCAGCTTTCTGATCAGATCGCACAGATGTTTCCGTTCTCATTGGAGAAGCGTCAGGAATTCTTAGAGACGCTCGGCATCAATGATCGTCTGACGCTGGTGCTGCAGGAGATCCAGAATGAGAAGCAGCTCAGCGAGATCGAGAACAAGATCAATGAAAAAGTAAAAGAGCGTCTTGAAGAGAGCCAGAAAGAGTATTATCTGCGTGAGAAGATGCGCGCCATCAAGGAAGAGCTGGGAGATGTCGCAGACACAGAGAAGGATGTGGAGAGCATCCGCCGCAGGCTTGCGGAAGAGCCGTATCCGCAGAACATCAAGGATAAGGTTAGCGAAGAGCTCGCGCGTTATGAGATGCTTCCTGCCGCAAGCGGGGAGACCGGCGTCATCAAGACATATATCGACTGGCTGATGGCACTGCCGTGGTGGCAGGAGACCAAGGACAACGAGGACCTTCAGGCCGCCAGCGACATTCTGGATGAGGATCATTACGGGCTCAAGAAGGTCAAGGAGCGCATCCTGGAATATCTGGCCGTCAAGCAGATGACCAATTCGCTCAAGGCGCCGATCATCTGTCTGGTCGGACCTCCGGGCGTCGGCAAGACCTCGCTTGCCAGATCGATCGCACGCGCGCTTGACCGCAAATTCGTGAAGATCTCGCTGGGCGGCGTCCGTGACGAAAGCGAGATCCGCGGCCATCGCCGCACGTATCTGGGCAGCATGCCGGACGCTTCATCCAGGCGATGAAGAAGGCAGGCACGCTCAATCCGGTCTTCCTGATCGATGAGATCGATAAGATGGCCAGCGATTACAAGGGTGATCCGGCCAGCGCGATGCTGGAGGTGCTCGATCCTGAACAGAACGCCATGTTCTCCGATCATTACATCGAAGAGCCTTATGATCTGAGCAAGGTGCTGTTCATCGCAACGGCGAACTATCTGGAAAATATTCCGGCCGCGCTGCGCGACCGTTTGGAGATCATCGAACTGTCATCCTATACGGAACTGGAAAAGGTGAATATCGCCAAAGAGCACCTGATCCCCAAGCAGGTGGCAGAAAACGGGCTGAAGCCTTCGCAGCTGAAGCTCGATGATGACTGCATCCTTTACCTGATCCGTTATTACACGCGGGAAAGCGGTGTCCGCCAGCTGGAGCGTACGATCGCGACCATCTGCCGCAAGACGGTGCTTGCCATCCTGAAGGATAAGAAGAAGAGCATCAAGGTGTCGAAGAAGCTGATCCGCGAATGGCTGGGCAATGAAAAGGTCGAATACGGCAAGCGGGAAAAGAAGGATCAGGTCGGTACGGTGACCGGTCTGGCCTACACGTCATTTGGCGGCGATGTCCTGCAGATCGAAGTCAATAAATTCGAAGGAAAGGGCAAGCTGGTATTGACCGGGCAGCTTGGCGATGTGATGAAGGAGAGCGCATCAATCGCGCTGGACTACATCCGGGCCAACGCCGGACGATTCAAGATCAAGAATGAGATCTTTGAGAAGACGGACATCCATATCCATGTGCCAGAGGGCGCAGTGCCTAAGGATGGGCCGAGCGCCGGGGTGACGATGACCACGGCACTGGTGTCCTGCCTCAGCGATACGCCGGTCAGAAGCGATGTGGCGATGACCGGAGAGGTCACGCTGCGCGGCAATGTGCTGCCGATCGGCGGGCTGAAAGAGAAGTCGCTTGCCGCACACCGCAGCGGCATCTCCACCGTCATCATCCCGAAGGGAAATGTCAAGGACCTCGACGATATTCCGGAATCAGTAAAGGAGTCCATGGAGTTCGTGCCTGTAGAGCGTGTGACACAGGTGCTGGACGTGGCACTGGTGCGCTGAGATGCAGTTTCAGAAGGCAGAGCTGGTGATCTCGGCACCGGACAGCCGCTCATGGCCGGATACAGATCTTCCTGAGATCGTGCTGGCCGGCCGTTCAAATGTCGGCAAGAGCAGCTTCATCAACGCCATGTGCGGGCGGCGCAAGCTCGCTTATGTGGGAAATACGCCAGGCAAGACCAGGCTGCTGAACTTTTTCAACCTGGATGACCGTTACATGTTCGTCGATGTTCCAGGCTATGGATATGCCAACATCTCCAAGCAGCAGCTGCTGAAGTTCGGGGCAATGATGGAAGAGTATTTCAATGAGCGGAAACAGAAAAAAGGCGCGGTCATCCTCGTGGATTCCCGGCATATGCCGAGCGAAGATGATCATACGATGCTGGAGTATGTCCGTTATTTTGAACTGCCTATCGTGATCGTCGCCACCAAGACAGATAAAGTGCCCAAGACCAAGCTGCAGCATCAGCTTTCGCTGATCCGTAAGGATCTGCAGCTGCGTGAGAATGAAAGACTGTTTGCTTTTTCTTCCGCAAACGGACAGGGGATCGATGAGGTATGGGCATGCCTGATCCCGATCTTTGAAGGGCGATCCTGAATATGAACGACAGACCGCTGTGTGGATCTGATATCCGCAGCGGTCTTTTTTATGGGCATAAGAAAAACAGGAGCGTCTGCCCCTGTTACATGTCGTCGATCGGTTTCTGATAGAACCGCCCGTAAAAGCTGTTGGTCCGGTAAGTGTTGATGATGACGGCGGGATCCACCTGGCGCAGACACATCACCACATCATGCACTTCATAAGAGGAGACCACGGTCTTGCAGATATAGACACGCTTATGGGAATAAGCGCCGTATCCTTGGATGACCGTCATCCCATGACGGAAATGTTCGATGTAGTGATCGCTGAGCAGCTCCGCATTGCCGGTGGTCGCCTCGATGGTGATCTGCTCATAGCGATGGTGGAACGTCGAGATCGTCTGTGTGGAGATGAACTGGAAGACGATGGAATAGGCAGCGTGTTCCCAGCCGAACATGGCGCCGAAGACGATCAGGATGAGCACATTGAAGACAAAGACGTAATTCCATATGGATTTGTGGATGCGGTTCGAGACATACATCGCGATGAAGTCTGTCCCGCCGGTCGATCCATTTGCCTTCAGGGCCAGGGTGATGGCCAGCCCGTTGAGAAATCCGCCGAACGCGACGTTGAGGATGATATCGTCCAGGATCGGCTCAAACTGCACCGCGCTCAATAAGAAGGAAGTCAGGCAGAACTGCAGCGTGCTGTAGATCGTGAACCGTTTTCCGACTGAGCGGTAACATGCCAGCGCGACCGGGATGTTGAGCACAAGGATGCCGATGGATGTCGGAAACATGCCGCCGTAAAGCTGTGCGATCCGATCGAGCAGGATGGCCAGACCGGTGAACCCGGCAGAAAGCAGATTGGCCGGATTGATGAATGACTGAATGACATAAGTCTGCAGCAGGGAAGAGCACAGGATGAGGAACAGCGAGAACGCGATGCGCACCGCCTTCTTCTTTTTCACCTGTTTCAGCTGTTGAATGAATCCCATGGTATGTATGACCTTCTTTCTATTCCTCAGTCTTCCATGATGATGATTTCTCTGGCATAAGGAAGCGTGCGGATCCAGTCACAGAACACATGCCATTCTGTCAGCTTGTGGGCATGGCGGGCATGGTAGATGTTGACCAGCGTTTCGTAGTTGAAGGAACATGTGCGCAGCTGATGATAGCTGCTGGGGAGCAGCTGGATCATGCTGTACCAGGTCTGCTTGTCTTTGGTCTGCAGGTAGTCCAGCCGCAGTGTCTCCAGTGTCTGGATGGTCTGCTTCAGGCAGGCCAGCGCGGTCTCGTTCATCTCTTCATGTGAGAAAT
>OJMH01003892.1_pt1 | contig 10570 bp, 10 predicted proteins | sample 1597111 | NCBI WGS metagenome assembly OJMH01 (sample SAMEA2452115, study PRJEB22498) | human gut metagenome
CCGTTTCACGGCCGCAAGAGCCGCCCCCGTTCCGGGGATAATCTGCCCTAACGCCGGCCGCCCTGCAAAGCACCCCTTAACCCGCCCGCAGGCGCCAAACTATTAAAAAACCGTAAATTCTGCGCGTAAAAAAGGTTTTTTCTTTACATTGGCCAATTCAGGCTGTATAATATAAAAAGCAGATTTGCTGTCTGCTTCCTGAGGCCATAACCCGCCTTAAAAACTAAGCTGAGAAATACTTAAGAAACGGTATTTAAAATAATAAAAGGAGCCCAAATGGAAACCCAGGCCGCTCAAATCCTGCCCAATGACATAGACGCCGAACGCTCATGCCTCGGCTGCATGCTGTTATCGGGAGATTGTATAGCGCCCGTTTTTGAGCGCATAAAAAATAAAGACTATTTTTACCGCCCCAATCACCAGGAGCTTTACGAAGCTATTGGCGCGCTTTTCCATGCCGGAAAACCGGTAGACGTAATAACGCTGATGAATGAGCTGGTTAAAAGGGGCACCCTTGAATTGATAGGGGGCGCTCAATATATAACCGAGCTTTCAGGCGCCGTCCCCAGCACGGCCAATCTGGCCTATTACATAGATATAGTCATAGAAAAATATAAGCTGCGGCGGCTGATAAGCGTTTCCAGCGTTACCGCTACCGACAGCTATGCGGCTGTAAAGGATTCTAAAGACATAATAGAGACAGCCGAAAAGGAAATCTTTAATATCGCCATGAACAACGAGGCCTCTGCCCTCGCCCAGATGAAGGACATCCTGCCCGATATTTATGAGCGCATAGACGAATACTACCGCACAAAGGGCCAGGTCCAGGGTATAGCCATGGGCTTTAAGGAGCTGGACAGGCTCCTGGGAGGGCTCCAGCCGGCCAGCCTTGTTATAGTCGCCTGCCGCCCATCCATGGGTAAATCCTCTTTTTCACATAATGTTGCAGGCTATGCTTCTATTAAAAACAATCAGGCCACGGCCATATTTTCTCTTGAAATGTCCAAAGCGGAAGTCGCTATGCGCATAATCAGCTCAGAAGCCGCCGTGGACTCGGAAAAAATAAAGCGCGGCGAAATAAGCGAGGAGGAATTTGAACGTCTCAATTCCACAATGACCCTGCTTGAGCGCGCTCCTCTTTACATAGACGACACCGCAGGCATATCTGTAGCCGAAGTGCGCAGCAAATGCAGGCGCATTAAAGACTTAAAATTAGTTATCATCGATTACCTTACCCTTATGAGTTCCCCCGGACGAAAGACCGAGAACCGCCAGCAGGAGGTAAGCGAGCTTTCCCGCCAGCTTAAAGTGCTTGCGCGGGATTTAAACGTGCCCATTATGGTGCTGGCCCAGCTCTCCCGCGGCGCCGCGACTCGTTCGGACCATACTCCCGTATTGAGCGATTTGCGCGAATCGGGAGCAATAGAGCAGGATGCAGACGTGGTAATGTTTATACACCGTCCCGCATATTATACCGACAGCCAGGAGCAGGATAAGACCCTGGCCCAGATAATAGTGGCAAAGCAGCGAAACGGCGCTACAGGCAGCGTTGAGCTCACCTGGAAAGCCGAATTTACCCGCTTTGTGGACCGCTCCTACCGCTAGGACGCGCGCGCTCCCTGGGCGCCGGGCGGGGGCGGGTTTTATATAAGCGGGCGCCCGCTGTAAAAAAATAGAAAGCGCATTTATTAATCAATCTGAAAATGCGCTGAAATTGCTTATAAAGCTGGCGGCGCCCTCCTTTTTGTCCCCGGCGGTTAATGAAATTAACCGCCGGGGACAGGGGTCGGGACGCCCGGCTTAAAATATAAACGGCACACCTATATATCTATATATAATATCAGGAGGCAGCTAACAAAAATGATTGAGGTCAGAAATCTAACCAAGCGATACGGCGAAAAGCTGGTTGTGGACAACGCAAGCTTCACCGTAAACGCCGGCGAAATTGTCGGCTTCCTGGGCCGCAACGGCGCAGGAAAAACCACAACCATGAACATGATAACGGGCTATATCTCTTCTACCAGCGGCACAGCTCTTGTAGACGGCCACGACATCCTTAAAGAGCCGGCCGAATTAAAAAAACGCATAGGCTATCTGCCCGAACAGCCTCCGCTGTATATGGATATGACGGTAAATGAATACCTCGCCTTTGCTGCGGATATTAAAAAGGTTCCCCATAAAAACCGCAAAGAGCATCTGGACCGCATAAAAGAATTGGTTCGGATTACCGACGTCAGCGCCCGGATAATCGGCAACCTCTCTAAGGGCTATAAGCAGAGGGTAGGTCTGGCCGAAGCGCTGGTGGGCAATCCTCCCGTTTTAATCCTGGACGAACCCACAGTCGGCTTGGATCCGACCCAGATTATAGAGATACGCCATCTTATAAAGGGCCTGGGCAAAGAACATACCATAATTCTTTCCTCTCATATTCTTCCCGAGGTAGCCGATGTCTGCGAACGGGTAATAATTATAGACCACGGCCGCATAGTGGCGCAGGACAGCCTGGCCGCTCTTCAGCAAGGCCTGGGCGAAACGGCCAAACTTACCGTAAGGATAGCCGGTCCCGAAGCCGCCACGGCCCGTACCCTGCGTGCCATTGAAGGAGTTATCAATGTAGACAATCTGGGGGTCAGAGAATCAAACAGCTACGATTTTCTTATCACCGCCAACAAAGAAACAGATGTGCGCCGCGCCATTTTTAATATAATGGGCAAATCAGGCACACCTATATTATTAATGCGCTATTTGGATTACACTTTGGAGGACATATTCCTCCAATTAACCGGAACGTCAAAGGAGGACTTTTAAATGAACGCGGTATTCAAGCGCGAACTGCGCGCATACTTCAGCTCTCCCATGGGCTATGTGTTCGTGGGCATATTCATGCTGGTGCTGGGCCTTGTATTTCTTATAGGCAACATAAACGGGGACGGCTATAATTCAAACGCCAATTTCGCCATGACTCTGGGAACTATGGCCACGCCCTTTGCCTTTTTGGTTCCCCTGCTGACTATGCGCTCCTTCTCTGAAGAACGCAGGCTCAAAATAGACCAGCTCTACCTCACCTCCCCCCTTCCTATATATAAAGTAGTGCTGGGCAAATTCTTCGCCGCTTCATGCGTGCTGCTTATAACCCTGCTGCTCAGCGTTATTTATCCGATAATCCTGGCCGTGCTGGGCTCTCCCCGCGCAGGCGAAATTTTTACAAGCTATGTCGGATTCTTCCTTATGGGCTGCACTGCTATGGCCGTAGGCCTTTTAATTTCAGCATGCACCCAGAGCCAGGTAGTGGCTGCGGTAGCTACCTTCGGCGTGTTCTTCCTGTTAATGATGGGTACTCAGGCGGTTTCCATGATAAGCGCCGGCTTTTTAAGAGACGCCCTTAATGCCCTGGCCCTTTTCGGACGGTTTACTGAATTTACAAGCGGCATATTGGGCCTTTCCCCCATTATCTATTATATAACCGTCACAGCGGCCTGCTTATTTGTAACAACCAAGCTCATTGAAAGAAGAAGATGGAGTGGTAATTAAATGAAAAAAGACGTAAATAAGCCCCAGGAGGCTAATAATAAAGAAATAATTTCGGCAAAGCCCCGCCGGGAGAAAAAGCAGCGGGATTACGGCAAGCTGCTCAGATACGGCGGCTTTAATACCGCGCTTATAGTCATCGTAATAGTAGTTACCGTCTGCGTAAACATAATTTTCAGCCTGGTGGAAAAAAACGCGGGCCTTAAGGCAGATTTAACTCAGGAACAGCTCTACACCCTCTCTGAACTGTCCAACGACGTTATAGGCCGCATAGATGAAAAGCTGGTTATATATTCCTTCGCGGATGATAACTCCCAAAGCACTATAGTGGAAAAAACCCTTGAAAGATATACTGCGGCCAATAATCAGATAGAGGTCAAGGTTGTGGACCCGGCCACTAATCCCGCCCTGCTGCGCAAATTCAGCACCAGCAGCGCAACCGTTTCAAACGGCACCTTAGTTGTTACCAACGCAGCCGAAGACAAGTTCCGCGTTATAACCTATTCGGACTATTACCGCACCACTGATGACGGCGTTGAATATGTCGTGCTGGAGCAGAGGCTTACCAACGCTCTGCTGTTTATGATAGACGAAGAGCCCACGACAGTTTATCTGCTCTCCGGCCACGGCGAACAGACAGACGACCCTGATAACGCCTCCGCCGTTCAGAACATCACCGATTCCCTGGAGGGCGCCAATTTCCAGGTGGAAAAGCTCAACCTTATTACCGACGGCTCCAATTTGCAGAAAGGGGACGTGCTCATGGTTGTAGGCCCTTCCAGCGACCTGAGCGAAGATGAATTCAACACCCTTCAGGCCTTCCTTAAAAATCACGGCAAGCTGGTTATGTTCTTCGACCCCTCGGTGCAGGAGGATTTAACCTACTTTAAGGCGCTTCTGGATTACTACATGATAAAAGTCGGCTCAGATGTAGTTTACGAGCAGGATTCCTCCATGCGCACAGAGCTCTCCGGCGTGGAGCTGGTTCCCGAATTATCCTCTCACGACATTACCGACCCGCTCATTGAAGGCGCCGTAAATGTATATGTGCATGAAGCCCTGAGCCTGGATTATTACGCTCCTTCCAGCGACAGCAACGAGCAGGCCGATCTTTTAATCACCTCTGAAAGCAGCCTCTCCGTGCCCATAGAGGATTATCTCAACGGCTCATATTCCAATCAGCTGGACAGCTACCTGGCCGAGCCCCACTGCGTAGGCATGGCTCTCAGCGTACACGACCCCAACTCTATCGCAGGAGACGCTTACACGCGCATAGTAGTTTTCGGCTCCAGCGAAATAATCATGGGCGCCCGCCAGAACAGCGAAGGCAACCAGAGCCTTATGGTAAACAGCGTAAGCTGGGTGGAGAATAAATTGGACAGCCTGTCCATAACAGCCAAGGCCATAGCCGATTATTCCTTTGTAATCTCAGACCTGGCCTCGGTGCGCGCCGTAGTAATAATAGTAATAGTGGTTCTGCCGGTAATTATACTGGGCACCGGCTTTATAATCTACAGAAGGAGGAAAAATCTATGAGCGCTAAAGCGGATAAATCTTTAACAAGAATGCTCATAGCCCTTATCCTCGCCGTAGTTATACTGGCCGGCTCGGTAATTACAGCCGTAGCCATGATAAAGCAGGACGAAATAAACAACGCGGACGAGAATAACACCAATGCGGACGGAATGATAGATTTAATTGCCTGCGAAGAAGAGGATATAGAGCGCGTCACCATAGATTCGTCCAGAGATACCTATTCTATAATCCGGGACCCCGCCGACACAGACAGCGTAAGCTGGATGATAGAGAACCGGGACAATACCGATATAAGCCAGTACAACCTTATGCTGCTTATCAACCGCTGCACCACGCTGCGCGCGCTGCGTGATTTAGGCAGGGCGCCTTCTTCAGAGGAAGATTTAGCCCTTTACGGTCTGGACAGCGCGAGCAATCCCGTGCGCGTAAGCATAACAATAAAGGATAAAGGCGTTTACACCTACCTCATAGGCAGCCAGTACGGCACTGAGAACCAGTACTATTTTATGGACGCTTCTTCCTCTGAGCTTTATCTTGGCCATCAGACCATCGGCACATACTTCACCAGAACTGTGGACGAATGGAGGGACCTGCCTACTCTGGATGTACAGACGGGCGCTATGAACTATTTCACCATAGACCGGAAGAGCGACGACGGCCTGACCATGATTTACAACAGCGACCTTATTTCGGGCGAAAATGTATGGCAGATTATCTCCCCCTTTCTCTGCGACACCGACGCAACCAAGCTGAACACCTTTTTTGAAAGCCTTGCAGCTATAACAATGTCGGGCTATGTGGCTGAGACTGCCGGGGAAGATTGGGATAAATACGGCTTCGAGGATTATTATCTGCGCCTTGCCATGTTCCAGGCAGAACTGACTGAAGAAGGCGAACCGGTAATCAAGGAAAATTATCCTTCCCAGATTCTGATAGTAGGGAACCCCGTTGAAGGCTCTGACGACCGCTATGCAATCCTCTATTCCATGCACGACGACAGCGGCAAGCTGCTGGAATCAGTGGATCTTAAAAGCCTTAAAGTATATACCATCAGTTCAGCTTCCGTCAATCTGCTGCGCACCGACGCAATGGATATCGCCAACCTCAGCTTTGCAATGCAGCATATAGACAATATGAACAGCATTGATATAACCATACGCGGCCAAAAAGAAACCATAGAAATAACCAGGAAAAACAAGCTGGACGACGACCACAATCCTATCCTGGACGCTTCAGGCGAAAATGTTCTGCTCACAACCTTTACCCTTAACGGCGAAACCCTGCCCGAAGCCTCCATGCGCGCCTTTTATGCCAAGCTTATAAGCATCAGCCTGGCCGCCCGAATACAGGAAACAGACCCGCAGGAATACGGGGAAGAGGTATTTTCCTTCAGCCTAAACACCACCTCGTTTATAACTGATGAAAACGGAGAAAATATTCCCTATTCGGTAACAGCCAGTTTTTACGAAATGGATATGAATTACTATATGGTGGATTATAACGGCTACAGGGTATGCAAGGTGAAAAAGGATTACATAGACGATATCGTTCAGTCTTACTATCTGGCTAAAGAAGGGGAGCTGCCTCCTCTGAGAGAGAGTTAAAGGCCGTGCGCGCTCCCCATTGGGCTGCTGCCGGGCTGCACCGCATAAGGCAATCTGCTCTTAATAATTGCCTGAACACAGCAAGTACGCTCTCTTTAAAATTATATTTGCCCGATATAGCCATCCGCATGCTTAATTGAAACATGTATCATTACCTCAGCAGGCATTATCCTATGGCATGAAGGCATACCTGCCCTTTTTCAGGGAGAAGTGCGCAATTTTATTTGACAGAATGCCCTTGCGTACTCTATAATGTTTAGCGTCTAATTCAACTACCAGGCTTTATACGCCTTAATCAGAAAGGAAGATATTAATGTTAAGAACCTATCAGCCCAAAAAGAGACACAGAAGCAAGGTGCACGGCTTCCGCAAAAGAATGAGTACTAAAAGCGGCCGCAACGTACTTGCCCGCCGCCGCAACAAGGGCCGCAAGCGTCTGTCCGCCTAAAAATACCGGACAGGCTGGGGAAAACGCATGCTCAAGCAATACATGCTTAAAAAGAACAAGGAGTTTGCCTATGTTCACCGCAAGGGCGCCTCATGTTCGGGCAGATACCTGGTTCTTGTGTATGTAAAGAACCGGATGGGGCTGCGTTTGGGCTTCTCGGTCAGCAAAAAGCTGGGCAGCGCTGTAAAACGCAACCGCATAAAGCGGCTGCTGCGCGAATGCGCCAGGGCTAATCTGAATAGTATGCATCAGGGATACAGCTATCTTTTTATAGCGCGTTTCAGCGCCCGCAGCGCATCCTATTGGCAGCTGCTGGCCGATATGCAGTCCATATTAAAACGCGCGGGGCTGTCCGCGCCAGATATCCCTGCCGAGGCGGACAAGCCATGAAACGTCTGTTTCTAGCAGCTATCCGCTTTTATCAGAAAAATATTTCCCCGGCCCGGCCGCCCTGCTGCCGCTATTTGCCCACTTGCTCCCAATATGCCTACACAGCCATAGAGCGCTTCGGCATATTTAAGGGTTGTGCTCTGGCTGCATGGCGCATAATTCGCTGCAACCCGTTTTCCAAAGGCGGCTATGATCCTGTGCCCGAAAAAAAGCCGCACAACAAATCTTCAAAAGAGGAAGATTTATTCCCAAAGGAATAAATCGCGGATATTAGAATGACCGAATGGTTAATTAATCTTTTCACCTGGATGAACGATGCCATAACGGGTAATTTCGGCCTTACAATAGTGCTGTTTACCCTGCTGCTCCGTTTAATCTGCCTGCCCCTGGATATCTATTCCCGTAAAGGGCAGCGTGATTACACCAGGAAAATGAAGCTCATCCAGCCTGAGATGGACAGAATCACCAAGGCCTATAAGAACAATCAGGAAATGCTGTCGCGCAAAACAATGGAACTGCGCCGTCAGCATGGCATAGGGCTTATGCCTAAAGGCTGTTTCGCGCCATTTATTGCCTATCCGCTGCTGATAGCTTTTTTTGCGGTCTTTAATTCCATGGCGCAGGCTCAGAATCAGCTTTTGATGGATAATATCAAAACAGCTTTAAGCGGAGTGCGCATAGGAGATGTCAACGCTGCCGGATACCTCGCAGCTTCTGCTTCTTCAGGCATAACAAATTTCCTGCCGGCTGCCGAGCAGGTGCTCAGCAGCGGTTCACAGGCAGTTTCAACGGTCACTACGGACTGGCTGTCTACCAACAGCTTTTTATGGGTAAAAAACATATGGCAGCCTGACGCGGCGGTATCGCTGTCCGTCATCAACCGCTACGTTGCCATAATAGGCTCTCTTTTCAGCGGCATGAGCAGCGATATAATAAACCCGGCAGTCTTTGCCGGCGATTCGGCCTGGATGTGGGGGCTGCTCCCGGAAAGCGTACGCACGGGCTTTAACGGACTGTTTATTCTCCCGATATTGACCGGCGCCGTACAGTTCCTCAGCTTTAAATTCAATCAGAAGATGAATCCCGTGGCCGCTGACCCGGCCAATCCCAATGCTGGACAGGGCGCAAATAAATTTATGGGTATTTTCTTCCCCATATTATTCACATATTTTGGCCTTTCCTCTTCCAGCGCCATCGCCATATACTGGGTAACCTCCAGTCTTATTATGATGCTGGCCAATTATGTTATAAATAAAGTGCTGGATACGCTGGACAGACGCAAGGAAGCCAAAGCTCAGACAGCAGTAAAATAATAATTTATCCTGGCGGCATATCCTGCCGGGCGGTTAGGCGGTAATATATTTCCGCCTGCTGATTATTTAACGGAGGCTTTATAATGAGCAATACCGAAAATTTCTTAGAGATTGAAGCCAAAACTATAGACGAAGCCATATTCAAGGGGCTGGAACAAATGGGGCTCGCCTTTGACGAAGCCACTATTGATATTTTGGACGAAGGCAGCAAAGGCTTTCTGGGCCTGGGCGGCCGCTTGGCGAAAGTACGCCTGACAAAGCGGGAAGCTCAGGAAGAAAGCGAAAATCCTGCTCAGTCCCAGCCTAAAGAAGAGAAAAAAGAGGCTGTCCATGATGAATACAAAGCAAGCCGCCGCGCTAAGGCTGCTCCTCAGCCCAGAACAAGCCCTAAATCTTCTCTGCCGGAGGGTCAGCCCCTTTTAGAAAGCCACCCGGCCATGCACTTCCTGAAAGGGCTTCTGGATAATATGCAAATAGAATGCGCTTTAAAGGGCGTAGAAAACGCCGACGGCTTATATATAGATATAAGCGGGGAAACTATGGGAAAGATTATAGGGCATCATGGAGAAACTCTTGACTCTATGCAGTATCTTGTTTCCTTAGTCGTAAACCGTGACAGGGATGAATATCTCAGGGTTACATTAGATACTGAAGGCTATCGGGGCAGAAGAGAGCAGACCCTTATCCGCCTCGCGCACCGGCTCGCACAAAAGGCCGCGCGCAGCGGACGCAGAATGCGCCTGGAGCCCATGAATCCCTACGAACGCCGCATAATTCATTATGCGCTGCAAAATGACGAAAATGTAACTACTGCCAGCGAAGGAGAAGAGCCCAACCGCAGGGTTGTCATTACTCCTAAGCGCTGACTATTAAATTAACATGCTTATTAACCGTCCTTTGGGAGCAATCTAAAGGACGGTTTTTTGTTTTATTCTTCCTTCAGGCGATTAAACGGAGAGAACCAAGCATAAACAACCGCACGCTATGTGGGTGAAAAAAGAGTTCTGCAAAAAGCCCACCAATCAATACGATAATGGCATCCTGGTCTATTGCAAGAGAAAAGTGAGATGTAGGGCAGAGCAAACGAATAGTTTGATGCATCCCAAAAGGATGCGCAAGTATCATAGGGCGTTCTTGTCCGAAATACATAAGAAAGAGCTTATACAAGGAGTAACTGAAGGGCTTGCAGGAAATCATCAAAACGCTGTGCAGGTGCAAGGGCGTAGTGACCGTATAAGAGAACATGCTGCCCAACCATATATTTATATGTAAAGTGTAACGCCGAAAAGGAGCATATCAAGTTCCATGGGGCATTTGAAAGGGAAAGGCTGCCTTGATGATGTTCTATGAGCACGCAAACTTGAAGTGCAAATTTAGAAACCGGCATTGCTGGTCCGCGGAAAACCAAGTATCGACAGATAGACTCAACCAAGCCTCGATCCGGAAATATATCCAAGCTCAGGAGAAGCACAACAGGACAGGTTAAACGCAAAAGAATACGAAAGCCCTTTTAAGGACGGCAAGCAATACGAGCACCCCTTAATGGGTAGTCGAAGAGGCACGGGCAATAAAGAGATTGAACCTTTGATAAAAGATGCAATCCAGCGCCTGTAGGCGCTGGCCGGTAATAATAAGCTTTCAGCCTTTGCGCAAACCGCCCGTCTGACGGGCGGTTGTACTTTTATCCCCTGGCTTCTGCGGGGGAATTGCAGCCGGGAAATATCCAAAACTCACTGCGGTGGCTTCGTGGG
>OJMH01003901.1_pt1 | contig 10549 bp, 14 predicted proteins | sample 1597111 | NCBI WGS metagenome assembly OJMH01 (sample SAMEA2452115, study PRJEB22498) | human gut metagenome
ATGCCAACACGATAATCCGTTTTCGTGTTGAGGTAGATGTCGTGTTGTCTGATCATACCTTCATTGGCATGATTTGATTCACTTCCTAAGAACAGCAAATGTGAACGGAAATGGAGGTTGCCTTGTCAATCCTTGAGTAGTTGATATCAAGACACCTTAATGGAATATAATACCAGTTAGTTATTGTCTTCTCTAATGAACAAAACATGATAGTATATGAAAAACTAGCTCGCAATAGGATTAGACATAATTGCTCTTGGTTCTTATTGCAGATTCCAAAGCAGTTGCATCAAATGATGAAAAGAAGAGACAATCATTACTTGAAGACTGGAGAGAATAGGTGTACTGGAAGAAGTTGCTCCTGAAATGGATTCCAAAAGATGACAACGCAGGAATGGCTGAGAATGAGATTCAAGCATACGATTACTCTCTAAAGACACAGATCCGATATTCTGGAAGTTGTATGCATCCCCAAGGAACTTAATAAGAGCGGGAAGATCTACATAAAGAGTAATAACACTACAATACTGCGCATAACCATTGTGTTCTTGAAGTTATACGGAGCATCATTTAACGTTTTTCGATCATCACTGTCATCACCCTGGAATGAATAAGATGATAACTGAATAGACTGAAGAGAAGGCAAATCTAGGTGTTCAATTCTTGATACCAATTACCGTCTAATACAATCGAATGGACTCTCAGAAACGCATACTGACCCAGTTGTATCGATTGCAGCTGAGGTAGATTGGACAATGTGAACGAATCATAATGATAGAAGGCAGACTCACCAATGTCAATTGTTTTGAGTTTGGTACAATTCGATATTCTGAATTGACCAGCTCCAGTTATGAATGCTCTTTTCATTATTACCACTCCTTCCAGCATTTCCAAATCACTCAGTTCAAAGAGTGTAACTCCATTCAGGGCGTAGACTCCAATAGTGAGATTCCTCATTGCCATTTGTCCATTGAACACTAGACTCGTCAGTCCCTTTATAGCATAGTTTTCAATCCACACATCTTCAGCATCTGTTGAGAGTCTCTTCAGCTCTGCATTCTTCCTAATTACAGTGCTTGATGGAGATGGGATTGCTTTTCTGAAACTGAAAAAATACTCTAAGGAGAGGGCATCTAATGATACATCCTATATGAAAGGACTACTTGTTGACTGAACAGAATAGGTGTACAAGAAGCAGTTACTACCGAATTGGATTCCATTGGATGATAATTGAGGGATATCTACATCAATCAAACACCCAATTCATACTCTCCAGAATCACTGATCCGATAAACCTGAAGTTATACCAATCTCCTTTGAATTCTGTCAATGAAGGAAGATCTATTCATTCATGAACTTATTCAATCTCACTTCGCATTGTCAATATATTCTTGTAGTTGTAGGGTTCTTTGCTAATCGTCTTTCGATCATCACCACCATCACCACAAAGAGCCCATGTAGCAAGTTGAATGGATTGTAGTTTAGGCAAATCTGAATCATCAATCCATCCATTCAATCACTCTCAAACACAACCGAATGTACATAACGGAATGCATGGTTATCAAGTGTAATTGATTGTAGTTGAGGAAGACCTGTGAATTCAAATCAATCCATCAATCAAACCAGTTAATGAGAATGATGGAGCATAATGGAAACAATGATAACCAATATCAATGAAATGAAGAGAAGGGAGATTGTTCAGTTCAAATGAATGATAATCCTCAAGTGACGTATCACCAATCTGAATGGATTTGAGTTTCGGACAATTCACAATTCGATACGAACCATCACTTCGTATTCCATCACGGATTCTGAAACTCTCCTTTCCAATCACCACACTCTCCAATTCACCCAATCCATCCAATTCAAACACTCTCACCATTCCAAAACACTCATCTCCTATCACAACCCGTTTCAATCGAACCAACCAACTCAGTTTCAATTCAGTCACACTATCATCATTGTAACCGTTATCCCCAATCTTCAATTCCTCAATTCCCTGTGGATTGGATGTGAGTGAGGAAGGAGTCATAACCGTGTTTTTATACTGTCCATCCACCCAGCATCCACTCCTCACCACTTTCCCACTCCCATCCATCTCCTTCCCCTCTCCATTCCTCACAAACCCACTCTTCCGATCTCCCTTGAACCCGCCAACATACTTCTTCTTTCCGTTATTATCATATTCGGTCATTACACTTCCCTTGATTTCCACAATCACACGAATCACAGAACCGCCACCATACACACAGTACTTCATATCGGATCCGTTTCCTTCATAGCAGTATCCTTTTCCTTCTCTCACAAACCCATTGACACTGTCTCCTCCATATCCTCCTTCATACACCTTCTTCCCATTCTCATCGTATTCGATCATATCAGAACCATTGAATTCTTGCATAACACGCTTCATCTCCCCATTTCTGTAAACACATACCCGTTTCAAAACTCCTTCTTGGAACTCACTTCCTCTTCCATTCCTCACAAATCCACTCTTCATGTCTCCCTTGAACTCTCCCTCATACTCCTTCTTTCTGCGATTGTTGAACTCAGTCATTATGGAACCGTGGAATTCTACTATCACCCGCTTTATCGCACTGTTCTCATACAGACTTATTCTCACTACTATTCCATTTCCGTCCAATTCACAGAACTCTCCATTTTTCTTTCCATTCTTCCACTCTCCTACAAATACTTTGCGCCCACTCGCATCCATCTCTTTTCCCTTCCCATTTCTCTTCCCATTCTTCCATTCTCCTGTATATATTACATTTCCATTCCCATCCATCTCCTTTCCCTTTCCATTCCTCATAAATCCACTCTTCATATCACCTGCATATTCTCCCACATACACTCTCTTCCCATTCGCATCATTCTCCGTCATTTCATTGCCTTTAAACATCTGAATCACACGCTTCAACTCACCATTCTCATACAAACAATACTCCATGTCCTTTCCATCCACATTGAAACAATAACCATTTCCATTTCGATCAAACCCATTGAATCCTCCTTCATACACCTTCTTTCCATTCTCATCATACTCCATCATCTCCTTCCCATTGAATTCTTGTACAACCCTCTTCATTCTTCCATTCTCATACACACATACTCGTTTCACCTTCTCGTTCTCATCCAATTCAAAGCCTTTCCCATCTCTCACAAATCCATTCTTCATGTCTCCCTTCCATCCACCTTCATACACTCTCTTCCCGTTATTGTATTCAGTCATCGTTGATCCATTGAATTCTTGCATTACTCTCTTCATCTCACCCTTCTCATATACACACACTCGCTTCACCTTCCCATTCTCCATTTCAAAACACTTCCCATTCTTAAACACATTCAATTCATCGTATTCACTCACACTGATCAACTGACCTGAAGAATCCTCCTCCTTGAAATACCCACTCATTCCCTCCATCCTCTCATGACAGAGAAAACCACTCTTCTTGTCTCCAAACCATTTCCCTTCATACACCTTCTTCCCATTAGAATCGAACACAGTCATCCTTTCATTCACAAACTGGCGACTCGTGTGCTTCTTCACTCCATTCTCATACACACACTCGCTCCTCAATGAACCATTCTCATACTCAAGACAACGACCGTTCTTATCTCTCAAATCCTTGTCATATTGAGCAATACTCAACAATCTCCCGTTCTCTGCACTCTTCTCATCATAATACCCCTCCATCTGCCCACTCTTCACCACCTCCGAATACCTCTTCCCATCCCGATAATACCCTCTCCACACCACCTTCTCATTATCATCGTACTCCTCAAACAACCCGCTCTCCATCCCATTCAATAACTGACCACGCATTTCCACCACACCATAGTCATCCATTCGACACACGGTTCCACTCGCCAATCCACGATGGTATTCCACTTGAATAAACGGAGCCCCCTTCTTCAGGATCGTCCCTATCCCTTCTCGCATTCCGTTCACCAACTTCACCTTCATCTTGTATTTGCCTTGCTGTCCAGAATAGTGAACAGTACACTTCCCATTTCTCCCATCTGTCGGTTTCTCCACATTCGACTCCACAAACTCACTGAGAAAACCACCATTCAATGTGTTATTCACGAGCTCGATATTGGAGCTCATTCTTTTTTTCTTTATGGTGATTGGTTATTGTTAGGTTTCAGAATCGCTTCAAGCATTCCCACAATTCAATAATCTCTCCAAATCACACGTATTTGTAGTACTCCACTCTCATCACCAACCCATTCACTCTCAAACACACGCTTTCTCTCCTGTTCATCTCCGTCACCCTCTCACACTCATTTAATCAAACCTTCATGTGAATGGATCTCAACCCCCTTCATTTCTCTCAACAAACACCTCACTCCCCCTTTTCCTTTCCCTTCACTCTCTCCACAACAACTAAACACATCGTCGCCACTCCCAGCATTCCCGCCTCCACCGCCGGCGCCGCCTCAAACCCCGTCAGCTGCAACAAACGGCCCGCGGGATATCCCGCCACCGTTCCCGCCAACTGCGTGTTCAAACTCGCCACACTCAACATCCGACTCACACTGAAACGCCCGCACTCCCGCATGATCACCATCTCCATCAACGCGTACGGAACGGACAAAAAGAAGCCGATTATCGCACTTGCCACAAGAACCCCCTTTTCCGATCGCAACTGCGTCGCCAAAAGAAGGAGGAAAATGGCGACGATGGAACAGAGAAGATAACGCACGATGGAACGATTGAAACGGTCGGAACACTGTTTCGTGGAAACGAATCCTGAAGTGAAACCGAAAGAACAAACAAACCAAACAGCAACAAGGATGAAACGCCCGCAATCTCGAAGGCGGTGGAAGCATGGGTGAAGAGAGCGATTGATGCTTCGGAAGAAAGAGGAAAGAGTTTCGGAAGATAGACAGATGACCATTCGCTGATGATGCGACGAGTGAGATAAATCTGTTCAATAATCTTCTATAACTGTACGAGAAACTGTGCGAGAAAGCAGAGGGAGAGACGAAGCGTTTCATTCTTTCGAGGTGACGATGAAACGGATTTCGATTCCTCCTTCTGCTTCTTGGACTCCTTGGGGTAGAAAACGTAAAAAGCCATCGCGCAGGCGGCTCCGAATTGAGCCAGGAGACCAAACACATGCGATGGGGACTGGAAAGAGTACATGAGCTGGGTGGAGGCGACGGACCCCAGATTGGACGTTACGGCAAGAAGAGAGAAGAGGAGACTCTGGTCTAGGAAGGAAGGACCAAATGGAGGATACAGCTCGGATCGATGGAGTGTTGGATCACGGAAGAGGAACACGGAAATGGAAGAGCAATTGACATACTGAGCAGAGCAAACCCGATCATATAAAAGGAAGAAGAATCGGAAGAAAAAAGACACATCGCTGCGCACACGGAACACGCGATAATAGAGGTGACGCAAACATAGGTATCCAACGGAAATCGCTCCATGAGGAAAAACGCTCCAAATCGCACAACTCCAAACAGAATCGACGTCAACGACGACATAAATCCATAGGTCGTCTGGGAAAACACGGACTTCTGAAGAAGAAGGGGAGCACACGCAACAAGCATCCTTCGACATGCATTGAAGAAGAGAAACAATGCCAATAGTGAAACGATGAATGGAATCGGAGAGGACTTCATTCTCCCAACAAATCAATGACACTCGCAACAAACAGCCAAAGGAATAGGTACAGGGACAGATTATGATTGCTCTTTACTTGGCGAAGGGATGCTCGCTCACGAACTTGATGGCGTCTCCAACAGTGTGGATCTTCTCGGCAACGTCATCAGCAATTTCCAGAGCGAACTCGTCCTCGATAGCCATAATCAGCTCAACCACATTCAGCGAGTCGAGCTTCAGATCGTTTTGAAAGTGAGCAGTGGGAGTGACCTAGAGATCCATTAGAACGGCACTACCAAAACCACACAACTCACCTTGTTGGCGTCCACGGCGTCAAAGTTCTTCACCACATCCATCATACGTTTCGTCACCTCTTCTACGGGGAGGAAGGTCTATTGGGAACCCACACGGATGCAAAACCAACTTGAGTCGACATGAAACGCACGGCGAATGCGTTACGAAGGGTGGGAGCAGTCTTGGCAAGCACTCTGAACATTGGATTATTCGATGCTACTGAATACGGTGAATTCTGCGAGAAATGCTGCGAGAAAGAGAAGGAGAGGAGGGTGCGAGATTATTGGAATAATCGCGGGAGGATGATGATGGAAGTGATTCGGGAAAAGGGATGGGAAAGAGAATGGGTGGATATAAAGGAGAGAGTTGGAGGAGTTTGGTTGGTGATGGTGTATCATCAGAATAATGGGGATAGGTTGATAGATAGCCATCCCTCTGTACATCCATCAACCTGGAGATGAATCACAACTCCAATCCATCCATTGCGCCATTGACGACAATTGCGCCATCACCACACGCCCATTTCCCGTGTTTCTCCGTATCGACTCGTTCACAAATTCCTTTGACCCCCTCCAAGTGGCGTCATTGTCTGTTTACGAGGGCATTCGGTCATTCGCGTCAAATCAATACCTCCTTCTTCCATTGCTTTTTGCCCATTATGCCTGTTTGTAAAGTGTCGAGAGTCCTGCACATTAACAACATCACCCACAACATCTCACGGGTAACCAAGTCGTCGAGGGTTCATCTTCTAGTTCGATATTATGGACGAGATCCAGAAAGTGTGTCCCGTGAAACAGGTGTTCATTCTGCGCCCGAATAATCAGGTACGGTTTGGGAATTCCCATTCCCCTCTAGGCTCTCGTCGAATTACATAGCGTGGAGGACGCGGAGACTGTCTTCCACTACTACCAGGAACATAAACTTGTCATTCTGGGAAACGAGGTGGCTGTCAACTTTTCTCGTTACGAGCGCCTCGTACGCCCCAAGGAGCAGTCGGCATCGCAGTGCGTCTTGTTAGTTTCCATCATCTGCTGCGACACCTCGACGCTTCCTCTCCGTCTCTTTTATACCGTTGGTTATCTCCCTATCTCTCATTTCCAGATCTGCAGTCGTTTTGGGTGTGTGGAGCGCATCCGCATGTTCATCCACCAGGCCGGTCCGCAAGCACTGGTGCAATACACACACCTCTACGACTGCATTCGCGCCAAAGGCGAGCTGGAGAAAGTGACCTTCACGCTGGGCTCGCACCGCTACGCGTTCGAGGTCCAGTTCTCGAAGCTGAAGGAGCTGGTGATCCACAAGAACAACAACTACAGTCGCGACTTCCTCCTGTGTCCTCTGGGTCCCTGCAGCCTCTCCGACACCGCAGATCCCTCTCTCCTGCCCTTCTCCTCCCGCTCCTCGCTGCAGTCGCGCGACAGTCTCTCGAGCGCCCTCTCCGACACGGAGTCGCTCGGCAGCGGCGACAGTCCTCGGCTGCAGGACCATCGCGCGCTCTGCTCCGGCGCCGCGCTGCTGCGACAGGTGGCTGCGGAGAGTGTATGGGACGCATCGATGGCGATGGGGTTCGAGGACACGCACGCGGCGCTGCTGCGTGGCGGCAACGAGAGCGTGCGGAAGTACGTGCTGGTGGAGTTCGCGCGGATGATGCCGATCAGCGACTTGCTGTACGGCATCGACATCAAGTACGCGGAGTACCAGCCGGAGCACGGCGGGTATGCCGTGGTCATCTTTGGGAAGTCGGAGTGGAGCGACGCCATGCTGGCGAGCTATCTGAGCAACAACCCTGTCGATGGACGGGTGATTCGGTTACGTAGCGCAAGTGAGGCAGTCCCGATGTGGGGCGAGGATGGTCCTTCTGCAACTCTTGTCTGAATTCTTCTCTATACAGTTTGCGTTGATTCTTGGTCTACATCGATGTGTTTGTTGTGAGAGAGTTGTGGGGGTGGAATGGGAAGATGAGAGGGTATAATATGGTTGCTTCAGAGTGATAAAGAGATGCATACGGTTATATAATTATCCTCTGATTTGATAATTAATGAGGTTGTGAAGTGATTGTGGGAATAGTGTAATGATGCTAAGATAGTTCAATACGGAGATTATTGCAGTCAACGAGAGTGAGTAGTTGGGTGGAAAGAGGTAGGTGATGATCACTCCAAAGAAGGAATTGCTAGGGTGAATTACTGTGACTGATTCTATTGAAATGATGAATGGATATGGAAGAATAACGTCATGAAGCGATGATTGGAGATGACAATGTGTTCAATAAGCGCAATGGAATGGAATAGTTGATAGAATCAATTTGCGTCAAAGCAAAGTCAATCATGTCAATCAACAAACAGAAAGTGCCAAAACACACAAATACAGCTAATCAAGAATAATCAAAACAGCTATACAATCAACAATCACACTCATTCTTACTATGCCCATTGTAAGTATAGCAGGAAATTCAACGATCGTCGAATTCTCCATATCCACACACCGCATAACCGTGATTCGTCACAACAAGATGACAAACTCGATACGAACTAGCGAATCGGAACGGACTCCTCTCATTCAAATGAACAAGAGGGAAACACAACAGAATGGAGATCTGTTGTTTGTGTGTGAAAATGGGAAGGCTACTCACAATGGGCAATACAGTTTACTCTCTCTCACAGGGACAGGGATTGTCCTTATGAGAGAAAGCGAGGAGCTCGCGATCCAGCTCCTCATCTGACGATGTTGATGCATCGCCTCCACGTCGACATGTGACGAAGGTAAGAATCTTCGTCGGCGGATTCGTCGACGCTTTCTTGATGGCGACGCATGGTGAGGCCTCTATTCCATGAGAAATGAATGATACACCGAACTGATCACAGGCGTCGCCTTCTTCTTCTCCTCTTCTTTCTTTGCCGGAAGAGAAACCGCACGATCCGGAGAGGTCGATATCGAGGATTTCTGAGTCCCCGACGTCGACCCCTCCGATGACGATTTCACAAGCTTCTCCTCCTCCTGAGGCGACTCAACATCACCACCTCGATCCACACTTACAGGTATCGTTGTCTCCTTTTGCTTATTCACTGCTGTTACTTCATTTGGAGCAGGATTCTGAGAGAGCACAGCGGTCTCTTCGGGGGCTGCTGGCACAGCTCCCTCTTGCTCCTTCTCCTCAGCCAAAACGGATGGAACAACTCCATGCTTCTTCAGCATCATGCGAGGCGGGAGGCGGCTCTCCCGCTTTACATACTTCTTTGTCGGAAGTGTTTTGGTCCTCATGGACGCCGTGGTGGCGAGATAGAGGGGACGTCGCTTCTCCTCCTCCTGCGATGTCCCCTTCACCTCGTGAGAAGCCTTCTTCGTCATCGAAGGATGAATAGAAACAGAATCATCTGGATCATCACTCTTCACATATAACTTACGCAGTGGTACAACCATCTTCTTCTCCTCCTTCTTCAATGTCACTTCCTTTGCTCGGGATGAAGCCGTAGGCTTCAAATAGTGAGGAACTGCTTTACCCCTCGTTTCTCCCTTCATCGCACACTACAAATCAACACATCTCCTCGTTCATACAGAAGGCACTATTCTCTTCTCCTCCTTCTTCAACGGCCTTGTTTGATCCATCGCTCGGGACGAAGCCGTCGAGCGCATGTAGCTGGGAATACCAGCTTCCATCTTTTCCTTCTTCACATACTACATGTCATCAAGTCCATTCTATCTCACAGGCACTGAAACCACTCTTCTCTTCTCCTCCATCTTCTTTTCTTCCTTCTTCTCTTCCTTCTTCACAGGTGGCTGCTGCTTCGCCATTGACGCAGCCGTTGCCATCAGATAATGAGGAATTCTCCCTCCCTTCCTTTCCTCCTTCCTCTCCGTCGCAGCAGACGACATTACTGGTTTTGGATTGATTTCCGCCTTCTTCGCTGGAGACAAGCTTCCTTTGGATAGGCTCTCACTTGTTTCTTCCTTCTCCTGCTTCGCTGGGGACTACGTATCGCCATCTCCATTCATTCCTACAGCCACCGCCTCCTTCTCCTCCTTCTCCTCCTTCTTCACCGATGGCTTCTGCTTCTTCAGCGACGCCACCGTCGCCATCATAAAATGAGGAAGAGAACTCGGCACCTTCTCCTCCTTCTCCTCCTTTTTCTTTGCGAACAACTACACATCATCACCTCGTTCCATTCATACCGGAGCTACACCCTCCTCCGACTCCAGCGCCAACTTCAGCTCCTCCTCGAACTTTCTCGCGAAGTACTCTCCACGATACTTCTTAAAGCGAATGTCTACACATCATCCTTCTCATGCACCCGTACTGCTTATCGAGTCAAACTCGATTTCATAGGTTAAGGGAGACTTTACTCCCAGAACGCAGGCATGGGTAAATGTCTTGGAACAGGCCAAGAACACCTTCTTCACCAGAGAAGAAAGGATCTTCACGAAGAAAGAACCCGCCGCCTTCGCAGATACTCTTCCAATTCCCTGAGGAAGAGGAAGGGAAGAACTGGAGATGAGGTGAGAAGCGAGAGAGATACACGTTGGACTCCTCGATGAGGTAGGCAGACAGAGTAGAAGCAGAAGCAGTAAGAACGATGGCAGTCATCGTATCAAGAGAGAGAAATAAAGAAATAGTGAGTTTGTGGAAGCACTGGAACCGCTGCG
>OJMH01003904.1_pt1 | contig 10548 bp, 8 predicted proteins | sample 1597111 | NCBI WGS metagenome assembly OJMH01 (sample SAMEA2452115, study PRJEB22498) | human gut metagenome
TATACATCTTGCGGGATCGGCAGCCGGCAAGTCGATTTTATTGATAACCGGCACAAGCTCCAAATTGTTGTCAATGGCAATGTATGTATTGGCAAGAGTCTGTGCCTCTATACCCTGCGAGGCATCGACAACGAGCACGGCACCCTCACAGGCGGCAAGCGCGCGGGAAACCTCATAGTTGAAATCCACATGTCCGGGCGTATCTATTAAGTTTATCATATACATTTTGCCGTTTAGCGCTTTGTAGTTAAGATGCACGGCGCGTGCTTTTATCGTTATTCCCCGTTCGCGCTCCAACTCCATGTTGTCAAGGAGTTGATTTTCCATTTCTCGGGTTGTTACTGCATTGCAAAGCTCCAGCAGTCTGTCGGCTATTGTGCTTTTTCCGTGGTCTATATGTGCAATTATAGAGAAATTACGTATGTTTTCTTGGCTCATTTTTACCTCAGTCTGATTTTTTCGTTTAGTATGGTTATTACGGTTTGTCCGTTTTCGCTTTGAATATCAAAGAAAACATTCGAGTCCAAAAAACCGGCTATATTTTTAGTGTTGATATCTACCTTATATAGTGCGTATACCGTAAAAGCGCACAGCGCCACTGCGGCGGCAAACATTAAAAAACGTTTCATACTGCAACCTCATTCTAAATGATACGGCGCTGCACCGCAGCGCCGTATCATTAGTTTGCAGTAAAAAACGGCAATTATTCCCGCGTTTATTTTTACATTTGTTCAACTGCGCGGCGAATCTGTTTGGGAAAATTGGTTATAAGACCTGTCACACCTGATTTTACAAGCCTCTGTGCATCTTCGTCATGATTTACGGTCCAGACATTTATTTCAAGCCCTGCTTCACGGGCGGCTTTAAAATCACCGCGAAGAAAACCGGATTTGAATTCAGGATGTATTGCAAAAGCGCCGAAGGTTTTCGCATAGTCATGTACCTTATAAAGCGCAGAGCTGTACAGCGGCGCAACCTTGGCGTCGGGATTGGCTTTGCGTACATTTGCAAGTATTGTGTGGTCAAAGCAGGAATAAAATATTTTATCCTCTACATCGTACTGCTTTACCATCTCAACGATGTCGTATTCCAGTCCGTCGTCCGTTTTCTGATTGCCCTTAATTTCAATGTTGACCTCTATTCCCGTTTCCTTTACAAGCTTTAGCAGATCCGACAGCCTTGCAATATGCTGAACAGGCAGGTTCGGAAAATTTTTCGAACTGATGTCAATGTCCTTTATTTCGTCGTAAGTTTTTTGCGTTACGTCAAAGTCTGCGTAATCGTCCCCCGCAACGCGCTTCAAAGTTGAATCGTGCATTATTATAAGTACGCCGTCCTTTGTTTTTCTGACGTCCGTTTCAATGGCATCTGCACCGTCTTCAACGGCTTTTCTGAATGCGTACATTGTATTTTCGGGGGCATCTCCCGATGAGCCTCTGTGTGCGATAATCTTAACCATTGCAGTTTTCTCCTTTACCATCGTTTTTTGTTATATCTGAATTGATATCAGTAATTTGCTGAGCATCTGTATCATTTGTACTCGGTACACAGCGGTCGATTCTTGTCAGTGCAATTATCGCAAGCGCAATAAATATAATTTCTATCAGAGCTTTGAGAGTAAAACGAACGGGCGATTCTGCCGCGATTTCACCGGTAATAAGTGCGATAAGACCTGCCACGGATGCAGGGGAGGAAATCACCGTGTACAGCATGCAAACTGCGGTAAGCCGTTTTTTAGTTACCGCATTTCCGGCAAACAGCAAAGTGACGGTGACGACAAAGAGCGCCATTGCGCAGATTGCGAGCATATTAAATTTTGTCTCGCTGACATGCACTTTTTCAAACGAGCCGAAAAATTCTGTCACTGCAAATACGATTACGAATACAGGTGCAAAAAGTCCGATGGCAGCAGCTCTGCCGATACGGCTGCCACTCAGTATTTTATAGCCGAGCACTGCAAAGTATATTGCGGTCAGCAGCTCAAATAAGGCCGAAATGTCGGGAACTGAGGTCTGAAGCATTTTTCCGGCGCATACTCCGAAATCCACTGTCATCAGTACGGCGGCGGCAAGCAATAAAAGTCCCGAAGCGTTATTTTTGAAAACATCCGCTCCCATGCGCTCGCGGCTTCCGATAAGCATAATGATGAGCGCCGTGACCGCGACCAGAGCCATGACGGCGTACAATATATATATAAGTATTGTGTGTGCGGTACTTTCCGGTCTGAAATATCCGTTTGCGTCTATTACAAAAAAATATTGCATTATCCGCAATACGACGCATATGCCCGCAGCGGCGAGTGTAAATATCAGCGAGTGCTTTGTCTTCAATTAAAACGCCTCCGTACAGAGTGAATTTAATACCTGTATTTTATTAATTATATATCCATTTAATTATACTATATTTTTCCGGCAATGTAAATACAGGCGAACAATTTTTATTTTTTGTCTGAGGTGTTTTGCCGCTGTTGACAAAATATTACGGCGATTATATAATATTAAAAGTATAAAAATAACCGCAAATGGGAGATTTTATGATAATAATTGATGATTACAAGATGCGGCTCAATAAATTCCGTGAGGATATGACAAATCTGTACGATGCTTTAAAGATTGATGCCGTTAAGGAAAAGCTCAGGGCGGATGAGGAACTCACCGCGCAGGACGGTTTCTGGAATGACATGGAGCGCTCTCAGAAAGTTTCTCAGGAAATTAAAAATGCCAAGGATACAATTTCCGACTATGAAAAGTTGGAGCGGCGTGCGGACGATCTTGCTACGCTTATCGAGCTTGCAGAGGACGGTATGCTTGAGGACGTGGAAGAGGATATTGTGTCCGGCTTTCCGGAATTCGAGCATGGCGCCCAGCGCGGCGATGAAAGAATCCGGACAGTGCAGCCGGACCGCCAGCAGGATGATGACCGTCTCGCCCAGGCACATATAGGAGAGGCCGTTGATCAGATTGAAAATGTTGAAATTGCGACGCGACGAAGCCTGTCGTTCCGGCGACAACGGTTCATCGAAAATCATGCCAATCCCCTTCCGGCCTGTTCTGGTTGTTCCACCGACCTTATACTATAACCGCCGGGCCCCTTTATTGCCAGCCGGAACCACATCATTTGCGGTTACAATAAAGTAAAAATTCCGGTGCAAACACTCTTTGCCGAAGCATATCAAGCGTAGAGTGTTTGACTTTTCTTGATTGCCGGTTGTCAAAAGAATTCAACTTCGATTTTTTGCGGTTCGACCCTTGAAAGACCGAATTGGAAATACTACATTTTGTCAAGGGCAACCTTCCACGTTATACTGTTTTGTAAGCGATTACAATATAACGTGTTAATCGATAGATTGCCCGTCTTTTTTTCCGATTTCATGCAATATTCAGGTCAGTCGTTTTCAGGCCCTGAAAGATGGAACTCTATGTGATCTGGTTCAAAAACTAGTGGGTGTCGAAGGAGTAATTGAAAACGGTCCTGATGCCGGTTCGTCGTCAAAAAAAGGGAAGGGATTCCGGTTTCCGGACGGAATCCCTCTTTTTTGATGATGTATCGCCATAGGCTTAAACGAAAGGGGCGCTCCGCTCTGATGGAGCCGGAGCGGTTGCTTTCTTATTTTTTCAGGAGAAACATCAGCGTTTCGCCAAGTCGCATATCCACCTCGAGTTCGGTAATGTTGTGCCCGTAAAACCGTTTTTCATACACTTCATAGGGATTGCACGGCCAAGGGAAATACAACGTGCGCTTCCCGGTGGTTTTCGCGTGGATAGTGACAAAGTTATCGTTGGCGTATAAACAATCGTCCGTGTGAGTGTACAGGTGACAACCGGCGTAGCGGGCGAAACCGGCCAGCAATTCGCTGCGCAGAATTTGCGGCGCGCAATAGATGCTGGTCCAACCGGCCGGCTGGACCTTCAGACCCAATGCGACACCGTCGAAATTAAGATAGCGTCCGAGCGTTTCCACTTCCGGATCATCGATCAGAAAACCCGGATACATGTAGGGCGGCGGCAGCACATTGCCCAGCCAGACGTTGCTGTGCACATCGCGGTCGATGTAACCGTACCGGCGATCCGGATCGGCCAGCGACAAGGCCGGATGAGCCGGATCGGTGATTTTGAATCGCGGTGAGCAGGTCCGGTCGATCCGCTTGATTTTCATGCCGATGAGTTCTTCGATATTGGCGTTGCCGATGCGCTGCTCAGCATCCAGATTGATGAATCCGGGCGCATACAGCCAGACCGCCACCGCGTTGTTTCTGGCCAGTTTGGCGGTGATTGCCTGCCGCTCGGCATCGGTGAGCACGAAGGTGTTGATCATAACGTACAGCTTGTAATCCGGCATGTCCGGCCGGGCCAGGTCGTCATGAAAATAGTAATCCACCGGAGCGCCGATGCGGGCCAGGTCGGAAGTCCGGTAAAGATCCAGCATCAGCGAACTGGTGTTCTGCGAGACGTAATGCAAACTTTCCTGATCGAAAATCAAGGCGATTTCATTGTGTTTCTCGCGCGGAATGCTGTAGGCGTAAGCGGCGATTTCCTGCTGGCGTTTGAACAGTGCGTAGATATCCGGATGCTCGTAACGGCCGCCGTCCGGGTGCTGGTCGAACCACCAGGCGTAGATGTCCTCGCAAAGGTTGCGGGCGAAATCCCGTTTCAGCGTATGGATGGTGTCGGCGATATCGTACAGGCCCATCGAGTCGCGGTAGAAGTCATTTTCCAAGTGGGTCCGGCTGTCCTCTTCGACGACGTAAATCTGATTGCGCAGCCGGAAGGAATCCTGCATTTCCCGCTGGGCGACGTAGCCGCCGGGTTCGCGGTTGTTGTAAACGCCCGGCGCCGCCAGGAAATCCAGCAGTCCGCTGTCCAGAATCGGCAGCGTGGCTTCCGCCGTGGCAAAATCATAATAATCGGTACAGCCGTAGGAGCCGTAAAAGGCGCCGACCAGTTTGGTATCGGCATAACGACGGCGGACGACCCGGGCAAAGTGAATGATGGTGTTGGCGACGCCCCGATGCCAGGCGTGGTAGAAGTCGGCGACATGCTGAAAACGGTCGGCATTGAGAAATACGCCGATATTGGTCTGGTCGGCCGGATTCAGTTCAATTTTTTTACCGATCATCCGTTCGGCGCTCTCGAAGTTCAGCATGGCGTCCAGGATTTTGTCGTCGATCCGGGTGTGGACCCGCTCTTCCAGCGGCGGAATGATCGGCGCGGCAAAGGTGGCGTCCGGTTTTCGCCAGGCGCGGCGCAAGGCTTCTTCGGTGCCGTATTTTTCCCGCAAGATCCGCTCGTATTCCCGGCGGAACGCCGGACTGAAATCGCCGTACAAATGATTGGCATAATCGGTCAGCGGATTGCACGGATACCACTCGGAGGTGCCGCCGGCCGCCAGAAAATAGCCGATGACCCGCCCGGCATACGGCGTCCGGTCGATGGTGTCGAAAAATTCCTGCAGCGCTTCAGCGCCGTCCTGCCGCCAGGCATCGGAACACAGGCTGTACATGCCCGGCAAGTGCTGTTTGTGCACTTCGCTGGCGACGATGGTGGGTTTCAAGGAACCGTCGTTGTATTGCATGAGGTCGTCCCGGTGGCGTTCGATCCAGTCCAGCGGCGGATGCAGGCCGATGCGGACGATGATATAAGCGTCCGGAACCGCCGCCAACAGCGTTTCGGCCTGACGGCAGAATCGTTCCGTACCGCTGGGAGCACTGCTGCGGTTGCCGCTTTCGTCGGTAAATTCTCCGCCGGGCTCCAGCCAATCGGTGTTGCACATCAGGAAATAAATTTTAATGCCGGATTCCCCCAGGTGCCGCAGATAGTCCGGCTTTTTCATGCTGACGGTCATCGCCATCGGCGGATACGGTTTGCCGTCGACGATGATGCTGGGTTCCCCGTTGTGCTTCTGGATGCATGCTCTGGCCATTGATACAACCCTTTATCTTATTATTCGGTTTCAAACTCAGGGAGCTCTGGAACAATAATAGCCGCACCGAAACGATTTGCAAACCGTTTTTCCACTGATCGGCCTGAAATTCAACCGGGGAGGCAATACGCGGTCATCGCGGCTGTCTTTCCGCTCCGGCGGCCCTGCCGACGGAAGGGCAATCGGCGGAATCGGCGGAAATCATCGATTTATTTTCGATTTTCCGGCTTTGCCTCTTGACAAAAAACAAAAAATTTGCTATACTAAAAACAATTGGTAGCAGGTGCAATCAAAAGAAAGAGAGAGAAATCGGCGGAAAGATGGCGGTAACGATCAAAGACATAGCCTTGCGGGCCGGCGTATCGCATCAAGCCGTATCGGCAGTATTGAACGGCAAAAGCAACTGTCGTGTCTCGGAAAAAACCCGGCAGCGGATTCTGGCTTGCGCCGGTGAAATGGCTTACCGGCCGAATTATTCGGCCCGCTGGCTGAAAAGCCGGCGTACACAGGTTATCACGGTGGTGGCTTATCCTTTGCTGCGCGAGGGCGGGTTCGGGATGGAATTCCATCCGCCGTTCCTCGGGGCGGAGTCGCTGCAGCAAATTTCCTGCGCGATCCGTGAACGCGGTTTTGCCATGAAGCTGGAATATGCCTGGCCGGGTACCGATCTCAAAACGCAGTGTCGCGAAATTGTCAATCCGAATTTGACCGACGGTATCATTTTCTATGGTTATCATGGGAATGACTTCAATGAACTGTTGGAAAAGATCAATTTGCCGTATTTGTTCTTCGGCCATTACATCGAGGTCGAACGCCGCGATGTGCCGCTGTTGGGGCTGCAGCGGCGAACGGGAATCCGGTGCGCGGTCCGGAGTTTACTGGCCTCAGGGCGTTCCCGGATCGCTTATTGCGGTGTTGCGGCCAATCCGTCATTGCCGCTTCTCCGTGAGGAATTGGAACTGGCCGGTGTCTATGAGGCGAAACGGATTCACCTCGTCGGCGATTATTATGATTTGCGGCGCTGGCTGGAATCCTGCCGGCCCGGCTGTTTTGATGCGGTCATCTGCTCCAATGATGTGGTGGCGAACTGGTTGTACCGGGAATTGCAGTACCGCGGCATTCCGGTGCCGGATGAAGTGGCAATCGTCGGTTATGATAACGATCCGAGTTACGATTTCATTTCCACCATCGGGCTGGACAGCGCGAAGTTCCACGCCCGGGCGGTCGAGCTTTTGACCGGTTCGATCGAGCACCCTTCCCGGGAAAAAATTCATGAAGTTTTTCAAACCGAATATTTTCCTCGTCAAACAACCCCCAATCATTGAAGGAGAAAAAAATGACAGGACCGCATAAATTCACATTGATAGAATTGCTCGTCGTAATTGCTATTATAGCAATTCTTGCTTCCATGTTGCTTCCGGCGCTGGGGAAAGCCAAAGCCGCCGCCCAGATGATCAAATGCAAATCCAATTTAAAGCAGATCGGGCTCGGCTGGCATTTTTACGCCGATGATAACAACGATCAATTGCTCGCCGGCTTTACCAACGGTTATCGCCTGTTCGACAACAACCAGCCGTGCGATCTGGTCGGCTGGACCGACATCCTGCTGAAGGAATTGGCCCGGGTCACCGACAACAATCCGGGCGGCGCCAAAAATCTTTTCCTCTGCGGTAGCGACAGCCAGCATAAGGATGCCTGGTGGTATGCCAGGCTGACGCTGAGTTACGGTTATAACCCTTTCCTCGGCACGCCGGCCGGTGAAAATGTTCTTCTGGTCAAAGGCCAGGAAGAACATTGTATCGCCAAACTCTCCAACCTCAACAATCCGGCCGGCACCGCCGTGGCCGGCGACAATTGGGGGTTTTTCTCGGCGACCAGGCCGGATGCGGTCTGGGTGGACGGTGAAATGTACGCGTTGAATACCGGTAAACTTTCCGTCGGCAATTACGGCGCGCACAACCGGAAGATGAATGCGTTGTTTGCCGATGGGCATGTCGGCGACATTGATGATGGAACTTTCGAAATCGCCCCGGAAATCTGATCGACCGGCAGGAGAAACAACCGATGAATTTCAAACTGTTTTTATCATTGATCGTGACACTGGCCATTCCGGCCGTCCTGTGGAGCGGAGATGCGCTCTCTTTGCCGCGCCTCCGTAAAAAATTGATTGAATGCAGTTGGACGACGCCTTCGGTGGAGTTCCTGCGTGATAATATCCGTGAAATGGAAGCCGACGCCCCGTACGACGGCATCCGGATCAAACTTGAAGCAACCGTGACCGAAAACGGCCGGGAATTTCATTGTCAGCCCTACACCATTTTTTCCGCCGTGCCGTGGCGGTACGAATATTTCCGGGAACAGATTGAAGCGCTCAAACAAGTTCCATTCAAACGTTTTACCGATAATTTTCTGATGACGACCGTTTGCCCGGGAGTCGCCGACTGGTTCGATGACGCGGCCTGGTCGGCAGTCTGCAACAATTTCGCCATCATGGCGAAAATCGCCAGGGAGACCGGCATGAAGGGTATCTGTTTCGACCCGGAGCAATACAACACGCCGCTTTTTTCCTATTCGCCCGGCTCGCCGTACAGTTACGAAGCGACGCTGCAACAGGCGCGGCGGCGGGGAAGGCAGTGGGGCGAGGCGATTTTTCACGAATATCCGGCCATCACCATCCTGTCGTTTTTCTGGATTTCGATGAATTTGGGATGCGCCTATGCGGACCAACCGGAAGAACATTTGCAAAAGGCGTTGATCATTCCCTTCATCAATGGGGTTTACGACGTGCTGCCGCCGGAAGCGAAACTGGTCGACGGCCACGAAAACGGCGGCTACCGGGCGACAACACCCGAACAATTCTTCCGCCTGCTCTATGATGTCAAAAGTTTGGCGCCGGCTTTGATCGACGAAAGGAATCGAGAGAAATATCGTCGGCAAACCCAGTTGGCCCCGGCGATTTATCTGGATGCCTTCTTTGTTCATCCGCCGGAATCGATGTGGTATCTGCCGGCACCAGAAACCAATCGGCTGGAGGTTTTCCGCCGGGCCTTGCACAATGCCGCCGCCGTCTCCGACGAATACCTCTGGACCTGGGGCGAACAGTGCCGCTGGTGGGATTGCGATTTCGAACCGTGGCAGGAAGAATTGGTGCACCGGAACGGTTTCGGCAATCGCTGGGAAGAGAGCGTCCCCGGCGTGACCCGTACCATTCGTGAAGTCATGGAGCCGGTGCCGGCGGCGCCGCCGGAACATTCTGCGTTGAAAAATCTGCTGATCGGCGGAGATTTTGCTGCAGACTCCCCGGAAAAGGCGAAATCAAACTGGGGGTTTTGGCAGCAGGAAGGTCGATCCCATGGCGATTACACCGTGGTTGCCGATGGCACGGTGAACGGCTCCGCCGCCATGCGGCTGGCCGGTGTTGCCGACGGATGCCTGCTGCAGGAAGTACCGGTCGCCAGCGGAAAGCGTTATCTGGTGCGCGGCAAAGCCAGAGTCCACGGGCAGGGAAACGCGACATTGCTGATCCGCTGGAAAGACGCTGCCGGCAAATTCAACGATGACAGCTCGATGCTTCATATTGCACCGGAAAGAAGCGACGACGGACTGCTGCATTTCGAAGCGGCACTCGAAGTGCCGCCGTGCAGCGTCAAGCTGCTGCCGCTTTTCGGCACCTCCGGTGCCGTTGACGAACGGGATTTCACTGATTTTGATGAACTGGCCGTCGACGAATTATAACATCGGGCCGTCGTACAGAAACGCCAGGCGCAGGAAAACCGTTCCGGATTGCCGGAACGGTTGAAGCGGCGACTTTCGGCCGGCCAGTAACGGGAGGAAGAGTGGAAGACTTGGCGTTGTTCCGCCTCCGGGTATCAGCCGAAACGCTTTTTCCGAGGTGATCGCTCTGACGGCGCCGGGATATCCCGGCGCCGTCAGAGTTTTTGCACCGGAAGAAGAGCGCTTGGCAAAGCGTCGTATTTTCACCGGGAGATAGACGGTTTGTTGCAATGTAGAACAAGCAGGATGAAAAAAATTTCCGAATAAAATCTCGAAAGGGTTGACTTCGGCTTCAAAATTTGCTATTATTCCTCTAGCAAAGAACTGATCGATCAATTTTCCCGGAGAAAGAAATTCAAACCGTCAAAAAAGGAACGGAAACAAAAATGAAAAAGAAGATTCTTAATTTTACATTGATAGAATTACTGGTCGTAATCGCGATCATTGCGATTCTTGCCAGCATGCTGTTGCCGGCCTTGGGCAAGGCCAAACAGAAGGCGTTGAGCATCACCTGCGTCAACAATTTGAAGCAGAACATGCTCGGCGTCCAGCTCTATGCCAACGACAGCCAGGACGTCATGCTGGCCTATTTCTACGATGGAAAACTTGAATTGACCTGGAACAAAGCACTTTACGAGAATCAATATGTCGACTCGGCGATATTTTTCTGTCCGTCGGTCAAGCAACTCGATTATCAGAATGACGGGATGGCGCCTTACCGGACCTATGGAGTTCTCAACCTGAAAGACAATTTGACCTTCTATGACGATCACAAGGAACAGTGGGGTAATTTCGCTTCTTTCGGCAATCCAAGCTGGTATTACGCTTTTTACGCTCTTTCCCGGATGAAACAGC
>OJMH01003909.1_pt1 | contig 10536 bp, 5 predicted proteins | sample 1597111 | NCBI WGS metagenome assembly OJMH01 (sample SAMEA2452115, study PRJEB22498) | human gut metagenome
TAGAAAAGCTCATCAGAGGTTTTCTCGCCTTGAATCTCATACAACTGAATGCATAAGAGACCATCAGTACAAAAGCGGATGAAACGATGCAGGTAAAAAATGCTACGATAAAGGTATTTTTAAACCATGCCGGAAAGTTCGCTGCTGTATCTGTCTTGAAGAACAGTTGATGATAGTTTGCCAGTGTCCAGTGTTCCGGGAAAAAGTGCTGGTAACTTACACCCTTTGTAGTGGAAAGGGATGTTACAACCAGCCATACAATCGGAATCAGCCAGATGATTGCCAAAAGAGCAAGTACTAAATGTCTTACAATGATTTTCCATGTTTTCTTTTTCATTATTGGTACACCTCCTCTTTATCACCACTGATCATTCTTGTATAGCTAAGCAATGTAAGAAGCGCACAGATAGCAAATGAAATAATACCAATTACCGATGCCATCTTATAGTTTGAGTTATCGTTGGTCAATGTAAACAGCCATGTAATGAGAAGGTCTGTCTCTTTTGCATTAGAGTTTGCAAATGCCATGTTTGCTGTTGCATTGGAACTTGTCAGCAGATAAATAACGTTAAAGTTATTGATGTTTGCAATGATGCTCTGAATCAGGGATGGTCCACAGATAAATAATACATACGGCATTGTGATCTTCCAGAAAATCTGCCATTTATTTGCACCATCGATACGTGCACTCTCCAACTGATCTGTCGGAATATTCATCAGAATACCGGTAGCGGAAAGCATCTGATATGGAACACCGACCCAGATATTAATAAGAATGATCATTACATGAGACCAGCCCGGTTTAGAGAGAAACGGAATATAGTTTCCGGAAACAAGTCCGATACTTTGTAACCAGCCTGTCAGACCGATGTTGGAACATAATGTATTTACAATACCGTGGTCGCTGAACATTTTGCTTACAAGAAGCAATGTTACGAACTGTGGAATCGCGATTGTCACAACAAAAAGTGATCTCCACATTTTTTTAAAATGTGTATCTTCATGGTTGATCAGCTTTGCCAAAAGAATACCACCGATGAAAGTTGTAAATGTTGCCGATACTGCCCAGATCATTGTCCATGCAAGAATTCTTACGAATGCATAGGAGAATGTGATTGTGGTGCCGCCTGTAAACATATTCTTGAAGTTTCTAAGTCCAACCCATGTAAACAGGTAGTTTGGCGGCATATGATCCATATCATAATTGGTAAATGCCACACAGGACATAAAAATGATCGGTATAATGTTCATCATAATAACACCGATACTCGGCAAGGTAAGTAATGTGATATAAAACTTACCATTGAAAAGAGATTTTATATCTTCCGCAAATGTATTGACATGTTCTCCCTCTTCTTTCATAAGCTGAAGGCGGTATACAGCCTTCATATTGCTTATATATAAAAATATGAATGCTACGATTACGAGGATTCCGACAATACCATATAATAAGATCAGTAACGAGTTATCGTAATCATTAACAGTATTTTTCAAGGTCAGCGGATCAAATACGGACTCATACTGAACGGTACCAAGTGTATTTAAATCCTTAATGTAATTAATAGAGAACATTCCTGTAAACAGGATTACTATCACTTCAAGTGCTGTCATTAAGATACCTTTGACGATCTGTTTACGTCCCCAGTATCCGGCACCCATAACAAGCAGTGAAAGCTTGCACCAGATATCGCCCTTTGCCACGGCTGTCCCAAAATCGGCAAAGTATTTTTTGATTGCGTTTAAAAATGTTTTCATAGATTCACTCCCTATGCGCGTGAATGAGAATTTTTGGCTAAGTCGCAAAAACTTTTCTCTTTTTAAAAATTTCACATAGCTTGTCACAAGGAAGGCATTGGTTTCCAGCAGGAAAATATCCGCCTCTGCCGGAAAGCAATGTCCTGTCTGGCAGGAGATAATGCCCTCCTCATAAAAGTTATTCCAAAGCCATGTGGAAATCTGAGTTTTACAGATATTTGATTATTCAGCTACCGGCTGTGTAATACCAGCTACTGCATCATCAAGTACAGCCTGAAGATCTGTTGCACCGTCAACCAGGTTCTGTCCAAGTGCCTTTGCCGGATCCCAGTAATTATTGCCTACAACCTGCTGATCTGCAAACTCTGACTGCGCTGCAAGTGCTGCAAGTGCCGGGGAATCAATCTGAGCTGCTGCTACTGTGTTAGCCGGTCCCTCTGATGTAGCGTTACCAATTGCTAACTGGCTCTCCTCATTTGTGAGATACTCAGCAAGGAGCATTGACCAGCCAACATTTTTAGCATGGGAGTTAACACCTACGAATTTGTATCCTGCATAAGATCCCATCTGTGTAGCTGTTCCATTTACATCGAAAGTAGGTAATTTACATGCTGCATATCCGTCACCGTATTTCGCTTCAAAAGATCCGGTGTTCCATGTACCGGAAACATATGCGCCAAGTGTACCGTCATTTAACATGGTAATTGCATCCTGATCTTGTACGCTTACAAATGCCGGGGAAGAAGTGATATTCTCAATACTCTGTGCTACTGCAAGACCGGTCTCAGAGTTCCAGTCACAGTTGTTTGAGTTATCTTCATTCATGGAAAGTTCACAGCCTGCACCAGAGAAAAATCCATACAGATACCATCCATCTGCTACATTCATGCCAACTTTTGTTCCTGCTTCTTCCGCTTTTGCTGTAAGGTTTTCCCAGGAAGCCACATCCTCTTCAGAGAAGATGTTTGAATCATAGTATAAGAAGTAACCATTCGATGCTGTTAACGGATAAGCGTAAAGTTTTCCGTCTTTGGTAGCTGCTGCTACAGTTGCCTCTGAGTTTGTTTCTTTCGGATCATATGTATAAGTAGCTGCCACTTCCTGAAGCGCACCTGCATTTACAAGATCATTTACCTGATCATCTGCAAATACGAATACATCTGCTGCTGCATCGATATCCTCAAGAATCTTATCTTTTGCATCTGCCTCAGATACAGCACCGATCGTGATGTTAAAATCTACATCTGAGTACTGCTCTTTAAATTTGTCTGTCAGCTCTTTCATAACGTTCTGATAAGCCTCAAGTTCTGAACACCAGAGCTGGATATCTACGGTTCCATCTGTAGATGCGATCAGATTTGCGATTGCATCACCGGAAGCTGTTTCTGCATTATCTGCAGCATCACCTGTCTCTGTTGCTGCTGCACTGTTTGTGCTCTCTGCTGCGCTGTTGTCTGCTGCACTATTGTCTGCTGCGCTGCTGTTATCGGCTGCTTTGTTTCCACATCCTGCAAACATGGATGCTACCATTGCTGCACATAATACTGTGCTGATGACTTTTTTCTTCATTTGAAAATTCCTCCCTTTTCCTTGATAGAAAAAATTGTTCTTTTAGAACACTTTTTCGTGTTGCGCTATGCGCAATCGGTTGTTCTATGGTTAGAGTATATCTCCGTCACATCCTTGTGTCAATATCCACATTTTATAATAAATCCGACCATTTTTTAGCCATTTTGCACAATATCATCTTCTATTTTTTCTTTTATTTTTTTCAAATTCGACTTTTGCGCAACCGTTAACTATTGATTTTCCGTGCATTTTCAATTCTTATATCATCTTTTTATGGATATTTTGGCTCGTTTTTGATATTTTTTGAATCAGGGATTTTCCTGCCTTTTCCTTTGTTTTGGGCGAATTTCCATCACATTGCTTCAGATTCACCCTCATTCCCGCTGATCTGCGGGCTATTCCGGTAATCATTGTAATCATTTCGCCCATTTCATGTGATTTCCGACAATTTCAGCATAAAAAACGGGCGAAACACATTTATTCGCTATGTGTTTCGCCCATTGCTTATTCTCTCCAACAGGATGATCTTCAATTTTCTCAGAACTGTATTTTCCTGATTATATTTATTTCGTCGATTCCTTCAGCACCACCTCATACGGAAGCAATGTGCGCTCTTTCACCTCAAGTCCCTCCGTCAGATCAAGCAGTGTACGGCATGCCACCATGCCGAGTTCCTTTGCATCAAATGAAAGCGATGTGATCGAGGGAACATTGTTTTCAAGTACCATGCTGTTATAAAACGATGCCACCCGGACATCTTCCGGCACTTTGACATGCTGCTGGCGCAGTGTCTTTAAAACACGGCTGCAGACAGCGTCATCCATACAGAGGATGCAGTCTGCCTGTCTGTTTAATGCTTCCTTGACTGCCTTTTCCACCAGAACCTGGTTATCCTGGCTTAAAAACATCAGATCCACATCTAACGTTTTCCCCATCTTCGCATATGCCTCACGAAATCCCCGCAGACGGCTCTGTGTAACCACATGCTCTTCATTGCCGCCGATCAGTGCAATTTTGTCCATCTGCTTCATCAAAATGATCGATGTAAGCTCTTTGCATGCACTCTTGTGATTGTGATCGATCTGAATCACGCCTTTGTAATTGGCACTGGTACTTCCGATCGTGACAAACGGTACATTTTTTGTCTGCAGAAAATCGATCTGTTCATCTTCCACAAAAGTGCGCATCAGGATCACACCGTCCACTTTATGGTTTGCTATGATACGCTCAAGAGAAGATATATCGTTTTTCCTGCAGATAGAAAGCAGGATATCATATTCCATGCTGCCCGCAATCTCCTGTATCCCAAACAGACATTCCTGAAAAAATGTAAGATCCACAACATCATACTCCCCCGGCATGACCACACAGATATTATAAGTTTTAGACTGCGCAAGCCCTTTCGCAATGACATTCGGTTTATAATCATGTTCTTCTATGTAGGCGAGCACGCGCTCTCTTGTCTCCCTGCCAATACGACCTTTACCGGAAATTGCACGTGACACGGTTGTCTTCGATACCCCAAGCGCCTCCGCCACGTCCGCAATCGTAATATTCTTTTCTAACCCCTTATCCATAAACTCTCATTCCTCGCTTTTTGCGCTTAGTTGCGCAACTAAGTTTATTATTGTACAAACAGGGGCAAAAATCAATCCTATTTTTTTCTATTTTTTCCCGGCATCAACCCGGTATTCCCTCATACGAAATCCATGCTACATCCGCAAAACGATCCGACATTTCACCGTTTGAAGACGCATACACACCGAGCGTGCAGCCCACAAATCCCCCTGCTTCCTCTGTACTGTACGGCAGCAGGCTCACGTCTTTAATGAGTTTTAATACCTTTCCTTCCTCATCTCTGACAAAAAATTCTGCCCTCTGTCCTGCTGCCTTCAAATACAGTTCCAGCATTCCTTTTGCATTGATTTCTTCTTCCGCAAGCAGCGTATCGTTTTCTGTTATATGTGCGATTACCTGCAGCTTTCTCTTCTCTTTTCCACCGCAGATGCGCATCGAAAGATGATTTGCATGATTCTGATAGCAGACGATCCCCGCCTGTTCATTTTCCCGCTCCGCATCAAATTCCATGCATGCCGAAAATGTAAAATCATAATCTTTCTGCCTCAGCCCGAAATACTGCGCGTCCGTTTTCTCTGTAAGTTTCTGTTTTTTCAGATGCATCCTGAGAAAACCTTTTCTCTCGATCAGTGAATATGCATTTTCATCCCTTCTCTGCAGCGACAGGAGTCTGTCATCTATTTTTTTCTGATCAAATGCAATAAAATCCGCGTGGGTCACTTCCCTTTCCAGGCGATACTCACCGATCGGAAGTTCTGTTTTCTCTGTCAGATGTCCAATCCCCGGATTGATGACGGGCCATCCGTCCTCCCATTCCACTTTTGCCAGAAAATTTTCCCTGCCAATACTACAGTGTCCCTCACATGGCCTCGATGCAAGCATGACGACATACCAGTTTCCGTCTGCATCATCCACAAGATCTCCGTGTCCTGCATAGATCACCGGATAATCCCTGCCAAGATTGCGGTGCGTGAAAATTGGATTTCTCTTGCATCCACAGAACCATTCTCTTAACGACCTGCTTCTCGCGATACTGATGCTGTGTTCCGGTCCCGTACCGCCCTCTGCGATCATCAGATAATACCAGCCGTCTTTTTTGTAAAGGTGCGGTCCCTCCGGCCAGATACAATCTTTTAATGCACCTTTCCAGACCGCCGTCCCCGCACCTTTTAAGCACATTGCATGAAGATCCAGCTCCTCTATCCAGATCTCCCAGTCACCATTGTGTCTGACCCCGGACGGATTCGGTCTTGTCCCGACATAATAACATTTCCCATCTTCATCAAAAAAGAGGCTCGGATCAATCCCCTCCGCCGCATCTCCCAGATAATGTGGAACTGACCACGGCCCTTTGGGGTCCTGTGCCGTTATCACAAAGTTTCCACCATGATCCACATTTGTTGTTATGATGTAATAAGTACCCTCGTGGTAACGGATCGTTGGTGCAAAGATCCCCCGTGAGATCTCACTGCCGGACAGTGGAAGCTGTTCTTCCCTGTCCAACGCATTGCCGATCTGCTCCCAGTGCGCTAAATCCCTGCTATGAAACACAGGAATCCCCGGAAAATATGCAAAACTCGAATTTACCATATAATAATCTTCCCCCACCCTACAGATAGATGGGTCTGGATAAAAACCGGACAGAACCGGATTCTTTGCTATACTCATTTTATCGCTCCATTTCTACTATTCTAAAATCTTATTTTTCACACAAATTTCTCTGCTTTCCAGGCAGCCATGCCTTTTTTATTCCACATAGCCAAAACCAAGTATTGTAAATTTCTTTTCTTCTTCCCCAGGTGTCATCTGAATCCTCACCTGATGCCATCCGCTTTCTTTTTCTTCCAGAAGAATGACCGGATTGCAGTGCGTCCAGCCGTTCACATGCGGATCTGCGGTCAGAACTTTGGTATCGTCCACAAACACATCTGCCCGTCCGGCGTCCACCGCTCCGGAATCTTTAAAGATGAGAAGCAGCGACCGGCAGTAGATATCCATCTGGAATGCATCTTCTGATCTGCCATTTGCCCCATCATACTGCCAATTGTACGGAAATTCAGGAACCGGCGTTAAACTGTCATCCATCTCCACACACTGTAATTCCTGATCTGTACCGGAAAATGCGCCACAGCAGATCTTCGCACGTTCATAGCCGTCTCTGCGGTCTAATAATTTCACTTGCGCAAATTCATCCCCATAAACCGGTTTTTCATGCATTCTTCTTAAAATATCAGGCTCACAGACCGCCCGGTCAATCAGATACATCAGACAGTCTGCCATGATTTTATGTCCCAGATTTGTCGGGTGAAACGCATCATAAAAGAACTGATTTTTTGAAACAACTCTGTCCTTTGCCTGCCGAAACTGCGGTGTCACGGCATCCCGGATGCTTACCATCGGGAGCTGATACCGCTCTCCCACCGGAGCAAGGCGTTCCTGTAAGTTCCAGTCATTTGCAAAAACAGCAAACAATAACAGGACAGCCGGTGCATCCGGCATGGATAAAATTTTTGTTACAAGGCTCTCATAACATCTTCCCTTTGTCTCATCCCCCTCGTCATTTACTGCAAATTCCACGACTACCAGATCCGGCTTTTCTTTTCCATCCCGCAGGACATCCCTCTCAAAACGGATCATCCCAAGCTCCGACGGGGTTCCGCCCACTCCCGCTTTTATCAGTTTCACATTGTTATTTTTTCCGTATTTTCCGGCAAATGCCTTCCAGAACCGGTATGCGTAGCACTGTGTGTGAAGCGGAACTGCCCCGGCTCCCTGCGTGATGGATCCTCCTATATATGCTATGGTTACCGGCTCCCCAGCCCGCGCTTTTTCTACGACTCTTCTGATCCTGCCCGCATCTCCCATAGAAAGGAGTGACCGCTCTATCATTTCCTGATATCCGTGGGATTCCATATCCACCACGCGCTCTTCCTGCGGCTTTGGTACGAAAAATCCATCCTTTAAAAAGAAACGGACATTGACCCTTGCAGACTGTTCCGGCGTCTCAAAGACAAACCGGATCTGCCCCGGCACATCATCATCTGTTTTCCACTTTACCGTATCAAGCGTGATCCTGACTTCTGCGCCATCCCCACGCAGTTCTGTTTCTATGAGCGTTCCGCCGCCGTAGAGATCCTCTTTCCCGTACATCTGAAATACAAATGTGACCGGTTCTCTGCTATGTTCCATCTCCACGGATATACCGATGCTGTGCACCAGGCTTTTAAAGCCCTCCACCGTGCCAAGTTTCTTTAAAATTTCTTCATCACAGACCTCACCGGTCACTTCCGCACTGCTTTCAAGCCTTCCATCACTCTCGTAGATAAACTGGACTCCCCTGCCCTGATACTCCCCCTGCGTCTGGAGCGAGCCAAAGGTTTCTTTTTCTTTCATAATGTAAAAATAAGATCTGTCTTTTTCCGGATCTTTCGGTGCCACAGGTCCACTCATCTGTTCGTCCTCCTTGTCTCCGGCAGTCCAAGACCTGACTCCGGCAAATGCTTTCCCTTGCGCACAAACGTCAGTTTTTCCAGCAGAAATCCCGGTGTCCCCGCATAAATTCCAATTTCATTCTCTCCGCTCTGCAGCGTGACCTGCACACGGACAACGCGGATCTGATCCACCACCATTTTCGCCCATTCCGCACAGGACGGCTCGCCGGAACGGTATCCATCCGGAATCATCTCTATCTTTTGCGGTGCATTTCCATTGACGGCGCAGCCAAAATAGACACTGCCTCCCTGACAGACCGGATTTGCCGGAGCGGTATAGCAAATCATTTCGTATTCTCCCGCCTCCCTGACATAGATCTGATACGTCAGTTTTGGTGCCTGTCTGATCTGCTCTGCCATTTCAAAAAAAGTCTTTGTCTGCGGATATGCTTTCACACCAGATAACGTTTTTCCGTACTCCGGCAAAACATAAAATGCTCCCGCATCCGCCTTTTCATTGCAGATAAAGTGCTCTGCCTCGACAGAGAGCATCCCGTCTGTCTCATAAAATGCCTCCGCCGGACATCCCGGCAGATCTTTTTCCAGCAAAATTTTTACCGGTATCCTTCCACCCTCATAGCAAACCTCAAAATCATATGTCCTGTGGTCATTCTCCCAGTCTGTGATCTCATCTCTTTTTATCTGCACCGTGAGCACTTCCTCACGGTCTGTGACTCCCTGCATTTTTCCAGGCAGAACCCACGGACTTTTGCACTCGATATGATAAGGCACTTTTTCTTTCGAGCCGCCAAACAATAACAGGGAGGCTTCACTGACAGCCGGATCTAAAAACTGCCGCATCACGATCAATTTTTTCGTCCAGTCCCCGCCTGCCGTACAGACATCACCGCCCTCTGACATGGCAAAGATCCTCGGCTTATTTGCCGGTTCTATGAAGGTCATGAGCGGATACCTGCACTCCTCATCGTTCCAGTTCACAAAGCCGATGTGCTCTGAGAGTGCCATTCCATCCCATTTTCCATCCAGAAGCTGATGAAACCGTTCTGTGAGTAAACGGTCTTTTTCGATACATGCTTTTATTTTTTCTGCATAATCATTTGCACATACCGCTCCCATTTTTGCAAAAAATGAATTTTTTCCTGCATAAAGCTGCATATCAGATGCGTTTGCACTTCCCATTGCCGGGTAATATACCAGTTCCCAGAAAGCCGGCAGCATCTCTTCCGGCACAGAAGATAAAAGCTTTTCTGTCTCCTCTTCTAACCTTTCATTTTCCTTTTGTCTTTTGTCTGCCTCCCCAAAGTGCACCGGATGATAAGTATCTGCGCGCATCGCTTCCGGCTTGCAGTTATGATTCATTTTTGTATACTGCTGCATGATCCGATAAACTGCATTCTGCTGCGCCTCATAGAACCATCCGCCAAATTCACGTTTCACCCAGTACGCCAGATAATCCTGCGGCGCATGAATCCTGCTGCTTCCCCATTTCTCATAATCATATGCGAGATCCATAAAGAAACTGAGCGGATACTCCTGAAATTTCAGGTCACCGACATTGACGATCCAGATATCCCGCACACCAAAGTCATATGCCATCGTCATCTGATCCCAGATTTTAGGCAGATAAGAACTGTTCACCCACTCATAAGAGACCGGCGATCCGTGGTAATCAAAGTGATAATACATGCCAAAGCCCCCGCGGTGGGAGCGCATTTCCTCCGTCGGAAGTGTCCGCATATTTCCATAGTTATCCTCGCAGAGCATCAGCGTCACACCGTCTAAGCCATCCCAGTCTTTAAGCCCCGGCGTTGTCTCATCCCCGTAATAATAAGCCTCCACTTCTTTATAAAGTGCGAGCATTTCCGGTTCATTCTCCCCGACACATTCCCGGATGAGTTTTCTCTGTTCTGTGATGATCTCTTTTAACAGGGAAATATTCTGCTCTAAGGATGCATCCTCCCCAAGCATCAGAGAATCTCTCTCCCCACGCATGCCGATCGTGATGATATTTTCATATTTTCCACTGCGCAAAAGCCCGTCGCGCCAGTAACGGATCAGTCCCTCACGGTTGGTAAGATAGCTCCACTCATTTCCATAAACAGAATCCTCTCCACGCACCAGATCCCATTCTTCGCTGTGTCTTAAACATGGTTCATGGTGGGAATTGCTCATCACGATCCCG
>OJMH01003912.1_pt1 | contig 10524 bp, 8 predicted proteins | sample 1597111 | NCBI WGS metagenome assembly OJMH01 (sample SAMEA2452115, study PRJEB22498) | human gut metagenome
CATTGCCCTTGAAAGCTCGCGCAAACCCTCTATTGCGAACTTTCCAAACTTTCTTCGCCCGGAGCGGTCTTGAAGTCTTGACAAGGCCTTGATGCGCGGGTTTTGTCTACTTTGTATAAATTCTTCCATCTAAAAAATTTTTCTGAATAAATAAATAGACTTTTAAAATACTTTGCAATGGATAACTGTGTTAAAATTCCCAAAGGCTTCAAGGCTGGGCCCTTTGAATACCATCAAGAGATAACTTTGCGCATAGACGACATAACTAACCTTGGCCTCGGCGTCGGGCGATATGAAGGCTTTGTGGTGATGGTGCCCTTTGCTCTCGCCGGAGAGCTTGTAAAAGTTAGAATTTTTAAAAACCACAAGAATTACTCTGAGGGCGATTTAATTGAGGTCTTGGAAAAGTCGCCCGACAGGGTTGAGCCGCAGTGCAAGTTGTTTGGAACTTGCGGAGGTTGCCAATACCAGCACTTGAGCTATCAGGCGCAGTTAAAGTGGAAACAAAAGCAGATACGCGACCTCTTGGAGCGCATAGGGGGCTTTAGCGATATAGAGGTTTTGCCAACTCACCCCTCGCCAAAGATTTTTCACTACCGCTCAAAGCTCACCCCGCACTACGAGCGCGACAGGGGCGAGAATATGCCAATAGGCTTTGTTATGCAGGGCAGGAGAAACGCAATTGTAAATGTGGAGTATTGCGAGATTGCCTCAGACAATATAAACGCCGCAATTCCCGCCATCTACGCAGATTTGCGCGCCCGCAGCGCATCTTTTAAGCGCGGCGGAACTCTGCTTTTGCGCGACACTTCTGAAGGGGTTGTAACAGACAATAGAAAAATTGCCGGCGAAAAAGTCGGAAAGCTCTACCTAAAATTTGTCGCGGGCGAATTTTTTCAAAACAATCCGTTTATCCTGCCCGAACTTTTGGATTATGCGGTAAGCGAGGCCATCGGAAGCCTCTACTTAGTTGACGCCTATTGCGGTGTGGGCGGCTTTGCGCTTTGGGCTGCCGAGCACTTTGAGCGGGTTATGGGCGTTGAAATCAGCGAGAACTCAATAAGGTGCGCTCGCGAAAATGCAGAGATTAACGGCGTAAAAAATTGCAAATTTCTGGCCGGCAAGGCGGAGTCTATATTTGCGGAAATTCCCTTTGCCGGCACCGATACCTCGCTTATAATAGACCCTCCGCGGGCGGGTTGCGACGAGGCCTTCTTAAATCAGCTAATTGCGTTTTCGCCCAAAAAGCTCGTTTACGTCTCGTGCGGGCCCGACACTCAGGCGCGCGACTTAAAATATCTGGCGGCAAATGGCTACAAGATTGCAAAAATTCAGCCCTTCGACTTGTTCCCGCAGACCCGCCACATAGAGAATGTCGCGACGCTAGTGAGATGCTAGAATTTGCGCGCTTAGCTATTTCGCTTTAAGCTCCTTTTGGGGGAATCTCCGAAAAGCCTCTTGTATTCCCTGTTGAACTGAGGGTAGCTTTCGTAGCCGACTTCGTAGGCGGCGCTTGAGGCGCTCTTGCTTTCGGCAATCATAAGTCGCTTTGCCTCGTACATTCTCAGTCGCTTCTGATACTGTATGGGGCTCAGTTTTGTTATTTGCTTAAATTGCCTGTGGAATGTAGATAGCGACATGTTTGCAATTTTAGCAAGTTGCGATATTGAAATGGCCTGCCTGTAATTTTTGCGAAGAAAGGCAGTGGCTCTTGCAATTTGGCTTGCGGAAGTGTTTGGGCTGTTTGCCGCGCATAGATGCCTGCCCAGCGGCCCCAATAGCAAAATTAGGTGGAGCTCTCTTATTAGGGTTGGGGCCAATATTGCAGACTTGCGCTCGTCTTCGGCAAGTGTAAGCAGTCGCAAAAATACACTAAGCAGTTCGCTATCAGCCTTTGCTAATCCTGCTCCCTTGCATTCGGTGTCTCCAGTTTCTGCAAGCTCAGGGTGCTCGGTTAGAATTTGCGATATCAAATAGAGATCCAAATCTATAGCTATTGATAGAAAGGGCTCCTTTTTGCTTGCGCCAACTATGTAATTTTGGGCCGGCATTTCAAGCATTGCTACGAGGTATTCGTTCTTCTTTAGGTAGAATTTTTCGCCGCCTACCGTCGACCACTTCGTACCTTGAATGGCAACAGTGCAAAGCGGTTTATAGAAGCAATTTTCAGCTATATTTGATTCATCTCTCCTATATATACCTAGGCCTCCTATATTCAGGCGCAAGTCTCCGCTCTCCTTAAGCTTTTCCAAAATCTTTTCTCGCAAAGCTGCATTTAAATCATCGGCGTCCATAAAAGTTAGGCTAAAAACTTAGGTAGAACTCAGGCAAGGATAAAGCATCTCTGCGGCATTTTTATGCAATATTTTGAGATTATTAAATAGTTATCGCACAATCGCTTTTGAGTGCAAATTTTCGAGCATCTTATTTCAAGGATATCTAATTTATTTTTTAGCGTTTGCCTAAGGCTAAATAAAGTTTATCTCAACATCAGGTCGGACTCTTTAAATACACGCTAAGGCTCATTTAAGTTAAATAGGATAGCGGCCCAAAATCCCTTTACTCTTCAAATAGACGCCAATTTGCATCGCAAAAAAAAGCGGACGGGAATTCCCGTCCGCTAGTATTTAAAACACTTTAATTAGAGTGCGCCAACAGCCTGCTTTGCCTTTGCAATGGCGTACTCGCGATTCATCTTGGCAATCATATCAAGCGTTATACCCTTCGGGCAGACCGCCTGGCACTCGCCGTAGTTTGTGCAGTTGCCAAAGCCAAGCTCGTTCATCTTCTCAACCATTGCAATTACGCGCTTGTACTTTTCCGGCGCGCCCTGAGGCAAATAGTTGAGGTGGCTTACCTTTGCCGATGTAAAGAGCATTGCAGCCGCGTTCGGGCAGGCCGCAACGCAAGCTCCGCAACCTATGCAAGCAGCCGCGTCCATAGCCTTGTCGGCGCAGGCTTTGCTAATCGGAATTGCATTTGCATCTTGCGCGGAACCCGTGCGGATTGATATAAAGCCGCCGGCTTGCTGAATTTGGTCGAAGGCGTCGCGCGATACCATCAAGTCTTGCTTGACCGGGAATGGGCCAGCTCTCCACGGCTCCACGACAATTGTGTCGCCATCCTTGAATTTGCGCATGTGCAACTGGCAAACCGTCGTCTGGCGCTCCGGGCCGTGCGGTATGCCGTTAATCGTCATAGAGCACATACCGCAGATGCCTTCGCGGCAGTCGTGGTCGAAAACTATGGGAGTTTTCCCCTCTGCAACCAAGCGCTCGTTCAAAATGTCAAACATCTCCAAAAACGATGTGTCTTCGTGAATGTTATCGACTACATAGTTTTCAAAGTGGCCTTTTTCAGAGCTGTTTTTCTGTCTCCAAACTTTCAAATTGATTTTCATAATTCGTACCCCTTGCGTATTATTTGTAAGATCTTACAACAGGCTTTACCTCTTCGTGGGTAATTACCTCTTTGTGCATTTCGGGACGCTTTCCGTAGCCCTTATACTCCCAGACTGCTGCGTACGAGAAGTGCTCGTCATCGCGCTTAGCCTCGCCTTCAGCGTCCTGAGACTCCTCGCGGAAGTGGCCGCCGCAGCTCTCCTTGCGCTCCAGAGCGTCAAGGCACAGAACCTCAGCAAACTCCAAGAAGTCCGCAGTGCGTATTGCGCGCTCAAGCTCGGGATTTACACAGTTGGTGTCGCCAACGACCTTTACGTTCTTCCAGAAGTCTTCGCGTATTTCGGGTATCAATTCCAAAGCCTTCTTAAGTCCGGCTTCATTTCTCGCCATTCCGCAGTATTCCCACATTACGTGGCCCAATTTCTGGTGGAAGTGGCGGGGGCTGTTGTTGCCGTTTATGCCCTTGAAGCGCGCAATCCTATCTTTTGCGGACTTTTCCGCCTCCTTGAAGGGCTCGCTTGAAGTTTCGGGCTTGCCTGCACCCGTTCTTGCCAGGTAGTCGGGCAGTGTGTAGGGAATTACGAAGTACCCGTCCGAGAGGCCCTGCATAAGGGCGGAAGCGCCCAAGCGATTTGCACCGTGGTCGGAGAAGTTTGCCTCTCCGAGTACGAAGAGCCCCGGAATCGTGCTTTGCAATGTGTAGTCAACCCAAAGTCCGCCCATAGTGTAGTGCGAAGCCGGATATATGCGCATCGGGCGCTCGTAGGCGTTTTCGCCTGTTATGCGCTCGTACATCTCAAAGAGGTTGCCGTACTTATCTTCAATTACCTTCTTGCCGTCGCGGGCTATTGCCGAGGCAAAGTCTAAGTAGACGCCTCTGCGTTCGCCGTTTACAAGGTGCCCTACGCCTCTGCCGTCGTCGCAGGCTTCCTTTGCAGCGCGCGAGGAAATATCGCGGGGTGCGAGGTTGCCGAAGCTCGGGTACTTTCTCTCCAAGTAGTAGTCTCTATCCTCTTCCGGAATATCGTTGGGGTCTTTAGTTACGTCTTCGCGCTTCTTTGGAGCCCATACTCTGCCGTCGTTTCTGAGAGATTCGCTCATGAGGGTAAGTTTGCTCTGCTGGTCGCCATGGACGGGTATGCAAGTCGGGTGGATTTGCGTAAAGCAGGGGTTTGCGAAGCCCGCGCCCTTTTTGTAGCAGTTCCAAGCCGCCGATACCGAGCAGCCCTGTGCGTTTGTCGAAAGGTAGAACACGTTGCCGTAGCCTCCCGTGCAGAGCAATACGGCGTCTGCAGAGAAGGATTTTATCTCGCCATTTAGCAAGTTTCTGCACACGATGCCCTTTGCGTGTCCGTTTACGAGCACAAGTTCCATCATCTCTTGGCGAGTGTACATCTTTACCTTGCCAAGGCCAATCTGCCTTACCAAAGACGAGTATGCGCCGAGCAACAGCTGCTGGCCTGTCTGGCCCCTAGCATAGAAAGTGCGGCTAACCTGAGCTCCGCCGAAGGAGCGGTTTGCCAAAAGGCCGCCGTATTCGCGCGCAAATGGAACGCCCTGAGCCACGCACTGGTCGATGATGTTGTTTGAAACTTGAGCCAGGCGATATACGTTTGCCTCGCGGCTGCGGAAGTCGCCACCCTTTACCGTATCGTAGAAGAGGCGGTAGATTGAGTCTCCGTCGTTCTGATAGTTCTTTGCGGCGTTTATACCGCCCTGAGCTGCGATTGAGTGCGCGCGGCGGGGGCTATCTTGATAGCAGAAGCAGGATACGTTGTAGCCCTGTTCAGCCAATGTTGCAGCTGCACTTGCACCGGCCAAGCCTGAACCGACGACTATCACGTGGTACTTTCTGCGGTTTGCAGGGTTTACTAGCTTTGCGGAAAACTTGTAGTTATCCCACTTTTCTGAGATTTTTCCGGCAGGAATTTTTGAGTCTAAATTCATTTTAAAAATCCTTCTTTATTTTGCGGCGCTTGTCTGCGCTTTTTCGCACTTTTTGTTCAGGAAAGAGTAGTCGATGAAAATCGGATCCTTATTAGCAGCTTTTGCCGCCTCGTATTGCTTTACGACTTCCTTTACGGGAAGAGCCTGGCAGGGGGTGTACTTGCCTGCGAGTGCCGCGAGCGGATTTAGTGCAAAACCTCCAAAAATTACAACTGCGTAAATAGCGGCAATCTTATTTAGATTGTAGCGGACGGTTTCATTCCTGAGGCCTATTGATTGGAACATGCTTGAAACTGCGTGCACCAAGTGAAAGCCTATCGCAAAAAGAGCAACCAAATACGCAACGCTCACCCAAGTGTTAGAGAAGCCCAAAATCATCATTGCGTAAACATCGTGGAGGGTCTTGCCTTCATACATACCGGCATTGCAAACCCAATCTAGAATCTTGAAATCCGGATTGAGAGCCAAGACTGTGTAGTGCAGAATATGAAAAACCGCAAAAACCAAAATGAGCGAACCCGTATAAATCATGGTTTTTGCGGCTGCTGAAGCTGCCAGAGTCTTTTTTACAGCGTATGTCTGGGGGCGCGATTTTTTATTTTCGAGCACCAGCAGGTAGGCCATTGCAAAGTGGATCACAAAGCACAAGCCAAGACCGATGCGGAAGCCCCACAAAACCTCCCAAGGGAGCGTCTGCAAGGTGTGCGCATAAGCGTTAATTGCGTGCGGGCCGCCTTCAAATGTCTGCAAATTGCCGAGCATGTGAATTAGTAGGAACGACGCCAACGCGAAACCTGTAATTGCCATCACGTATTTTTTTACGAGCGACGACGATAGAGTTTTCGATATATATGACATATTCTTTAAGTGAGATACTACGTTTTGTAAATCCAGAATATAGATGTTTAAAATCACCAACATTTCAACACTAATTTTGTCTATGGTCAAAAATTCTTTCAAATATTGTCGATACGGCTTGACAAGTATTGATTATTTGCAGACATTGCCTACAAGTATAGCCTGCAAGGGCGGAACTTTCTCACTTTAGAACCTAATTTTGCGCAGAGGCTCGGCGGTCTTGCTTCGTTGCCGGGTTGCCTTAGGGCCTCCAGCGTTTTTGAAAGGCTCGTCATGCTAAAAATATACAACATAGTTGACGGAAAAATTATGGAGGCGTCGGAGGGGCAGATATTTGCCTATATCGCACCCACTGAGGACGAAAAACGCTACCTCACCGAGACCTGCCAGATAGACCCACACTCGCTTAACTCGGCTTTAGACCCCGACGAAATCTCGCGCCTTGAGTTTGAAGATAACCACATAGCCGTTATTTTAAAGCAGCCCCGAAATTATTCGGCGGACGATCTTTTGGGCTTTGGTGTAACTTCAGTGGGCGTGTTTTTGTTCGACGATAGAATAATAATAGTCCAGCCGGAGGACACTCCGCTTTTTGAGTACGGCAGGGTTTCGATAAGGGCGCGGTCTCTGCGCGGGGTTATGCTTAGGATACTCCACCACGCAACTAATCACTTCCTAGAGCACCTCAAGATTATACGCTTAATTTCTGAGCGCATAGAGAAGGATATTGAGTTTTCGGTCTCTAACCACCACCTGACCGAAATGTTCGTGCTATCCAAGAGCTTGACTTACTATGAGAGCGCGACGAACGGAAACAAAGTTCTCTTGGCAAAGCTCGTGCGCGATTCCGTGCGAATAGGCTTCTTGGAATCCGAAAACGAGTTGCTTGAAGACATTATAGTAGAAAATAACCAGTGCGTGCGCATGACTGAAATTTACGCGAGCATTCTTGTCGGAATGTCCGATGCCAGAGGCTCGATAGTGAGCAACAATCTCGCAGTCTTAATGAAGCAACTTGCGATAATAAATATAATATTTCTGCCTTTAAATGTAATAGTTGGCCTCGGTGGAATGTCGGAATTTACGATGATGACCGAGGGCGTGTGGTGGGGGCACACTTACAGTGTGATGACTCTTTTGCTAGTCCTTTTGGCCTACGGAACCTACTACTTCCTAAAAAAAGTCAACCTTTCAAGTTCGGAACACGATGAGGATTAGATTTCACGTAAGAATGGCGGTGCTCTCGCAGCTTTCGAGATCAACTCTTAGGCTTTGCGTCATTATTGTGCTTTGCATGATAATATGTATTGGTTCTCCGCTTGATTTAAGCAGGTTTTTCCCTACGAGCTTTGCGCAATTTTTCCTGTGGATTTGCGCTTTCCCGCTCCTTACTGTGGGGGCGGCTTTAGGAGTTGTAGTGGACTTTGACTCAAATTGCGTATTCCGCTTTTTGTCATCAGAGAACTTACAGATGGTATCTATTGGCGTTTTGGCTCTTCTTTCCGTATTTATATACTGGGCCACAACTCGATACCTAGTATTGAAATACTGCGGCACCGATTGGGTCAAGGCGTGCACTACAATCGTAAAGTGCTTTATTTACTGGGGCCTATTCCAATTGATTTGCGTTGTGGTCTCTTACGCGTGGACTGCCGGCGGATTTAATCTGGGCAAGCCCTCCTCTGAGAGCTCGCAGGCGCAACCCCCCGCACAAGTGCAAAAATAGCTTGTTTTTGTGCTTTGATTTCTAAAAGCAAGCGCTTTACACATCTGCACATCTTGTCTCAAAAGGCGCACATTCGCGCGCGAATCGACCTTAAAATTTCTTAGATTCGCGCCTTAAATTCCTCGTAGCCGAACTTTTTTACTATTGTGTAGTTTGCGCCGTCCCACAGGGCTATGTCGGGCAGATTTACGCCGTTAAAGGTGTTCGTCTTAACCATGGTGTAGTGCGCCATGTCGGTAAAAATTAGCTTGTCGCCGACTTTTAGCTCGCGGTCAAATGAATACTCGCCGATTTGGTCGCCCGCAAGGCAGCTGCGGCCGGCTATTGTGTAGGTGTGCGGCTTTTCGTCTGCTTTACCGCTTCCGACAATCATTGGCCGGTAGGGCATTTCGAGAACATCAGGCATGTGGCAGGGGGCGGCCATATTTAAAATTGCAATCTTACCCGCGTTTTCGTGTATCTCTAAAACCTCCGCTACAAATACTCCCGCATTCAGCGCGATAGCCTCGCCGGGCTCGAGGTAGATTGTCTCTATATTCGGGTATTTTTTGTAGAAATTTTTAATGAGATAAATCAGCTTTTCGACGTCGTAGCCGGGGCGAGTTATATGGTGACCTCCTCCAAAATTTACGCGCTTAACTTTTGAAATTACGTCGCTAAACTTATCTTCAAAGTGCTCGAGCACTCGCTCCAAAACGTCGCTATTTTGCTCGCACATGGCGTGGAAATTTAGGCAGTCAAGCTTCGAGTAAGTGTCGTAGCGCAAATTTTTCTTAAGCTCGCCAAGGCGCGACTTCGGGGCGCATGGGTTGTAAATTTCAGTCTCAACTTCCGCGTATTCGGGGTTTACTCTTATTGATATTTCGAGTTTTTCATTTCCCGCATTCTTTGCCTCTTCTTTTGCAATTTCCAAAAATCTATCTAATTGCGATTGGCTGTTGAAAACTATTGTGTGGGCAAAGCGCGCAATTTGCCTTAGCTCGCTTTCCTCAAAGGCCGGGCTATAGACGTGAATTTCCCCCCCGAAATATTCGCGCGCAAGCAGGGCTTCGTTTAGACCGCTTGAGGTTGTTCCGCTTAAGTACTTGCTTATTATCGGGAATACCGAATACATTGAAAAGCCCTTTAGCGCTAGGAGAATTTTTGCCCCGGATTTTTCCTCAACCTCCTTTAAAAGCTTCAAATTCTTTTTGAGCTTCTGCGTTTCCAAAATGTAGGCGGGCGTTTCGATTCTAAACAGGTCTAAGCCTTTGAGGTATTCGTCTTGCATGTTCTAATTGTCAAAAAAATTTCAAAATTTTGCAAGGATTATGATTTAAGCTGCGATTTTTAGAGCCTAATTTGCAAAATCAAATTCAAAGTTAATTGAGAAAGGCGAAAGCAAGTATCGCTTTAAACTTTGCGCTATCGGCGCGGGAAAAAGCAAGTTCAAGGCGAAAAGCTTTTGCAGGCACCTATCTTTTTAAACTTGTTAAACTTTTTAAGGAGTTCCCATTTAGGAGCTTAAAATTTTTGCAAATTTGCAAAAAAAAAAGACCCGAAGTGCAGCTTCGAGCCTTGAAATTTTTAGCTTTTAAATTTTTGTTTCGCTATTCTTACTCCGGCAAATTGTAGCTCTTGTCGGGGTCTAGCTCTAGAACTTTCCAGGGCAGGCCGTATTCGGCCACGCGCTTTAGGAAGGGATCGGGGTCTAGCTGTTCCATATTGAAAACTCCGCCGCCGTCCCAAGTTTTTGTAGCAACCATTGCTGCGGCAGAGGCGGCGGGAACACCCGTTGTGTAGGATATCGCCTGGCTTTTAACTTCCGCGTAGCACTCCTCGTGGACGCAGACGTTGTAGATGTAAACCTTGCGTCTCTTGCCGTCCTTTACGCCCTCTATTATGCAGCCTATGTTGGTCTTGCCCTTTGTGAGCGGTCCCAAACTTGCGGGGTCGGGCAGCACGGCCTTCAAAAATTCTATTGGCGCGATTTCAACTCCCTTAATCTTTAGGGGCTTAATGGAAGTCATACCGACGTTTTGCAGGACGCGCAAGTGGGTTAGGTACTTGTCGCCAAAAGTCATCCAAAAGCGTATGCGCTTTAGACCCTTTAAGTTCTTGCAAAGCGATTCCAGTTCTTCGTGGTAGAGCAGGTAGGAGGGCTTTACGCCTACTTCCGGATAGTCGAAGTCGCAGCGAATGGAAATTGGGTCTGTCTCAATCCACTTGCCTTCCTGCCAGTATCTGCCTTTTGAAGTGATTTCCCTGATGTTGATTTCGGGATTAAAGTTCGTGGCAAAGGGCAGGCCGTGGTCGCCTGCGTTGCAGTCGAGAATATCGACGTAATTAATTTCGTCAAAGAGGTGCTTTTGGGCGTAGGCGCAATACATGTTTGTGACGCCCGGGTCAAAGCCAGCACCCATGACGGCCATTATGCCTGCCTCCTTAAACTTATCCTGATACGCCCACTGCCACTTGTATTCAAACTTGGCCGTGTCCAGGGGCTCGTAATTGGCCGTATCCAGATAGTGCACGCCGCATTCCAGGCAGGCGTCCATAATGTGCAGATCCTGATACGGCAGGGCGAGATTGCAGACCAGATCCGGCTTGACC
>OJMH01003926.1_pt1 | contig 10495 bp, 14 predicted proteins | sample 1597111 | NCBI WGS metagenome assembly OJMH01 (sample SAMEA2452115, study PRJEB22498) | human gut metagenome
GCCAGCCGCTTCGGCAGCTGCATCAGACGGTCGCGGTCCGAGGTGTTCAGCCGGTCCACGGGAATGCCCGTCCAGTTACTCACCACGTGCGCGATGTCGCTGCACGTCACTTCCTCCTTCAGCATGCGCGTGTCCTTCTGCTTTTCGATCTCCGCCTCCTGCTTCTTGATGGCCTCCTCCAGCTCGGGCAGCGCGTAGTACTGCAGATCCGCCACACGCGCCGTGTCATGGTTTCGCTTCGCGATCTCGATCTTGTTCTGCGTCTCCGCCACCTTGTTCTTCAGACGACGCAGCTCGTTCACCGCGCCCTTCTCCTGCTCGTGACGCATCATCAGCGGCTTCAGTTGCTCCTTCACCTCCTGCAGCTCCTCCTTCACCTTCTCCAGCCGCGCCTTGCTCGCGTCGTCCTTCTCGTTCTCCATCGCCGTCTGCTCAATCTCCAGCTGCAGCTGCTTGCGCTCCAGTCGGTCGATCTCCTCCGGCTGGCTGTCCAGCTGCATGCGGATGTTCGCACACGCCTCGTCCACCAGATCGATCGCCTTGTCGGGCAGGAAACGGTCCTGGATGTACCGGTTCGACAGCTTCGCAGCCATCACCAGCGCCGAGTCGTCGATCCGCACGCCGTGGAACCGCTCGTAGCGGTCCTTCAGACCTCGCAGAATGCTCACCGTGTCCTCCACCGACGGCTCTCCCACGTACACCTGCTGGAATCGGCGCTCGAAAGCGGCATCCTTCTCCACGTACTTCTTGTACTCCTCCAGCGTCGTCGCGCCGATCACACGCAGCTCGCCACGCGACAGCATCGGCTTCAACAAGTTGGCGGCGTCCATGGCGCCGTCGGTCTTGCCGGCTCCCAGCAGCAGGTGCATCTCATCGATGAACAGGATGATCTTGCCCTCGCTGTTCTTCACCTCGTTCATCACCGCCTTCAGACGCTCCTCGAACTCGCCACGGTACTTGGCTCCGGCGATCAACGCTCCCAGATCCAGCGAGATCAGACGCACGTGAAGCGTCTCGGGAACGTCGCCCTGCACGATTCGGTTCGCCAGACCTTCCACGATGGCGGTCTTTCCCACTCCCGGCTCACCGATCAACACAGGGTTGTTCTTCGTTCGGCGACAGAGAATGCGGATCACACGACGAATCTCCTCGTCACGACCAATCACCGGATCGATCTTGCCCTCCTCCGCCTTCTTCACAAGATCCTCACCGTATTGGTTCAGCGCGTCGTAGGCGCCTTCGGGGGCGTCCGACGATGCGCTCGCGTTGCCTCGCTTCTCCTTGATGGCGTCATCCAGCTTCTTCTTCGTCAGACCCACGCTCTCAAAGAGAGACTTCATAGTTGTGTCACTGAACAGGGCGCTCAAAACGTGGTCTTGTGCCACACGCGAGTCCTTCTGCGCAGCCGCATTATCCTGTGCAATCTTCAGAATCTTCATCAGGGTTCCGCTCGGATAGAGCTCATCCGGAAGCGGACTCTGCTTCGGCAGTTTCTTCATCTGCTCGTCGATTTTCTTCTTCAGAAGCTCCACATCCACTCCCGCCTTCTGGATCACGAGGTAGGGAAATTCCTGCTGCGATTCCAGCATGGCGGCAACCAGATGCACATCTGAAATCTCGGGATTGCTGTTGTTCTTAGCAATCTCGCTTGCTTTGCTGATATTCTCGTTTACATACGCCGTAAACAACTTGGGATCAACACTCATTCTTTTCTAACACAGATAAAAGTAATAATGAACATGGATCCTTGTGGAACTCTTCGGAAATTCCGCGGAACATTCTCGAACTTTCCATCGTTTGAGAACAATCGAGAAAACAGGCGCCAACACGCCATTAAGGTGGATTTGTTGGTTGCACCGCGAAACAAGGCTCTTGGAGAGGGTGATGGGAATGGAATCGCTGGAACAAACAACCTCTATTTACCATCGAAAACCACTGGAGAGGCAACAACGTTGCTCCCATCCTGATGCAGCTCAAAGCTGTCTACCGCGTTGTCCACGTTGTGGGAGTGAACGAGACACACGATCATCCACGTCACCGTGCTACGGAGTCGGGAGAGCACCATCTATCCCTGATGAATCCATCACCAAATCCACCTCTCGGTTCGCGGAGGGAGTTGCCGGATCCGCTTGGTTCAAAGAGGGAAGGGCGGTTACGATTTCCTCCATCACATCGTTGGTCGAGCTTATCAGTCACTCTCCTACAATCGTACAATGCATCATCCCGTTTCAGTCGTTCCTGGATGATTGCCGCGATTTGCTTCGTCTACCGTCCATGCCATACCAATGTTCTACAGAGAGGGAAACTGGGTGAATGGGCTTCAGTGGCAATGGCTCGTTGATGCGGACAAACCCTTTTCGCGGAGTCGCTGACTAATCCTCGCATGGAACGACCTACGTGCATCGATGCGGAGTCGCTTCGGGTCAACGGAGAGGAGCTCGTCGAAGAAGGTGTCTTTTTCAGGCTGGCTGTCGATGAAGCCGATCAGGTTTGTTTCTTCCATTTCCTTGACCAAACGAATCAGTTCATCCAGGTCATCCGGATCAGCAGTATGTATGGGTGTGGAGTCGATAATGGGATCTGTCTTGCGAATGGCCTTGTTCTGCGAGGACTCACTCGATTCCTCGATTACGTCGATTGGATCTTCTCGTGGCTGGTAATCGACGTTTGTCGCCTCTTCGATCCAGTTCCGTGCCTGCTCTTTGGTAAATTGCTGGGCAGTATCAAATTGATTCAGAAACACGGAGGAAGACACTCTGAAGGAGACGATGGGTGAAACGATTACAATGGAAGTGTGTTTCGCGTTTTTGCAACGAGTTGCGATGCGGTGTGGGTTTGAAGCAAACCATTTCGGTCGATGAAGGCAGTCAGAGAGTATCGTGTTTGTTGAGCGGGCTTTTTAACCTTACCTTCCCTTTTGATATGTTCCTTGGGAGGTGATGCTCGTTTTTGGGTGTGTGACACCATCTTCAATTCGGGTTTCTCCTTTTCAGGAGACGGATCTGCGGGAGGTGTTGCATTGTCGTACTCGTATGATATCTCGAACGGTTGGATGAATCGTTCCCATCCGTTCCAAGACGAATCACTGCTTGTTGTTGCCGGTTCAATCCTCTGGACGCACGGCTCCGATAACGTCGCTTCTGTCAAAATGCGCTGGAGTTCCGTCTCTATCAAGTCTCCAAAGGGTTTGTCTTCCAGATGACAGGATGGAAGCACAGGAGCATCGTCGTCCTGCAGTATCTTCACTGCCCTATTTATGATTCATTTTATACGAACAACAGATCGAGGTGAGTTGCTACGAAAGTGGACGCTGTCGTTACAGTTGAAGGCCCGCGCTTCTTGACGACTGGGTGTATCGGGAGGGATTGAGAGCGTTTTAGAAGATCCCCACACATCTGAGAAAGGAGATAGGATTGTAATTGGAGTTGGTGAGCTTGTTTGTGCATAGCATTCTCGTTGGTATTGGAGTGGTTCTATAGTTCACAATACGTAATCAAATATACAAAGAGAGACGCATATCGGAATGGATTCTTGATTGTCCTATAACTCACAATAATACCAACCATTTACCTCCGCTTCACATAATCTTCTTCGATCTTGGCAATTTCGGACTCTTCTGCCATGACTGAACAACAGCTTGTTTGGAGGGAAAGTACTACAGCCGAGTGTACACTTCCTGATTCTGTGTGAATTCATAATCAGATCCAATCGCCAGTATTAGCTTCGTCATGGTCATCACATTGGGGTAGGCATTGAATTCACATTGTAATTGCGAGACTCCTGTTCACAGACAAGAAATTCCGTCGTTTAAGTGATTGTTACGTGTGCTCGTTCATTCACAGATGAAGTGGGTGTGTTTGCTGATTTCAACGCATTCGGAATTCGCACGTTTCGAATCGACTTGTTTAAGCCTCTATCAGAGCAGGATCATGTCGATGCTATCTTCCACAAGATTATGTATGCATGAATTAAGTTCCAACAGCTAGAGATCAATATTCCTCTCTCACGGAGGAAGATACGCGGATTATTGGTTGGATGAAGGAAACACGTTCAATGCATCCTCATCTGTTGTGGATCGATGACATGGGTAATCTGGATGCCTTTTTGGAAAGAAGCTATTCCTACGTTGTGGCGCAACAAGCAATCGACGCCGCTCATTTGGGTTCACTGCTTCACGTTCCCGAATACTATTTGCTTCCAAAGGGAACGAGCGTATCAGATTCCTTACACAATCATCGTATGTACGACTCCTGCTCTTCCCAGTAGACATAAATCTTCCAGTTCTGACAAAACCAGAACTAACGACCGGAGATCCCCAGTCTCACCTGATCGACATCCTCTTGGACGAAAGGGCAATCCCCTCCACCTACCCGATCGATATGGTAGTTCAGAGATACTGCAACCACAACGGCGTGATCTACAAAGTGTACGCCATCGAAGATGCTGTGTTTATCGAGAAGCGATACTCGCTCCCCAACGCATCTCATTGTGAAGTAGTTGTGATCTGGTTCCTTTAGCAGTAGGACAACGTTGGCAAGTTCACGGTGGACCGACGGAAGCTGTGTCCTGCCTCCTTCAACGTGAACGACACAACACCGATGAGACAAAATGAGATCATCAACGAAGAAACTACTTCTGTGGGACCGATGAGTGAATCCATGGTTCGTTCCTATGTTCTCGCAATTGAAAAGATCCTCAACAAGAAATTGCTGGGTATCGATCTCATTGTCGATGCCGAGGATCCTTCCCTGGTTCATTGTATCGACATCAATCTCTTTCCGTCGTATACGGGCTTCCCGAACGTGTCGGAGGTGATGGCTCGGTTTATTATGAATGCAATAGGCAAATGCCGTGTTTGTTGACAACGAATCTGGTGCGCCCAATCATTTGGCAGCATTGTGTTGTTCTGCCTACAGATCCTATTCGTGATTCCAATTATGACCGATACGAAATCTGCAGATCCGTCCATCCAAAAGCAAAAGAAAAGGAATATCCTGTGGTTGAGCATCTCCTTTGCGTTTGTCTACTTTGGTACCCATTATTCCGGAATGTTACTGAACAGGCATTAACACGTACAAGAACTTTGCGGTCTCTCTCTTTGGTTGATTCGTGCTCCTTCAATCATGTGTAGGAAATGCAGGATCCACATGTCTCGGCATTCTCTACACCATGGCAGCAGTCTGCAACTTTGTGATTCCCGCTCTTCTCTACTTCACGAAAAGCGAAGTGGGCAATCTGGTCGCGTCTGGGTTTGCAATGGCGTGGGTTGCAATCATTGGCTGTTCCCTGTAGCATCTTCCTCCTCCAATTCGCCTACTACTCGCCCACCGTTGCGCTTGTGTTTAGCTTCATTACAGGATTCTTTTTTGCTGTACACTTCTCGCTACTCCATGTCCGATAGGTGTCTTGGTCTGTTCAGAGTATCCTTATTGCACAAAACTCGACGGACGAAAACCGAGGCTACAATAGCAATCTGTTCTACGGCATCTTCATGGTGGGTAATGTGTTCGGTAACATTTTTGCCTACATTTTGCTCAACGTCATCAGTATTGTAGGTATTTAGCGTTACAGAGTCATGTAGGAAACCTCGGACTACCATCGTGGATGGAATGGCGGAATGTCCTTCCTCTTTATCGGTCTGAGCGGTTGGGTGCATCTTATCTTCTCGAATCGTAGTCTCTGCGCTCATCGGCAGTTGTTTGATGTTGTTTATGCGATCGCCTCGCTCTTCGGAATCTGCGAAAACAGAGCTCGTCGAAGTGAAAACAGAATCCGTTCCGCCTCATCACTCCAAGCAGAACACTGTCTGGAAGGATATCGGGAAGAAGGTGATTGCGGTGTTTCACTGCATGGTGCGCCATCACATGCCTCTTTTGATCATTCTGTTTATAAACAACGGATACGCACAAGTGATCATTTCCACACAGGTGGCACGCCAAATTCCCTCCGTGAAGCTGGTCGGACTGGTGATGGCAGTCTTCTCGGTGGTGGAGGTCGTAGTCTCGCTGGGATTGACCAGCGTCGCTGACAAAGCCGGCCACAAGGTGATGGGACTGGTTGGCGTGCTGGCGGAGATCATCGCCTGCATCACCACCTGTATCATGAATGAGAAACAGGGAGGATGGGTCTATGTTCCTCCTGTTCTTTTTGCGATCATGGACACCATTTATCAAACGGAGGTGGGACGGAGTGGATGATCACCATGTAGTGCATGTCGATCGTCGGACGCTTTTTCCCCAACGAGCTGGAGGATGCGGCGGCCACCTATCGTCTGGTGCAGGGCATTGGCAGCAGCATCTGCTCCTTCGTGACGCCTCTCTTTGTGTCTCCCGGCGCAAGCGCATCTACACTCCGTCAGCTGACGGTGGAAATGGCGGTGGGCAGTGCGATCGCCATTGTTGGGTACATTCTCCTTCTCATCTTTTTATCGCTTCACAAGAAAGGCACCGAAAAGGCATAACTGTGCATTGGTTTTATCTGTTTGTTTCGAGATGGCATTTCATACGGAAAGTGGAAACGGGGAAACCATGTTCTTTCGACGTACTGCAGACATACAAACCTTCTCTATCGTATTGAATATGGTAAATTTTCGCCTTTTGTGTCATGATGCCTCGTAGTATCGTTTTGCAACCCTTGCTGTCCGTGGAGTCCAGATGGGTCTTCCTGCCCGAATGGTTCCTTGCATTCAGACGACTCCCTTCTTCCGGTTAATCCATGCCTCTTCCCCGCTGTTCGAGGAGGAAACCAAGACGGATGCGAAGCCCACTGATATTCCTGCGGGTGAGAACGCTGCTGCGGAGGAGAAGACGGTTGATCAGACTATCGAGGAGCAGCTTGCTGACATCAAGAAGCAGCTTGATGCGAGCAGCAAGGAGGTGGGATTTGTTGTATGATGTGACGCGTAGCTGAAGGACCTGAAGGACAAGAACATCCGTCTTCTTGCTGAGATGCAGAATGTGCGTATGATCGCGAAGAGAGACGTGTCGAAGTGGGTCTTCTCCATTTCGTGTCACGTCTAGTGAGCGCCAGTACGCCATTCAGAGCTTCGGAAAGAGCCTTCTGTGCGTGTGCGACTACCTCAACCTCGCCATCAGTAGCGTGCCGAAGGAAAGCGTCGAGGGAGAGAGCGCTGATAAGGTGAGAAAGTCGCTTGTCACTGATCGATAGACCCTCGTGTCTCTGCACCAGGGAGTGGTGATGACGCAAAAGGAGCTGGAGAAGGCGCTGGCGGCGCAGGGAATCAAGAAGGTGGTTTCATTTCTCGCTGTTGATCGCTAGTTCGGCGAGGTGGGCGAGAAGTTCGACCCGCATGTGCACGAGGCCATGTTCCAGATGCCGCTGAAGGAGGGTGCGGAGCCCAACACACTTGGTCAGATCGTGACTGCCGGCTACATGTTCAAGGAGCGCGTGCTCCGTCCTTGCAAGGCAGGTGTGTATACCAAGAAGGAGTACGATTGTTTGTTGAATCAATCCATGTGAAAACAAACACATCAACTGACCTTATTCCCAAGAGAAATCAAGAAGTACCTTGCTTACGCGACCAGAGCAGAAGCAGTGGCAGAGTTGCTAGGGGTCACTTCCATCTACGAAGCACCTACTACTTCCAGGTAGGAGGAAGCTGCTCCGTACGCTTGTAGTAGCGAGTCAGACGGTGAATACGGCTCTCGACCATAATCAGACGGAACTTGGCATCACGGTCCTTTCTGTTGCGCTCAAGGTGCTTGCGGATGGCCACAGCCTTCTTGATCAGGAAGTACATATCCTCAGGAAGAGAGGGAGCCAGTCCTACACGCTCACACAAACACACGCTCCACCTACCGTTCTTCTTCAGAAGTCTCAGAATCTTAGAGCCAGTGACGGCCTTGACCTGACCAATTCCCTTCTGATCTCTCAGCAGCACACCAATCTGAGAAGGAGTCAGACCCTTCTTAGCCAGACGGCACACAGAAGCCTCGACCTCCTCGGAGGTAGTCTTGCACCAGGAAGGAGCAGTTCTCTTGTAGGGAATGCAAGAAGCCGAGATTCCCTTTCTACCACATTAAACGCTCTCAAACCGACGTCCTACCCCTTTCCGTACATACGACCCATGGTTTATCGAAATAGACTCAGGAATGAAGTAGGTTTGAAACAGAACGGAAGCCTAGGGCGTTTCGCCCTCGCGGTTTGGGACGCTAATAGAGTCTGCATAACTTTCGAACCTATCGAATACACCGGATTGGCTCCTGCTTCACCTCCCTGTCCCTTTTCAACCCCATAATCACATATTGAACAATTTACGAGTGTCTAAAGATACAATGTGAAGAGAGATAATCATCATCCCAATACACCCTCCACCTGCTTTCTCACGATGCCAAAGAAGAGCAATTCCATAAAAAAACTCAATCCTACGTTTCCTAGTCCCTCAGGTGAAAAACCGCGGGGTGATACTTCTTTCACAATTGCGAGTTCTCAGGAAAACCATGAGTTCCGAATCAGCATAGATTGCACTGGGATGATGATGCGTAGAATCGGTTTAAGGAGTGTTGCATTGCTCTTGCCACTGGTGATTCGACGATCACAGATATTCTCTTTGCGAGTAGTAACGAAGGCTCCATTGAAAACGCGTAGATCAGCAGCTCACCGATGATGACCTGAGTGTTCTGATTGGTGCTTTGGGGAGCACGCTCTCCATTCAGCGACTTGACTTATCCTATAACAATGCATGGGTTTTCTTTGTAATTGAGTCCTAGTTCAGTACACAGTACCTCGACGGTCTATTCGACTGTTTGAACCGTTATGAGGCGATCGAAGAGTTGAATTTATCGTTTACGTTTCCATTTCGAATGACAGGTAGAGGACTGAATCTCTCGGGATCCGCACTGAGCAATCTGATGGCTGTTCTGCAGTCGCGTCATCTGAATTGCCTTATTCTGGACAATGCCAAGTATTCCTTGCAGGCTATTGTGAGAAGTAGCATCGGAGAAGAGGAAATCCAAATGGCTGCCGCATTGCTGCAGGAGATGCGCGTCTGCAAATTGTCTCTCAATGACAACCACATTGGCGACAAGGGACTGTCGCTTCTCCTCAACAGCATCAGTGACAGCTGCGACATGGAGCAGCTCCACCTTGCCAACAATGGAATCACGGAGCAGTGCATTCCCTCTGTAACGCATTTCATCCGTCATGTTTCCCTCCTTCCCTCATGATTAGGCGCCCACCCTTCGCTGCACATCATGAATCTCCGCGGAACGCCCATCTCGGAAGAAGTGCAGCCAGACCTGGAATTGGTCAAAAGCTACAGCGACTGTTCGATTCTCATCACGGACGCGTTCTAATTTCGCGGTCCTTCCATTTAGTGATGCCGATGATTCCATGAAGGTGGAAGAAGCGGGCGACAACTCGATGGAAGAGGATTTGTCACACTCAACCGTGAAGCGCGATTTCGAGGACGTGTCGGAGGAATCGCTTCTCATGAAGGAGGCGGCGACGATTCTGATCGGTTTGCACACGTTTCTGAAGCCGATTGCAGAGAACATTCCACTGGTGCTTCCGAACTCCATCGATGCATCATCGCTTACAGGTGACGTCGAAACCGAATCTCGAGCATAGATTCGGTTTCGAAGATGACGCAGTCGACGCTCGCAACACGGATTCACGAAATCAAGGATAAATTGGTGACGACGAGCGTTCCGTATTTCTCGCGTTCTGATTGGCTGTTGAACTTACACGTAGGTTCCTTCGTTTCCTCCAAGTACGCTTCCACGGTTTCTCCCATTCAGATCGACAGGTTCATCGGAGGTGATTTCGCTCTTCGCGCAGAATCTGGTCGTTTTCGTGTCTGCGCTGCGACTTCCCTCGGTATGATCATCAAGGACCACTGAACAGCAGTCCTTTCAGAGTCCTTCAGGCTCGGTGGTGCTGGCAGCGTCGTTGGCGAGCACGGTGGGGACGATCAACCGTTGCGGTCGCTTGCGCATCGAGTTGGTGGTGTTGCTGGCGACGCTGCTGAACGTGGCGCCGGCGACGGTGGGCGGGTTTCTGAGGGAGCAGGATGTGACGGGGACGGTGGTGGTGAGAATGGGGGGTGTGTGGGATGTAGGGGTTGATGGCGGAGTATCCGTGGAACAGCGTGCTGCACAATGCGTGCGAGCTGTTCGTGACGGAGGTGATTGAGAGTGAGGAGGAGGCGCTGAAGCTGAGTTTGTTCACGCAGGACCGTCTGTACTGGTCGCTGCGCCGACGGATCGTGGAGGCGACGAAGGAGAAGTGGGGATGGAGTGGCTGTGAGAGGTAGACGGGAGAAGAAGCGGGATGTGATCGGATATGTGGGGGTGATGCTGCGGCTCTGCGCGATGTTGGAGGTGCTCATGCAGAAGAATGAGACGATTGGCAAGTTCGTGGAGACGCAGGCGAAGGAGATGGAGATGGCGCCGGAGGACCTCGCCATCTATCGGGAGGAAGAGGAGAAGAATGTAGGCGTGGGGAAGGGGCGTTTCGCAGACAGAGTTGCTGGTGT
>OJMH01003927.1_pt1 | contig 10494 bp, 9 predicted proteins | sample 1597111 | NCBI WGS metagenome assembly OJMH01 (sample SAMEA2452115, study PRJEB22498) | human gut metagenome
CCGCCGGCCATAGGCGTTGGTGGTCGCTGCTTCCACCATCTCTCCGCCGCACGCGTCGCAGAACGCGGCAGCGGTTCCTTCCCCTCCATCTGCCATCGTGTAAGAGACCACTTCGATCGCCGGATCCACCCGGTGTATGGCCGCCGTGATGTTGTCCGCTACTTGCGCCGACGTCATGCATCCCTTATAAGAATCACAAGCCACGATGATCTTCATACGCTCACTCCCTTCTTGTCATGTATTGTTTTATGCGTGTTTTTATCGTCTTTTCATTGTACCATATTTTCCCTTGCCCTTCCACAGAAGCGCCGGCTGTTTATGGACGAAAAAACTGTTTTTCATCTTGTTTTCTGCAAGGCAAAGCACTATACTGTATATGGTTTACTTGTAAACAATTAAGGAGGGATCACATGGTGCCGAATGTGGAGACACTTTTGAACTATTTCTCCCAGGTGCGCAGATACTACGCCCTGGCGCTCAACAGACGCTTCGCAGACGAAGACCTCTCGCCCAGCGAGATCTCCATCCTGCTCATGCTTGCCAATAACCCTTCGGTCACGACCGCGACACAGCTTTGCGTGCTGCTGGGCGTTTCCAAAGGGCTCATCAGCCGCAGCGTGGACAACCTGCGAAAGCGCGGGCTGCTCGAATGCACACGCAGCGCACACGACCGCAGGGTCGTGCAGCTGCAGCTGAGCGGATCAGGCAGAACGCTGACCGCGCGGCTGAAACAAGCCGGAGCCGAAATGAACCGGGAACTGCTGGCTGACATACCAGAATCCGACATCGCGCAGATGGAAGACACCATGCAGCGCATCATCAGCCACTTCAGAACGGAGGATACATATGAAACTGAAAATGTCAAAAGAAGTTGATTTAGGCAAAGAGCCGATCGGCCATCTGCTGCTGATCCTGGCTCTGCCTTCCATCACCTCACAGGTGGTCAACGCACTGTATAACATGGTCGACCGCATGTATATCGGCCATATCCCAGAGATCGGGTCTGCCGCGCTGACCGGCGTAGGCGTCTGCTTCCCGCTCATCATGATCATCTCGGCGTTTGCCTATCTGCTGGGCATGGGCGGCGCGCCGCGCGCCAGCATCTGCATGGGCCGCAAAGACAACAAAGGCGCAGAAAAGATCATGGGAAACTGCTTCTCCTCACTGATCATCGTTTCGATCATCCTGACCGCCGTCGTGCTGATCTTCCAAGAGCCCCTGCTCTATCTGTTCGGCGCCAGCGAGAACACCATCGGCTATGCCAAGGAATACATCACCATCTACGCGATCGGCACCATCTTCGTGCAGCTGACGCTGGGCATGAACTCCTTCATCTCCGCGCAAGGCTTCTCCACGATCAGCATGATGACGGTATGCATCGGCGCAGTCACCAACATCATCCTCGACCCGATCTTCATCTTCGTCTTCAACATGGGCGTGGCCGGGGCTGCCTGGGCCACCATCATCTCTCAGGCGCTCAGCGCCCTGTGGGCCGTCTGGTTCCTGAGCAAAGGCAAGAGCATCCTGCGCCTGAAGAAGGAAAACCTGCGCATAGACATGAAGGTCCTCGCCCCTTGCATCGCACTGGGCGTCGCGCCTTTTGCCATGCAGGCGACCGAAAGCGTGCTCGTGCTCTGCTTCAACTCCTCATTGCTGCGTTACGGCGGCGATCTGGCCGTCGGCGCCATGACCATCCTTTCCAGCGTGATGCAGTTCGCGATGCTGCCGCTGCAGGGCCTGACCCAGGGCGGCCAGCCGATCATCAGCTACAACTACGGCGCCATGCAGGCACAGCGCGTCAAAAAGGCATTCCTCCTGCAGACCATCGCCTGCTTCACCTACTCATCCTTGCTGTGGGCCGCCGTGGAACTGTGCCCATCATCGTTCGTCGCCGTCTTTACCAATGAGCCGCAGCTGAGTGAGATCACCGTCTGGGCGCTGCGCATCTACATGGCCGCCGTCCTTCTGATGGGCATCCAGGTTTCCTGCCAGCAGACATTCATCGCTTTCGGCAATTCCAAGATCAGCGCCTTCCTCGCTGTCTTCCGCAAGATCATCGTCCTCATCCCGCTGATCTTCATCATTCCGCAGTTCATGCAAGATGATGTGTTCGCGGTATTCCTCGCCGAGCCGATCGCAGACACCATCGCCGTCATCACGACCGCTACGCTGTTCGCCTTTGAGTTTAAAAAAGTCATGCGCAAGATGCAGGAGGATGCCCATCCTGCCAGTGCCTGACACGATCTTTCCCGGCTGCTCGACATGCGTCCGAAAAACGGGCATACTGTAAACAGACAGGAAAGGAGCAGTCACATGAACAACAAAGTGCTTTATGATCTTTCATACGGCGTCTACATCACCGCGGCCGTGGATGACGGACGTCCCGTCGGCTGTGTGACCAACAGCGTCATGCAGATCACTTCGTCACCTGCAACGATCGCCGTCAGCGTCAATCACGACAATTACACCAATGCCTGCATCCGCAAGAGCGGACGATTCTCGATCTCCATCCTCACCGAAGACAGCGATCCTGCCCTCATCGGCACCTTCGGCTTTCACAGCTCCCGCGATACGGACAAGTTCAAGGATATCCGCTTCGAGATGCAGGATGGGCTTCCGATCATCCAGGATGCTTCCGGCTTCATCATCTGCAAGCTCATCGATACGATGGAGACCGCTACCCACACCATCTTCCTCGGCGAGATCACCGCGATGGAAGCAATCAGGCCAGGCACCCCGATGACTTATTCGTATTATCATAAGGTCATCAAAGGCAAGAGCCCGAAAAACGCCCCGACCTACCAGCCGCAGGAAGAAGCGGACGCAGGCTCTTCCATCCGCTGGAAATGCATGATCTGCGGCTACATCTATGAAGGAGATCCGCTGCCCGAAGGCTTCAAGTGTCCGATCTGCGGCGTCGGCGCCGACATGTTCAAAAAGATCATCACATAGATCCATACAGGGATAACCCTGACGAAGCAACCGTCAGGATCATCCCTGCTTTTGTATCCATGCGCCTTTTCCCGCAAAAAGGGATGCGTGATGCCTGATGGTCCAGAGCACGGCACGATGTCTGTACAGCGCTGATGATGAACGATCGACGACTCCTCACGCAAACGCGATCATGAGGAAGTCCGCCTGCGCAGGATGAGGGAAAAGCCAGATCAAATCTATAATGTGTGCATAGATCGCTCAACATGAAAAAAAGCCTTCGTTGAAAGGCTTTTTTGATCTATATGGTGCCGACTAAGGGACTCGAACCCCCGACCTACGCGTTACGAGTGCGTTGCACTACCAGCTGTGCTAAGTCGGCAGAGAAATGGTGCCGGTACCCAGAATTGAACTGAGCGCTAAGCATTACCATTGCTTTGTATTACCACTATACTATACCGGCGTTGCCTGAGCAATACCTATTATATACAAGCGGACCTCATTACGCAACACTTTTTTGCATTTTTTCTATCTGTAAGTGCTGATACAGTTCTTCCAGCTGGACGGAGATCACATATGGACCGATGGGCCGATCCTGTGCCAGCCAGGATAAGATGACGCCGAGCAGGCCGCCGAGCAAAAAATGCCGGCAGATCTCTTCTTCCTCCTGAACGAAGAGACGCTCCGCGCAGTCGCTCAATGTCTGACAGAGCTCTGCATCTTTCTGTTTCAGGATCATGAAGCGGTAAAAATCCAGATCATCCTTCAGCCATTGAAAGATCGCAATGGCCCGCGGCAGCAGCCGCTGCTTCAACAGATCCTGTTGATAGGCGTGAACCTGATGACGGAGCATTTCCCCATGTTCCTGCGCCAGCGTGGAGAGCGCAGCGTCCATCGACGGGAAATACAGATAAAATGTTCCTCTGGACAGGCCGCAGAGCGCGCAGATCTCCTTGATGGAAGGCATCTCGTTGTTCTGTGCCGCCTCATCATGCACTTTCCGCAGGATGAGATTTCTCGTCTCGATGGAACACTGATATGTCTTCTTCGGCATGCTTTCCCCTCCGTCATGTGTTCTATATTATACACATCCTGCGAAGAAAAAACAAATCCGGACGATCAGATCTTCTTGCCGTTTACCATCTTTTTCGTCAGTCTGACGATCTCGATCACTTCCCGGCGGTTCTTTTCTGGGATCTCGCGGAACAGATCGATCAGCTCCCACTCATCTGCGCTGGGATAGAGCGCGCCTTCCCGCTTGGTCAGCTTCGTGGCCTCATCCAGGGAAAACTCGAGCACTGCGGCGATGGCCGCCGCATCATCGATCGGAATGGATGTCTTTCCACATTCATAATCAGAAATGCCATGCTGGTAAATGCCTACCTCGGCGCCCAGCTCTGTCTGTGTCATGCCTTTGCGTTTTCTTCGCGCAAACATCATCCGCCGAAATCCTTCACCATATTCCACAACATCACCTCTCCCTCTTTTTTGATTATAAAAAGCCAAGGAAAGAGAACGCCAATTTTTAGATAAAATTCCGCTAAGAAAGAAAAATATACGAATTAAGTATATCGTTATTTTTTTATACTGCTGTAATATAATAATAAAATCGTGCTTTAAATAAATGATAAAAGTTTAAAAATACTTTTTATTATAGGCTCTTTAATGCCTTTGATTTTTTTTAATTTTCATATATAATCAGTTGCGAGGAGGAACCTTCATGAAAGTGACAAGACTGACAAAACGTGAAGCGGACATCATGGAGATCTTCTGGAGAAGCGAGAAACCGCTGTCATCCAACGACATCCACTCTCTCGCCCCGCGGAGATCAGTATCAACACGATTCAGCCGAATCTGCGCAAGCTCAATGAAAAAGGCTACATTGAAGTTGCCGGTGTCGTATTCACCAGGAATTCCATCACCAGAGAATATCAGCCCCTCATCACACAGGCGGAATATCTCAGCGCCTTTCTGGATGAGAAGACTGCTTATGCGCTTGCGGTTTCCTACATTGAAAAATGCGATGATCCGCAGCAGCTGGAAGAGCTCAGGAAGCTTCTGAACAACAAGTAACACAAATCACGGAACAGGGATAGGTGAGAGATGAAAAATACCGTACCGCATTCTGAATCAGACAGAATGGAATAAAAGACAGTGCTCTTCTGATCGATATGGCACTGTCTTTTGTTGTCTGTATGCGCTGTTTATGACTGCGCTGCGTCGACTGCCGCCATCAGCGCATGCCGCATGCCGTTTTCCTCCAGGGCTTCCACGCCTTTGATCGTGGTGCCTTTCGGCGAACAGACGGCGTCCTTCAACACGGCGGGATGTTCGCCCGTCTGCAGCAGCAGGGCGCCTGTTCCCTTTAACATGCCGGCCGCAAGCTGATAAGCCTGGCTCCGCTGCAATCCATGCTTCACGCCGGCGTCCGCCAGCGCTTCCACCATCATGCAGGCAAATGCCGGGCCGCAGCCGCTGATCGTTCCCGCGATCGCCAGCTGCTCGCTGCTGACGAAGACAAGCAGGGCGCAGCCCTCGAACAATGCCCTTACCGCGTCAAGCTGTTCATCGCTCAGCGAATGACGCTCCTCACAGACCATGACGCCTGCCTGCGCCGCGATCGGCGTATTGGGCATCGTGGAAATATGCGCGCTGCCCGGCGCGAGCAGCTCTTCATAAGCGGCAAACGGCATGCCGGCCGCCACCGACAGCACGATCTTATCGCTGAGCGCATCGCGCAGCGGCATGAGCACATCATGCACCTGATACGGCTTGACCGCCACGATCACCAGATCGACCGCTTCAACGAGCGTGCGCGCATCCGGACACGCATGCATGCCGAGCGTTGCTGTGTTGTCCTGCAGCTTCTTCTGATCTCTGGCGCAGGCATACAGCGCATCCGGCGCGATGCGGCCGCTGCCGATCAGCCCCTGTGCCATCGCCTTGGCCATGTTGCCGAATCCGATCCATCCGACCTTCAACTGATCCATCTTCCATCACTCCTCTTCATCGCTCACACTATATCATAAATCCTGTGTGCTGGAAAGCTTACAATCCCGCATACAGATCCATCACCAGCTGCCTGCACGGCAGCTTTTCATATGCGCCCTCTGCCATCGCCAGCACGGAATGATCCGCATAGATCAACAGGTCCGCGGCCTCTGCCGCCCGTTTCAGGTAAAAGGCGAATTCCACGTTATTCTTTGCCTTCTGCACCATGACATCATGCAGCACGAGGCGCCGCTCTCCCGGGAAGACCGTCAGCCACTTCAGCGATTCGATGTCCAGCCCGCCATAACGCACAAAGAGCGCGAATTCTCCCTGATACAGATAACGGCTGTATTCCCGCTCTCCCTGGCGCTCGAGCAGGCGCAGATCCGCCTTGCTCACCTTTTCCTTCCGGCGCAGCGTCTCCCTGATGCGCGCAAGCAGCCCTTCCTCTGCCTTGCTCACATGCGCATAGCGCTTCTGATACATGTACATCGGCATCAGATCCAGGCCGGGGAACTGCTGCAGCCGCTCCCATTTCTCCTTGAACAGATGGTTCATGAAGGTGATGTGCACCTCTTCCTCCAGCGTGTCCAGGTAGAAGAACAGCGAATCGCTCATCTTCCCCTTGCTCAGTTCCCCGCAGAAGAGCAGCGCGCGGCGGCGCGGGGGCAGCGTATGGTCTGCCCGCACACAGCGCTCCTCCCCCAGAAAGAGCGCATGGCAGATCGCTTCGCAGGCATCCGCGCCATCCTCATGCACGAAGCGCTCCCGCAGCTGCGGATCAGGACAGGGCAGATCGCGCTGAAGCAGCGCATTGAGCGCGCTGACCGTCTTGGCCATGGGCAGCTGCAGCTGCGCAGGATCGATGTAACAGCCGCGCTTTCCCACATACTCATCATGATCATAACAAAACAGCACGATGCGTCTTCCGGTGCATAAAAAGTCAATGATCACGCTGGAGTAATCGCTCACCAGCACATCCGCGGCGCAGAGCACATCATACGTCTCCCACTCATCAGGAAAGGGGCGCACATGGCGGAAGGCGCTGAAATCGATGTCTTTGCTGTTGAGGCGGTGCAGCTTGCACAGAAACAGCGTATCTTCATCCAGTCCTTCATCGATCTCGCGAAGCATCTCCTGCAGCTGCCGCGTCTGCTCCTCGGCGCGCACATCGATGACCTTTCCTCTCCACGTCGGCATATAGGCGATGATGCGGCGTCCGCGATCATCCAGCTGCCGGCGCATCTCCTCTTGCCGCTCCGCCTGAAAGAACACCGCGTTGCGCGGATATCCGCCAAACAGCACCTGCCCTTGAAAGAGCTGATCCAGCTGATACGCAGCGCGGATCTTCTCCCAGGTGTAAGCATTGGGCATGACGAGCACATCGCTGAGCAAGAAGCCGCGCTTCTGGTTGGCTGCGACATACGCGTCTTCCATGAAGTCGAAGCCCAGCGTCTTCAGCGGCGTGCCATGCCACGTCCCGAAACAGCGCTGATCGGGCCGTTTGCGAAACAGCGGGTGAAACGCGACATCGCTGAGGAGATACTGCGCGCGGGCAAGCGCCTCGAAATATGCCGGCGTTTCCCGTATGACGAAGCGCTCTGCCTTCACCCCATACTGGCTGCAGCGCTGCCGCATCCATTCCTCATTGTCTGCCAGACACACGATCTGCAGGCGCAGCGAAGACAGCTTCTCGCTGGCGCTGATGCACCTGGCCATCGCAAACAGATTGCCGCCCAGATCCAGGCCGTTATGTGACTCAAGCAGCACCAGGCCGGGGCGGATGGGCTGCTTCATGCATTCCTGATAATGCGTATAGCTTTCCACATCCATCTCATTTTCCTCCCTTCATGACGACATCCTTGAACATCTCCGCGCGCTGTCTAGACACATTGCCGGCGATGAAGCACACCTCAAATTCCTGAAACAGCCGCAGGTTGTAGTCTGTTTCATGCAGGATGCGAAACAGCGGCCGGTAAGCATCGCGTGCCGCGATCACCAGATCCACGCCCTGGCGGCGCTCGATCTGCGTGTAATCATGTGCGAAATCCAGGATCCCCTGCTGCATCGCATCGATGATATGCGGATCGCGGACCTCATCGCGCAGCCAGACAAAATCCGGCTCGCCCTGTTCATCCAGGCAGAAGCGCAGCAGCGAACGCTCATTGGCAGTGAAGATGATCTCATAGATGCGCCGCCAGATATTGCCGTTGCGGTTATGGATGCGCATGATGTCCGCATTGGCCTGACTGGAGAAGATATACGAGTCGATCTTTCCGCAGTCGATCTTCTCATCCACGAACGCATGTCCTTCCGTTCCCAGCAGCGCGCTGCTGATCTGCACATCCATCTGACATGTCTCTTTCAGGAAATATTCCAGGCTGCTGAACGTGGATCCCTTCCAGCCCAGATCGACAAAGCAGACATGCTTTGCCTCTGCGATCTGCGCGCGGTAATACTTCTGGGCCGCACAGCGCTCCTGCGCATAGCTGTCCAGGATCTTCTCCCTATGCGCATACAGCAGCTCCTTCATCTGCGGCGCATTGTCGGCACAGAGCAGCTCATCCTCATGCAGGCCAATTTCCTGCAGGTCTGGAATGAGAAAATCCAGTTCAAGCTCATGCAGCACCTCTCCCAGCGTCAGCGCGCTGCTGATGCGGCGGCGGATATGCCAGTCGAAGAAATGATCGATGTGGCGCTCAAAGGAGAGATGGATGCTCGAGGTGCGGGAAGCCTTGACATAGACCGCATCCACCTGAGCGAAGAAGCGCTGATATACCTTATAGACGACATCCATGTCCCGCGCCGCAAATAAGAATCGGTCGATGCCCCGGCGCTTTGCGCTCTCATTGAGCCACTTGCAGAAGCCGACGACCAGATAGCCGGCATACGCGTATCCATACTCATAATACGGGTCGAGGCTCTCTCCGCTGTGCAGCTTCGCATTGACCAGCCCCTGCCATATGCTGCCGCTGATCACGCTCATCCGCGTGCCGCGGTAAGGCTTGCCCAGCTCGCTGACATTGGGATAGTGGACCGCCTTCCAGCCGGCCATGCGGCTGCCTTCCACATCCATGCGGTAATTGTCCCCGATGTGGATCACGGAATGACCGGCAAACTGTCCGGACAGCTTTTTCTGCAGCGCGCCATGCAGCTTGCTGCAGCCTTGCTCACACGAAACATAGATCTCATCCAGGTCATAGCCACATGCGGAAAGCAGCTCGCGCAGCTGCGCAGCGCGCAGATACATGTTGCTGGTGACGATGATCCGCTTTCCCTGCGCCTGCAGCAGCCGGACGATCTCCTGCATATACGGGTTGGCGAAACAGACGGCGCGCTCCAATTCCAGCTCCTTGCGCATGCCGGTCTCTTTATCGACGCCATAGCGCTGCTCCACCACCTCATAGATCTCTTCGAGAAACACTTCATGATCCTCATGTCTCTGCCGGCACTCTCTTTCTATATTGCGGCGGATCTCCTTGAAATTGGACAGATACAGCGCATTGCCCACCAGCCAGAACACATCCTGCGGCGCTGCGCATGCCCGAAAGATCAGCGTGTCGAACAGATCGAAAGAGACGATGTCATAACGGCCCAGAAGATGCGCCAGCTCTGCGGGATCGCTGCGGATCAGCGATTCGCTCTCCGGATAGCTCAGCGCGGCAGAGCGCGCAGGCGCAGAAGGGGCGGCCTTCTTCTTTTCCCCGGATGGCGGTGTGCCCAGCAGCGGGCGGTCCTGACTGCGGACACGATAATGCCAGTTCAGCGCGGCCAGCAGCTTCCAGTGCTGCAGGCGGTTTTGCTGATGCTCATCCAGATGCGCCATGACATAGCGTTCATATTCATCGCGCACGCCTTCGTTGCTGCGCACCAGCGCATCATAGATCTGCTGTTTCATTCCCATGCTCATTACCTCCTTACAGCTGCAGCTCATCCATCAGCCGCAGCGCACGTTCCATCACCGGCCGATTCCGCGTCCGTTTGAGCAAGGATACCGGCGCATACGCGTCCGCCCCGGAAATGGCCCGCTGTGCGCCCTGAGGCACACGCTTCACATACAGTGCGGCAAAATCGAGGATCCCGCGCTGGATGAGCGCCCGTGCGCGCGGATCGCCTGTCTGCGGCTTGAACTGCGGCTGCGGTTCGCCTTCCGCATCCAGCATAAAGCCGCGAAAGCCCGGATCTGGCGAGCTGAGCAGCACCTCCACGATCACATTGTGCATCCTGCGCAGATCATGGCCGCGCCACAGCTCACGGTTGTGTGCCGCGGAGAACACATAGCTGTCCAGCGTGCCCGTAAAGAGCTGTCCTTCCACCGCATCCGCATCCGCGTTATGCACCGTATTGGTCCCTGCCAGCAGGCCGCGGATCTCACAGGGGATCTCCCACTTGCGCATCAGCGCGCGCAATGCCAGCGCACCGCTGCCGGCCCAGCCCACATCGACGGCTGCCGCCAGGCGCGCACCATCCAGGATCCTGCGGTAATACTTGCGCGCCGCCTCATCCTGCTGCGCATAATGACGCAGCACCTCATCCATATGCCCGCGCAGATACGCTTCCGCCTGCTGTGCC
>OJMH01003928.1_pt1 | contig 10493 bp, 11 predicted proteins | sample 1597111 | NCBI WGS metagenome assembly OJMH01 (sample SAMEA2452115, study PRJEB22498) | human gut metagenome
AAATATCTTGAAATAAATAGAGGATCTTGGTATAATTCAAATTACAAAAATTGGATATTAATGTAAAAAGGAGGAAGGGCATGAAAGATACCATTTATTCAAGAGAACAGTATTTAAGAAAAAAGGCAGCAGAAAAAGAACCATTAAACATTCAATTGACAAACAATTATGCATTTCGCAAATTATTTAAAATGAATTATATTGCAAGAGGATTTTTGATTGCATTATTGGGATTGGATGAAGAAGATGTTGTGAAGCTAGAAGTTATTGATCCGTTTGAAGAGGGGGAGAATGAAGAAGAAAAAGAGGGAATTCTGGATATAAAAATTTATTTAAACGACAATAAGAAAATTAATATTGAAATGCAGAATCGTTATCAAGAAGACTGGACAGAACGAAGTTTGTTTTATAATTGCAGAATGTTTACGGAAGGACTTTATCATGGACAGCCATATGGCGATTTAGAACCATGTATTCATGTTGGGATTTTGGATTTTGATTTAATGAAAACACCTGGATTTCATCATCATATTAAATTATTAGATATAAAGACAAACGAGGAATATAGTAGTAAGTTACAATTTCATGTGGTACAATTAAAACAAGTAGAATCAGCAACAGAAGAAGAAAAACAGACAGCAAAAGACTGGCAGCAAGTTGAAGAGATAATTCGTGGGAATCCGTATAGAGAAGCGGTGAAGCAAGAGATGTATAAGATGAGTCGGGATGAGAAAGAACGCTATCTGTATCTGAGGGAAGAAATGGCAGTTAGTGATGAAGTGAGTCGAATGAGGACAGCAATAAAGGAAGGAATAAAGGAAGGAGAAAAAAGAGGAATTAAATTGACTAAAAAAGTTTTTCAATTATCACAAAAAGGTTGTACAATAGCACAAATAGCAGAAAAATGCAATATTGAAGAATCAGAAGTAAAAGAAATATTAGAATAAATTACAAAATTGACACAAAATAAAAAATATGCTATCTTAACAAAAGAGAAAGGGAATGAAGTTCTCCCTCGAAGAGATTCGAAACCGCTTATTAAGCTGATGACTTCTGTGTAATGAACACAGGGGTTATCAGCTTTTTTGATGTTTGGATTATATAAAAAAGAAAGGATTTTAGGAAAATGCAAAAGAAAGACTATATTATACAACTGCTAAAATATATCATCATGGCAATTGTTGTAGGAATTATTGTAGGTACGATCGATGCCTTGTTTGGAAGAGTGCTGATCGCAATTTCAGAGTTCAGGACCATACATTATCAATATTTACTGCCATTCCTGCCAATTGCTGGGCTGGTGATCACAGCAATGTATTACGTATTCAGTAAACTAAGTCTAAAAGGAATGAAACTCATTTTCGAAGTTGGCCAGCAAAAAACAGATGCCATCCCATTACTACTAATTCCATTAGTAATGATCGGAACATGGTTAACGCATCTATTCGGAGGAAGTGCTGGCAGAGAAGGAGTTGCAGTTCAGATCGGAGCAACCCTGTCTCATGCACTCGGAAGAAAATTAAACTTCCCAGAGAATGGAAGAATAATGTTAGTCATCGGTATGGCAGCAGGATTTGGAGGGTTATTTCAGACACCATTAAGTGCAACATTCTTTGCAATCGAGGTAATCGTAATCGGGAAAATGGATTATGAAGCACTACTGCCAGCATTGGCGTCTGCATATATAGCAGCATTTACATCTCATAGCCTGGGGTTAGAAAAATTTTCAGTTGCAATTAAAAATACCATAAATTTAACTGGTACGAAAACGATCATATCAATAATCATACTTGGAATTTTATTTGGACTGACTGGAAGATTGTTTTCTTTTTCATTAAGTAAGTTAAAAGTATTCATGGGAGAAACGATCATGAATCAGTATTTAAGAATCGGAGTTATGGCAATTCCATTAGCAGCATTATTGTTTATTATTCACGGATCAAGATATAGTGGACTTGGAACAAATATAATCTCAGCAGGATTCGCAGGACAGACAATCTATAGTTATGATTGGCTCCTAAAGTTATTATTTACGATTTTTACACTGGCAATTGGATTTCAGGGTGGAGAAGTTACACCACTGTTTTCGATTGGAACATCTCTTGGAGTGATCCTTGGAGGTCTACTTGGATTACCACCAATGTTATGTGCAGCACTAGGATATGCAGCAGTCTTTGGAAGCGCAACAAATACACTGATCGCACCGATCATGATTGGATTAGAAGTGTTTGGAGGAGCTGATATGGTGCTGTTTGTTATTGTCTGTGTGATTGCTTATGGGGTGAATGGGAATATATCTATTTATGCACAAGAAAAAATTTAATTTTGTAAGTTGGCCAACTGTAGATTTCGAGTATATGATCAAAAATAAATAAGCAACCGAAAGTGATGCGGTGGAATTTTGCTCATATTTTGAACAAATCGCTGATTCGCCCAATTTCCTACGAAAACTCGCTCTGGAGTTTTGTCTAAGACCAAAGTCTTTGAAGCTCAGACATTCGTCCAATTGGGCTGCGAATTTATTCAAAATATGGCAAAATTCCAATGCATCACTTTCGGTTGCTTATTTATTTTTGATCATATACCTGAAGTCTAAAGTGTGGACAATTACAAGATTGAAAAATTCAAGTGGTGTGTATGGAGGACAGTATTGGTTGTAAAATAGGGAACTTTCAGACAGAAAGTAATGTTATTATGCTTCATAAACATTCCAACAAATCGGTGTCTGAGAGTTTATTTATCTTCTTTCTGACTCATACATGCAACACTACCTACAAATCACAATTTGCAATAAATTTCGTAAAATGTTAAGATTAATAAAGAAACACACCCAAGGAGAAATACAAAAATGGAAGAAAGATGGGACATTTACGATAAGAATAAACAACTGACAGGCCGTACAATGAAGAGAAATGACTGGACATTAAAAGATGATGAATATCATCTGACAGTTCTTGGAGTCATTAGAAGATCAGATGGCAAATTTTTGATCACAAAGAGAGTTATGACAAAGGCATGGGCACCAGGATGGTGGGAAGTGTCTGGTGGTGCTGCACAGGCAGGAGAAGCATCTTATGATGCGGTTCTTCGTGAAGTGAAAGAAGAAACAGGACTGGATGTTAAAGATGCTGAAGGCGGATATATGTTTACATACAAGAGAGAGAATCCAGGAGAAGGAGATAACTATTTTGTAGATGTTTATCGTTTTACATTAGATATCGATGACAGTGATGTAAACTTTCAGGAAGCAGAGATTGACGGCTATATGTTTGCCTCAATAGATGAGATTAAAGTATTTGCACAGGAAGGGATTTTCCTGCACTATGACAGTATAAAAAAGGTATTTGAGTAAGGCAATGAGTTCAACAATAAAACGTAATAAATATGAAATTGATATGTGCAATGGAACGATTATGGATAAACTGATCTCATTTTCGTTACCATTGATGTTATCCGGAATTTTGCAGCTGATGTTTAATGCAGTGGATATTATAGTTATTGGAAGATTTAGTGGGAGCCAGTCGCTTGCAGCGGTTGGATCAACCACTGCCCTGATCAATATGTTTACCAATTTATTTATTGGAATATCCCTTGGAGCGAATGTTTTATCCGCAAGATTTTATGCGGCGGGCAAAGATAAAGAAATGTCTGAAACCGTTCATACGGCAATTACACTGGCGCTGATCAGCGGAATTATTATGGTCTTTGTAGGATTGATCTTTGCAAAACCAGTATTAGAATTAATGGATACACCAGATGATGTGATCAATCTTTCCACTCTTTACATGAGAATTTATTTTATGGGGATGCCGTTTTTTATGCTTTATAATTATGGAGCATCCATTTTAAGAGCGGTCGGAGATACAAAACGTCCGCTGTTTTATTTGATCGTTGCTGGAATTGCAAATGCAGGTCTTAACATGTGTCTGGTTATCATTTTTCATCTTGGCGTTGCAGGAGTTGCGATCGGAACGGTAATTTCACAGCTGATTTCAAGTATACTTGTGCTTCGATGTCTGTATCGATCAGAAACAAGTTACCAACTGCGTTTTTCAAAATTAAAGATTCAAAAGGAATATTTAAAACAGATTTTTCAGGTGGGAATTCCAGCAGGAATTCAAAGCACTGTTATTAATTTTTCTAATGTATTATTGCAGTCATCAGTGAATTCTTTTGGATCGATCGCAATGGCAGGATATACGGCAGCAAATAATATTTTTGGATTTTTGTATGTTACAGTGAATGCAGTGACACAGGCTTGCATGAGTTTTACCAGTCAGAACTATGGTGTTGGAAAATGGAAACGAATGGATCGTGTCTTGATCGACTGTCTGATCTTATCATTTGTTGCAATGATGATCTTGGGAAACAGCGCTTATTTCTTTGGTCCTAAACTCTTGACGATCTATACAAGTAATTCAAAAGTAATTCAATGTGGAATGGAAATCTTGTTATATACAACGGTTACGTATTTCCTCTGTGGATTTATGGATCTGTTTCCTGGAGCACTTCGTGGAATGGGGCGTTCTGGTGTGCCAATGATCCTTTCGATCATTGGGACAGTAGGAACAAGAATCGTATGGATTTTCTGGATCTTCCCGAATCATAGATCTTTGGATATTTTATTTATATCATATCCAGCATCCTGGATCATAACAATCGTATTACAGGTGATCTGTTATTACTTTGTGAGAAAACAATTATATGCAAAAATGAGAGCAGAAGCATAATAACAAACAGGCAGTACATTAACCAGAACTGGAAGAATGTACTGCCATTTTTTGTTGGAATCCTGTATATCGGAATTCTATTTTTCCTTTTTATGAATATGAACCTCAGGAATTGCTACATTATCATAGAGAATAGAGTGTTTTTCTTCTTTTTCCTGTTCTATTTCATCAATATGTTCCTCAATCTCATCAAAATCTTTTGTATGGATCTCGGGTATTGCAACATTTTCGCTTTTCATTTTATATTCTGATTTCTCACGGAGCTTATTTCGGATTGCTTCGCGTCTTTTTTTTCTTTTTCCAAACATTTTTCATCGTCTCCCTCTAGATTATAGAAAATTGATAAAGAACGTGATCACCAGACTATTTAAGAAGTCTGCAAATAAACTACCGATCAAAGGTACCAGAAGGTAAGCTTTGACGGATGGGACATAACGTTCACAGATTGCCTGCATATTCGCCATGGCGTTTGGCGTGGCACCCATTCCGAAACCACATACGCCAGAAGATAATACAGCGGCATCATAGTCTCTTCCCATGATATTAAATATTACAAAATAAGTAAATAAGAACATCAAAATAGTTTGTCCTGCAAGTAATGTGATCAGTGGAAGTGCAAGGTCTGCAAGCTGCCATAATTTTAAAGTGATCATGGCGATTCCTAAGAATAAAGATAGGCTGATACCACCAATATCATTGATCTCACCCATATAAATTGTAAATTGTCCAGAATATTCGCCGATGTTACGCATAAATGCAGCAGCAATCATGGCACCGATATAGATTGGGAATGTCATACCTGTCATGGAAAGCAATTTGGAAATGATCGTTCCAATCCCCATGGCGATGATCAGCTGGAACACGGCAGCTGGATACATACTTGTGTGACGTTCATGCTTTTTCTCTTCTTCAATTAACAGGCTGTTATCTTCAGGAATTGCAGTCTTTAAAAGATTTTTCTTCTCAATCAGACGTTTTCCAACGGGACCGCCCATGATACTTCCAGCGATCAATCCAAATGTAGCAGCAGCTGTACATAAAGTGCTGGCACCTTTAACACCAAAGTCTTCAAGAACAGGTCCAAATGCACCAGCGGTACCATGACCACCGATCATAGGGATAGAACCTGTACAGAGTCCAACCAAAGGACTGATCTGTAGTGCTTTGGACAGACCGACTGCAAGAAAGTTCTGGCATATGATCAACATGATCACAAGGATCAGGAAAATGATCAAAGATTTTCCACCACTTTTTAAGACTTTTAAGTTTGCCTGAAATCCAACAGATGTAAAGAAGAATACCATACAGACTTCTTTTAGAATATCATCAAAGGAAAATTCGGCAAATCCAGTTACATAACATACACAGGTAAAGATTGCAAAGATCACACCGCCGATCACAGGTGCAGGAATACAAAATCGTTCTAAGATCGCAATCCTGTGTTTTAAAAAGTTTCCTAACATCAAAACGACTACGGCAACCGCGATCGTCTGATACATATCTAGTTGTATTGTCATTTATTTACACCGCAGCGGTTAATTGCTTCCTTTCTCTGTATTTACTGTGATTCCATGTTGTTTATAATAGGCAGCAGCACCGTCATGGAATGGAATCGTGATACCATCAACGGCAGTTGTCTCATCAAGAGAAATATCTACAGGTAGTGCATACTGAATCTGCTGTTGATTTTTAAACAGAATCTGTGTAATGTCTTTGACAGTATCTTCGGAAAGTTTATCACTTGCAAGAAGAACAGCTTTGACACCAACAGTTTTAATTTTTTTAGTTTGATTTACATATGTACCTGCAGGTATTGTATATTCTGTGTAAAATTTATAAGATTTCTTCAAACGAGAAATCCCTTTTTGATCAAGACTGACCAGACGAATCTTACACTGTTTTGACAGCTCATTGATCACAGTCGTCTGAACACCTGCGGTACAGAAAAATGCATCAATATCGCCAGATTTTAATTTCTTGGCGGCATCTGTATAATTCAAATTTACAGTATCAACAAGTCTTTCGTTTAATCCATAAGCATTTAAAATCTGCAACGCATTCTGTTCAGTTCCAGATTCTTCTTCACCAATGCAGACTTTTTTCCCTTCTAGATCATCCATAGACTGAATGTCTGAATCCGCAGGAACCACAATCTGACAGGCTTCTGTATAAAGGGAAGCAACAGCACGATATCCCTGATATTTCTTATCATTTTCAAAAATACCAGTGCGGTTATAAGCATCATTGATCAAATCCATTTGGGCAACAGCCATCTGAATGTAATCTTTAGATAACAGACGAAGATTTGCAGCAGAACCTGCAGTTGTTTTTACTTCAATGTTATATTTTTTACTCTTAGATGAGATAAGGTTGGCAAAAGTATCACCAAAAATCTGGTAAGTACCACCGATTCCAGCAGAACCAAAGCGGATTTTTCCAGAATTCATCTTACACCCAGACAAGCATGTACTGATTATAATTGCGACAGCACAAAGTACCATAAGTTTCTTTTTCAAAATATCACCTCTCATTTTTAACATTTCCTTGTCTTTATTTTAACATTAAATTGTTATTTCGAATAGTTTTAGGGCAAAAAAATTATTCATGACCTTCGTTATATAGTTTTTGTATGTTTTCAGGAAGTTTATCAGGCAACATGGCATTTATAGCATCTTCGTTACCATCTTTCATTGCTGTTTCATAATACCAGCACTTGAATTTTAAGAGGGAGAGAGTTTTTTGAAGTTCCTGGATTTCAGTTTCAACAGCTGATTTTCTGGTTTCAAATAATTCTTTCCTTTTTTCATAGCTTGCGCTGCCTTCAGATACCCAGAGAAAAAATTGCTTTATATCTTTGATCTCAAGACCGGATTTCTTCAGACATTCAATAATACGAAGAGCTTCCAGTTCATTATCGCTGAAATAACGGATGTTTCCCTTACGTTCCAGATTAGGGAAAAAGCCTTCCTTGTCATAATATCTTAAGGTAGAAACAGGAATACCAAACATTGCAGAGACCTGACCGATTGTATACATAAAAAACCTTCTTTCAAATTTATGCTTGACCTAAAGTTAACTTTAGGTTGTATGATATTTATATCATATACTATTGTTAGTGTATTTACAAGAAATTTTGCATATGGAAGGATGATAAATATGTTAAAAACAGAAGAATTAAAGCTGGTATCTGAATGGGATAAAACTTTTCCACAGAGTGAAAAAGTAGACCATAAGAAAGTGACATTTGTAAATCGTTATGGAATCACACTTGCTGCAGATTTGTATAAACCGAAAAATGCATCTGGGAAATATCCTGCAATTGCCGTAAGCGGACCATTTGGCGCAGTCAAAGAACAGTGTTCCGGATTATATGCGCAGACGATGGCTGAAAAAGGATATCTTACCATTGCATTTGATCCTTCTTTTACGGGGGAAAGTGGAGGCAATCCAAGATACATGGCTTCACCGGATATTAATACAGAAGATTTCATGGCTGCTGTTGATTTCCTTTCTGTTCGGGAAGATGTGGATCCGGATAAAATAGGAATCATTGGAATCTGCGGCTGGGGTGGAATGGCTCTTAACGCAGCTGCGTTGGATACAAGAATAAAAGCAACTGTTGCATCTACCATGTATGATATGACAAGGGTAAATGCGAATGGGTACTTTGATTCTGAGGACAGTGAAGAAGCACGTTATGCGAAGAAACAGTCGCTGAATACCCTTAGAACACAAGAATACCGTAAAGGCGAATATTCCAGAGGCGGTGGTTGTGTTCCTCTTCCGGTTCCGGAAGATGCGCCTTTCTTCGTTAAAGATTACAGTGAGTATTATAAAGGCAGATGTTATCATAAAAGGAGCCTGAATTCCAATGATGGCTGGAACAGTATTGGATGTATGTCATTTATGAATCAGCCAATATTAAAGTACAGTAATGAAATCAGAAGTGCAGTCCTTATCGTTCATGGAGAAAAAGCACACAGCTATTATTTTGGAAAAGATGCTTATGAAAATATGATCAAGAACAGCAAGTACACATCCAATAAAGAGCTGCTTACAATTCCGGGGGCTGTTCATACAGATCTTTACGATAATCTGGATGTAATCCCATTTGACAAAATTCAGAAATTTTTTAAAGAAAATGGAGTTGGTTAATTATGACGTTTGAAGAATATTTGAGTAATATGAAGCCCGGATATATCGTAGATGGTGGAAGTGAAGAACATCTGGTTATGCATGAGCTGTCTCAAAGGGCATTAAAGATAACGATGGAGCTGAATAACAAATATCATACAAAAGAAGAAATTATACAGCTTATGTCGGAACTTACCGGACAAAAATAGATGAAAGTTTTGGAATGTTTCCTCCGTTTTATACAGACTGCGGACGAAATATCCATATAGGTAAAAATGTTTTTATTAATGCAGGATGTAAGTTTCAGGATCAGGGTGGTATTTATATAGAGGATGGAGTCCTGATTGGACATAATGCAGTATTGGCAACGATCAATCATATGGAAGATCCCGAGAAAAGAGCAGGTATGATATTTCAGCCGATTCACATCGAAAAAAAAGTGTGGCTTGGAGCAAATGTAACGGTTCTTCCGGGGGTTACGATTGGTGAAGGTTCGGTCATTGCAGCCGGAGCAGTTGTAACAAAAGATGTTCCGGCCAATATGATTGCGGCAGGAGTGCCGGCGATAGTTATAAGGAAGATTGAAAAAGGAGAAATTTAATTAGGACAAAAAAGGTTGCAACAATTACTGTTGCAACCCAATGGAGTCAACTTAAGAAGTTGGCTCTTTTTCCTACTATGAGTGTATATTTGTACGTATGTAGTTAAGAATATACATATATATTCTAACACATAATTTTTAAAAATTGTCTGATTTTTTATGGGAATCTATGCGCTTTTTTTGGGAATTGAAATTAAAACCCAAATGAAACATCACATTATTCTATGAAACTTAAAAAGCATCAACTTAGCGGATGTTTAAATCTTTAAGTTGATGCCATTAGGTTATTCGAGCGAATAACCTTTTTGAGTGTTTACTTTAATCCAAACAATGTTTCAATACATGAATCATCCATAACTCTATCTGTTACAGGCATATCTGCATGTTTTAATAAAGAGTCTACATGGTCTTTAATTGTCACATCTACAAGTTTATTGACATCAATACCTCTGAGTTCAAAAAACAAGAACGGATTTTCATCTAATTTAGCACCTATACCATAAAGTACTGCAGCGACATGTTTACACGTAATAGCCCAGTCAGGACAGCTGCAATTAAAACTAATTTCTCTTTGAGAAGGAAACAAACCATGCTTTGATAAGAATAGATTTTTTAAGTCTTCGGGAAACTCTCCGTTGAGAAGCTGCTGGAGATTCTGAATCTGTGAACTGCATTGATCTATAATCTCTTCACATACATCTTCTTTAAGCGGGCTGATATTAATTTCTACCTTATAAGGTGTTCTTCGTGTACCTTGTACACGTGCTTTTACTTTACCTTTCACAATTTGTAAATCAATAACAGCACCTGTTTTTACATATCTTTTTCCACGTGTAAGGCGGCTAGAATAATCTGCATATTGTTCGATATTCTGACACCAGGCAATACCCCACCAGCTCTTTGCGATTTGTCTACCTTCAATCACTATTGGGTGCATTTCTTTCCCTTTACTTTTCGCATTATTCACACTTTGTTGGGCTTTTCTCTGTAGTTCTCCCACACTGATCTGTGAATATTGCATACTTGTT
>OJMH01003937.1_pt1 | contig 10479 bp, 7 predicted proteins | sample 1597111 | NCBI WGS metagenome assembly OJMH01 (sample SAMEA2452115, study PRJEB22498) | human gut metagenome
AAAAAATGGTCTGAGCGAAGAGGTAAAGGTAGTGCGCACGGGCTGCTTTGGACTTTGCGAAAGGGGCCCTATCGTCATTGTATATCCCGAAGGCGCTTTTTACGCCCGTATAAAGCCCGAAGACGTGGATATCATCGTATCCGAGCATCTGATAAAGGGCAGGATTGTTCAGGATCTTATCTATCACGAGGCTAAGGACGGCCAGGTGCACCACACCTCGCTGGGCGACATCGAATTTTATAAAAAGCAGAAGCGCATAGCGCTGCGCAACTGCGGCGTTATCGACCCCGAAAAAATTGACGAATATATAGCTTTTGACGGCTATAAAGCGCTGGGCAAATGTCTTACCGAGCTCAGCCGGGAAGAAGTAATAGATATAGTTAAGCGCTCAGGCCTCCGCGGCAGAGGCGGCGCAGGCTTTTCCACCGGCACCAAATGGGAGTTTGCGTATAAATCCCAGTCTGATAAAAAATATGTTGCCTGCAACGGCGACGAAGGGGATCCGGGCGCGTTTATGGATCGCTCGGTATTAGAGGGCGACCCCCACGCCGTACTTGAAGCGATGGCCATTGCCGGCTACGCAATAGGCTCGGACCAGGGATACATATACGTCCGCGCCGAATATCCCATCGCGGTTAAGCGCCTCCAGATTGCTATAGACCAGGCGCGCGAATACGGACTGCTGGGCAATAATATCTTTGGCACCGATTTTAATTTTGATATAGAAATACGTCTGGGCGCAGGCGCTTTCGTCTGCGGCGAAGAAACCGCTCTGCTTACCAGCATAGAGGGCAAGCGCGGCGAGCCCAGGCCCCGGCCCCCGTTCCCGGCGGTCAAGGGCGTCTTTGGCAAGCCCACGCTGCTCAACAATGTTGAAACATACGCCAACATCCCCCAGATTATTCTCAACGGCGCCGAATGGTTCGCCTCTATGGGCACCGAAAAGAGCAAGGGCACAAAGGTTTTTGCTCTGGGCGGCAAAATAATCAACACCGGCCTGGTGGAAGTGCCTATGGGTACGACCGTGCGCGAGATAGTTTACGATATAGGCGGCGGCATACCGGGCGGCAAGCGCTTTAAGGCGGCCCAGACGGGCGGTCCTTCGGGCGGCTGCATTCCCGCGGCGCACCTGGACACTCCCATTGATTACGATTCGCTTATCGCCATAGGCTCCATGATGGGTTCGGGCGGTCTTATCGTAATGGACGAAGACAACTGCATGGTGGATATCGCTAAGTTCTTCCTGGAATTCACCGTTGACGAATCGTGCGGAAAATGTACCCCCTGCCGGGTGGGCACCCGCCGCATGCTTGAGATACTTGAGCGCATAACCAACGGCGAGGGCCGGGACGGAGATATAGAAAAGCTGGAAGATCTGGCCTATAATATTAAATCCACCGCTCTCTGCGGACTGGGCCAGACTGCTCCCAACCCCGTTTTGAGCACGCTCAGATATTTCAGGGACGAATACGAAGCGCATATCTATGAAAAGCGCTGCCCTGCCGGCCACTGCAAGAAGCTTGCCAGAATAACCATCAACCCTGATAAGTGCAAAGGCTGCAGCCTGTGCGCCAAAGTATGTCCCGTCGGGGCTATTTCGGGCACCATCAAGCAGCCCTTCGTAGTAGACCAGGATAAATGCATAAAGTGCGGAGCCTGCATGGAAAAATGCCGCTTCGGCGCTATTGAAAAGAAGTAACGGGAGGAAAAGAAAAAGGCTATGAATATGATTAATTTAACCATAGACGGCGTAAAGGTCTCTGTGCCCCAGGGCTCAACAGTCCTGGAGGCAGCTAAAAGCGCCGGAATATATATTCCCACCCTTTGCTATCTCAAGGACATAAACGAGATAGGTGCCTGCCGCATGTGCTTAGTGGAAATCAAGGGCGCCCGCGCGCTTGCCGCCAGCTGCGTCATGCCTGCGAGCGAAGGTATGGAAGTGAGGACCAACACCCCCAAGCTGCGCGAGGCGCGCAAGGTTAATCTGGAGCTGCTCCTTTCCAACCACAACCGCGAATGCACCACCTGCGTGCGCTCGGACAACTGCGAGCTTCAGACTCTGTGCAAGGAGCTGGGAGTAAAGGATTACCGCTTTGAAGGCGCTAAAAATGAATATGAGATAGACGAATTAAGCCCCGCCATCGTCCGGGACAATTCCAAATGCATACTGTGCCGCCGCTGCGTGGCCGCCTGCAACAACGTTCAGAAAATCGGCGCCATCGGCGTTTCGGGCCGCGGCTTTAAAACCAAAGTAGGCTGCGCGTTTGACCGCAAGCTGCCCCAATCTCCCTGCGTGGGCTGCGGACAGTGCATTACCGCATGTCCGGTAGGCGCTTTAAGGGAAAGGGAAAACATAGACGATGTTTGGGACGCTCTTGCCGATCCGGATAAGCATGTTGTAGTGCAGACCGCGCCGGCCGTCCGCGCTTCGCTCGGCGAAGAATTCGGCATGCCTGTGGGTACCTGCGTTACCGGAAAATTAGCCGCTTCCCTGCGCCGGCTGGGCTTTGACCGCGTATTTGACACCGACTGGGCAGCCGACCTTACCATTATGGAAGAGGGCACCGAGCTTATAGACCGGCTTAAAAACGGCGGCGTACTGCCTATGATAACCTCATGCAGCCCCGGCTGGATTAAATACTGTGAAACCTTCTACCCCGAATTTATCCCAAATCTGTCCACCTGCAAATCCCCTCACGAGATGGGCGGAGCTATGATAAAGACTTATTATGCTCAAAAGAACGGCATAGACCCCAAGAACATCTATACCGTCTCCATTATGCCCTGCACGGCCAAAAAGTTTGAAGCAAGCCGGCCCGAATTGGGACACGACAACATGAGGGACGTAGACGCGGTGCTGACCGTCCGCGAGCTTGCCCGTATGATTAAAGCGGCCGGAATAGATTTTGCCAATCTGGCAGATGAAGACTTTGACCCCTTAATGGGTGAATCCACGGGCGCAGGCGTTATATTTGGAGCTACGGGCGGCGTTATGGAAGCTGCGCTGCGCACTGTTTACGAAGTTGTAACCGGCAAGACGCTGGAAAACGTGGAATTTGAAGAGGTCCGCGGTACCGAGGGCATTAAAGAGGCTTCCATAGACCTTAACGGCACTCAAATAAATGTAGCTGTGGCTCACGGAACAGGCAATGCTTCGGAACTGCTGGAGAAAATCAAGAGCGGCGAAAAGCAGTATCACTTCATAGAGGTAATGGGCTGCCCCGGCGGCTGCGTTACCGGCGGCGGTCAGCCTATCCTTACTGCCCGCCAGCTTATGAATATCAATCCCAAGGAGCTTCGCGCCAAAGCGCTGTACGACGAAGACAGGTCTAAGCCCCTGCGCAAATCGCATGAGAATGCCGAAGTACAGCAGATATACAAGGAATTCCTTGGCGAGCCCTGCGGCCATAAATCTCATGAGCTGCTGCATACCCATTATGTCAAGAGGGATAAATATCCCAAGCTGGAAGACTGATTAATAAACCAGAAGGCAGATGGATAAAAAGCCTCTGCTGAGACAGTCATTAATAAAGCCTTGATAAAAGAAGGCAAAAGCCATTTAAATGGCTTTTGCCTTCTTTATTTAAGCAAAATGCTTCAGCCGCGCTTAATATTTATTTATTAGCTATATAAATCCGCCTTCAGCCTTAGACTAAAACTGGGTCCATGCGCGGAAGATAATACGGCCCAAACGGCTGAACTGCATACTTGAGGTGTTATTTCTCTTCATTTCCGTTCAGGGACCGGTAACTGCGGCAGCTTGCAAATGCCTTACAGGAACGCTAATCAGCACATTTTTGCAGTTTCATCTCCGCTGATTTGGAACTGAAGGCTGAGAATGCTGATTTGGTACTGTTGCCAATGCTGCAAATTAAGAAGCGCCGGGATCGCGCCGCATAGATAACACAGGATACAGACGGATAACAGGGCTGATGCGCATTACAGCTTGCGCGCTGTGACTTTGGCGCTATTCATATAATAAAGTATTTAAATCAATTCGGCCTGCGCATACAATTATATTCATCTCTTTACTGCACGCAAGGCTACAACCACCATTATATCTTCAACTTTCTTTTAAGCTACAGCCTGTTCTTTTCTCCCCAATCGCACATGCCGTCCAAAATAGGTATCAGGGACCTGCCCCTGTCGGTAAGGCTGTATTCCACCTTAGGAGGTATCTGCGGATACTCTTCCCTATGTATAAGCTTATCCGCCTCCAGCTCTTTTAATGTGGAACTGAGAGTCTTATATGAAATCTCTCCTATATATTTTTTCATCTCATTAAACCTTACCACTCCGAAACGCATTAAGGTATACAGGATGGTCATCTTATATTTGCCATTGATTAAAGACAGGGTATAACTGAACCCCGTTGAACCAAGGCATTCCTTTGAAATACAGCTTTGATCCATTTAACGCTCTCCTTAAGGTTAGTATTTAACATGATTGTAAGTATCGCACTTTAATGTGCGTAGTTGTATTCCATTAATATTCTAGATATAAATATAATATCAGCAGCAGGAAAAGTCAATGCCGTTAAAATTAAGGAGGAATAAATATGAGTAAAAAAATAGCAGTTATAACCGGGAGCCCCCGCAGGAACGGCAACAGCTTTGCCATGACCGATGCTTTTATAAAGGCGGCTGTAAAAAATGACCATATTGTTGTCCGATTTGATACGGCTATGCTGAAGCTGGGCGGCTGCCGCGCGTGCGAAACCTGCTATAAAACAGGCAAGGCATGTTCTTTTGACGATGACTTTAACAATATTGCCCCCGCTGTTCTGGAAGCGGATGCAATAGTTTTTACCATGCCGGTATACTGGTATTCCATTCCGGCTCAGATAAAAAGCGTCATTGACCGGATTTATTCTCTGGTAATAGGAGGCAAGGACATTTCAGGCAAGGAATGCGCCCTTATTGCCTGCTGCGAAGAGGATGACCCCACGGTGCTGGACGGGGTTCGCATACCTATTGAACGCACGGCCGCCCTGAATAAGTGGAAAATGGTTGGAGAAGTGCTGGTGCCAGGCGTGCTTAATGCCGGGGACATTTATAAAACTGACGGCTGCAAACAGGCGGCCGCTTTGGCAGAAAAATTTAATTAAGGAGAACAAAATGGGTAAAAAAATTGTTATATTAAACGGGAGCCCCCGCAAAAACGGAAATACCTCCGCATTGGTTCAGGCATTTACCCAAGGCGCAAAAATATCCAACAACATAATCAATGAATTTTTTCTTGACAGCATGGATATTCACGGCTGCAAAGGCTGTTTTTGCGGCGACAGCAGCCGGACATGTCCATGTGTGCAAAAAGACGATATGGATAAAATCTATCCGGCTATAAAAGAAAGCGATATAATAATCCTTGCTTCTCCTTTATATTACTGGAACATGAGCGGTCAGCTCAGAACAGCTATAGATCGTCTGTTTGCTTTAGAAGAAGGAAAAGAAAATCTATTGCGAGGGCATTCGCGCGCCGTAATACTGCTTATGGCGGCAGAAGGGCATGATTTTGCCGACGTCCTGACATATTACAGGCATTTATCAGAACATCTAAGATGGAAAAATCTCGGCTGCATCCTGGCCGGGGGTAATGGCGAAGCAGGAGATATCCAAGGAAAACCTGAAATCCAGCAGGCATATGAGCTGGGAAAGTCAATTAAGTAAACGGCCAATCTGCGGTTGAGAATGGCCTGCATCAGGCAATGGAAAATCCTTTCATATGTGCTTTTACGATTATAAATGTCCGACAATAAATTTTAACCCCATCCTGCCGCCAGAGACCAAAAAGCCGTGGAATCCCCCACCCTTAAACCACACGGCCTCCACTAACGCCGGGACGGTTGCGGCGCGGGCAGGCCGCCGTTAAGGCGGCGGGTTTATATTGTCCCGGCCCGAACGGGCCGGGACGGGCGCAGAGTTAAAGCCGCTGAAAAATAGATCCGAGTGGAAAATAAATATAGGCTTTAGATAACAGGCATTCCCGGAGCGCCCACATTAAAAGGGCGGGGCGCCCCATTGGAAACCTCAAAACATCCCCATTGAAAATCTCAAAACATAATAAACATATAAAAGATACAAAATAATAAGGCGGGAAAGCGCAGATATTTTGCTGCCCACCCGCCTCGTAAAGCTATAAATATAATAGTTCCAATACTTAAATATTATTTCCGGCTTCTACAATATAATGCTTGCCGGGTTCTAGTTGCAGCTTTATTCTGCCCCATACGCCTTCTCCGCATATTTCTGTCTCACATTCATGCCGCTCACCATTTACAAAGCAGTTCACATGGCTTTCCGGTTCAAACGGGCCGGCACGGAACAAAAGCTCTATCTCTTTTTCGCATTGTATGCATACCTTTTGTCTGCCCCCATCAGGGAACTGATACTTAAGGTTTATTGTAGCGCTTCCGTCGGGAAGGGGCAGCTCTTCCGCCTCAAAGGCCCAGCCCTTAGGCAGCCTGGGAAGCCATTTAAACGCCCCGTCTTTTGTTGCACACAGCCCAATCACGGTCATAAACGTATGCATAACCTCCGCCTGGTGCGCTAAATTGCCCAAATCCCCCTGTCGCCTGAACATCTTTTTGTTCGGACTGTAGCTGGCGCATTCAGGCACTATATAAGGCTGCGGCAACCGCGGCGAATAACATATCTTGCATAGATTTTCCAGCAAACGCGTATAATCGGACACCTTATCCAAAAGCAAAGCTGTCTGAGTAAATATGCTGTGGTCATAGCCGATTCCTCTTGGCCCTACGAATGTATCCCCTATATAGTCATTAAAATCCTCCTCGTAAGTGTCCCGGCTGAGATTATACCAATTTTCAGGAACATCATGCAGCGCATCATATCCAGCGTAATCTGAATATGTAGGCAGAGAGGAATCATGATAAAATCCGCGGTTATATAAATCCCATTTTCCCTCTTTAACAAAGTAATCCAATATGGACTTTTCAAGCTTTTTGCTTAAATCCAGCCATTCATCAGCCAATTCATTCATTCCTGCACATCTGACCATATCTGAATATGCCCTGACGCCCAGGCAGCAAGCAATATTCCCGTACATGGTTATTTTCATTCCTGCGCCAAAAGCAATATCAGCCAGGCCCGCTTCGGTTTCACCATAGAGCAGTCCATGTTCGCTGAAAGACAGCTCCGGATTATCCAGGCACCATTGAATAAATTTAACCGGCTCGCTGATTTCCTCCAAATTCTGTTTAACAAAATCCACGCTTTTGCCTTCGCTCTTCCACACGTTATATATGCCCAGCATGGCAAAGCCATGGCCGTCCACTTCAAAATTGCCCAGATTCTGGAATTCGTCCCCGAATTTCTCCTGAGTATATTTAGTATACCATCCGGCATATTGAAGCACCTTAGAATAATACATAGGATCATCGCATACTGCCGTCCAATGCCCCGGAATAGGCTTGCCGCCAAGGGTAAGCTTCTCTCTTTTAAAATACATCATGCAATTCTGACTGTATTCAACCGCCTTATCAGCCTTTTCCTTAAAGCCCAGACGGGAAATAGCGGTAATGCTGTGATGGTTGCGCGTATACATCTGTGCGTAATAGCTGTTGGCTCCCGGCCTCCATGTGCCAAAGCCATCATATCTCCAGCTCGGAGCCATGTAGCTGCTCTCATGCACCTTGCCGTCTTCCCCTATTTTATGATATATAGCCATCATGTTCTCATAAAAAACCCCTGTGGCTATCTCCGCATAGGCATTTCCCGTGAAGCGCACCTTCACTCCATCATAATCAATCGGAAATTCAAACCTGGGAGGAAGCAGATAGTCCTGCGGGTCAAAAGTAAACAGCGCATGCGCAATTTCTGAAAGCGCACTGGTTACTCTCTCAGGCAGTGGATGTTCGGGGTCTATAACATGTGATATGAAAAACTCATCCTGATTAGTATCAGAAACAGCGTAATGAGTATATACCGGCTCTCCCTTTTTTTGCGGGCTGGGCTGAACCTCTACGCTTTTAAGCTCGTCCCCGCTTAATTTAATGCAAAGCATATACGGGCTTTGAGCGGTTGTTCCCCCTTTAAGAAACAGCGTGTCCTGAAGCAGCTGCGTCATCCTGGGATCGCTGTCCTCGCCAAAAAAGGGCGCTTGGCCGTCGCTGAAATGTTTTGCGAACCATAAAGTATAGCCAAAAATCAAAGGCACCTCATCAACTTTGCCGCCCGAATAGCTTATAACTAATTTGCCGGCACAGTCGCCCGGATAATATGTATCCTCATCCCGGTTAGAGCCCCAGTCAGGGCAGCCTTTATCAGGAGAATATGTGCCGCCAAGCAGATAAAGATATTGTCCGGCCTGAGGCTTAAACTGATTTAACGGAATCCAATTAATTTCTTTTGCCGCGTTTTCCATAAACTTAATTCCTTTCGCACTATTGCAAAATTATTGTTTTGTAAACTCACTGTATTTTACTTTATATTGCACGTTAAAGCAATAGAAAAAGTATAAAAAATATATTTTTTATACGCAAAATATTCAGCGAACAAAATGCCCGGCCGATAGCCGGGCAGAAATAAAAAGCACTATTTATTATTAAACCAAATGTTTCAGAAAAAACCTATTTAAAAATCCTGTCTTTAAGCAAATACAGCTTTAACAGCGCCGCCTGTGTTTTAGCATCCTCAATCCTGTTATCCAGTACCATATTAACCGCATCCTCCAGCTTTATCCGTTTGACAGACAGGAATTCATCCTCATCCAGATGCTGCTCTCCAAAGCTTAATCCAGCCGCAGCATACATATAAATAATTTCAGCGCAATATCCCGGAGAAGGATAAAGCTGTCCCAGGGATATAAATTGCTCCGCTTGGGCGCCCGTTTCCTCGGCCAGCTCTCTCCTGCCGCATTTTTCAGGCTCTTCCCCTTTTTCCAGCTTCCCCGCAGGTATTTCCAGCAGCATTTTTTTATAAGGATATCTAAACTGCTCCACCAGCAGCACCTCGCCTTCATCTGTCAGCGCGGCTACGCAGACTCCTCCATTATGCTCCACAACCTCCCGCACTGCCTCTTTCCCATCCTGCAATGCTACTGTATCCTTCCGCAAATTTATAATTCTGCCCTTATAAGGATACGTCTGAGATAAGGTTTTCTCTTCAAAATTCATAGATAACCTCCATTTTTAATGTTATATGCTGTATAAACCTTTTAATTTTGAAAACACTATAACCAGAATAAGGGTTTTTGTCAACGAGGCCGCAAAAAAATAATCTGTTTTTTATACGGCCGAGTGTATGAAGCTCCCATTTATTGGCCAAAATAGCGTTGGAGGTGTTTATAATGAATCTTGGACCAATAAAGGACAAGTCCGAAAGAGAAAAGAAATCCATAAGCAAGCTTTTGGGCAAGCAGGGTTTGTACGCAATAGTCTTTGTTTGCGTCGCGGCAATCGGCATTACCTGTGCTGTTGCGCTTACAGGCGACAAGCAGCCTAACAGCGATGTTGAACGGCCCCAGACCACGGCCACAGTTCAGCAAACCGCAAAGGCTACTGTAAAACCTACCGTTCCCGCGGCTACCCGGCCTGCCACTCCCCAGGCTACGCAGACTGAGCAGCCTGCCAGCGGAAACGGGAACGTGGAAGTATCCATGCACAACCCCGTAAATTCCTCAAAGCTTGCTAAAGGACATTCAGTGGAATCTCTGGTTTATTCAGAGACTCTCAACATGTGGAGCACGCACGCCGGCGTAGATATTATCTGTGATGAAGGAGCCGAGATTTTCTCTGTTCTGGACGGCACAGTGGTAAGCGCTGAAAGCGATCCCCTCATGGGCAATATGGTGGTAATTTCCCATGCGGGCGGACTGAAAACCGTCTATGCATCTTTAGGAAGCATAGCCCAGGATCTTGAAGCGGGCGATACGGTACAGCGCGGCCAGGTTATCGGCCAGGCGGGCAACAGCGCCATCAACGAGAGCGCAGAGGGCAATCATCTGCATTTTGAGGTTATACAGGTTGAAACCAAGGACGGAACAGAAGTAGAAAATCCCATTAACCCCGAAGATTACCTGAGCGGCCTGAGCAAATAAACAGCCCTAAAACCATTTTTCGAGGCGGCATAATTATGTGCCGCCTCATGCTTTTTATATAATTAACTGCTCTGCATCCCTTGCCTTGTTTCTGGCAGAAAGCTGCTTAGACCGCCATTTAAACTGCCGCCGCAGCTTAAAATTCACTGCGGCAAGAAGCATTTTGAAGCCTTGCACGACGGCGTGGAAATGCAGGTTGCTTCCAAGTGGGATGATTTCCGAAACAATATTTGAAAACAAAATACCGGCAAAAAAGGAAAGGCGATCGATCGCCTTTCCTTTTTGCATTGAATTGACTATGTGAGCTTGAACTGAAAAGCTATACTACCCCTCCTTCAACGAAATGGGGGTTATTCATTCGTTCCGTATAAAGCTGGCGAAACTCGTCTGCGTCGATATACAATATTCCCCTTTGTGCCT
>OJMH01003950.1_pt1 | contig 10446 bp, 10 predicted proteins | sample 1597111 | NCBI WGS metagenome assembly OJMH01 (sample SAMEA2452115, study PRJEB22498) | human gut metagenome
GTTCAACTGCCGGATCAATTGCCGGATTTCGACGATGCCGCCGGGATCGAGGCCGTTGGTCGGTTCATCCAGGATGATGAGATCCGAGTCGGGCAGCAGCGCCAGCACGATGCCGAGCCGCTGTTTCATGCCGGTGGAAAAGGTGCCGACTCGGCGGTCGGCCGCCGAGTCCATGCCGACGAAGCGCAGCAGTTCCCGCGACCGTTTTTCATAGGCGGGGCCGTGGCCGCCGGAAAAAACCTTCAGATTCCAGCGGGCGGAAAGGTCGGGATGAAAACTCGGCCATTCGATGACGGCGCCCAGTTTCCGCATGGCCTGCGGGTGTTCCCGATGGACGTCGAAACCGTTGACGGTGACCGTTCCGGCCGTCGGCCAGATCAACCCGGTGATCGCTTTGAGCAGAGTGCTCTTGCCGGCGCCGTTCGGGCCGATCAGTCCCATGACGTCGCCGCGTTCAACGGACAGTGAAACATCCCGCAGGACCGGTCGGGAACCGAAACATTTGCTCAAATTTGTTATCCGGATGGCCATTTACAGCCCGCCTTTTTCCTGCAATGCGTCGGTGCTGATGTGGCCGTCGATATACAGATAGTTGCGGGAGCTGACCTCGCCGTCTTTGCCGTGTACGGTTTCGAAGTCGGTCAACAGCGGGACGGTGTAGCCCAGCAGCTCGAAACGGGACGAAAAAGATTTGCCGTTGATGTCCAGCATCGACAGCCACCAGTAGCTGCTGCCGCTCTGGGCGAAATGTTCGGGATCGGAAGGGCAGTGGAAGATCTCCTGATGTTGCCAGGACGCTTCGTCGCCAGGATCGGCGCCGAGATAGGCGGCCAATGTCCGCATCACCGGCTCGAACATCGTCTCGTTGGTGGCCGGGTCGCCGGGATCGCCGACGCAATACGGCAGGCATTGACGGTTGTCCATCGCATAATTCTGCAACGCCAGGCCGATTTGCCGGAGATTGTTCATGCAGCCGGTCCGGTAAGCCCTGGCCCGGACATAATGGACCGCCGGCAGCAGCAGTCCGGATAATATGCCTATCACGGCGATAACGATCAGTAATTCCAGTAATGTAAAAGCTGAATGTTTCATCGGTTTCCTCCTGTGCTGAAGCAGTGTGCTTTTAACTTGTCTAACGGCGGTATTGCAGCAGTCGGACCCAGGTCTGGATGACTTTGGAAAGATCGCGCCGCTCCGCGGGTGACAATTCGGCCAGCATGATGCGGGTCGCTTCTTCCTGGACGGCCTGTCCTTCCGGCGAATTGAGCAGTTCGGCATTCTTCTGATAGGCGTCCTGCAGCGAATGCTCCGCATCGCGTTCCAGCTTGGCGATCGTCTCCTGCCGGCGTTCCGGCGGCAGGGCGCGAAACTGGGACAATTGATTCTGCAGCGAACCTTTCAGGGCCTGTACCCGGATCCGGCGCTGTTCTTCCGGCGAGTATTGGGCGAGCTGCCGCCGCAGATGTTCGATGACCTCCTCCCGGCGGTCGCGGTTGCTCTGCGGTGAAAATACCCGCGTCATCGCCGCGGCGAGCTGTTCGGCCGTCCAATGCTCTTTGGCGAGCATTTCATCGGATGTCATCGGTTCCGTTTCAATCCTGCTGCAGAACCACAGCAGGCCGCCCAGCACCGGCAGCGCGAGCAGCAGCGGCAGGTAGATGGCGCGCCGCCGTTTCGCTCCGGGGTGTGGTTTGGTCGTCTTGGGGCGACTGTTCATGATGAATACCTCCTGACTTCGTTGCCGCGGTCATCGACATCGACCCGGCCCGTTTCAAAACCGGCCGTTTCCGGCCGCCGCAGATTCCGGTCTCTTTTTATAAGTTACAAACATAACTTATAAATGCAAATAAAAATAATGAAAAAAAATAATTTTCTTCGGAATTGACCGGAGTTTGCACCATTCGCTCCGGCCCGGTTGCCGAAAAACGCCTGGTACGCCGATAGATTGAAATTCTGCCTGTCACGCTTCAGCTTTTCAGTTGCTTGCAGAAAAACATCTCCATCGGCTGCGCCAGCGGACCGTCGTTCAACACCAGACAGCCGCAGTCTCGATAATTCAGCTTCCGGTAAAAATGCTGGGCCGTTTCATCCGCCTGGGTCGATAAAAGCACCATCTTGAAGCCGGCCATCGCCATCTCCTTTTCCCAGAATTCCATCGCGAGCCGGCCGTAGCCGTTTCCCCGGCAGGCCCGATCCAGACAAATGAGGTTCAAAAACGGCAATTTGTCCCATAACAGACTGTAATACATGATTCTGGCCGGTTTTTCATCGACGAATATGACGTATCCCCGGGCGTCGCGGACTTTGCGGTCGAATTCCGGTTCGGAGCCATGGTTATCCATCGTCAGCCAGAATTTTTTATCCTCACTGGTCACATATTTTATCAAGAACATTTCCAGCCTCCGAGCTGAATTTGCATTTGCCGGGACCGGTGTGACAAATCGAATGCCGGTCTCCGGGCGGGTTGTTGACGAAAAAAATTTGCATGGGCGTAAATTATGGATTCTTCGACGCATAACGGGGATCGGCCCGGCGAACCAGGCCGGTATACTCCTGCTGCAGCTCCAGGAAAGCCTTTCGGACGTCGGCCGGGATATCGACATGGGCGATGAAGTTTCTGCCGTTCGGACCGTAGCCTGCCGCATCGTCGGACAGCCGCGGTATTTCGCCCAGCAGAAGGGTGATATATTGTTTCATCGTCCACATGCCCCGAATCGTATTTTCGTAAACGAGTTTGCCGTTTCGGCAGACGACGCTGGCGGCATAGGTGGCATAATTGATGATCGTGACTTCCGCCGGCGCAAACTGGCGGAAGCCCGCTTCCATCCGATGCTGCATCGTGGCATCCTGGGCGAGAATGATGGATTGAAATGGAATGCCGTTCTGCCGCAACAGTTCCAGCAGCCCGGTGATATTGCTGCCGCAGTTCGTCGAACGGCATTCCAGCAGGTCCGGTTCCAGGCCGTATTGAGTTTTCAGATAGGCCGCAAAGAGTTCCGCTTCCGGTCGGCCGGCCGTGGCGACAGCGGGAAGCGCCCGGCGCATTTCCCGCCGCAGGATTGCCGTCGTATGCCCGATGCCGCCGACGATCACATATTTACCGGCAACCCGATTGGCGACGGCTTCGGCCAGAATATCGCCGCCCGCCAGAATGCTGCCGCCGAACAGAACCATGACATCGGCCCGGTCGATGCGGTATTTCGCCTGCAGTTCCCGCCGGGTCAGACGGGGAAGATCCCTTTTGCCGCAGAATTTCGCCAGGAGGTTGATCGAGGCGGCAATGCGCTCCAGGCTGTCCGGTTCACCCGGCATTCAGCGGACCGGCTGGTAGTTGATCTCTGCCTCCTCGTCGGTCGCTTCCAGCTTGAAAATGACCGGCCGCAAACCGTCGTTGCAACTGCAGATCGCCACCCCCGGCTTCCGGATCCAGTCGCCATGATAGAACAGTCCGTTGCCGGCGCCGTGCGCCAGGGCGAAGGCGTATTGGTAAATGGCTTTCCACGCTTCATCGCAGAAACCCGCCGGCTTGGCGTAGTCGGCATGGAATACCTGACCGGCTTTCAGCATCGGACAGGCGGTCAGACCCTCCACCCCGTATTCCGAAGCCAGTTCCTGGTCCAACGTCGTTTTCAATACCGTGATCTTCACTTTTCTCATCGTCGCAATCCTCCGTTGAATTTCCATACAAGACCGTTTACCGGCCGGGGGGCCGCTCCGGACACGCAAAGGTTCCGGTTTTCAATCGCCGTCCGGCATGACTCCGTCATCGGGCGGGACATTGAGAATTTGCTCCGCCACCCAGGACGGCTGGGGAAATTCGAACTGCAGCGTACCGCCGCGCCGCCGCAACTGCCGGTTTCCCCAGAGATACAGATCGAAACATTCGCCGAGGTTCCAGTGCAGCAGCCGGCCCTTCTGAGGACGCTCCAGGTGAGCGGCATTCAAACAGCCGTCGAGCCGGGCCGGAATCGCCAGGGCGGCGCCATCGCGGCGGCGAATCGCGCTGCGGAAATATTTCCGGGTCGCCGCGGCGGTCAGGCAATATTCACCCGGTCGGCAACTGAGCTCCGCCGACGCGGGCAGGGTGCCGGCTTTGGGAAACAGCCGTGCAACCGGGCCGGCCGGGCCGGCTCCGTCGCCGTCAAGCCAGGCGAAATACCAGTTGAACCGCCAGGAGCGTTTTTCAATCGGACCGAGTTCCGGATCGAATTTCAATACGGTGCGACGGACCGTCAATTGCTGATCGTTTCCTTCGATCGTGTAGCGACCGGCCCCGTTGGTGTTGCGCGGCAGAAGCCAGCGCCAAAGGTCGTCGCCGCAGCCGATTTCCACTCGCTTGCCGTCCGTCCGTTCTGCCTGCAAACGCAGAAACGGCCGGTCGGAATCATAAAACAGCGTCGAATCGGTGCCGGGCGACTGCCATTCCGCCAGCGGCAGTTCAAGGGCGTCGTCTTCCGGCAAGCGGGCGATCATCAGTCGTTTCCACGGTCCGGACAGCGTCAGCGGGTCCAGTTCCAACTGTTCTACGCAGCCGCTGCCGCCGGCGATATCCATCGTCATCCGGCCGACATGGTTGAAGAATTCCAGCCGGCGCTTGACGACCGGTTCATTGCCGAACGGGATCACCGTCGCCAGTTCGGCGCTGGCGCTCAGGGCGTCCGCCGAGCTGTGGAGTCGCCAGCCTCTGCTCAGGCCGCCGCGTTCGGCAAAACCGTTGACCCGCACGCCGTCGAAATGCAACAAGGCGTCACCGCCGATTGCCAGACAGTTGACTTCACCGGCTTCGGTGTTGCAAACGAAGCGCCATTGCCCGCCTTGAATTGCCGGACCGGACGAACTCACTTGACCACCTGAAAGATTTCCGGCAGCGGTCGGCGCGACAGCGGTGCCGGCGGCTGCGCCGGATAGCCGAGCGGTGAAATCGCTTCCACACTCCACGGCGGCTGTATTTCCAGAGCGGCATTCATTCTGGCGATATCGAACGCGCAAATCCAGCAGGTGCCGAGCCCTTCGGCCGCCGCTGCCAGCACCAGGTGTTCCATCGCGATGCCGATGTCCACTTCGATGATCGGCGTGCCTTCCAGTCGTTTCCAGCAGTTTTCCCGGTTGCCGATCGCCACGACGACGGCCGGCGCTTCCTGCAGCCAGGGCGCCGTGTAAACCGTGCCGATCTTCTGGCGCAGTTGCGGATTGAAAACAATTTCAAAGCGCCAGGGCTGCCGGTTGCAGGCCGAGGGCGCCAGTTGCACCGCATGGGCCAGCCGTTCCAGCACGGCGTCATCCACCGGCCGGTCGCTGTACTGCCGGATACTCCGGCGTTGTTCGATTACTTTATAAAAATCCATCTGACACCTCGTTGGCTGGGTTATGCTTCTTGAACGCGTACGTTAAATTAGCATGATAACAGCTATTTTACAAACGCCGCACCGCTGCCGCAGCGAGGCTGAAAAAGCGGCGCCGCCCTCAATTGGAGCGACGCCGCGGCCGGCCGGCGGGCTGTCGAAATTTTCAGTGCCGGCGGTCGTCCTCGCGATTGGCCGGTACGGTGTAAATACCGAATGCCGGATCGAAAACCATGGTGTCATGGTGGGTTTGGAGCCAGGAGACCGCCTCTCCCGGTGAACAATTGACCAATGATTCCAATTGCTGACGCAGGTCCGGACGATGCTTCAAGACGTCCGGATGATCCCCCAGATAGAGGAGGGCCGGTTGATAACCCATTCGGGCGAGTTTGAATGTCTGGTCGGTAAACTGCCAATCGGACGTGTCGGAGTTTTTCTTCAGCGCATTCCAATAATATTCGAGAAACTTTTCCTTGTCCGGTTCCGGCGTTTGTTCGAAGGCGAACGCGAACCAGGGCGATTCGACTTTGCAGTGCGCGGAGTTGTCCCGCTGGTCGCGGCAAAGCATTTGCTGAATGGCCGGCAGGACGGTTTCGACCAATTCGTATTTTTGCAGCAATGGGATCATCCGGGGATCCCAGCGCAGTTGCTTCGACGAATTGCTCCATATTGTTTTCAGCGATTCCCTTGCCTCTTCCGGCGACAATTGTTCCAGTGCGTAGAGCAGCCAGTCGAAATCGAGGTTCTGCCGGCGGTCCCGCAGTGCTTTTTGAAGCGAAGGCAGGACTTCCTTCAACGCTTGTCTGCGGACTACCGCGAGAACCCGGGGATCCCAGATCATCGAATTGGGGGTCGGCTGTTCCCAATAAGGCTGCAGGAACGGTTTGACCTCTTCCGGCGGCAGGTTATTGAGGGCGAAAAGAAACCAGGCGGCATCGCCGCTGTGCTTCGAACGTTCCAGTGCAACCGGTAACGCCTGCGCTTTCAATTGAAACTTGTCATCGGTCGGCAGCAGTTCCGGATGCTGCGGCAGCAGTTCGCGCCAGGCCGGAATGTCCGCTTCGGTCAGCTCGGCCAGAAAGCGTTTGCCCAGCGCCGGGAGGCGATAAGCGTGGATCGCTTCGACCAACTGCCGATTGCTGCCGGGGGGCAGCAATGTCAGATAGCCATCCAGAAAATACTCCGTCGCAAGATAAGGCAGCAGCAATTGACATTGCGCCGGCGGGATCGCTTCGAATTTAGCGATGATCCACTGCCGTGCTTCCGGTGGAAACCAGGAAGCGTTGGTAAAAATTTTTTGCAGTTTTTGCAGATACTGCCGGGTCTGTTCTGCGGTCGGATTGGCCGGCAGCACAATACTGTCGAGCAGCTTTTGGCAAAATAAGGTGTTGAAATCGTTTCTGTTTTGGGCGGCGAACAGTTCCAGCAACGTTTTGTATTCGATTTCCTTCTCCTGGTATTGCGTTGCCGGAGCAGCGGCGGAAGCCGGTACAGTATATTTGCCGGTTTGGGAATCGAAAACTATTTTATCCCGGTGCTTTTGCACCCAGTTGAAAGGATCATCGCTTCCACTGTCGATCAAGGCGGCAAGCTGGAAGTCCTGGTTGGCGCTGTTGAATATCTGGGGATTGCTGCACAAGTAGATCAAGGCCGGGCAATTGCCCAGTTTGGCAAGCTGGATTGCCGGGAAAATGAGATCCCGCCTCGAAAAGCCAAAGCGCTTTTGGAGCATATTCCAGCAATCATTTAAAAAATCAGTTCTTTCCTGTTCCGATAGTTGCCGCGATACGAAATTGAGCCAGTTGTCCGCGGCGGAGTTGCGCCAGTTCGATTTCCGCTGTTGAATTGTCGTGCGGGGAGGCGGTTTGACGGCAGTTCTCTTCCGGTTTCGCGGCCTCATCGGCGCCGGGGGTGACACAACCGCCGCATAGCAGCAGGAACGACATCATTCCGGGGTAGAAATAACGCATCACAAGGTTCCTTTCTGTTGATCGACATGTTTTTGAATATACGGATGCCTGACGGCTTTGGGAATAATATAGGTTATTTTATAGAAAAAATATCATCGGGATGTCAAATATATGGTAAAATGATTGTCAAACGGCAAAGTCCGGTTTGCCGGAATTACCGGAACGAAAAAGCGCTTGGCGCTGCGGCCGCGGCTTTTGTTCATTTGACTATTCCGGAATTGCCGGTTATAATAAGAAGAACGAGGAGAACCGAAACCGGCGTCAAAGAAAGCCGGATCATTTTATCATAAAAACTGGAAATTGAAAAGTTGAACAATACAGTCGTTACCGCCTGCAATCCGAATTATCTGTGGGGCGCCTGGCTGCTGATTGCTTCCATGCGCAAGAATGGCATGAAAGAACCGGCCTTGGTGCTGGGGTTTCAGTTCGAGCCTGCTCATTGCCGGGTGCTGGAGGCGCTCGGAGATGTCAGGGTAGTTTGTCAGAACGATTTCGAGCGGAGTTTGACCTGCAGCAAGCCGAAAGCGTTGCTGCTGGCGGAAACCGAATATCTGACCTGGGCCGATTGCGACGGCTTTTTTATCGGCAATTGCAGCGACCGGTTGATCTGGCCGGATCCCGGCTTGATTCATATCCGGCAGCGCAGCGTCGAAGAGAATGATGTGCTGTTCCGTAAAGTCAGCCGTGAAAGGGGGGTGCCGGCCGCGGTGCTGGATATCTGGCAGCGGGATGTCGGAGAGCGGGAAACGCCGCGTTATGACCGTTGCTGTTCGGCCTGTTTTCTAGCCTTGCACTCCGGACACCGGCCGTTTCTCGAACGCTGGTCGCGGCAGATGCGGACGGTGCTGCCGCAGGGCGACCACGGTGTGCTGGACACCAAATTGTTCGCCTATTTTCAGACCGATGAATCGGTGCTCAACAGTTTGTTGTTCTATGGGAACGATGTTCCGGCGATCGCTCCGTATTATCAGTTGGACAAAGATCGTTCCGCTTTTTTCGTTCATTTCATCAGCCAGCCGAAACCGTGGCAGGCCTGGACGCCGGCGTCGTTCCGTTTTTTCCGGGAATACACCGATCTGGTGGTCTGGGCCGTCGAACACGATTACCCGTTGCCGGGGAAGATTCCGCTGTCGTTGCGGCAGAACTGTTATTGTGCCAATAGGCTTCGGAGTTATGGCGCGGTGCCGCTGCGGAAGCTGAAATCTTTGAAACGGCGCCTGGGAATTTAGGGGTGCGTTCACAACCGGCGGCCGGGGCGGCACGGCCGGAGATTTCCCGGCTGCCCGATCGAAATAATTGGCCATGGACTGCATATATTCCCGTCTGGCGAGAATCCGCCGTCGATTCCGTCATCTTGAAGTTCCCAGCGTTCTTTCCAATTGACTTTGCATGAAAATCTTCAGACCGCTCCGGCGGCCGCCGGTCTCCCGGACCGGAAATGTGGTGAATGGCGGGTTGGGCGCGATTTGTCCGGAAATCTGTAAAAAACAAATAAAAAATTTGATAAAATTAAGGTTTTCCCGGCAGTTTCCGGCTATAATAAAAATGATTTTGAAAGCTTTCCGCCGGATTGTATGGGGCTTTTGAAGCGGCGGCAAGAAGTTTCGCTGCTACGGATGGCGCAATACAAATTCTCACCCCTGTTCTTATTGCGGAAAAGCGGCGGCAATTTGTGGAAAAATGCCCACAATGGATCAAACTTTTTACCGGGAAAGACGCTGGAAACATGAACACTAGTCGGACGGAAAAGAATTTACAGAATGCAAGCCATTTCGGCCGTTATGCCTGCGGCACCCTGAACTATACGCTGCGCTCCCTGGCGGCGGTATTCATCTGGCTGATGATCGGCGGTATGACCTTGAGCGTATTCACTGCGCTTCCCGGCCGCATGCTTCCGGTCAAACTCCAGGAGCTCGGCTCCTCCGATTTTCAAAATTCGATCATCCTCGCCGTCATCGGCGGGACCTTGAATATCGTCATCTGTCCGATCGTCGGCTTCAAGAGCGACCGTTACCGCAGCCGCTGGGGACGGCGCATCCCGTTCATCCTGATGTCTCTGCCGTTCATCTCGCTGTCGCTGATCCTGTTCGGTTTCGGCGACCAGATCGGCGGCTGGCTGGCCGCCGCCACCGCCGGGTGGGCCGATATCGCGCCGGTCACGATGACCGTCGCGGTCATTGCTCTGGTAATGTTCATGTTCCAGTTCGCCAATATGTATGTCAATTCGGTTTTCTGGTATATCTTCAACGACGTCATTCCGGCGCAGTTTTTCGGCCGGGTAATGGGCGCATTTCAGGTGGCGTCCAACGCGGGGATCGCCGCCTTCAATTTCTTCATCTTCCAGTATGCGGCGCCGTGGTATACGGAAATTTTTGTCGTCTCCGGCATCCTGTACGCGATCGGCATGGGATTGATGTGCCTGATGGTCAAAGAAGGCGAATATCCGCCGGTGACCGGCGAGGGGGATGGCCGCAGAACAGCTTGGCACAAAACGTTTTGGCTTTTCTGCCGGGAAAGCTGCTGCAGCCGCTTCTATGTGCTGCGTTATACGCTCACGACCCTGGTGGCGATCAGCGGCGGAGCGTATATTTTCAGCTATTTTTACAATCGGGAGATGGGGCTCGACGACAATTTGATCGGCAAAATGGTCGGAGTGGCCGGCATGATTTCCTTCGGCGCCACGTTTCTGGTTACTTTATTTTCCGGAATTCTGATCGACCGCTGGCATCCGATGCGAATTTATATTTACGGTATTCTGTTCGGCGTGTGCGGCAGCGCCTGCTCCTGGAAATGGCTGTTCGGGGTTCTGCCGGATGGAGCCTATCTGATCGTCGGAATTGCCGCCACCGCCGGTGCCGCGATCTTCACGGCAATCTGCTCCATTGCCAGTCTGCCGATGGAGATGCTGACCTTCCCCAAATCCCGTTTCGGCTCGTTCTGTTCGGCCCAGGCGCTGATCCGGTCACTGGTCTGCACTTTTTTCAGTCTTTTCATCGGCGTATTGTTCGACTGGCTGCGCGCCTGGTTTCCGGTCAGCCAGACCTATAACTACCGGTTCGTGCCGGTCTGGCAGACGGTCTGGCTCGTTCCGGCGGCGGTGGTTGCCTATATCATGTATCGGGAATGGGGGCGGC
>OJMH01003954.1_pt1 | contig 10433 bp, 7 predicted proteins | sample 1597111 | NCBI WGS metagenome assembly OJMH01 (sample SAMEA2452115, study PRJEB22498) | human gut metagenome
GATCGGCAGCCTGGTGCGGCGCGCCGTCACCGACGCGCCGGATTTGGCGGAAGCGGAGGCGATCGACCGGATGAAGCAATTCTATCTGCAGCACCTGCTGGACCAGACATGCCTCTATCCGGGGGTGAAAGCCGGATTGACGGCCTTCCGCGCCGCCGGCATCCCGCTGGCGGTATTCACCAACAAGCCGGAAGACGCCACCCGGACCATCCTGGCCAGTCTGGGCGTCGGTGAATTGTTTTCGGCGATCGTCGGCAGCGGCGGCAAATTTCCGTTGAAACCGGCGCCCGACGGGCTGCTGCATATCGTTCGCGCCCTGCAGATCGAACCGGCCGCCAGTTGGATGTTCGGCGATCATTACACCGATCTGGAAGCCGGCCGCCGAGCCGGCCTGAGACGCTGCCTGGCCCGATACGGTTTCGGGGAGCCGCGGATGGAGCAGTTTGACGCGGCAGTTGATTCGTTCGCCGACTTTCAAACGCTGGTCCTCGCCGCGAATTGATTCGGAACAGTCCGGTTTTCCATCGAAAACTCCGGCCGGCGGAACCGCCGATTATTTTTTGTAAAACAGGTTCGAGCGATTATTTTAAAAATAAAAAATACAGGCAGCTTATGAGAAAGATTTTTAACCGCTGTTTTCCGGGTCTGGGAGTCGCACTGCTGCTGGCCGGCTGCAGTACCGAGATGACGGTGGAGGAAATCGGCTGGCGCCGCAACACCTCGACCGGTTACTTCAATCATATTCACGGCGACGACATTCTGTCGAAGGATGCGGTGAATTTTCTGACTTCCAGCCGGCTGGCCGATACATTCGACGACACCCCGGCCGATATCATCCGACTGCTCGACCAGATTTTCCGCGACACCCGTGAACGGCGTTATCTGGAAATTCTGACCGACCTCTGTTATTACCAGGCGGACCGCAGCGGCAAGGCGGACGAAGCGATCAAATTCTACATGTCGGCGGCCTATTACAGTTATCTTTACCTGTTCGGTCAGAACCTCTATCCGGCCGGGGTTTCCGAATATCAGCCGCAAACCTTCCGGATGACCCGTTTCTACAACGCCTCGGTCATGGCGATCTACGAATACCTCAGAGCCAAACAGATGTTCGGCACCGATTCCTTCCAACTGCCGACGGTCGCCTCCGGCGGGGTCGTTTTCCTGCCGATTGACGGGCACTTGAGCGTATCGCCGCAAGAACTTTCCGACGGCCTGCTCTGCGCCGATTTCCAGGCGAAAAATGTTTTGACCTTCAGCTATCAATTCGGCCTCGGGGTGCCGTTGATCTTCACCCCGCGCGAAGAGTTTGCTCTGACCGAGGAGCGGGTTTTGTTCAACCAGACCTTCCCGGCCACCTTGTTCCTCCGCTTTTCCAACGATCAGGACCATCTCAGCGTCCAGCCGGAACTGTGGGATCCGCTGACCCGGGAATCCCTGTCCGTCGCCGACCGCAAAGTTCCGCTGGAATACGATCTGACGACGCCGCTGGCTTACTTCATGCGCCGTCCCACCTTCGCCGACAATATCTGGTACATGCTCAACCCGGACGCTTCCCAGGCGGTCGAAGGCTTGTATCTGTTGACGCCGTACGACCCGGATAAAATTCCGGTGCTGCTGGTGCACGGTTTGATGTCCAATCCGCGCACCTGGGCGCAATTGATCAACACGCTGATGGGGGACATCCGCATCCGCGACAACTATCAATTCTGGATGTTCACCTACTCGACCGGCAATCCGATCATCTACTCGGCCCAGCAGATGCGCAAAGCGCTGCGGGAATGCTACGAGGAACTCGACCCGGAAAACCACAACCGGGCGCTCCAGCAGATGGTGCTGATCGGCCACAGCATGGGCGGCCTGCTGGCCAAGACGATGATCAAGGACAGCGAGCCCGAAGCGCTGGAACCGCTGCTCGGCCGCCCGCTGGCGGAAATCACTTCAGAGCTGGCGCCGGAACAATACGCCTTCCTGCTGGAGATGTTCGGCTTCAAGCATCTGCCGTTCATCCGGCGGGTAATTTTCATGGCGGTACCGCACCGCGGGTCGGATATGGCCACCTGGAGCATTGTCAAATGGACCACCCGGTTGATCACCCTGCCGCATGAATTCGTCCAGACGGCGCTGGCGCTCTCCGAAAAATTGCTGGCGAAATACGATCTCATCGAAATGGAGCAGGACCCGGTCTATCTCCGGACCGGCATCGACGGCCTCGACCCCTCCAACGACTCTCTGCAATTGATCGACGAACTGCCCTTTACCGCCGGCATTCCCTACCACTCGATCATCGGCAATTACCGGGCCGCCGGCATTCCGGGCGGCTCGGACGGCATCGTCCCCTATTCCAGCGCCCACCTTGACCATGCAGCAAGCGAACTGATCGTCAAATCCGGCCACAGCGTGCAGGCCACCTCCCCGGCCATCGAAGAAGTGCGCCGCATCCTGCTGCTGCACCTGCGGGAAAATGGCCGGCTGCCGGCCATCCCGGAAAGTTTCGCTTCCGACCTGCTGCTGAAATCGACGGCGGACGATCATGAAAAGTAACCGGCGGCTGCGTCACATTGTCCTGCGCCTCGGCGCTTTCACGATTCGTCACCTGAGATTGCTGGTGTCGCTCCTGCTGCTGCTCGTCTATTCCCTGGCGGTACTCTGGTGCTGCGGCGCGTTATATTACAGCAACTTACCGACGCCGGGCTGGCGGCTGGCCGGTGCCATAGCGTTTTTCATCATCGCCGTCGCGGCCTGGCGGCTGCCGAAACGGTTCCGGTATTACGCCGCACCGGCCCTGCTCCTGGCAGTCATCGTCTACTGGTGTCTGATTCCGGCGTCCAATGACCGCGACTGGCAGCCGTCGGTCAGCCGCAATCCGGCCGCCGAATTTTCGCCAACCCATCCCGGATTGGTGACGATCCGCAATATCCGCGATTTCCGCTATCGGACGGAAGAGGATTTCACGGTGCGTTACCTGGACGCCGATTACGATCTGTCGACCGTGCAATCGCTCGATTTCATCGTCGTCCACTGGGACGGCCATCAGGCGATCGCCCATACGATGCTGTCGTTCGGCTTCGCCGACGGCCGGCGGCTCGCCTTTTCGGCGGAAACCAGGCTGGAAAAGCAGGAAACCTACAGCACCTTCAAAGGCATTTACAAACAGTTCGAAATTCTCTATATCATCGGCACCGAAGAAGATCTGTTCGGCCTGCGCACCAATTACCGGCATGAACAGCTCTATCTATATCCGACCAGCAGTCCGCCGGAAACGGCCAGAATCATCCTGACCGATTTGCTGGAGCGCGTCAATGCGCTGCGCGATCATCCGCAATTTTACAACTCGTTGACCACCAACTGCACGACTTCACTGCTGCCCAGTCTGCTGAAAGTGTTTCCAAACGCCAAATTCGACCTGCGCATTCTGCTGAACGGCTTCTCCGACCGCTATGCGATGGAATACGGCTGGCTGGTCAATCCGGATCGGGAACCGTTCGATCTCTACAAAGCCCGCCATCTGGTCAACCGCCAAGTCGATTTCCTGCCGGAAATTCCGGACGATTACTCCGAGCGGATCCGGGCGGCCAAATAACACTTCGGCGCCGGCCGCAAGGCCGCGGCTCAATCGAAGTCCGGGAAACCAGACGGCACCGGGCTGTCACTGCCAAGTGACATAAGGCCGGGCCGACAGCGCCGCATTGCTGTAACGCCGATCGCCGGAAACCTCCGCGCCGGCCCATTCCGGCATCGGAAAGGCCGTCTCTTCCGACGGCAGCTCGATCTCCGCCACCACCAGTCCCCGGTTGTTCCCGTCGAAAACATCGACCGTCCACAACCTGCCGCCGACCATCACCGGATAACGCACTTTGCTCACCAGCCTGTCCCGGCAGAACAGCATCAACATTTCCCGGGCGTCCGTTTCCGGAATCTCGTATTCGAATTCCTGGCGGCGAATGCCGCAATGACCGCCTTTCAAGGTCAGAAAACCCCGCGTTCCGGCTACCCGGACCCGGACGGTGTGCTCCGGAGTCACCGATACGTACCCCTGCAGCATCGGCACCCCCGCGCAGGCCGTGTCGCGCCAGGATTCGCCGTCAACCAGATATTTCCGTTCAATTTCCAAGCCCATCGCCGTCCGCTCCCCTTTTTTTTCGTCAATCGCCGAAACCGACGCCAAGCTCGCGGGCGCTGTTCATCCAGGCGTGGTCCGCCGGAACCACTTTGCGCCGGCCGGCCACCGCTTCGATCGGCACCAGCTCGGTTTCCTGGCCGCGCACCGCCACCATCATGCCGAATTGTCCACGCAGAACGGCCTCGGCGCAGGCGCTGCCCAACCGGGTGGCCAACAGCCGGTCACAGCAGGAAGGCTTGCCGCCCCGCTGGAGGTGTCCCAGAATCGTCACCCGGGTTTCCAGCCCGGTCAACGCTTCCAGTTGCCGGGCCAGCTCAAAGATTTTATTGCGGCTGTCGGTTTCGAACTTCACCAGTTCCGCCTTGATCTCCGCTTTGGCTTTTTTGTCTTTTTCTTCCTCTTTGCGCTTCAGCAAGCGGGTGTACTCCGCGAACTTCTCCCTGGCATAGGCCCCCTCCGCCACCGGGACGATACTGAACAGTTTGCCTTCCCGCGAACGGGACAACAGCGTTTCCGCCACTTTATTGATATCATAAGGAATTTCCGGAATCAAAATCACGTCGGCGCCGCCGGCCAGACCGCTGCCCAGCGTCAGCCAGCCGGCCCGATGGCCCATAATTTCCACCAGCATGATCCGTTTGTGGCTGCTGGCGGTCGAATGCAGACTGTCGATTGCGCTGGTCGCGACATCCAGAGCGGTATCGAAGCCGATCGTCGTATCGGTCAAGGCGACATCGTTGTCGATCGTCTTCGGCAATGTGACGATGTTCATGCCGGCCTTTTTCAGCAGCAGGGCGCTCTTGTGCGTTCCGCCGCCGCCGATGCAGATCAGGCCCTCCAACTGGTGCTTGCGGTAATTCTCCAGAATGGCGTCGGACATGTCGATGAAAGTACGGCCGACCGGCATCTTGTTCGGTTTGTTGCGGCTGGTTCGCAGGATCGTCCCGCCGACGGTCAGAATGCCGGAACAGGTCGCCTCTTCCAGCATCATCGTCCGGTCGAACGCAATCCCCTCGAAACCGTCCCGGAAGCCGATCAGGCGGTAATTGTGATGGTTCAGGATCTTACCGATCGCCCGGATAGCGGCGTTCAAGCCCGGACTGTCGCCGCCGGCGGTCAGGATGCCGACACATTTTGCCATTTACTCTTCTCCTGTTTTATCATCCGACGTAAACACCTTCAGCTCCGTCAGCGGAGAGTGGCTTTCATTTTGCGCCAGAGCCTTGAAATACTGATACGTATTGTACTGACTGCGGCTGGCGGTATGCTTCGGCGGCAGAAGTCTCGTATAATTGCCGTTGCCCAGCAGGCGCCTCGCCTTTTCGTGATCGTTCAATTGGATTTTCAGCACATCCATTAATATACGCTGCAAACGCGCATCTTCAATCGGAAAGAGCAATTCAATCCGCCGGTCGAGGTTGCGGACCATCCAGTCGGCGCTGGACAAATAATATTCCGCATTGCCGTTATTCCGGAAATAAAAGATCCGGCTGTGCTCCAGATAGCGGTCGACAATGCTGATCACTCGAATGTTTTCGGTGCCGACGCCGGGTTTCAGGCAGCAAATCCCGCGAACGATCAAGTCGATTTTCACCCCGGCATAAGCGGCCGCATACAGATGGCGGATGATCTCGGCATCGACCAGTCCGTTCATCTTGGCGATGATCCGGCCGGGGTTCTCCGCCGTCGACAATCGGGCTTCGCGATCGATCAAGGCGATGAATTTCCGGCGCAGATCGAACGGCGCCGCCGCGATCTTCTGCCATTCGCCGAACGGCGCCGAATAGCCGGTCATCACATTGAACAGATTGGCGACATCGGAACAGAGCAGCGGATCGCAACTGAAAATGCCAAGATCAGTGTACAACGCCGCCGTCTTGTCGTTGTAATTGCCGGTGGCCAGATGGACGTAGCGCCGGATCAGGCCCTCCTCGCGCCGGACGATCAGCAACGCCTTGCAATGAATCTTCAGGCCGGAAATGCCGTAGACGACGTGGGCGCCGGACTCCTCCAGGCGGCGCGCCCAGATGATGTTGTTCCCTTCATCGAAACGCGCTTTCAACTCGACGATCACCGTCACCTGCTTGCCATTTTCCGCCGCCCGCTGCAATGCCCGCACCACCGGCGAATTGCCGCTGACCCGGTAAAGCGTCTGCTTGATCGCCAGCACCTGCGGATCGTTGGCCGCCTCCTCCAGCAGCCGGATGACCGGTTCGAATTTGTGAAACGGCACCGCCAGCATCACCGGCCAGGCTTCTCCGATCAATTTGAACATCGATCCCGGCTGATTCAGCGCCGCCGGCACCAGGCCCGGCCACGGCGCCTCCAGCAATTCCGGGCGCCGGACTTTACCGGCCAGTTCAAAGAATTGCTTCAAATGCAGCGGACCCGACACCGCATAACGGAACTGCGGTGCCAACTGGAACTGTTCGTTGAGCCAGTCGGCCAGCTCGCCGCGCAAATTGCCGGGCTTTTCCAGCCGGATCGGCTCGCGGCGCCGGCGCTGCAGCAGGCTGCGTTCGATGGTATGGAGCAGGTCTTCCACCCCCTCCTCTTCCATCGCAAAATCCATGTCGCGGGTGATCCGGAACGGAAAAAACTCCCGGATGCGGCAACCGGCGAACAGCGACTGCAGGTTGTCCATGATCAAATCTTCGAGCAGCACGAAAGTCTGCTTCTGCGGCTCCTGCTCCGGAATTTCAATGAAACGCGGCAACCCTTCCGGCACTTCGACAAAGGCGAACACCGTTCCGCTCAATTCGGGGGACTCCAAACTGACGGCAATCTCTATCGCGCCGGAATTCAGCATCGGAAACGGATGACTGGGATCGACCGCGATCGGCGTCAGTACCGGCAACACCTGCTGGTTGAAAAAAATCTTCAAATTATCCCGGGCCGCCGCCGGCAACTCCGAGGGCTTGGTCAGCCTGACGCCATACTGTTCCAATTCCGGCAGCAGCATCTTCTGCAGATACTGGGATTGCCGGCGCAGCAACCGCTTGATTTTGCGGTGCAGCAACGCAAGCTGTTCGGAAGGCCGCAGACCGGCCGGGTCCGGCTGATCTTCGCCGACCTGCACCAACTGCCGCAAGCCGGCCACCCGGACCATGAAAAATTCATCCAGATTGCTGCTGAAAATCGCGATGAATTTCAACCGCTCCAACAACGGGTTGGCCGGACAGCCCGCCTCGTCCAACACCCGGGAGTTGAAATTCAGCCAACTCAGTTCCCGGCAGAGAAAAATTTCCCTGCCCAATGCCGCCGGTTCCGTCATTTACCCAGTTCCTCCTCCATCCTTACCGTCAGGCCGAATACCTCCTGAAACAGATCGCCTTTCTTGGCCAGATAAAAATCTTCCCATCCCAACTCGATGCTCACCCCGGCCACCCGGACGCGCAATTCATCGCCGCTCAAGGAGAGTTTCATCAGGCGGAACTTCTCCCGGTTGATCCGATCCAGCGCATCGGCCAGCCGCAGGATCGCCGCCAGCTTCACGGTGACGACTTTCTCTTCCGCCGTCAGCGCCATGAACTCCGGATGGGAGGCTTTCGGCGCCGATTTGTGGTGGTAGCGGGCCACCAGCGCAATGACATTGCGCTCCCGTTCGCTGATGCCGGGCAACTGAATGTTGCTCAGCAAATAATAGGAGTGCCGGTGATGCTGATGCGAATCGATGAAACGCCCGACATCGTGCAGCAGCGCGGCAATCTGCAAGGCGATGCGCATGCGTTCGGTCATGCCGTAGCGATGACGCAATTTATCGAAAAAGCGCAAGGCGATTTCCATCGTACCCCGGCCGTGCTCCGCATCGAAACAATACTTCCGGCCGACATTTTCGGCCGACGACAGCAAATCGGCCAGAAACGGCAGTTTCTCGGCTTCCCGCTCCCGGATCAAGCCGGCCAGCAGCGCCTGCCGGGTAGTGATCTCGGAAAACAGCAGATCCTTGCAGTTCAATTCCTTCAAAAAATAGTCGATAATGCAGCCGCTCGGCGCGATGCTCATCGCCAGATAATCCGGCAATTGATGACGCTCCACCAGCTCTTCCGGCAGCCATTTGACCGCCCGCTGCAGCAGTTGGCGCATTTGCCCCGGCTTGATCCGGACCAGGTCGTTGACTTTTTCGCCGACCGGCTCCAGATCTACCAGCGTCCGCACCCCGGCGCCCATGCCGATCAAAGTCAGCAGCGCCTCCGGCGGCAGACCGGCATTCTCCTCCAGGCGCCGCCGGATATCCAGCGATTCCAGCAGTTCGCTGATCTTCTCCGGGCTGAGCGCCGCCCGGCCGTATTCATCGAACCAGCGGACACTGCCCAGCGTGATGCTTTCGCTGAATTTCAGTTGCCGCTGTTCGAAGTACATCAGAATCAACGAGCCGGTGCCGATCGCAAACGCCAGCGAATGCAATGACTCAAACAGGCCGGCCTGCTGCAGCTCCTCTTTCATCGCCAGATAAATCAAGCGGGTCTCTTCCTGGTTTTCCAGCACCTCGACGTGCAGTCCGCTGCTCAACAGCACCCGGTCGATGACCAAGTCGCGATTGAACGCTTCCCGGATCGCGCTGGTCGCCACCGTCCGGCAATAACGGATGTCGTACTCCCGCAGCCGCTCGGCGAAATCCTGCAGAATCGCACAGAGCAGGTTAATATTTTTCGACGAAATGATGCCGCGGCGAAAAGAGTCGTACCCGAGATTGACCGGCCGGGTCAAGCTTTCCAACACTTCCACCGCGCCATCGCGGCGAATCTGAAAAATTTCCAACCGCACCGAATGGGCGCCGATATCGATGATGCCGGCCTGCAACGGCAGGCCGGCAATTTTTTTAGTATGATTTCCCATGACATTTTCCTTCAAAACACGACGAATACACAGCAAATTACTCCCGATTCAACGATTTGCAAGCCGTCGAAGCGCTCTTTCACCGAATCCAAATCGTCCGCGCCGATCCGCCGCGAAGGAAATTACTTCGTCAATTTTATGAATTGTCCGGTTGCTTTTATCGGAAGCGATTCTATTATTAGGAATAATTTTTTTTACAATGAAACAAACCGAACCGGAAACAGGCCAATGCGGATTATCGTACCAATCAAACAGGTGCCGGAAACCAAAGCAGTCAAACTGGACGAGACGACCGGCACCGTCATCCGGCAGGGTGTCGAAACGATCGTCAACCCGCTCGATCTCTATGCGGTCGAAGCGGCTTTAACGCTGAAAAGCCGCTGCGGCGGCAGCATCACCGCCGTCACGATGGGCCCGCCCCAGGCCGCCAAAGCACTGAAAGAGGTGTTGTCGATGGGCGTCGACGACGCCGTCTTGATCAGCGACCGCGCGTTTGCCGGCTCCGACACCTGGGCGACCGGCACAATCCTGGCCCGGGCAATCCGGACGCTGGGGCATTTCGACTTGATCCTGTGCGGCGAACGCGCCACCGACGGCGACACCGGCCAGGTCGGTCCGGAGCTGGCCGCCGCTCTCGGGCTGCCGGCGGCCACTTACGTCAGCGCCATCGGGCGCCTCGCCGACAATCAGGCCGTCGTCACCCGACTGCTGGAACGCGGCCGGGAAGAGCTGCTGCTCGATCTGCCGGCGCTGCTGACGGTCGTCAAGGAAATCGGCGAACCGCGCTTGCCGACCCTGAACGGCAAATTACGGGCCAAAGCCGCCGCCATTCCGGTCCTGAACCAGCAGCAATTGCAGCTGCCCGAGGAATATATCGGCCTGAAAGGTTCCCCCACCCGGGTGGTCAGGATCTTCCGGCCGCCGTTGACGCGCCGTTGCACGCTGCTGCGGGCCGGCGATTCGAAACAATTGAACCGGCATGTCGCCGCGTTGCGGCAGTTTCTGCAAACCCGGGAGTTGATCTGAAAATGTCAAACAACGATATTTGGATTCTGGCCGAACAGCAGGACGATGCGCTGCAGAGCATCTCTTTCGAATTGCTGAACCGGGCAACGGCGCTGGTCCGGGACGGTTCGGTCAACGCCATCGTCCTGGGACATCATTTCGACGACGCCGAACTGAACCGCCTGATCGCCTGCGGCGCAGACCGGGTGGTCGCCGTCGAGGACCAATTGCTGCAATCCTTCCTGCTTGATCCCTATGTCGCCGCATTGAACGGCGTCCTCGACGAATTCGAGCCGGCCATCCTGCTGGCCGGCGCCACGACGCTGGGCCGGACTTTGCTGCCCTATGTCGCCATGCGCCGGCACACCGGCTTGACCGCCGACTGCACCCGGCTTGAATTGGAGCCGGATTCCGGTCTCCTGCTGCAAACGTTTTTCCGCAACCCCATCGCAGGCCCGTTTGTGCT